>Ga0155264_156_pt2 | contig 68346 bp, 79 predicted proteins | sample RifCSPhighO2_02_FD_106232 | JGI IMG/M metagenome (GOLD analysis project Ga0155264, IMG submission 106232) | Omnitrophica bacterium RIFCSPHIGHO2_02_FULL_46_11
CCTCAAGAAGGTTTTAAAGAAGCGCCTTTTTGCTCCATGTGCGGCCCGAAATTTTGCTCCATGAGCATTTCGCAGGAGTTAACAAATTTGGGAAAAGAAGCATTAGCGAAAAAAGAAGAAAAGCGGAAAGAACATACAAATGCCGGCACAAGTTTATAACTCAATCGAAGAAGAGATTAAGGCGCTTAAACGCAAGCGCGGCGCCGTCATTTTGGCGCACAATTACCAAGTTGGGGAAATCCAAGATATTGCGGATTTCACAGGCGATTCGCTCGGCCTGGCCCAAGAGGCCCAAAAAATGAATGCGCCTGTCATTGTGTTTTCAGGCGTTTTGTTTATGGCGGAAACGGTCAGCATTTTATGCCCTGATAAAACTGTTTTGGTGCCCGATCTTGAAGCCGGTTGTTCTTTGGCCGCAATGATTCGTCCGGAGGATGTCCGGAAATGGAAAGCGGAACATCCAAAGGGGATAGTTGTCGCTTATGTCAATACAACCGCTGAAGTAAAAGCGGAAGCCGATTATTGCTGCACGTCTTCCAATGCGGTCAAAGTAGTATCTGCAATTCCGGAAGATCGGGAAATTCTTTTCGTTCCTGATTTTTATCTCGGTAGTTTCGTTCAAATGAAAACCGGGCGCAAGAACATAACCATTTGGAAAGGCTATTGTCATGTTCATGTGATGATTAAATCAGAGCGGCTTGCTCAATTGAAAAAAGAACACAGCCAGGCGGAACTTCTGATGCATCCTGAATGCGGCTGTTTGACAAAATCCATGGAATTTGCGGATCAAATTCTTTCCACAGAAGGAATGGTGAAGTATGTGCGCCAATCCAAAGCTCCGGAATTCATTGTGGCAACCGAAACCGGCATTTTGCATAAAATGCAGAAGGAAAATCCGGGAAAAAATTTCATTCCGGCGACAAATCAAGCCGTTTGTAATTACATGAAGCAAAATACACTTGAGAAAATTGTGCTTTCACTCGAACGAATGCAATATGAAATTAAAGTTCCCGAGCCTATTCGGAAGCAAGCACTTGTGCCTATTCAAAGAATGCTTGAGATCAGCCAATGACGAACCCCGTTAGAATAGTTTCATCATTTTCCTCTCAATTTATTAGTGATATAAAAATAACCAAGCTTAATCTTAATTTAAATCCTGGTGATAATGATGAGTAATTCTAACGGGGCGAACCGTAAAAAAACTCGGACGATTCAAATCGGCAATGTTTCTGTGGGAGGCGATAGCCCGGTACGCATTCAATCCATGTGCACAACGCCTACCCATGATGTGGAGGCCACGGTCGCCCAAATTCAAGAACTCACCGAGGCGGGTTGTGAAATTATTCGGGTAGCATGCCCTACGGAGAAAGATGCAAATTCACTTGGCGCTATCCGAAGCCGCATTAAAATTCCGCTCGTTGCCGATATTCATTTTAATTACCGTTTGGCTTTAATTGCGCTCGATCAAGGGATTGATAAATTGCGTTTAAATCCGGGCAATATCGGATCGCGCGACCGTATTGAAGCTGTGGTCAAAAAAGCAAAAGAACGGCGTGTTCCCATTCGAATCGGTGTCAACGGAGGATCGCTTGAAAAAGATATTCTTGAAAAATATGGACACCCGGTACCGGAAGCGCTTCTTGAAAGCGCAAAGCGCCACGTTCAAATTTTAGAATCACTCGATTTTTATGACATCATCCTTTCTTTGAAGGCAAGCGATGTTCCTACCATGGTAGCGGCTTATCGATTGGCATCCGAGGCTTTTGATTATCCGCTTCACTTGGGCGTTACCGAAGCCGGGACACTGCTCCGCGGATCCGTTTACAATGCAATTGGAGTCGGCACACTTCTTCAAGAGGGAATCGGCGATACGATTCGGATTTCACTTTCAGCCGAGTCCGTTGAGGAAGTCAAAGTGGCGCGTTTTGTTTTGGAAGCTTTGGGTCTTCGCAAATTCGGCCCGCGCGTTGTGGCTTGCCCCAGCTGCGGCCGTGCTGAGGTAGATGTATTTAAACTCGCCAATGAAGTAGAAACCCGCGCGATGAAGCTGAAAGACCCCATGACCATTTCTGTTTTGGGTTGCGTGGTCAACGGCCCCGGCGAAGCTCACGAATCCGATTTTGGGATTACGGGCGGTAAGGAAAAAGGAATGATTTACGTCGACGGGAAACAAGAGCGCGTTGTGTCTGAGGAAAAACTTGTTGATCAGTTATTTGCCGAAATTGAAAAGAGAAAAAAACCTTCAAGTCATCCTGAGCGTCTGCCCAGCAGAACGGCGGATCCGCCGTCACGGGTGGCGGAAAGCGAAGGATCGGCCACATAGATTCTTCGCACTGCGTGCTCAGAATGACATTTCTAAAAATATGAACCGCTTGTTCCACAATTCAAAACTTCAAGACATTCAAGAAAAGATAGATTCGGGCGAACGTCTCGATTTTGAGGACGGTATCCGGCTGTTTCAATCAAACGACCTTCCTTTCTTGGGCGCTTTGGCCCATCAGGTACGCGAACGCCTCAATGGAAAAAGAGTTTATTATTCCATCAATCTTCATTTAAACCATACAAATGTCTGTACCGCCCATTGTGTTTTTTGCGCCTTCGCGCGCAGGCCCGGCGAGGAAGGCGGTTATACATTTTCACTCGACCAAATTCGCGCCAAAGTTACCGATACGGTAGAGCGCTTTCATATTAATGAAGTTCATATCGTCGGTGGCCTTAATCCGGAATTGGGAATGGATTATTACACTGAAATGTTTCATTCGATTCGCAAGGACCATCCCCATTTGTATATCAAGGCGTTAACGGCGGTTGAAATTGATGATTTGGCGAAACGTTTCAATTTATCGTGGCAGGAAGTGCTGAGCCAATTTAAAGAAGCAGGACTCAATGGGCTTCCGGGAGGCGGCGCTGAAATTTTCAATGAGCCGCTGCGCAGGAAAATTTGTGATGAAAAAACGACTTCTAAGGACTGGATTGAAATCCATAGAACGGCGCACAAAATGGGAATGCCGACCAATTGCACCATGCTTTACGGACATATCGAATCCATCGAAGACCGTATCGATCATATTTTGAGACTTCGCGCCCTTCAAGATGAAACGCACGGTTTCCAATCTTTTATCCCTCTTTCTTTTAATGCCGAAAATACGCCACTTGAGCGAAAAGGTGAGCCGGGCGGGTATACGGATTTAAAAATATACGCCATCTCGAGGCTTCTTTTTGATAATGTGCCGCATATCAAAGTGCATTGGACCACGCTCGATCTTAAAATGGCGCAAGTGAGCCTTTCCTTCGGCGTGGATGATGTGGGCGGAACCAATTTGAACGAAAAAATTATGCATGACGCCGGCAATGAAACACCGATTGACCTTTCTGAGGCTTCATTAAGGTCATTGATTGAACAAGCGGGTTTCGAGCCGGTTTTGGTGGATAGTTCTTACGCAGTTGCAGCAAAATAACTTGTCATCCTGAGGCGGAGCCGAAGGATCTACGAGATTCTTCGCTGCGCTCAGAATGACAATGGTGGAAGATTATGGATTGGAACACAATCGAGTATAAAACAAAAAATTCGATCGATTTGACGGAAACGGAAGCCAAATGGCTTCTTGAACAGAGCGAACCGTCTGATTTAGAACGGCTTTACAGTTTAGCAGATGAAGCGAATGAACGCTTAAACGGCCGTTCGGTAAGTTTTATCCACAATATGAATGTCAACTATACCAATATCTGCGAATATCATTGTACGTTCTGCGAATTTAAAAAGTCCCCCATTTCAAAGGATGCCTATATTCTTAAGTTTGAGGACATCCGCCACCGAATTGATCATGCTGAAGGCAGGCTTTCCGAGATTACATTTCAAGGAGGGCTTTCTCCTGAAGTGAAATTTCAGGAAGTGCTTGAACTTTTGAAGCAAGTGCGGGATGCTTACCCCGACATTCACTTTCATGCATTCTCACCGGAGGAAATTGATTATTATGCTACCGAAACCGATCAATCTTATCTTGAAACAGTGCAGCAAGCGAAGGAAGCTGGGATGAGTTCCATGTGCGGAACAGCTGCCGAAGTTTTGGATGATGAAGTACGGCGCAAAATTTGTTGGGAGAAAATTTCCTCAGATGAATGGTGTGAAATCATTAAAACGGCTCATCAGCTTGGGATGCATTCCACAGCGACCATTTTATTCGGGCATGTGGAAACCGCGCAGCATGTCGTCAATCATTTTAGGCGAATCAGGGAAGTGCAGCGCGAAAGCAGAATGATCCCACCACCTATTTTCGGCCCGAAGGGCCTCCTTCCTTCGGAAGGTCCGCTTTCAGCGGAAAAAACAGGTGGTGGGATGATCACGGAATTTATTCCGCTTTTGTTCATGCCGGATAAAACCAAATTGGGGCGCGTTGTTGATAAAACGATGGATCGAACCCAATATGCTTTTAAGATGATTGCTACCGCGCGGCTTTACTTCATGAATGACATTCGGAATATTCAAACAAGCTGGGTTAAACTCGGCTGGGAAAATGCGCTTCGCTCACTTTCTTACGGGGCCAATGATATGAGCGGGACTCTTTATCACGAAAATATCACCCGCGAAGCAGGCGGTGAAAATGGCGAATATACGCCCCGCGAAAAATTTATCTCAGAAATTTCTCGGATTGGAAAAATTCCCGTAGAACGAGATACAATTTATTCATTCCAAAGAAATTCAGTTCTTTCCAGAAATTAATGGTTCGCATGTTAATTTATACCGCTCCATTTTTTGGGGTTGCCTTCATTCTTCTGCCTTTTTATGTCTAAAGAAGCCATTCTTGTGATTGAGGATGAGAAAAATATTGCCGAGCTTGTGAAATACAATCTCGAACAAGGAGGGTTTCGCGTTTTAACGGCAGGAGATGGCGAAACAGGCCTTGATCGCGCCCGCAAGGAAAAACCAATCCTCGTTGTTCTTGATTTGATGCTTCCTAAAATTGACGGCATTGAAATCTGTAAAATTTTGAAACAAGACGATAAAACTGCTGCGATCCCCATTATTATGCTGACTGCAAAAGGCCAAGAAGCGGACAAAGTGGTTGGGTTAGAGCTTGGCGCCGATGATTATATGACCAAACCTTTTAGCCCACGCGAATTAGTGGCACGCGTAAAAGCCGTATTGCGCCGAACCAATGAGAAACCAAAATATAAAGTCCTTAAAGTTGGAAGCCTTGAGCTGGAAGCAGAAAAGCACATTGTAACCTTAAAAGGAAAAGCCATTGAACTTACCTCAAAAGAATATGACCTTCTCAAGGCATTATGGGAAGCCCGCGGAAGAGTATTGAGCCGGGATTTCCTTTTGAATCAAGTATGGGGATATGATGAGTCGCTTAATATCGAAACCCGGACGGTAGACATGCACATCGGGCAGCTCAGGAAAAAGTTAAAATCTGAAGAACACCGTATCATTACGGTAAAGAACGCAGGATATCGCTTTGACGACGAGCTCTAGCATCGTTGTTCCCGCTTTTTTAGTTGGCTTGTTTGTTGGTATTTTTTTACTGCTTTTCCTGACGTTTCTTAACAAAAAATCCCGCGCCAAACAGCTTGAGCAACTCACCCAAGCCGCAAATCGCTATGCCAAAGGCGATCTTGATCAAAAAATCTCAATAGATCTAAATTCTGAGCTTCGACCAATTGCTGATTCCATGAATCTAATGGTCGCGGTACTTAAGAGAAGAATTACTGAGATTGAAGGAGAGAAGGCTCAAGTTTCCGCCGTTTTGGAAAATATGGCAGAAGGAGTGATTGCGGTTGATTCAAGGAAACATGTTGTGATGGCCAACCCGGCGGCTGAGGCTATCTTCGGCATTCGCAAGGGAGATGCCGTGGGACGCGGCATTCTTCAGGTAGTCAGGAATCAGAAAGTTGATCAAATGATGGATCAAGCCATTCTTAAACAAACGAGCGTGGCGGAGGAAATCGAACTTTTTCATCCGGAGAAAAAAACGCTCATGGCCAACGCGGTTGGGGTTGCGAAAAAGGAACGAGCTGTTAGCGGCATTCTTGTTTTCTATGATATCACTCAAATCCGAAAGCTCGAGAAACTCAGGCAAGAATTTGTTGCAAATGTATCTCATGAACTTCGAACGCCATTAACGTCAATTATGGGATTTGTTGAAACTCTTTTGAGCGGTGCTATTCAAGAGCCTGATCGCGCAAAACATTTTCTTAAAATGATGGAAGAAGATGCTCAGCGCTTGAAACGCCTCATCGACGGATTGCTTGAGCTTTCCCGGATTGAATCGCGGGAAATCATTTTGAAGCAGGAACCTATTGATCTAAAAGATGAAATTGCCAAAGTCGTTGCTCAATTTGAGCCTTTCTTGAAACAGAAAAAAGTTGCCGTGGAAAACAATATCTCAAAACAGGAAACACTTCGAGTGACAGCAGATCGTGATCGGCTCAAGCAAGTTTTAATCAATCTACTCGATAATGCGATTAAGTTTAACCGTGAAGGCGGCCGCATTATTTTGAAGGCCGAGCGAAACGGCAATCAAGTAAGAGTTTCTATCGAAGATACCGGTGTCGGCATTGCCCGTGAGGCAATTCCTCGGGTTTTTGAACGATTTTTCCGCGTTGATGAAGCCCGCTCCAGAGAAGCCGGAGGGGCAGGCCTTGGGCTTTCTATTGTGAAACATATTATTGAAGCCCATGGCGGAACCGTTTCCTGCAATAGTGAATTAGGAAAGGGATCTCAATTCTTTTTCACGCTTCCTATTCACCCCGTACGTAGCTAATTCCTACAGCTTTCTTGCTCACCCTCTCCCTTAGTCAAGGGAGGCTTTTACCTACATTTTACCTTACCGTCAAGAGAAGCTGACATGATGGAACTATCATTTCTCATGAACTTAGGAGGTGTGACATGTTTCTATCAGAACTGATGATGGCAGGCCTTAAGAGACAGCACAATCTTCTGGAAGAGTTAATTGTTCAGCTTGAAAACAAAACGGCATTGGACGGCGATGATAATTTGTTGTATCAAGATCGGACGCACAGAATCGCTAAAAATTTGAAAGCGCTTAGGAAAATAAAAGATCAATACGCCATGTATTTAGAATCAATCGCGTACGGGGACTGAATAAACTTCAGGAGGTTCCAATGATCCTAGAAAAAAACGTTTTGAATATGTTGAAGACACAAGATCGACCTGTTGATAATTCGATCCTTCCTGGGCAGAAAAAGCAAATAAGAAAACCTACCAAAAAGCAGTCCTCTTCGAAAAATGAACGGCAGCAAAATTCAGAGTTTGATTTTACCGGCCGGGCATTTCAAGCTTGGCTGATTCGATCAGGAATTTCACCGGCGTCGAGTTTACCGGCGCATCGCATTGGCCTCTATACGGATTTTGTATGAACCGTAAATCGAAAGGCGTTTTTTATGAAGGAAAAGGAATTCATGATTGCGGCGCTAAGAAAACAGCGCGATTTGTTGAACGGCCTTGTTTCAGAACTCAGGTCGAAGCGAGAATTGGATCGCACCACATCTACTTTGTACGATCGAGTCACGAAGCAAGTGGAACAGGATTTAAAGAAACTTAGAAAATTGAGAAGAGAAGTTTTTTGAATGTTAAAGTTCGAGCTTAATCGATTCAATTATAAAAATTTAGTTGGGAGGAACGAAATGTTAATCACAGAACAAAAGGAGCATCAGAAGATGAATTCCAAAAAATTGATAGTAGGCATAGGTGTATTTTTAATGAGCTTGTCGACAAATCTATGGGCCGATACGGATCCCATTGGCAATCTGACCAATATGGTCAATCAGCTTCAAAAGCAAATTGGCCAGATGCAAAAAACCATCAATCAACAAAGCGATAAAATCCAGCGCCTTGAAAGCCAACCCCGTATAGAGGTTGGTAAATCTTCTTCTGTGGAATCAATGGATCCACAAAAGGAAAAAGAGAAATTTGTGAAGAACCTTGCTGAAAAAATAGGCGATTCAGATAAATGGCTTAAGAACCTCAAATTTTCGGGCGACGGCCGGCTTCGTTACGAGGCGTTTGATTTCACGAGCGGTCATCCATCTGAAACGGATTCGAGAAACCGGTTTCGTTATCGTTTGAGGGTTGGCGCTGAAAAGAAACTGAGCGATCAATTTAAGGCCGGTTTTTTTCTCGCTTCCGGTGAGCAAGCGCTTGGTACTAATGGCGATAATGTTTCAACCAACACAACTTTTGATAATAACTTTAGTTTAAAAGATATTTTCGTCGATCGAATGTACGCAATTTATAACCCTAATTGGGCGAAAGTAGGTCCGATTGAGAAAACCGAAATTGGCGGTGGTAAATTTGCCAATCCATTTGAAAAAGGATCTTCCGATATGATTTGGGATAGAGACGTTCGACCCGAAGGCGCTTATGAGATGGTAGACCTGAGATTGCACGACGGAGAAGATCTTAAAGTGAAAGCCTATGGTTTACTCGGCCAATTTATTTTGGATGAGGATTCTTCAGCCTCGAACAATGCCGATGCAGAACTCTACGCTTTTCAGGCGGGGTTGGATATTGGCTTTGCGACTCCGGCTTTTGAAAAGCCTGTTAACTGGCTCTCGGCCATTTCTTGGTATAGTTTTTCTGACTATACGAATGTGAGTAATTTTACGGTTGGCGGCACTTCGTTAGCACGCGGGAATTCCAACTTTATTGGTCCCGCCACAGAGCTTGACGCGGAGGATTTTGAAGTAATTGAGCTTTACAACGAATTTAAGTTCTATCCTTTTGGCGACACCGCTCTTAGCGACGTTGCGCTCGCACCTTTCTTTGATCTTGCCACCAATACCCAAAACAAAAGCCAGCAGAACGATGAAGCATTGGCATGGGCATTTGGTGCGAAACTCGGCGGTCTTAAAAAGAAAGGCGATTGGGAACTTGGTTATACCTATAAACGGATTGAAAATGATGCCGTGGTAGGGGCTTTTAATGACAGTGATTTTGGTTTGGGACATTCAGGCAAACGTGGCAGCGTCTTTAAAATGGGTTATGCCCTTACGGATAACATTCAGTTAAACGGTACTGCGATTTTCGTAAATAATTTGGCAACGGGGACAGGCAGTGTCCGGGATGAAGAACAACGCCGCTTCCAAGCCGATCTGGTTTGGAAATTTGGTTGATTTTAGCGGGCGGCTCGTCGTTCAACAGTAACCTTTAAGAGTTAACCCTCCCTTTCTCTTGAGGAAATGTGAATGACGGGCCTCCTGTAGGTTTACATAGATTTTACATAGGCAAAACACCCTTTTGACATGGGGAAGTTAAACTGAAGGTAGAAGCTTGAGGAGAATGAACAATGAAAAGTAAATTTAAGATAATCACAGCAATTGTAGTTCTAGTATTAGGTTTGTCGGTTGCCTTGCCAGCTTATGCGGGCGAAGGTTTGATTAAGGTAGATGGCTCCAGCACGGTTTTCCCGATTACTGAAGCAGTTGCAGAGGAATTTCAAAAATCAAATCCTGGAGTTAAAGTAACCGTTGGTGTTTCCGGTACCGGCGGTGGATTCAAAAAATTCTGCAGGGAAGAAATTGATATTTCCGATGCCTCCCGTCCGATCAAGCCCTCGGAAGTGGATACCTGCTTTGAAAACGGGATTAAATATATTGAACTTCCCGTTGCTTATGATGGTTTAGCCGTTATGGTAAACCCAAGTAATACATGGGTAGATCATTTGACGGTAGCTGAACTTAATAAGATGTGGGCACCTGCCGCGCAAGGCAAGGTGGCGTCTTGGAGTGATATTCGTTCCGGGTTTCCCAATAGTCCTTTGACTTTGGCAGGCCCTGGAACTGATTCGGGAACATTTGATTATTTCACGGAAGCCATTAATGGCAAGGGCGGTGCAAGCCGTGGTGATTACATTGCCAGCGAAGATGACAACGTTCTCGTCCAGGCTATTTCAAGCGATGTTAATGCCCTTGGCTACTTCGGGCTCGCTTATTACCAGGAAAATAAAGACAAACTTAAACTGGTTCCAATTGATGACGAGAAAGGCGGGAATGGTGATGGTCCTATTTTTCCGACTATGGAAACAGTTAAGGATGGAACGTATCAGCCGCTTGCGCGTCCGATTTTCATTTATGTAAACAGCAAGATAGCCGATCGTCCCGATGTTCAGACATTTGTTGAGTTCTACCTTCAAAATGCAAAGTCACTCGTGACAGAAGTGGGTTATATTCCGCTTCCCGATGCTGCTTATCAAGCAGCTTTGGAACGTTTTAAAACCAGAAATGCAGGCTCCGTGTTTGGCGGAAAAGGAGCGACCGTTGGCGTATCCATGGAAGAATTGCTCCGCAAATAACCAAAATCATTTAACCACTGTGAGTCAAAAAAACACAACGGTTTCTCCTGCGAGAAGCCGTTGTGTTTTTATGTTTTCATTTCTATGATTGATCCAAACAGGAAAAAAATCAGGGCACGGCAAGAGTTCTTGATTAAAGTTCTATTACTGTTTTGTGGAATGGTTTCTGTTCTGACAACACTTGGGATTGTTGGCGTTCTTGTGTTTGAGACCATAACCTTTTTTACCCGTGTTCCTATTTTTGATTTTCTGACCGATACCCAGTGGACGCCGCTTTTCACCAACAAGCACTTCGGAATTTTACCTCTTTTTACAGCCACTTTATTAACTTCAGTGATTGCTATGCTAGTTGCCATCCCGCTCGGGCTTTTAATTGCTATTTTTTTGAGTGAATATGTGTCTTCAGATGTACGGAGAGTACTCAAACCGATTTTGGAAATTTTAGCGGGAGTACCAACAATTGTTTATGGCTATTTTGCTTTACTGTTTGTAACGCCAATTCTACAAAAATTCATTCCGGGAATGAATGGTTTTAATTCTCTTTCTCCCGGGATTGTTATGGGAATCATGATTCTTCCTCTGATTTCATCTTTAAGTGAGGACGCGATGTATGCCGTTCCTCAAAGTTTAAGAGACGCGGCATTTGCCCTTGGTTCTTCCCGTTTGCAAGTGGCTTTTAAAGTTGTGGTTCCCGCTGCATTTTCAGGCATCACCGCTTCCTTTATTCTTGCGGTATCCCGAGCAGTTGGTGAAACCATGCTCATGGCGATCGCGGCCGGGCAAATGCCGAATTTGACACTCAATCCATTGGTGCCTATTGAAACGATGACGACCTATATCGTGCAGGTGAGTTTGGGGGATACGCCTTACGGAACTTTGGAATATCAAACGATCTTTGCGGTTGGAACCGTTTTATTTTTATCCACGCTTGTTTTAAATATTATTGGCGGCAAGCTCAGAGCCCATTATAGAGAGATGTACGTATGAATAGCGCAGTTGCCGGTGATATTTCGATTTTGATTGAAAAACAAAAATTGGGTGAGCGCATTTTTAAAATTGCTGCCACGCTTGCTGTGCTCATTTCTCTTGGGACATTGACGGCGCTTGTGGTGGATGCTTTTATTGACGGATTTCCGAGGCTCAATTGGAAATTTTTAACCAGTTTCCCGTCACGCAAACCTCAGGAAGCAGGAATTCTGGCTGCTTTGTTTGGAAGTTTTTATGTGATTATTTTAACTGCGCTATCAGCAGTTCCAATTGGATTGGGTGCAGCCATTTATCTTGAAGAATATGCCAAAAAGAATCGCTTCAGCCGTTTTATCGAACTCAATGTATCAAATTTGGCGGGAGTTCCTTCCATTATTTATGGCCTCTTAGGTTTGGATTTATTTGTCCGGCTCATGGGACTTGGTAGAAGTCTTTTGGCTGGTGCTCTAACGTTAGCTTTGCTCGTTCTTCCTATTATTATTATTTCGGCCCGGGAGGCAATTCGAACTGTTCCTCTTTCGATTCGTGAAGCCGCTTATGCTTTAGGTGCAACCCGCTGGCAAATGATTAAAGATCATGTTGTGCCGCTTTCTTTACCGGGCGTTCTCACGGGAGTGATTCTTTCGGTTTCGCGGGCAATTGGCGAAACGGCTCCACTGATTACAATGGGTGCGTTGACCTACGTTGCTTTTATTCCAAATGGCCCGCTTTCACCTTTTACGGTTTTACCAATCCAAATTTTTAACTGGGTCTCCCGGCCTCAGAAAGGATTTCATGCTTGCGCAGCAGCGGGAATCGTCGTTCTTTTAGTTGTTACTTTATTTTTAAATGCGCTTGCCATTTTTTTAAGAAATCACTATCAGAGGAAAATTTCAGCGAGATCATTGTGAACACCATTATGGATAAAACCCAAAATATCAAAAAAATAGTCTTACCCGGTATTGAAACCATGAATAAAATAACGACAAATCCAGAACATTTTGTGTTGAGTGTACAAGATTTAAGCGCTTGGTATGGCACAGCCCAGGTGCTTAAGAATATCAGTTTTAATATCCAACGCCATCAGGTGACAGCCATTATCGGGCCTTCAGGTTGCGGAAAAAGTACTTTAATCCGCTGCTTCAATCGCATGAACGATTTCATGCCTGTTTTTAGAACTACTGGAAGTATTTTGCTAGAAGGTCAGGACCTCTATAGTTCTAACATCGATCCAGTTGAAGTTCGGTTAAAAATCGGGATGGTTTTTCAAAAACAAAATCCGTTCCCAAAATCAATTTATGAAAACGTTGTTTACGGCCCACGGGTTCTTGGAATTAAGAATAAAAAAAAATTAGATCAGGTCGTTGAAGACAGTCTTAAAAGAGCGGCTTTGTGGGATGAAGTGAATCACAAATTAAAATCAAATGCACTTTCTCTCTCAGGGGGACAGCAGCAGCGGCTTTGTATTGCCCGCGCACTGGCTAATGAACCTGAGGTGCTTCTTTTGGATGAACCCTGTTCAGCCCTGGATCCAATTGCGACGGCGAAAATTGAGGAATTGATTCAGGAACTGAAAAGAAACTATACCATTGTGATTGTTACTCACAATATGCAGCAAGCGGCCCGAGTGAGTGATTACACAGCTTATTTACTTTTAGGCTCACTAATTGAGTTCGGTGAAACCAAAGCTGTGTTTACGACACCTTCCCGAAAAGAAACCGAAGATTACATCACCGGCCGGTTTGGCTAAGCGATTATATGGAACGTCATTTCCACGAAGAGCTTAAAGAACTCAAGCAAAAACTTCTTAAAATGGGATTTTTGGTAGAAGCCGCGATTGAAAAAGCAGTGGATGCGCTTTTGAATCGAAATTCTCAGTTTGCCAAGCAAGTCATCGAAGAAGAAAAAATCATCAATCAGCTGGAAATTGAAATCGATGATAAAGGCCACAGTCTTTCGGCCTTGCGGCAACCGATGGCTGTAGATCTTCGAATCCTAACTGCTGTTCTTAAAATGAATACGGATCTGGAACGAATGGGGGATCATGCAGTTAACATTGCAGAACGGACTTTAACCCTACTGAAAGAACCGCCCTTAGAAAAAGACCTACGTTTAGAAGAAATGTCAAAGGCAGCACTTCGGATGGTAACGGATGCTTTGAATTCTTTTATTCGTGAAGATGTTGAGTTAGCGAGAAGTGTCCTGCAGTGCGATGATGAGGTGGATGCTTTTAATGATGACCTTTATTTTCGAATCTCACTCTTAATGGAGAAATCCCCCGCCTTTATTCGATCGGGAATTAATTTGATTATGATTGGGCACAATTTAGAGCGAATTGCCGATCTTGCCAATAATATTGCCGAAGACGTCGTTTATATTAAGCAGGGCAAGGAAGTAAGACACCACATCGAAACAAAAAGTTTTTAGTTTAACTCTTTTTGTATTCTGCAGTTACCACGGTATGAATTCCACCGCGGACGAAAAAATCTCCTACCACTTTCATTTGCCTAGGACTTGTCGCTTTTATTAAGTCATCCAAGATTTTGTTGGTGACGGCTTCGTGAAATGTGCCTTCATTCCGATAGGACCACAAATAAAGCTTAAGCGATTTTAATTCCACGCAAAGTTTGTCCGGAACATATTCAATTCTAATTGTTGCAAAATCCGGCTGGCCCGTTTTGGGACAAAGACAGGTGAATTCCGAACATTCAAAATGAATCACATAATCCCTATCGGGGTTTTGATTTTGGAATGTATCGATTGTCTTTTGAGGTTGTGACGGCATGAAGACATTATACATTATCGCGCTCGGACCTCAAGTCCGAGGCACTTCCGGAGAAGAACGTCATACTCGTAGAGGATGTCAAAATCCTCACGAGTAGTATTTGCCGCATTGAGCGGCAAATGCCAGTTCTTCCCGGAAAGTACTCGCGCACATAATCGTAGGGCAACGTCAAAGTTGCCCACGATTAGTGCTGGCGCAACGGCGCCTGCAAAAAGCGCGCAGTGCGATAAGTACTGGCGCATCGGCGCCGGTAAGGCTTTTTTGCACTTCTAGCAATAATCGTAACATATTGATTTATATTGGGTTACAGTATGGGCGGGGTAACCCCGCCCCTACATTGATAGAGAAGGGTATTGTTTCAGGCATTTCCGTGTGTTATAGTTACGAACATTAGCGGTGATTTGTTGGGTTGCTTGCTCCGCAGTTCGCTCGAACGAACTAGAATGTGCTAAACACCCGAAAGAAAAATTGCACGTTTTAGAATTGACCCGACGGTAAACGCCGCCGGGTTTTTTATTTAATGAGGACACAAGTTATGGAGGTCCGTAGAGCGGCATAACTTGTTGTCCGAATTAAACCCCGCACCCAGAAAATGTATTATGTTTACGTTATTCACAAAAATGAAAACAACAAGCTTTATTACGGTTATACGAATAATCTAAAGAGAAGAATGGCACAGCATAATCGTAATGGTATTTGGGGCCTTGTGTATTATGAAGCGTATAAATCTGAATCTGATGCCAGAAGAAGAGAAAGGAGGATTAAGGATTATGGGCAAGCCCTTACAGCACTTAAATCTCGTATTAAGGATTCACTCAGTTGATTTTCTGGGTGCGGGATTAAATTCAGCCACAGACTTACGTTCGCTTCGTTCCGTAAGTCTGGGCTTCATTTAATATGACCAAAGACATTTCACGATACCACAGACAATATTTATTTCAAAAGATTGGCGAAGAAGGCCAGCGCAAGTTATCGGCAAGCCGAATCGCCATTATCGGATGCGGTGCGCTTGGAACTGTTTTAATCAATACGCTTGCACGAGCGGGCGTGGGTTTTATTCGAGTTGTCGATCGCGATTTTATTGAGCTCAATAACCTCCAGAGACAAGTTCTTTTCGACGAAGATGATATTAAGGAAAACCTTCCGAAAGCAATCGCCGCGGAACGGAAAGTGAAACGGATTAATTCCACCATCAAATTTGAAGCTGTTGTTTCCGATGTTAATTTCACCAATATCGAACAATTCATTAAAGACGTCGATTTGGTATTGGACGGCACGGACAATTTTGAAACCCGTTTTTTAATGAATGATGCCTGTGTCAAATTAGGGAAGCCTTGGATCTATGGAGCGGTGATCGGAAGCCACGGCTTAACAATGACCATCATTCCCGGTGAAACACCGTGCCTGCGTTGCGTTTTCGAATCCGCACCTCCTCCGGAATTAACGCCGACATGTGATACTGCCGGGATTATTGCGCCCGCTTCCGTTGTTATCGCTTCACTTGAATCTACCGAGGCGATCAAATTTTTGAGCGGGAATAAGAAAGATCTAAACCGGTCGCTTTATAGTTACGATGTATGGACGCGCGAAGCCAAATCCTTCCGGCTTGAAGGTTTGCGTGAGGCAACGGATTGTCCGACATGCAAAAGCCGCAATTTTGAATTTCTTACGGGAGATAAAACGCCGAAAACGACCACACTTTGCGGACGCAATGCCGTTCAAATTACGCGCTCAGATCGTATCAAACTGGATTTTAAGGAACTTGCCCATCGGTTTGAGAAAGTAGGAGAAGCGAAATTTAATCCTTTTATGTTTCAAGCCAAAGTGGATGGTTACGAATTTACCATTTTCCCGGATGGGCGCGCGATCATCAAAGGAACAAATGATCCCGCACAAGCCAAGACCATTTATTCAAAGTACATCGGAGTGTAATATGCTAAACGTCATTGCGAGGCAATGTTCTAAGTGTAGCCGAAGCAATCTCAGATCCCAGGGATTGCTTCGTCCCGCCGCCTTTGGCGGCAGTCCTCGCAATGACGGATGGAAACAGAAGGTGGTGGGATGATTTATCTCGATAATGCCGCTACTTCATTTCCCAAACCCAAGCGCGTTTATGAGCGCATGGATCAATTCCTAAGAGAAGAAGCTGCTAACCCCGGCCGTTCGGGCCACAGTTTGTCGGTTGCCGCAGAAGCCCAATTGGTTCAAGCGCGAAGCCTTTTGGCTAAATTCTTTGGAGCGAAAAGCGCGGAGCGAATTATTTTTACGCTCAACTGCACAGATTCTTTGAATATTGCCATCAAAGGAGCGTTGCGCGACGGGGATCATGTGGTTACGACCATTCTGGAGCATAACTCGGTGTTGCGGCCGATTCATGCGCTTGAAGCGGCTCAAAAAATCACCGTTACCAAAGTGCGCCCTTCAAAGGACGGTTTGATTGATCCTCAAGAAATCAAAAAAGCGTTCCGAAAAAATACGAAGCTGGTGGCCATGACGCACGCGTCCAATGTCATCGGCGTTCTTGAACCCATTCGTGAAATCGGCCGTATCGTTCGAGAAGCCGGCCTGCTTTTATTGGTAGACGCAGCCCAAACAGCAGGGATCGTTTCAATTGATGTGGAGCGTGATTTCATTGATTTGCTTGCTTTTCCGGGGCATAAGTCACTGTACGGACCGCCTGGAACCGGCGGACTTTATGTGGGAGAGCGCGCAAAATTAATCCCTTGGCGTGAAGGAGGGACCGGTTTTGATTCGGAATCAAAAACTCAACCCGACACACTTCCTTTTCTTTTGGAAGGCGGAACACCAAACTCAGTTGGAATTGTGGGTTTGAAAGAGGGGGTTAGTTTTATTCTGCAGGAAGGTCTTGAAAAAATTCAAGCACATGAACGTTCTTTAGTGAAAAAGTTGCGTCAGGAATTAAAACAAGTAAGCGGCCTAAAACTTCATGGAATTGATGACGTTACCAATTCGGTAGCACCGGTTTCTTTTGTGATTGATGGAGTTGAGCCGCAAGAGTTCAGCATTGTCTTGGATCAATCATTTCAAATTGCCGTGCGTGCCGGCCTTCATTGCGCGCCCTTAATGCATGAATTCCTTGGAACAGCACCCCAGGGGAGTATTCGATTCAGTCCTGGTTATTTCAATACGTTGGATGAAATTGAGCAGGCCGCGCGAGCGGTCCATGAAATTAAAAACCAAATGGTGGTATAAACCCCGTTAGAGATAGGAAACGCTAGAAACGTTTCCGTAGCTGCTTGTAATGGGGATTTGATACTATAGGGTTATATTTCTTAATGATATGAAACTTACAGTAAACTTATCTCTAACGGGGTAAACAATGGATCAGAATATAATTTTAACTCCAGAAGGCTACGAACGTCTCAAGGAAGAGCTCCGGACTTTGAAATCGGTGAAGCGCATCGAAGTTGCCAAACAGCTTGAGACGGCGCGGGCGCACGGCGATTTGCGCGAGAACGCAGAATATGACACGGCGAAAGAAGCAAAAGCTCAGCTTGAATCTAAGATTCGCACGCTTGAGGAGAAATTAATGCGCGCGAAAGTGGTGGACACCAAAGACGCGCCATACGATAAAGTTTATTTCGGAACAATCGTTGAGCTAAAAAATAAGAAAACAGGCGATAAAGTCGTTTTCACTTTTGTCGCTGAGGATGAAGCGGATATTGCCAAGGGCAAGCTTTCGATTCAAACTCCGATCGGGAAAGCTCTTTTGGGGCATGCGGTAGGAGAAACCGTGGAAGTTCGAGTTCCGGTCGGCATCATTCCTTACGAAATTTTAAAGATTTCCCGCTAGAAACAAATTTGTTATAATACGTCCCGGCATTGTACGGCAGAAGACAGAAATTAGAAAGCAGATAACAGGTTGTCAATCACACAATGCAAAGGAGACATGATAACGATGAACCTATTGAAAAAGCGGGCCATTCATAACGTTCTTTTAGTTTCCCTCCTCTGCCTTCTGTCCTCCGTTTTCTATCCATCCCAGGCACACGCCGATTTTGGAAAAGGCCCTATTCAAAAATTTGGAAGAGGCTTCTTTTATATCTTTGCTTCTCCTTTCCAGATCCCCAAGGGAATGATTCAAACCGCCCAAGATGCAGAGCCGGTTTATCTGGCGCCTGTGAAAGGCACGATTGCCGGCGGCGGGATCGGCGTTTACGAATTTACCCGTCAATTGATTGCCGGTTTCTGGGATGTTTTCACTTTTGCCACCCCAGCCGGCCGTGATTGGGGCCCGTTGTATGAACCTTCCACTTTATTCCCAGAAACTTAAAAACAGCTAAGTGCACCACATAGAAATACGTATGAGAATTCATCCCGCCGTCGTTTTTCTCGCCGCTCTTCTTATCTTTGGGGTCCCTTCCGTTCAAGCGAAAGAAAACTCGTGGGAACAACATCTGAACCGCTCCGAAACTTTTTATCAAATGGGAAAATATGCAGAGGGAATTAATGAAGCCAAAGAAGCGCTTGCAGTTGCTGAGAAACAATTTGGACAAGATCGCCCTGAAATTGCGCAGTCGCTAAGCAATTTAGCCAGATTTCACAAGATCCAAAGTGATTATCGTGAAGCCGAGCTTCTTATAAAGAAATCTTTGGAAATACGCGAAAAAGCTTTTGGTCCTGATCATCCTGAAGTGGCAAATTCCCTCAATAATTTAGCAGGTCTTTATCACTCCCAAGGGAAATATACCGAAGCAGAACCTCTGTACCAGCGTGCACTGCAAATATGGGAAGGGGCTTTAAATTTTGATCACCCCACCGTTGCCGGATGCTTAAATAATTTGGCCGAACTTTATCGCGCACAAGGCAGATATACGGATGCCGAACCGCTTTACAGACGGACGTTGAGCATTTGGGAAAAAACAATGGGTTCAGAGCACCCTTATGTGGGCGGTGTTTTGAATAATTTGGGTGAGCTTTACAAAGCTCAGGGAGCTTATGTTGCGGCTGAGCCTCTTTTGGAACGGTCGTTGAAAATCTGGGAGAAAAATTTAGGGCATTATCATCCCGACGTGGCCCAGTCTCTCAACAATTTGGGTGAGCTTTATTTTGCCCAGAAAAACTACCAAAAAGCCGAGTCTTTATTTAAAGGTTCCTTGGCCATACGCGAAAAAGTACTTGGAAAAGATCATCCCGATGCGGCGCAATCGCTCAATAATTTAGCCGTGCTTTATGAAACGCAAGGCGATCTTGATGAAGCCGAATCTTTATTTAAACGTGCCTTGGCGATTCGAGAAAAAACATTAGGTCCGGTTCATCCTGATTTAGCGACTTCTTTAAATGATCTTGCTAATCTTTATCATTCCCAAAGCAGATATTCAGACGCCGAACCTCTTTACAAACGCGCCATTGAAATTATGGGAAAAGTTTTAGGGCCCGATCATCCGCATGTTGAAACCACCATGGAAAATCTTGCCGCACTTTATGAAACGCAAGGCAAGTATCCCGAAGCTCAAGCCCTTCGCACGCAGCTTGAGCGGCAGTAACCGCTTCCTTAGATTTTTTCTTTATGCAGAAGCCTGGATTTGACGCCAGGCTTTGTAATTGAAGAACAGCTTTTCGCTTTGATTACTTTGACCTGAGTTTACCGGAGTTGATTGAAGACGGGCTTCATTAGAAGGTAAAAGGGATAATTTTTGTAATGGAAGTTGCCAGGGAATAGAAAAGGAAGTAAAGCCGTAAGAAACTAAACTCGCAAGAATTAAGATTCCGATACCCGCCACTCTTATTTGCTTCGGCATCAAGCACCTCTTTTTTTAGGAGGATTCTTAAGCCTTATCCGTATCGGCGATGCATCAGCAGTTCTTAATGGCCAAAAATAAAAAAGGGCAGGCAAAATGAATTGCCTGCCCTTTTTTATTGATGTGTTTACTTCTTTACGTATTTCATCCGGTCTTCGGAATCCGGCTTTGGTGATGGTGCTGGTTGATATACGGTTGTAGTTGGAGCGACGTAAGTTGATTCGGTAGTTTCTGCAGCAAGACAGTTTTCATAACTGCGGCTAACGGGAAGGCCATGGAAGTTGGGGATCCAAGAAGTCGCGACGTCAAGAACGCCTGAGGAAGCTCGGAGAACCGTACATACGCAGCCACTTCCGAATCCGCTGACAGCTCCCATAAATTCAGGCTTCATTTTTTTAGTGCCGGCTACTGTTTGCACGGGGATGTCTACAAAACAAGTTACGGCGTTAAAAAGACCGCGGCCAAGCATTCCCCCTACTTTTTCGCCGTATTGATCGGAATTTGCCATTTCCCAAACATCTTTTGCCTGCGCTGTCATCGAAAAAGCGAAGCAAAAAAGAACGCCTAAAACAATTACCTTTTTCATACGTTATCTCCTTCGCGTTAGTGTGGTGGTATAAGTTTATAATTACCAACGAAATCTATTATAGGTTCGTTAGAATGCGAAAATCAAGCGATTTTCATTTAGATTTTTAACACGATTTTTCCAAAATTTTTCCGGTCGAGCATACGCTGATGGGCTTCACGCGCTTCCGTAAGGGGGAACGTGGAGTCAACGACAGGTTTTACGCTTCCTTTATTAAGAAGTTCAACAGCTTTATTCAGTTCTTCGAGGCCACCCATGTAGCATCCCATTACTGCATGCTGGCGGACGAACAGGAATCGAAGGTCTAATTGAACGGCCGAACCGCTTGTGGTGCCGCAGGTAACGAGCCGGCCTCTTTTTGCAAGGGCGGCAAGGCTTTTCAAAAATGTTTCCGCACCGATATGCTCAAGCACAATATCAACCCCTTGCCCTTGAGTTAAATCGCGGGCCCTTTTTCCGAAATCCGTTTTTTTATAATTAATCACTTCATCGGCACCCAGTTCCTTTGCGCGCTTTTCCTTTTCATCGCTTCCGACCGTTGTAATCACGCGCGCTCCAAACACTTTTGCGATTTGAATTCCGGCGCTCCCCACGCCCGATCCAGCAGCGTGGACGAGAACCGTTTCTCCCTTTTGGAGTTTCGCTCGTGTGATGAGCATGTGCCAGGCGGTTAAAAAAACCAAAGGGCATGCGGCCCATTCTTCCCAAGAATATCGATCAGAAATGGGAATCAAATTTCTCACCGGCACTTTTACAAATTCAGCGTAACCGCCGTCGATTTGAAAACCGATGATTTTATATTGATCGCAAAGCGAATCCCACCCGTCTTTGCACCAGTTACAGGAACCGCAGGAAATTCCGGGAGCGATAATGACATGCATTCCTTTGGAAATTCCGGTTACGTTTGCGCCTATTTTTTCTACTTCACCTGAAATATCGCATCCAAGAATATGGGGGAGCGGAATGGGGACGCCCGGCATTCCTTGGCGGGTCCAGATGTCCAGGTGATTCAGCGCGCACGCGCGCACGCGAATGAGCACTTCATCAGATCCGATTTTTGGTTCCGGAACATCCGTATAAATCAGTCGGTCGATATCACCGTGTTCCTTGAAAATAATCGCTTTCATCCCCCACCAACTTTCGTTAACAGTTCAATTGGGTGAATCAAAAAATTTTTGAAATCAATGTATCCTTTTTTAAAAAGTTGGCGGGGGATCATTTTATCTTATAAGCAACGCCGACTCCGTCTCGAATCGGCAGAAGCGTGGAAATAAAATTGCAATCGTTGAATAACATTTGATTGAATTTTTTGATGCCTTCGGTTGCAGAATCGCCCTTTTTTTCAAGCACCTGCCCGAACCACAAGAGGTTATCTGCGATGAGAAGCCCGCCGGACTTGATTTTTGGCTTCGCCAATTCCAAAGCTTTCGGATAGGATTCTTTATCCATATCGATAAAAATAATATCGAAACTTTCTTTCGTTTGAGACAGAGCCTCAATGGCGTCGCCAACATGAAATTGAGCTTTACGAATTAAATTTCCTTTGGTGAAAAATTGTTTCGCAAGCTCTAAATTTTTGGCGGATTGGTCCGTGAGATAGATAATCCCGTCTTCGGGAAGGGCAAGCGCAAACCAAAAGGCCGAATAGCCAAAGCCCGAACCCATTTCGAAGATTTTTTTAGCCCCCGTCATTTTGGCGAGCTGGTAAAGAAGTCTGCCGACAAGCGGGCCGACCAATGGAAAGTTGATTTTGTTGCCCCGCTCGTTCATTTCGGCCAAAAGCGGGTCTTCTACCGGGTAAAGGTTTTGAATATAGCGTTCGATTTCCGGAGAGGTAACAAGGGTTTCCATCGGAGCGAAATTATAGCACCAGCTCCTTAAATTTAGTACTATATTTAGGTAATTCGTCATTGTGAGGCGGCGAACCAGTCGAAGCCGAAGCAATCTAAGGTTCTGAGATTGCTTCGTCCCGCCGCCTTCGGCGGCAGTCCTCGCAATGACGAGGAGATAACTTTATGGACAACAAAGAAATCGCCCAGATTTTAGAAGAGATTGCGGAACTGCTTGAAATTAAGGGCGAAAATCCGTTCAAAATCCGCGCTTATCATAATGGGGCACGAGTCATTGAAGGATTGGCAAGCGACATCGCCGAATTTGCCCGGTCAGGTAAATTGCGCGAGATTAAAGGCATTGGCGAAGGTCTTGCCGAGAAAATTACGGAGCTCGTCAAAACCGGGAAATGTAAATATCATCATGAGCTGACCAAATCCCTTCCCGCCGGTATTTTAGATTTGCTTCAAATCCCAGGGCTTGGGCCCAAGCGAGCCAAAGCACTTTTCGAGAAGCTTAAAATTAAAAGTGTGGCTGAACTTGAGCGGGCCTGCCATGAAAATCGATTGGTGGATTTAGACGGATTTGGCGAAAAATCTCAGGCTAAAGTTTTAGAAGCCATTAAACACCACAAGAAGACAGAAGGATATTTTTTGATTTCACAAGCAAAGGAGGAAAGCGAGAAATTTCTTCAGTATCTTAAGAAATCCAAAGGCATTTCCCGAATTGAAGTCGCCGGAAGCATTAGGCGTCACAAGGAAATTGTCCATGATATGGATATTTTAATTAGCACGAAACGCCCCGCCCCAATCCATCAAGCGTTTACAAGTTATCCAGCCGTCGATCAAATTCTTGCGAAGGGCGAAACCAAGTCAAGCGTCATTTTAAAATCTGGAATTCAAGCAGATCTCAGAACAGTAAGCGATTCAGAATTTCCAAGCGCTCTTTATTATTTTACGGGAAGCAAAGAGCACAATGTAGCGACGCGTACGATCGCAAAACGAATGGGGCTTAAAATCAGCGAGTACGGAATTTTTAAAGGTACAAAACCCATTCCATGTAAGGATGAGGAAGCCATTTTTAAAGTTTTGGGCCTTCGTTATATTCCGCCCGAGCTTCGTGAAAATACCGGTGAAATTGAGGCAGCAAAAAAAGGACCGCTCCCAAAATTAATTGAACTGGAAGATATCAGGGGCGTTTTTCACGTTCATTCTACCTATAGCGATGGCACCGCTTCGCTTGAAGCCATGATTCATCATTCTGAAGAACTTGGTTATGAATATGTGGGGATTTCAGATCACTCGAAAACCGCCGTTTATGCCAATGGTCTTTCCGAGGCGAGGCTTGAGAAGCAAAATAAGGAACTCGATCGTCTCGAGCGAAAATTCAAAAAGATCAGGATTTTCCGCGGAATTGAATCTGATATTTTAGCGGATGGTTCCCTTGATTACCCGGATCGTGTGCTCAAGAAATTTGATTTTGTTGTTGGTTCCATTCATTCTCGTTTCAGCATGTCTGAAAAAGAAATGACCAAGCGTATCGCACGCGCCATGTCGCATCCGGCGATGACCATTTGGGGCCATCCGACCGGGCGGCTTCTTTTGGGGCGGGCAGGTTATGCGATTAATTACGATGCGCTTTTTGAAACTGCGGAAAAATATGGCGTAGCGATCGAACTGAATGCCAACCCACATCGTTTGGATTTGGATTGGCGTTTTTGCAAAAAGCCAAAAGCAATGGGCCTCCGCTTCAGCATCAATCCCGATGCCCATAGCCTTGACGGTTTAAGCGATGTGGCCTATGGTGTGGGTATTGCGCGAAAAGGTTGGCTTGAGAAAAATGATGCGCTTAATACAATGTCCGTTTTGGAAGTAGAAAAATACTTGCGAGGCCGTAAAAAATGATTCCATCACCTCCTTGCGCGCCGCTTTTAAGCGGCGCCTTTTCTCAAGAAAAGCAAGAGCATTCCTATGACAATATGCTCCTAAGGAATGCTCTTGCCAAGGAGGTGGTGGGATGATTACCGAAAGTCTCGAATCTAAAAAAAAGCGCTCTTTGGAAATTATCAAGCGCCTTAAAAAAACGTTTCCGGATGCCGCTATCGAACTAAATTTTAAAACTCCCATCGAACTTGTTGTCGCCACCATTCTTTCCGCCCAGTGTACGGATAAAAGAGTCAACATGGTAACGCCCGCTCTTTTTAAGAAATATAAATCGGCAAAAGATTACGCGAAAGCGAATGTTAAAACATTCGAAAAGGAAATCCGCTCTACGGGTTTTTATCGGGCCAAGACAAAAAATATCACCGGGTGCATGAAAGAAATTGTAAAGCGGTTTGGCGGGAAAGTGCCGAGTCGAATGGAAGATTTAGTAACGCTGCCAGGGGTTGGCAGAAAAACAGCAAATGTCATCTTGGGAAATATTTTTGGTACGCCCGGCCTTGTTGTTGATACCCATATGAGGCGGTTAGCCAATCGCCTTGGACTTACACGGCAACAAGACCCCGTAAAAATCGAAATGGAATTAAATGGAATGATTCCCCAAAAAGAATGGACCTTATTTTCCCATCTTATTATTTGGCACGGGCGCAGAACGTGTTTTGCCCGCAAGCCAAAATGCGCCGAATGTTCCATTAATACATTGTGTCCATCACGCGAAGATGTGAAGCATGTTTCGGTTGGATTGATAAAAGCTCGATGATCCCCCACCAACTTTTTAAAAAAGAATATACCGGTTTCAAGAAATATTTGATTCGTTTAATTGAACTGCTAACGAAAGTTGGTGGGGGATGACGATAAAAGAACGCATTAAAGCGCTGGCCCACGAAACTGGCTTTCATGCCTGCGGCATGACGCTTCCTCAACCGGTTCAGGAAGCGGAGGATATTTTTCGCCAGTGGCAAGAGCAAGGCAAGCACGGTGAGATGGCCTATCTTGAGCAATATGAAGAACGCCGGCAAAGTTTTTGGAAGCGTTTTAGCGATGCGAAAAGCATCATCGTCCTTGGCATTAATTATTTTTCAAAGTCAGAGACAAAATCCAATGGATATTTAACGGGCCGTGTGGCGCGTTATGCTTGGGGCCGAGATTATCACAAGGTGATTTCAGAAAAATTGGAGCTATTAAAAGAGAAAATAAAGCGAGAAGTGAACGATGAAGTTTATTTTGAGCCGGCCACGGATACAAAACCATTGTTTGAGCGCACTCTTGCGCAACAGGCCGGACTTGGATTTATCGGAAAACAAACTCAGCTTTTATCGCTTCAATTCGGCCCGTGGCTTTTTCTCTCCGAGCTTATCACCAACTTAAAGCTTGAGCCGGATCAACCTTTTCAGGGAAGCTGTGGAACTTGCCGGTTGTGCATTGATGAATGCCCGACCCATGCCATTGAAGAGACAGGGCACGTTGATGCCCGAAAATGCATTGCTTATCTTACGATTGAACACAAAACGGAAATTCCAATGGAGCTTCGCGAGAAAATCGGAAATTGGGTATTTGGTTGCGACGAATGTTTAACCGTTTGCCCTTATACGGCAAAACAGAAGGAAACTGATTGGAAGGAATTAACATCTGAAGCGGGTTTTGGCACTGAGCTTGATTTATTGCAGTTGTTTGAGACAAAAAGCAATCGCGATCATAAAAAGAAATTCGCTCATAGTCCGATTTCACGGGCGAGCCGCAAGCAGCTGCTACGAAATGCCTGCGTCGTGCTTGGGAATTTAGGTTCTGACGCTGCTTTGCCGATTCTTGAGAAAGCGTTGGATGACCCTTCGCCTTTGGTTCAAGATCATGCCCGATGGGCCATTAGCCAAATTAAGAAAGTAGCTAAAAATGTATTATTGTAAGTTATTTGTATAAAAAGAGTTACGACTTAAACTAAACCTTTTTACCTCCCATGCGTCTAATAGGGTGACACATTACCCTATTGGGAAAAGGAGGATACGAAAATGAAGGTAAAAATGACGGTAAACTGGAAGGTTTTAGCAATCGTAATTTGTTCTGTTCTTGGTTTCGCTTCTTATGGATGGGCGGAGGATACAGCTGGTGCAGGGCAAACGGCTCAAGAGAAGATTGTCCATCTTAAGGAACTTCGAAGCCAGAATCCTGAGGCATTCCGCGAAGAGCTGAAGAAGCATCGGGAGCAGGTTCAGGAAAGGCTTACCAAGCTTCGGGAAGAAAATCCGGAAAAGTTTAAGGAAATCGCCGAAAAAAGACGCGGGCAATTTCGCGAAAAGCTTGAAAAACTCCGCACAGAAAATCCGGAAAAGTTTAATGAGCTTACCGAGAAGCGTCGCGAACGGCTTGAGGAACGAGCCGAGCGTATCAAAACCAATCATCCGGAAAAGTACGATCAATTTCTGAAAAACCGTGAAAATCGATTTTCAGAATTTCGTGAAAATAATCCGGAGCGCTTTGAGCAATTTATGAAAAATCATCCGCATATGCGCGAGCGTTGGCAAAATGCGCATCAGGATAGGAGAGAAGATATTCGCGACCGGCGCGAGGATTATCGCGATCGGCAGGAAAATATCCAAGATCGGCGTGAAGACGTTCAAGATAAACGAGAAGATTACCGCGACCGAGCTGAAGATGTTCGCGATCGCCGCGAAGACCGAGCGGATCGCTTAGAGGATATTCGAGATGCTCAGCATGACGGTGGACGGCGTGACCGGATGGAAGATGTTTGGGATAAGAAAGAAGACCGTTTGGACCAAAGGGAAGATATCAAAGACCGAAAAGAAGATGTGCGCGACCGAAGGGAAGATGTTCGGGATCATCGAGAAGATATCCGCGACCGGAGAGAGAATGTTAGGGATCGGCGCGAAAATGTTTTTGATAGAAAAAATGGACAGAAGCAGTTTAATCCCGGTAACGGGCCCCGGCCAGGGTTGGGTTCTGCGCAAGGCCATCCTGGCGGAAAGCCTGGTTTTGGTACGGGAGGAGCTGCTCAGAGAGTTGCAAAGAGAACAGGGCAAAGCGGTGGCGCTCGTCGCGGAAGAGGATAATTGATGGAACCATCCGCTCTTTCTGATGAAACACTGGTGACGCAAGCACGCGAAGGCAGCCGAGACGCCTTCGGCGTGCTCGTTTCCCGATATCAGCTTCAAGCGATTATGATGGCCCAAGGCGTTCTTAGAAATTCAGAGTCAGCGAAAGATGCTTCGCAAAATGCGTTTGCGAAGGCTTATTTTGGTTTGGCTCGTTTTCGAGGAGACGCTAAATTTAAAACATGGCTTTTTAGGATTGTTTTAAATGAAGCTAAAGATGTTTATCGAAAGGAAATAACCCGCGGTTTGTTTCAATTTTGGTCTGGACGAGAAGGAAGCGAAGGTGAAGAAGAATCCATTTTGGAAATTATACCTTCAAGCGGCCAATCTCCGCGGGAGGCTTTTGAAGCGCAGGAAACGAAGGCGCAGCTTGAGCGGGCAATTTATGAACTGCCAGAGCGCGAGCGTGAAGTATTTGTTTTGCGGTACTTAAACGGCCTGGCGCTTTCTGAAGTGGCGGAAACACTTGGTATGGCACTCGGAACAGTGAAAGCGCATTTGGCGCATGGTACCGTAAAGTTAAAATCTATTTTATCGGCTTCTGCAAAAACCGGTCTTGCCGGCAGGCAGGTAGGAAGCCAAATGAAAAGTATTTAGGAGGTGAGCGATATGGAAAATGAGCAATTAACACCGGAACTTGAACGGTTGGTCAACAAGGTAAAGATCAAGGAACCTCCGCGCAATCTTTTGGATGGTTATCTAGCGGGTGTTAACGCCAAAATTGATCAGCGGATGAAAGGGCCGCATTTCGGCTTTCCTCAGGCGGTCATTGTTTTGGTAGCCGGTGCCGCTTTGGCGGGAGCGCTTTATTTTGTTTGGAGGCCTATGCACTCTAAACCGCAAATTCTTCCCGTCATTGCGAGCGAAACGTCCGCCCAGCAGAACGGCGGATCCGCCGTCTGGAGTGGCGGAAAGCAATCCCAGAATTCAGAGATTGCTTCGGCTTCACTGAAAACTACGCCTCGCAATGACGAACCGAAGCCATTACCTTCAAAAACTCTTTCAATTGAGGAAGAGATGGCCGTTCTTGAAGCCTTTAGCGAGGAAGTGACGGATGCGGGAGTAGACTTATTAGGAGATGATGAACTCCTTGACGAGCTTTCTACGCTTGATGAGCTTGAGCTTTCTGCTCCAAGGTCTGCGCAACCGGTTGGTATCTGAACAAGACAGCCACCTAAAGCTTTTTCAGCCTTTTCCGATATAATAGGGAGAGAACTTACACCTTAAAAGGGAGGAAACTAATGAAACGAGTACTAGCGTTAATGATGGTGATGTTAATAGCTTTTGCTCCAATGAGTTTTGCTGCCTGCAAATTCTGCGAATTAGCAGATTCAGACAGCTATTTTAAAGCCTTTGGCGGAAAACTTGGCCGCGGCATTGCCAATGCCGCTTTTGGTTGGGTTGAGCTGTTCAGACAGCCGGCAATCAATGAGAATCCTTGGGAAGGGGTTGGAAGAGGTTTTGTTCACACCATTACGAGAACAGGCACCGGCGTTCTCGAAGTGGCAACCTCCCCTATTCCTCAAGTTAAGATTCCCGTTCCTGACCCAAGCTGTCCGCTTGAGTTACTGGGTTCGGAAAGCGATTCAAGCAGCAAAGCAAGTAAGTAATAAGCTTGAAATAAGTTACGATCGTTATATAAAAAGGCGCTATCAGATGATGATAGCGCCTTTATTAATTGCTTGAATATTTTAGAACCCGATATTATCCTAATACTAGATTACACCTTACCCATATGATCAAAAAGATTACCGCTGTATTAGGTTTTTTCTTCCTCGTTATTCTATTAATCATTCTGACCAGCGGTTTTTGGCTGCGGCCGGTTCTTGCCGCAGCGCTTTCCAAGGTCACAGGTTTTCCAGCAACCATTCAAAAGATCCATTTCGATTTACCAAGTTCACAGTTCGGAATTTACGGGATCGAGTTAAAAAATCCAGCCGGTTTTGGAAAAGAAAGGTTTGCATTTATTCCCGAAGCGTACGTCGATTTTAGTTTGCGAGAGTTTCTCTCTAGCCGCAAGTTTCATTTTCAGGAAATTCGATTTAATATTGATGAAGTCACCATTGTTAAAAATGCTTCGGGGCAAACCAATATTTCTCAATTGACCGCGCTTAAAAAACAAAAGAGTGAACTGAAGCAAGAAACGGAAGCCGTCAAACAAGCCCCTTCGCCTCAGGCGCTTAATTTTTTTGTTGATCGCTTAGACCTTACCGTTCGGCGTGTTCGATACGTGGACTACACGATGCCGAAACCGCTTGAAAAAGAAATCGACATCCATATGGATCATGAAATATTTCTTGGAATTTCGAATCCTTTAGATATCGTTCGGATTATTGTCTTGAAGGTTATTTACAAAGCCGCCCTTGGAAATTTGAATGTTCCGGTGGCCCAGTTAAAAGAACATCTCGATGTTTCGCTGGCCTTAGGGCAGGATCTTGCGAAGCAAGGTACAGAAATCGCTCAGGCCATGGGGGCTGACGTATTCAGCGAAGGCACGAAAATGGTGGAGCAGGTTAGCGGAACCCTGCCGGTTTCTAATCCGATCGTAGACGAGACGGTTCAGAACGTTAAAAAGAAAACCGATGGTATTTTTCGGGGCGCAAGCCAGTTACTGAAGAGTACCGCCGAATCCATTGAAGAAAAGACAAAGCTCTCCTCTTCTTCCAATCGTTAGTTTTTCTCTCCAAATCCCCTCTTTTTTGTTATATTTAGAAGCATTCTTATTTTATGAAGTGCAAACGCCGGGAAGCAAAGAAAAAGCAGGTAACAATTGGCCTGATTCAGATGAAGGCTAGCCCTGCGCCCGAGCCCAATCTTACCAAAGCGGTCGAGATGGTTCGTAAAGCTGCTCGAAAGGGCGCTCAAATTATTTCACTTCAGGAACTTTTCAAAACACGTTATTTTCCTCAAACGCGAGGCTCTTCTTATTTCAAGCTTTCCGAAACGATCCCCAGTCCTACGAGCGAAGTATTCCGCCGATTGGCTTACGAATTGAAGGTGGTTATCATTGTTCCCATTTTTGAACGCCAAGGAAGGAAGTATTATAATGCAGCGATTATCATTGATGCGGATGGGAACATCGTTGGCAAATACCGAAAAATGCATTTGCCGAATGATCCTTATTTTTATGAAAAACATTACTTTAGCCCCGGCGATTCCGCGTTTAATAGCTATGAAACGAAATACGGAAAAATCGGGGTTTTAATTTGCTGGGATCAATGGTTTCCGGAAGCAGCGCGCGCCATTGCAATGTCCGGTGCACAAATTATATTTTACCCTACCGCCATCGGCTGGAATTCGAGCGATCCAAAGCGCATGCGTCAAAATGAATTAAACGCATGGCAAATCATTCAGCGTGCTCACGCCATTGCCAATGGAGTGTATGTGGCAGCGGTAAATCGCGTAGGGCGTGAAGAAGCGCTTACATTTTGGGGGCATTCGTTTGTGGCAGGCCCTTTTGGCGAGATGGTGGCTCAAGCGAGTGAAAATCAGGAGGAAATTTTGATTGCGGTTTGCGATTTGTCGAAAATCGAAAAAATTAGAAAAGTTTGGCCGTTTTTAAAATCCTTGAGGTCAGATGTTTATGGTGGGCTTGGACGTCATTGCCCCTACGAGGCCCCGTATTGGGGCGAGACAGCGTTCCAAAGGAGGTCGAAGCAATCTATGACCGGGATTGCTTCGTCGTCCCAGAGGGACTCCTCGCAATGACGACGCCAACGAAGCTTGGTTACCGAATGCCGGCCGAATGGGAACCCCATGAGGCCACTTGGCTTTCCTGGCCTCACGATTTGGAAACTTGGCCCAAAGAATTGGCTCAGGTGGAGGATGCTTATCTTGATATCATCGCGCGCATTCATGAAGGGGAGAAAGTTCATGTTCTCGTTGAAAATCAATCCGCCCAAGATTATGTTTCCAAAAAGTTAAAGCAGAGGTCTTTTGTCAAAAATGTTTTCCTTCATCAAGTTGAAACGGACAGCCCTTGGATTCGCGATTATGGGCCGATTTTTCTTCTTTCCGAGATTGCTTCAGTCGCTTCGCTCCCTCGCAATGACGTCATTGCGAGCATCCGCCGTCTGGGGTGGCGGAAAGCGAAGCAATCTCGGAAACTCGCTTGCTCAACTTGGAGGTTTAATGCCTGGGGGCATAAATATAAATCGTTTGAAAAAGATAATCTTATACCTGAAAAAATCGCAGGTTTTACGAAGGCAAAACAATTTCCGGTCGACATGGTTTTAGAAAGCGGTTCTATTGATGTCAACGGCCTTGGTTCTTGCCTTGCGACGGAGCAATGCCTTTTGAATCCAAATCGAAATCCCAGCTTGGGGCGTAACGAAATCGAACAATATCTTGCGGCTTTTTTGGGCATTCGTCATATGATTTGGCTTCACGGAGGGATTGCCGGCGATGATACAGACGGACATGTGGATGAGGTGGCGCGCTTTGTTGGCCCCAAAAGCATTGTTTATGCCTCGCCGGAAGATTCCAGTAATGAGAATTTTGATACGCTTCAAAAAAATTTGAAATGTCTCTGCGATGCTCGGAATCAAAAAGGCGATTGCTTGGAACTTATCCCTTTGCCCATGCCGCGCAAAATTCAAGCGGGTAAAATGGAGTTGCCGGCGAGTTACGCAAATTTTTATATCGCTAACCAGTCGGTTTTGGTGCCCATTTTTGACGATTCAAATGATACAAAAGCATTGGGAATTTTAAAAGACCTGTTTCCAAATCGGAACGTAGTGGGGATTAAAGCGATTCCTTTAATTTACGGACAAGGCACCGTTCATTGCATTACCCAGCAAGAGCCTCTTCATGAAGCTTAGAAAAGTAAGAATCAGAACGATAGAATTTCTTCAATACCTTACCTTTCGTGTGCTTTGTTTTCTTCTCAATTTGATTCCGTTTGATGCGGCCATGGCATTGGGCCGATGGGGCGGGAGGCTTCTTTATGCTTTTCTTTCGAAATATCGCCGCGTGGCGCTTGAGAACTTGCATTTTGCCTTTGCCGGCGTAAAAACCGAAGACGAAATCAAAAAAGTTGCCCTCCAATCTTTTGAAAATTTAGGCTATTTCGCCATTGAACTCATCCGGATTCCGAAAATCGTGAAGGATCTTAAAAAATACATCAAGATTCAAAATGAAGAAACCGTTTTTAAAGCCCTTGAGCGCGGGAAAGGGGTTATTTTGATTGTTTCTCATTTCGGTAATTGGGAATGGATGGGTGTTGCGGCAGGTAAGCGGGTGCGAGAAAAAGGCGTGACCATTAATGCGATTGCGCGTGTGCTTGGGAACCTTTTTCTGTACCGCTATGCGGTCAAGAAACTGCGCGGGGCAACGGGGCTTAGAACGGTTGATAAAAAAGGGGCTGCGCGCGAGGCGGTGAAACTTCTTGAGCAGAATGAAATCGTCTGCGTTTTAATCGATCAGCATGAACGTTACGGAAGCGTTCCGGTTCCTTATTTCGGGCGCGATGCCTGGACCACAAGCCTGCCCGCCGTAATGGCTTTGAAGAAAGGCGCCGCCGTTATCCCCGTTTTTTCTTTCCGAGAAAAAGGGAAGCCAACCATTGTGAAATTAGGCGAAGCCTTTCGAGCGATTGAGACCGGTGATTATGAGCGCGATGTGATTGCCAATACGGCTCAATATGTTAAAGCCATTGAAGAAGTGGTCCGCAAACGCCCCGCCGATTGGCTTTGGATGCATGCGCGCTGGCGTTCCTCACGAACAGAAAAATTAAGATGAGACTCCAGAGTTTTTTATCACAAGCCGGAATTGCAAGCCGCCGGAGCGTTGTCCAGGAATTGGAAGCGGGCAAAATAAAAGTCAATGGGGAAGTCGTTCGAATTCCTTCATATCCTATTTTTCCCGGAAAAGATCGCGTTACTTATTTAGACCGGGAAATAGGAATTTCTACGAACAAGCTTTATTTTTTATTTCATAAGCCCAAGGGCGTCATCACGACGGCAAAAGATACACACGGCCGAAAAACAGTTTTGGATTATTTCAAAGAGGTCAAAGAAAGGCTTTATCCGGTCGGCCGTCTCGATCAAGATACGACCGGGCTTTTGCTTTTAACAAATGATGGGGATCTCGCGCATAAACTTTCACATCCTCGTTATGGAGTTGAAAAAGTTTATGAGGCGGTTTTGGACAAAGAGATTTCTAAAACTGAAATAGAACAATTACAAAAAGGAGTTTTAATTGAAGGTGAGCAAACGGCCCCGTGCCGAATTAAACTAATCAGTACGCAAGAGAAGCAAAGTAAGGTTGAAATTATACTTCATGAAGGCCGAAAGCGGCAAATTCGAGTCATGTTTCAATCGATTGGAATTCGCGTCATTGATTTGCATCGGAAGCAGTACGGGCCTTTAATCTTAAAAGGGCTTCCGCCGGGAAAGAAACGGCCGCTTCATGCCGATGAATTAAAGACGCTTCAGAAAGCCATTTCAAACAAAAATTAGGAGGATGAAGTGCCTGAGAAAAAAGTCTCTGAATCTCGAACGGAAATGAGCCAGTTGATGATGCCGCAGCATGCCAATATTGCCGGCACGGTTTACGGCGGCGTTATTCTTTCAATTGCAGATGGTGTGGCCTATGTTTGTGCGGCCCGCCATGCTGGTCCTAATTGTGTTACTGTTTCAGTCGACCAAGTTGATTTCAGAGAGCCTATCCGAATTGGTGAGCTCGTGAACTTTAAGGCATCCATCAATTATGTGGGCCGCACCTCGATGGAAGTTGGAATTCGAATTGAAGCAGAGAATTTAAAGACAGGCAAAAAACGACATACCAATTCCTGCTATTTCACGATGGTTTCATTGGATGAATCAGGAAAACCAACTCCCGTACCGCGTTTGATTTGCGAAACTCAGGTTGAAAAGAAAAGATGTAAAGAAGGCCAAATCCGCCGCGAACACGCCCGCGAACTCGCCGAGAAACGCAAACAAGCCGGGCTTTAATATTAATTAATTCGAATACGAAACGTAGGCTTCGGGGCCTTCCCACACAACGACTTCAGATAACTCCGAGTTTTGCCTGACGGCAGGTTTGTTTAATTCCCCAAAAAACCATTTGGCGATATTTTCAGAGGTGGGATTGATTTTATCGAAAGGTGAGACTTCATTGATGTAGCGATGATCGAACCGCGCGGCTAATTCGCGAATTGCTTTTTCAACGTGGACGTAATCAACTCCGATATCTTCGTGGTCCAGTTTCGCGCATTTAAACTTCGCCTCCACCTTCCATGAATGGCCGTGCAAAGGTTCCGGCGCCCCTTTATATTCTCTTAAATTATGAGCCGCTTCAAAGCGGGCTTCGACGCGTATAATAAACTGTTCTGCCATAAGATTTTCCTTTTGCAGCCTCCCTAGACAAATAAGAACACGTATTGTATAGTATCACCTTCTTCTCTTCAATATGAGTCCGCCCCCATTGGTTCGGACAATTCAGCGCAATTGTGAAAGGAGTTAAGTGATGTCAGAAGCTGTATTTACAGATGGCAATTTTAAGTCTGAAGTTTTGGATTCAAAGATACCGGTTCTCGTTGATTTCTGGGCCGAATGGTGCGCTCCCTGCCGAATGGTGGCACCCATCGTTGAAAAGCTCGCCAAAGAGTACGCTGGAAAATTAAAAGTCGGCAAAATCAATGTAGATGATAACTCCCAAACGCCAACGCAGTACGGGGTTCAAGGGATTCCTACTTTAATTTTCTTTAAAGGCGGCCAAGTAGCCAAGCAAGTGGTTGGATTTCAGCCGGAACAAAAACTGAAAAGCGTCATTGACGAGCTTTTAGAATAATTTTCGTTTGGGAATATGGAAAAAGTAATGGAATATCAATTGCCGGTGTTGGGAACCAACGGATTTCCGCTCCAAGATGCCGCTGTGTACGGCCCGATTCATTCGCGCCGTTACGGTCACTCGCTCGGAATTAATCCGCTTCCCGTGTCTTATAAGTTTTGCGATTTTGATTGCGTGTACTGTCAATATGGCTGGACACCTCGGACTTTGACGCGGTCGGCGGCAAAGACTGAGGAGTCCTCAGCCCCGACCGGGCTGAGGGCGCCGCGTCCCGGCAATTCAGTTCAGAAAACAGATGAAAAATTAAAACGCCTTCCTGATCTTCTTTCTGAAATCAAAGTGTCGTTTCAAAAAATGATTGCCGAAAAAACTCCGGTTGATGTCATTACAATTGCAGGCAACGGCGAACCAACCATTTATCCTCAATTTTTGGAATTCGTGAAAGGGCTTTTAAAACTACGCGATGAGTACTATCCGGGCGTGAACATCGGAATTTTATCGGATGCTTCCCAGTGCCACCGGCCTGAAATTAAAGAGGCACTTGAACTGCTTGATGAACGCTGCATGAAATTGGACGGCGGGGACCCCGAAACAATCCGGGCCATCAATAAGCCCACACACGGGTTTGATTTTTCGCGAATGCTCAAGGCCTTAAAAGAATTGCGCGAGATTACCATTCAAAGTTTGTTTGTGCAGGGAAGTTGCGATAATACCAATCCCCGCCAAGTCGAGCACTGGGCGGAAGAAATTAGTTTTATCCGGCCTCAGGCTGTGCAAGTTTATACCATTGACCGGCCGCCGGCAGACAGCGGAATTGAAGCAGTGCCAATGGTGCGGCTTCGCGAAATTGCCAAGTTTTGCAAAAAAATGACGGGCATTACCGCAGAAGTATTTGATTAATTATGACGACAATGACGGTATTAAGGAGATTTGAGAAATGAGCATTAAGATGACTGAAGGAAAATTTAAAGGACTTATGGCTTTATCCAATTCAAAAGGAGTAATTGCCGCTGCCGCAATGGATCAACGGGGATCGCTTCAAAAATCAATTGCAAAGGCAAGAGGCGTGGATTCAAAAGAAATTACGCGCGCTCAAATGGAAGAATTCAAGGTCGTGGTTTCTAAAGTTCTTACCCCTCATGCCACCGCCATTTTACTGGATCCGGAATTTGGACTTCCGGCGGTTAAAGTGCGTGCGAAAAACGCGGGCGTTCTGCTGGCTTATGAAAAAACAGGTTACGATGCCGATAAACCCGGCCGTTTGCCTGATCTCTTGGATCATGAATCCGTAGCGCGGCTTAAGGAGAAAGGAGCGGACGCCATTAAAATTCTTTTGTATTATTCGCCGGATGAGAAAAAAGAAATTAATGAACATAAACACGCTTGGACGGAACGGATCGGCGCTGAATGTCTTGCGCATGACATCCCGTTTTTTTTAGAATTTATTGGTTACGATCCGGCCGGCGGCGATGAAAAGGGAATCGAATACGCGAAGCGCAAACCCCATATTGTGACCGAAAGCATGCGGGAATTTTCTAAGCCTCAATATCTAGTGGATGTGCTCAAAGTCGAAATTCCGGTCAATATGGCTTTTGTTGAGGGCTCAAAGGCCAATAAAACAGGACAAGTAGCTTACACGCGCGAAGAAGCAAAGAAATTATTTCGAAAAGCCGCTGACGTTGCGACGAAACCCTTCATTTATTTAAGCGCCGGCGTGGATGATGATGTATTTCGCGAAAGCCTTGAACTCGCCATTGAAGCCGGGACCAATTGGGCCGGCGTTTTGTGCGGCCGCGCCACATGGAAAGAAGGAATTCCTGTTTACGGAAAAGAAGGCATTCAAGCGCTTGAGAAATGGCTTCTCGACCGTGGAGTAAAAAATATTCAAGCCCTACACCAAGTAATTAATCGCGGCGCTCATGCATGGTGGGATAAATTTGGCGGGCGGGATCAAATTCAAGTTGTTAATCGCAAGGAGACCGTCCTTGTCTAAAAATGTCATTGCGAGCGAAGCGAAGCAATCTGATACGAAATGTCATCCTGAACGAAGTGAAGGATCTCAGAGATTCTTCGCTGCGCTCAGAATGACAGGACGGGATTGCTTCGTCGCTTACGCTCCTCGCAATGACGAAAGGTTATGAACAAACGCAAGCTCGGCAAAACTGGACTTGAAGTTTCCGAGCTTGGGTTTGGCTGTTGGGCGATCGGGGGCACCAGTTACGGCGCCACCGATGACAAAGAATCTCTAAGAGCTCTGGCTTATGCGTTTGACCAGGGCATTAATTTTTTTGATACGGCCGATACCTACGGCCATGGGCATAGCGAAGAGTTAATTGCAGAAGTTTTTAAAGGTTCAAGGCGCCAGCAGGTTATAATCGCTTCCAAGGCCGGATGGGATTTTTATCATGGTGGAAGCAAAAAGAATTTTGATCCGGAATATATCCGTTTTGCTTGCGGCGAGTCGTTAAGGCGCCTGAAAACAGATTATATTGATCTTTATCAGCTTCATAATCCAAAGCTTGAGATGATTCAAGACGCGAGCGTATTTAGCGTGCTTGATCAACTCAAAAAAGAGGGAAAAATACGCCATGCCGGGATTTCGATTCATTTGGGCAAGGAAGGCATCGCAGCAATTCAAAATAAATCGCCGGAAACAATCCAAGCCATTTATAATTTACTCGATCAAAGAATTCGAACGGAATTAATGCCTCTTTGCGAAGAACACAATATCGGACTTATTGCCCGTGAGCCGCTTTATTGCGGGCTTCTCACGGGTAAATATACGGCCGAAAGTCATTTTTCGAAAGATGACCATCGGAACCGTTGGATGAAGGATAAATATTTGACGGATCTTGAGAAAATTGAACAAATTAAAACCGCCTTTGATACAAATAAAGTTTCGTTGAAACAGGCCGCCATTGAATTTGTGTTGGCGGAACAAGCAGTTTCTGCGGTGATTCCGGGAATCAAAACGGTGGCGCATGTAGACGATCATTTGCGTGCGGTGCGGACGCCAAAATTAACTTTTGATGAGCTCCGCAGCATGCAAAAGATTTATGAAGAAACAGAATTATTTCAAACCGGTTTTTTTAGAAACTAAGGAACGGGAGAGGGGGCGCATGTGAGTAAATTTTTAATCAAGAAAGTAGGTCGAGTTTCCTTCGCTTTTTTTATGTTTGGTGTTATCAGTTCTTCTTTGGCTTTCGCCGAGTTGGAATCGCAAGGTACCAAAAGCGGAAAAATTGATCCTAAGGAGATTCAAGAAGCGTTGACGGAAGCGGGATTTTATCATGGCGCTATTGACGGGGTCATTGGTTCTAAGACGAAGGCCGCTATTCGAAGTTTTCAAACCAAGCAGGGCCTGGTTGTCGATGGAGTTTGCGGCCCTAAGACCTGGGAAAAACTGAAAGCATATTTGGAAGAAGCTACCGAGATGGATGCCGCTGCCGAATCTTCAACCCTTGCTTTGGAGGAGACTGTAGAGACGAGTTCTCAGCTCGACACAGAATTGTCGCCAGAGCCTGAGCCGGAGAATCTTAAGCAGAAATTGGTTTCGTGAAACAACGGGTAAACCCCGTTAGAGATGTCATCTCTAACGGGGTAAAATCGCGCCACACTCAACGCCAGGTTTCAGCGGGCGGGGTTACTTTTAAGAAATTAAGTTCAAGCATTCGGATTTGTCTTATCGGCCGTCGCAATCTAAAAGATCAGATGATCTGGTGCTTGCCAAAGGGACATATTGAAAAGGGCGAGACATTTAAACGCGCCGCGCTCCGGGAAGTACGGGAAGAAACGGGAATCTCTGGAACCATTCTTTCGGGGCTTGGGTCTATCCGATATTCATTTTTTGATTTGGAAGATAAGAGAAAGATATTTAAAACGGTTCACTTTTTTCTCATCCAGTATGTCAAAGGAAAGTTGAGCGATCATGATGATGAAGTTGAGTACGCCCGATGGTTTGCTTTTGAAAAAGCGATTCGTTTGATGAGCTATGAAGGTGAACGCAACGTATTCAAACGGGCCATCAAGAAAATCCGCTTATTGAAATGAATCCAAACTACTCCTTTTTTAGCTGGGTCCGTTCCACCATCAGTTGGTTTCTTGTTGGGCTTGTGACCATCGTTTTATTCGTTCCTATTTTTATTACTTTTTGTATTTTGTCTGTTTTTGACCGAGACCAAACAAGGCTTCATCCGCTTATTTCTTTTTGGGCCAAAAGCATTTTGGCCGTTTGTCCTCTCATGCGTGTCCATTTTGAAGGGCGTGAGCACTTAAAACCAGGGACGACGTATGTGCTTGTGGCCAATCATCAGAGCATTGCGGATATCATCGCTGTTTTACACCTCCGCCTCCCGTTTAAATTTATCGCAAAGAGCGATCTATTTTGGATTCCCTTTTTTGGCTGGGCGCTTTCACTTGCGGGATATATTCCTCTGACCCGCGGTGATCAAAAAAGCGGCAGGGAAACCATCCAAAAAGCAATGGGATATTTAAAACGGGGTGTTTCGGTGCTGCTTTTTCCGGAAGGTACGAGAAGCCGTAACGGGGAAATTCATGCTTTTAAGGTAGGCGCTTTTAAACTGGCCACAGAGCTTGGCCTTCCGGTTGTCCCTCTTGTGATTCAAGGGACAAGGGATTTAATTCCCAAAGGAACATTGCTGATCAATCACCGCATAGAAGTAACGGTCAGAATAGGAACTCCGCATCCGCCGCCTTCAAATGACAGCGCTTCGATTGAAGCATTTTGCCAGAAGGTGCGCTCGGAGATGATTTTTTCTCTGAATGAAATGAGGTCACAAGAGGAAGTTGTATTGCAAACAAAGAGAGCTGAAATAGCTTTAACTTAACAACCTTAAACATGTTGATCCGCATTTTATTTTATCTGACCGCATACGCCGCCATTCTTGGGTTGATTATCTTTTTCTTGGTCCGGCTTTTTCAAGTCGTGAGCGGAAAAATAAAAGGCCGTAAGATAAAAGTTTGGCGACATCCCAAAAAAGGTTTAGGTGCTTGGATTCAAGTGTATGATACCGATTCATGGGAGGAAGCTCAGGCACTTCAAGCCCGATTAGAAGAAGAAGAAATCGAATGTTTTGTTTATGAGCAAGGACGCAAAGATGTTCACGGGACTCCGTTTAAAGGATTTGGAATTGCGGTGCCCGAAACATCTGTTTCCCGATCCCAAAAAATCATTGCTCGAATGCCTGCCTGAAGGTGATTCGGTTTCCCCAAGGTAAATCTATGAAACGCATTGTTATTGTTCCCGATGGAGTAGGCGATTGGCCGCTTAAAGAATTAGGGAATAAAACTCCCCTTCAAGCAGCTTCCAAGCCCAACCTGGATGATTTGTCGCGCCATTCTATTTTAGGTACCCTCAAGACCTGTCCCGACGGAATGTATCCCGGAAGCGATGTATGCGGCCTTTCGTTGATGGGCTATGACCCTAAGTGCGTGTATACAGGCCGCGCACCGCTTGAAGCTGCCAATATTGGGATCGTTTTAAAACCGGGCGAACTGGCATTCCGCTGCAATTTAGTTTCTGAGGAAAAAGGCGTTCTCACGGATTATTCGGCAGATCATATTACAACGGAAGAGGCTCAGATTTTAATTGAAGAGCTTCAAAAAAATCTCGGAAACAATTTGATCTCATTTCATACCGGAAAAATGTACCGTCATATCATGTGCTATAAGCGCGCTGTTGATATCGATTGCACAACCGATCAACCTCATGATTTTCAAGGCACACCTTTCGCAAGCCATTGGCCGAGCGGAAAAGGATCCGAAATTTTGATTGATTTGACCAACGAATCAAAAAAGATTTTAACGAATCATCCAATCAATCAAAAGCGTCTCAAAGCGGGCAAGAAACCGGCGAACATGATTTGGCTTTGGGGCGGAGGCCCAGCTCCAAAATTGGAGCACTTTGAAACAAGATATGGAATCAAAGGCGGCGTTATCTCCGCCGTTGATTTATTGAATGGATTAGGCCGCTATCTCGGCTGGGAAATTATTTCAGTGCCGGGCGCTACCGGTTATTTTGATACTGATTATCAAGCAAAAGGACGTTTCGCAATCGAAGCGCTTAAGCGGCTTGATTTAGTTTTTGTCCATGTGGAAGCGACAGATGAGGCAGGGCATATGGGAAATGTTAAGGAAAAAATCCGCGCTATTGAAAATATCGATAAATTTATCGTAGGCCCTATTGTAGAACGCCTAAAAGAAGATAAAGAGTGGCGGCTTTTTGTGGCGCCGGATCATTATACGCCGATTGTGAAAAAAACCCATGTTGCGGAGCCTGTTCCGTTTATCTTCGCCGGTTCCGACCTTCCTTTCTGTTGTTCCGAACGTCCTTACACCGAGCCTGATTCTAAAGCAACGGGCATTGCACTCGACCGCGGTTATGAATTGATGCTTCGGCTCGTCAAGGGCTGGCAGCATTATGAACATGGTTGATTGGAAAAGAATCAGGCGCGATTTTCCAATTACAAAGCGCTTCACCTACCTTGATCACGCTTCCGCCGCTCCCATGCCGCGCCCCGTTTATGAACGGACGCTTCAATACTATAAGGAACTTGCCGGTTTTGCCGATTTTTCCTGGAATCGCTGGATTGCACGGCGCGAAGAGGTAAGGCGCAAAGTAGCTCAATTCATTCATGCGGAACCGGATGAGATTGCGTTTACTTCAAGCACATCGCATGGAATGAATTTAATTGCCGAGCTGATCGCAGACCAGGGGAATGTTCTCACCAATACGTTAGAATTTCCAGCCACAACGGTTCCGTGGATTCATCGGAACACAACGTTAAAATTTTTGGAACCTGCTCAGGGAATTATTTCCGTCGATCAGATGAAGCGCTGCTTAAAGCCGGATGTGAAGACGATTTTGACCAGCTTTGTTCAGTTTCAAAATGGCTTTAGACAAAATCTCGAAGCCATCGGCCAAATAAAGGGAAATCGGTTTTTTGTGGTGAATGCGACGCAGGGTTTTGGTTATTTACCCATTGATGTGAAACGTTCCAAAATTGATTTTCTTGCCACCAATAGTTATAAGTGGTTGATGGCAGGTTACGGCGGGGGAATCCTTTATATCAATCGAAAATGGATCAAAAAGTTCAAACCTCAGTCGGCGGGTTGGCGAAGCGCGCCTCATCCAGAGCAATTTGACAATCGGCACATTTCGTTAAAACAGGATGCTTCACGATACGAATACGGATGTCCGCCCTTTCCGCATATTTTTGCCATGGGCGCTGCGCTCGATTATCTTTCAGAAATCGGGATTTTGAATGTTGAGCGAAGAATTCTTTCTCTCACCAGTTTTTTGATCGATCAGTTGCGAAAACATGGCTTTCAGATTCTTTCTCCTTTAGAACCATCGATGCGATCCGGCATCATTGTTTTTTCTGTAAAGAATGCCCAGAAATTGACGAATTTCCTTTTAGCGAGGAAAACGTACGTTTCTCCGCGGGGCGGCGGGATTCGAGTAGCGCCTCATATATACAATACAAAATCGGATATTACTCATTTGATGAATTTGTTAAAAACAGAAAGGGCAGCATGATTTTGCTTGAGATCGGGGCCGGGCTTGTAGGGATTTTATTGTGGGCGTTTTTCGTGGAGCCCAATTGGTATCGTTTGCGACGAATCACGATCCACGGCCAAAAAAAAGTTCGCAAGCCCATTACCATTCTTCATCTTTCTGATATTCATTTTGTCGGAAGCGAAGGCTCCAAGCGCGGATTTTTCCAGAAGCTTTCCATGCTGAACCCGGACTTGATTTTTTTGACCGGTGATATTATTGATAATAATGAGGGCATTGATACGGCCGTTCGATTAATTTCCGGCCTTCGTGCCCGCTACGGCACTTTTCTTGTCTTGGGAAATCATGATTATTACAATTATCACATGAAAGATACTTTGCGTTACCACATGGGATTGGGCAAGACTTCCATGGATCATAATAACGTTCCCCGTTTTGTTTCGGAAATGAAGCGCATCGGCGTCCGCGTTTTGATTAATGAATCGACAAAACTTGACGTACATGGAACTCCGGTATTGATCGGCGGAACGGATGATCCGGTGACACAGAGAATTGATTTTGAAAAAGCGCTTCATGGGTTAAGTCCCCAAACGCTTAATGTTCTCTTGACCCATCATTTGGATGCCCTTTTGAAATTGTCTCATCATGGTGTTGATTTGGTTTTTGCAGGACACACGCACGGCGGACAATTGCGGTTCCCAGTTTTAGGCGCTCCAATTTGTGAAACAAAATTGGGCCGGCGTTACGTGGAGGGGCTTCATCGGTACAAGGAAATAACCCTTTTTGTCTCACGCGGCCTCGGAGCCGGCCGCACACTTTTTCCGCGTTTCGCGTGCCGGCCGGAAGCTATTTTTTTTGAAGTACGGCCTGATTGAACGAGGATACATTCCTTGACTTTGTAAATTCCGTAGTGTATCGTTTGAAAGATATTAGGAATCACACAGATGAAAAAAAATAAAGGCGGAAAACAATTTAAAACTAATTCCAAACTGCTCCGCGGTTTTTTAACCGAGAGAGAAGTGGAGCTTCTTCACCGCCAAATCCGAATCAATTCCATTGCAATGGATCGTTATATTCAAACCATTGATCTCTTGGCCAATAAAGAAAAATGCCCGAAGGATGCCAACACACTTATGTATCTGCGCAGCCAATTATCGATCGCCATTGCCGAAAACGATACCTTTCGTAAAGTTCTTTGGCGCCATGCTCAATGCGTAGAAAGCCAGCTTTCGTCCGATTCAGATTTAGATGCCGCTTCATTTTTAGTCGGTCGGATTAATTCCCGCAGAAAAGCGCTCATGGCTCAAATGGCGATGACCCGCCGGAGTTCATAGTCATGGCTGATAAACCCGAACAAGAAGAAAAAGAAAAACCGAAGGCTGAGCCTTCCGAAAAACAGGAATCAAAAGCTCCGGCCTCAGAAAAGCCTGCGGAACCGAAAGCCGCTGCTCCCGCAAAAGAAGAGAAACCAAAGGCGCAGGAAAAACCGGAACCTGCCGAGAAAAAGGGCAAGAAAATCAGCCGAATGACACTTGCCGAAGTGGAAGTTGAATTGAAGGGTGTTCAAGAAAAGATGGGTGGGTTTGAATCCAATTTCGCCCAGCATTTGCTCGCCCGCAAAAAAGAATTAAGCCAGCCCACAGCACGCTCTTAAGCATGTTATGTTCTCACTTCACAGAGAAATTTTTTAGCCTTCCGTTGGGATTTGGTTTTCGCCTTGGGCCATCGGTGTGGTTTGCGAGGGTTTAATAAGGGCAGGTTTTTGAGCTTGGGTTGTTTGGTCCAGCCGCTTCTTCATTTGTTCTAACACTTCCAGATAAAGACCCTCTGAAATTTCTTCTTTCCGGACTTTTTCTTGCATTTGTTGGAGCTCTCCTTCCGGTATCGGAATCGTGGAATCTACAAGCGTAATATTCTCAAATTGTATCGAAAAGTTTGGCGGAACTTGATCGGGGAAAGCAATGGTCACCTCGGCTTTATCGGTAAGCCCATCGATCACATCTTTTTGTTCGATGTTTTTATCTTCTGGAATTAAAATCTCATTGAGATTTTTTACTTTTGGTTCCTTCGCAGTGGTTACAAATTGTTCGTCCTTTGTTTTCTTCTCCTCTTTCCACCAGAATCGATAAAGATCACTCACGTCTTGATGTTCACCCCATGCGCTTAAATAGCTCTCATTACCACGGAAGGCCCTTTCTTTCAAACCTTGTACGGTGGGATTATAAATAAGAAAGGCAGTGAACACTTTTTCTAAGAGGCTTATTTGCGCCTGCGGTTTTGCGAAGACAATAGGATCGAAGCTGAAAAATTGACTGGCAATACCGCTATTTTCCGGGAGTTCGCTCCAAGCACGCACCCGGACGAAGAACGAACCATCATTAGGAAGTGTGATTTCTTCATGTGAACCGCTCGGCCAGAATGATTGGTCAATGGTTTTGAAATCCGGGTCTTTTGAAAGTTGTACTTCATAAATCCGCGTGTTTTGTAATGCAGGCCAGTTGATGCTCAGCCTCCCAGCGCTATCCAAGGCCGGCGTTGGAGCGTCTGTAATTTGGCGTAAAGCAAATATATCAACCGCGAACGATTGCGGATCGGACCATAGGCTTAACGGTCCGTTCTCGATTTGCTGGTTTTTGGAAGCCCTGACGCGCGCTTCGTAATTTCCGTTTTCCGACAAGTGAATAGGCTCAAAATTTCCGCTTGGGAAGCCCTCATAAACAACTTGTCCGTTTTTTATGACCTGTACCTGATAAATGACGGCGCCATCCAACGCATTAAAATTGATGGCAACGTCTCCGTTTGTACTCGTTGGAATGGACTGAACCGCAGGTTTAGATTGCATAAATACAAGTTCGGCGCGATAGGTTTCTTCGGCCTTTAGCGCCTGAAAGAAAAGCTCTTCCAATGTGTTAAAGATAACTCGCACTCCATTGCCATCAGGAAACGCTACGTTTGCTTGGTAGAGAGCTGAATTCATTCCTTTGTCCTTATTGGGTTGAATGTCTGTGATTTCGGAAAGCGGGTTGCCATCAGCATCCGTGCGGGTGATGCTCCGAAGGATAAGCGGTCCGAAGCCTATGAGCATTCCATACTCATCTCGGTAGCCAGTCACAACATAACCATACCTGAGTTCACTCTTTGATATTACCTTTTCATCTTTATCGAGATCAATGACGGTTTGAATGTGATGTTGTCCATCATCTTCCATTTCTGGGAGATTGAGATCTTTTTGGAGAGTGACATCACGGCTGGCCACGTCGCCTTGTGATCCGTCGTGATAAACAATCGTTAGGTCTGGATCGTGCGCCCAATAACTGATTTCTTTCACGAGTTTTCCCGTCGGGCAAGGGGCCATTATACAAACAAGGTAGGGATCCCCATCGTAGATCTTTACAGATTTAAGACGACTTTCCTCACTGATTGAGTTTGAGGCATTGTCAAAATACTGAAGCTCGACATAATAATCTTCCCCAATATAAAAACTTCCTGATGTCACATAGTAGTGAAGTCCTTCACCGGGACAGGGTGCAGTGTCACACTCAACAGTAAAAGTGCCTAAGGTATAATGGATTTCGGATGGAAGTTTATTTGGTCCGAGAGGATCGGTTAAATTCACTGCCCATGCCGGAAGGTTCACGCTTGAGTCAATCGTGACGGTGGCTTGCGTGCCCTTTACCGTGATTTGGATCAGCCCTTGATCAATGTATTCATTCACTTGATTCAGCCCAAGCCCGAAGTTTTCGGCGAGGTCCTTTACAATAGGCACAATCGGTTGATAGGTTTGTATCTCTTCTTCCGCCTTCGATCTAAGGGCGTAGCCTTCCGCTAATTTATCCGAAGCCTTGGGCAGGGGATTTTCAACTTCAGGTGGCAGAGGCTCTTCCGCTACCATCTCTGGCATTGGAAATTCATCGGCAAGTTGATTCAGTTCGTCTGCGGTTTGAGCCGCTGCAACCATCGCTTGGTAATTTGCAAGGGCTTCATTTCTATATTGTAGGTAGCGCCCGATGGCGCCATTCCATACAGTAATGTTGTGCTCGCCGTCTTGCCTTAATTGATTACGATATGCCTCGGCTTCGCTCGGAAAGCCATTTGGATCGCTCGGGTCTAAATAACGTGCAAGGTCAACAAGGAATCCGTCGCGAATTAGGGAAGCAGTGCCGCTTTTTACGCCCGTTGTGCCGAGAACAGCAGTTAGGGAATTTCCTATATCATTAAGGGCTCCTGTCATGAAATCAACGTCCCCATTAAAAGCGTTAATTCGTTCTTCAACACGTGCTCCTTCGCCTGCAATTAGTGCTAGAAGTTGCGCCCATTCGATATCGCCGGCTTCGATTGCGGCATTGATACGGTCATAGATAGACATTCGAAGCGTTTCAAGATCGAGAGGCTGAGTTTGAACCTCAAACTCAGTAGTTCCAGATATTTCGCCCGATTGATTTGAAAGCACGATGACATAAGAAGTATCCGGGCTTAAACCACCGAATTCAGCACTGCAAGATTCTGAACACCAGACACTTGTTTCAGCAGTGGGTGAATATATCCCCCAGCCCCGACTATGATACATATAGTAGGTGGGATCCCATACGCTTATCGTTACATTCGAATAATCTCCGGAGGTATTCAAATGAACCGTAACATCCGTTGATCCAGCGCTTATACCTGCAGAATCTATGTGAATAGGATAAATTGGGTCCGGTATAGGTTCAGGTTCTGGTTCAGGCTCAGGAGTCGGCTCAGGTTCGGGCGTAGGCTCAGGCGTAGGTTCAGGCTCGGGCATCGGCTGAGTTTGAACCTCAAACTCAGTAGTTCCAGATATCTCGCCCGATTGATTTGAAAGCACGATGACATAAGAAGTATCCGGGCTTAAACCGCCCAATTGGGCACTGCAAGATTCTAAACACCAGACACTTGTTTCAGCAGTGGGTGAATATATCCCCCAGCCCCGACTATGATACATATAGTAGGTGGGATCCCATACGCTTATGGTTACATCCAAAGAATCTCCGGAGGTATTCAAATGAACCGTAACATCCGTTGTTCCCGCGCTTATATCTGCGGAATCTATGTAAATGATACTAGGAGGAGAAATTGGGTCTGGTTCCGGATCCGGTTGTGGTTCTGGTTCAGGTTCTGGAATAGGCTCAGGAGTCGGCTCAGGTTCAGGCGTAGGCTCAGGTGTGGGTTCAGGTTCAGACATTGACTGAGTTTGAAAATCAAAAGTGGTTGTTCCGAATATCTCGCCCGATTGATTTGAAAGCACGATGACATAAGAAGTATCCGGGCTTAAGCCGTCTATTTGAGCGCTGCAAAATCCCGAACATGAGACGGTTGTTTCGGCAGTGGGTGAATATATCCCCCAGCCCCGACTATGATACATATAGGAGGTGGGATCCCATACGCTCACGGTTACATCCGGAGAATATCCGGAGGTAATAAAATTAACCGTAACATCTGTTGATCCTGCGCTTATATCTGCAGAGTCTATGTAAATAATACTAGGAGGCGGAGAAATTGGTTCTGGTTCCGGATCCGGTTGCGGTTCTGGCGTAGGTTCAGGTGTGGGTTCAGGTTCTGGCATAGGCTCAGGAGTCGGCTCAGGTTCAGGCGTAGGCTCAGGTGTGGGTTCAGGCTCAGGCATCGGCTGAGTTTGAAAATCAAATATAGTAGTTCCAGATATTTCATCCGATTGATTTGAAAGCACGATGACATAAGAAGTATCCGGGCTTAAACCGCCCAATTGGGCACTGCAAGATTCTAAGCACCAAACACTTGCTTCAGCAGTGGGTGAATATCCCCAGCCCCATGTGTGATACATATAGGAGTTAGAATCCCATACGCTTATGGTTACATCCCAAGAATTCGAAGGATTCAAAGAATCTCCGGAGGTATTCAAATGAACCGTAACATCCGTTGATCCAGCGCTTATATCTGCAGAATCTATGTAAATAATGCTAGAAGGTGGAGAAATCGGGTCTGGTTCCGGATCCGGTTGCGGTTCTGGCGTAGGTTCAGGTTCGGGCTCAGGCTCAGGAGTCGGTTCAGGTTCTGGCATAGGCTCAGGAGTCGGTTCAGGTTCAGGTGTAGGCTCAGGCTCAGGCGTAGGTTCTGGTTCTGTTTGAAAATCAAAACTAGTTTGTCCGGACAATACATAATCCGGCGAGCTTGGAGAAAGATCAAACCGATAAAAACTTACAGGATTTAATCCGCTTGCATTCACTGCACAGCCCGATGAGCATGATGATACGGTTGTAGCAAATACCGCTGAGTTATTCGAATCATATACCGTAGCATTTATAGGTGAAGAGTCGGATGCATACACATAAACGTTAGCAGATGTTGATCCTACATTGATTGCATCTAGAGAGATATATACGGTGGCGGGTTCTGGTTCTCCCGGCGCGGGTTCTGGATCCGGTTGCGGTTCTGGCATAGACTCAGAAGGAGACAACGGGTTATCCGCTTCTGCTAATTGATCTGTGGAAGTATCCGGCGGCGGCGTGTCCGTCGTTAAAGTGGTAGGCGCTAAAGGGTCCGTAGTCGGAACGAGTACGTCTGCCGCATTCATTGTTGGTGCAACGTTGGCAAGTGTAATAGGTGTTGGATAAATGATGAGACTGATTGCGAGTATAGCGGATAGACATTTCGCCACACCGCGTTTGAGGGGTGAAGATAAGTTTCGTTTCAGATAATAGGAATCGCTAGTTATCCTCATATTAAGGTTTTTAAAAAGTGTTTAGCTCCTATGAAAAGAGTGCCTGTAGGGTAGGGGTTATGCAAATTTTATTTTTTATCTAACTTAAGATAATTTGACTTTTTAAACTGATATACGACAATGTAAGACAATAAAGGTCAATAACTTAGGGGTTTAAGGTTCTGATTTTTATAGTTTAAGCACCTCTTAAAACCAATAGGAAATTATGCTCAAAATCCACCAAAAGCGCTTCATCGGACACTTAGACCTGGACTGCTTTTTCGTCTCCTGTGAACGGATTAAAAATCCTGCGCTTGTAGGCAAACCCGTTATTGTCGGCGGCAACCAAACCACCCGTGGCGTCGTTTCCTCAGTTTTTAAATGAAGTGGTACCGGTGGTGGAACAAGCTTCGATTGATGAATTTTATTTGGATTTAACGGGCTGCGAACGGATTTATCCTGAGATACTTTCCTTCGGCAGTTTTGTGAAAGAATATTTAGCTAAGGAGTTAAAACTTCCTTGCACCATTGGAATTGCTTCCAATAAGTTAGTTTCAAAGATTGCGGTCAATCAAGTGAAACCAAATGGTTTGATTCAAATTGAGCACGGCAGAGAAGCTGAATTTCTGGCGCCGCTTCCGGTCGGTGAGATGCCGGGAATTGGGAAAGCAACTCAGCGCGAAATGGACAAACTGGGCATCCGTACATTGGGTCAAATTGCCGCCGCATCGGAATCATTTTTAGGCGGTTATTTTGGCGCCTGGGGAATTGAGTTTAAGCAGTTGGCAATGGGCGTGGATGATGCGCCCGTTACGCCATGGTCGGATCCCAAAAGCATCGGCCGAGAAACTACTTTTGAACATGACGTTGGAGATTCTGATCACTTGCTCTCGATTCTTTCTTCTTTTATTGAAGAGTGTTCAGCAGAACTTCGGAAATACCATTTTAAGGCCCGGACGGTTACGGTGAAGTTTCGCCTTCCGGATTTCACCACCTTTGAGCGTTCCAAAACAGTCCCCGCCACCGATGATGAAGTGGAAATCTATAAGACGGCTGAAACATTGTTTCTCAAACATTGGAAGAGGGATGTAAAATTAAGGCTGATTGGCGTAAGTGTTTCTCATTTTACAACTCCTCAAAAAAATCAGGATTTATTTCCGGACACAAGCCGCGAGAAACGAGAGCAAATTGCAAAACAAGTGGATCAAATCCGCGCCAAATATGGTTTTGAAGCCATCCATTTAGGAAGTTCTCTCCGTATTTAGAGCGTCTAACAAAAGCCGTGTCATCCTGAGCCCTTCGCCTGTCACCCTGAGCGAAGCGAAGGGTCTCAGGCTCAGGGTAAACTCCGCGAAGGATCTCTGATCGTAGATTCTTCGGGCTGTGCCCTCAGAATGACATTTCTGTTAGGTGCTCTTAGCTGGAATGTTTCTGGTCAAGCGACGCCGTTTTCCGTATAATCTATTTGTATGAGTTTTCCTGCCAATCAGGGCAAACCCTGGGTTCTTATCACAGGTGCTTCTTCCGGAATCGGCGAAGTTTTTGCGAAGCGTTTTGCCCATGAAGGATGGAATATTGTTTTGAATGGGCGTTCCGCCGATAAATTAGAATCCCTTGCTAAAACTCTGGCTGCTGAGAATGAGACAGAAACAGTTGTGATCAAGGCCGATTTAGCGTTGCGTGAGTCCCCTCGGAATATTTATGAAGAGTTGAAGCGCAGGAAAATTGAACTTTATGGCTTGGTTAATAATGCGGGTTTTGGATTTGGGGGGGCATTTGCGGAGGTTCCGTTGGATCAGTATTTGGGAATGATTGATGTCATGATTCGCGCTCTTGTCGAATTGAGCGGGCTATTTCTTCCTGAAATGATACGCCGTAAGCGAGGCCTTATCATCAATGTTTCTTCAACGGCTTCTTTTACGCCGCTTCCGTACTCCTCAGTTTATTCCGCTTCCAAAGCGTTTGCCACGTCATTTACAGAAGCGCTTTGGCTTGAGACTCAAGGAACCGGTGTCCGAATTCTCAACTTATGTCCGGGCCTTACCAAAACGGATTTTGGGATTCGTGCGGGACTGCGGGATTTTCGCGATGATCCTTTTGCGCAGAGCCCCGAAGAAGTTGTCGAAACGGCATTTCGCGCCCTTAAAGGAAACTCACCGATCGCTATTTCGGGTCTGCGGAATAAAATTCTTACGTTCTTAATCCGTTATTTTCCTCATTGGTTTGTGTTGCGAGTTGTTTTATGGGTTCAAAAAAGCAGAGGACGTGTTTAGATGAGCCTCCTCCGCCGCATTGTTTATATTTTGATCGGCAGTGCGATCTTGTTTTTGATTGCGGCGCAGATCGCCGCAAGTGTTTTGCTCAAACCGCTTTTGGAACGGGAAGGAAGCCGCATTTTCCACGTTCCGGTTTCCGTTGGTAAAGCGGGCGCCAATATTTTAGGAGGTTATTTTTGGATGAAAGGCGTCCGCATTAAAAATGCAAGCGGTTTTAAAGAACCGGATTTTCTTTCCGCAAGAACCATCTCGGTTCGCTTAAATTTGTTAAGCCTTTTGACAAATGAATTTGTCATCGAGCAAATCTTATTAAAAGATCCGCAGTTTACTTTTGAAGTAAATCAAGAAGGCAGTTTAAACGCATCACAATTTGCTGATGAGATGTTGCAGCGATTCAAAAAGTTCGTCGGCCGGAAACCAAAATTCATTCATTTGATTTCGAAATACACTCTTGAAAAATTTGCAGTTCGAAACGGCGCACTCCAATTAATTGATGCCCGGAAACCGGAATCAAACTGGACGTTCCGGGCTATTTCTTTTTCTTTGGCGCGCCTCGTTTATCCTCCCGATCCAGAAGAAGCGCTTCCCGTGGCCATTTATTTGAACGCAACGGTTCCGAGCACGCAAGAAGGAAAAATCTTTCTTCTCGGAAGGCTCAATCCCTTTGCGTTAAAAAAGAGTTTTGATATTACAGGTTCGGGCAAGGGGCTGATTCTTAGCCAATACGGTGACTTTTTGCCCGAGTTTCCCCTCCGGTTTACGGGAGGAATCTTGCAATTCAAGGTAAAAGCGCTTTGCCATGAAAACCAAGTTGATATTTATCATCAAGTTCATGTCGATAATCTGAAATTTGAATCCAAGGAAATAATTCAGAAAAAATCTCCGCTTGTTTTCGGCCTTCCCCAGAAAACAGTTGTTCGTTTTTTTAACGACCTCCAGCCATCCAGCGCGCCGTTTGAATTTGATTTCAGGGTTGCGGGCGATTTGGATGACTCTAAGTTCAATGTGTTTTCCTCGATTGAAGAGAAAATCCGGGATATTGTTTATGAACGAGTGACGGCGCAAATGGAATCGATCAGCAAAACTGAGCTCAAATGAAATCCGGTTTTGTTTCGATTTTAGGAAAGCCCAATGTCGGAAAATCTACTTTGTTAAATCGGCTTGTCGGCACAAAATTAGCCGCGGTTTCTAAAAAACCTCAAACGACACGCCAGGTAATTCGCGGGATTCGCACGGAACCACGCGGGCAAATTGTTTTTTTGGACACGCCGGGACTCCACACGCCAAAAGACCGTCTCGGGAAATTTATGGTGCGCGAAGCTTCCAAGACTTTTTTAGAAGCCGATGTTTTTTATTGGTTGACGGATCCAATTCTCCCGCGCACAGATGATTTTGAATACTTAAATCAGCTCAAGCTGTCATTCCCGCGTAAGCGGGAATCCAAAGAGATAGATCCCCGATTTCCGCCCAGCGGAACGGCGGATCCACCGTCACGGGTGGCGGAAAAGCATTCGGGGATGACAAAAAACGTGCCTCGCAATGACGTAAAGCCAATTTTTTGCCTTATTAACAAAGTCGATTCAGTTTCCAAGCCCCAGCTTCTTCCTGTGATTGATGAGTATCAAAAAAAATTTCAGTTTCAGGAATTAATTCCTATTTCAGCCCTTCAAGGCGATCAGATTGATCTTTTGCTTGAGAAAACATTTACGTGTTTGCCGGAGCATGAACCGTATTTTCCTCCGGACATAGCGAGCGATCAAACAGAACGATTTGTGGCAGCGGAAATGATTCGGGAGAAAATTTTCAGGTTTACCGGAGAAGAAATTCCTTATTCAACCGTAGTTCAAATTGAAGAATTTAAAGAGGAAGAATCCATCGTTCGGATTCATGCCGTTATTTTTACCGAAAAAGATTCTCAAAAGGCAATTTTGATTGGTGCGAAGGGCCAAAAAATGAAACAAATTGGGCAAGCCGCGCGCCAGGATTTGGAGCAATTTTTGGGTAAGAAGGTCTATCTGGAACTATGGGTCAAAACACTTAAAAATTGGAAGAAGGATGAAGGGTCGCTTAAACGGCTTGGCTTCCAGTAAAGCGGTAATCATAAATTCTGCTTGCGCCATTTTTAAGTGCTACGTACACTCATTTTCATTGAGGCAATCATATGATTGAAAGCAAGACGATGAAGAAAGAGCTAACCAATATTAAGGCGATCCTTTTTGATATGGGGAATGTTTTAATTTTCTTCGACGCCAAGCGTTCTTCCAAAGCATTCTCAGAAGCTGTCGGTGTCCCCGAAGACAAAATTTGGAAAACCTTTTTTGTTTCTGATTTAGAGCGCGCTTATACGAGGGGCGAGATTTCTTCAGAAGATTTTTTTAGAAAGGTCAGCGGACATTTTCCTCAGAAAATCGATTTTGCAACTTTCGCGAAGCTGTGGAATGACATTTTCACCGAGAATCGCGAAATGAGAGATCTGTTGAAGAAACTTAAAAAGCATTATCCGCTTTACTTAATTTCGAACACCAATGACCTTCATTTCGAATATGTGCGCGCTCAATATGAAATCTTGCATCATTTCACCAAATGTTTTCCTTCGCATGTGGTCGGCCACAGGAAACCCGACCGGGCGATGTTTGAACATGTGCTTCTGGAAATTAAGTTGAAGCCGGATGAGACGATATTCATTGATGACATTTCCGAATTTGTTGAATCCGCTAAAAACCTTGGGATTCATGGAATTCAGTTTACCTCGCGCCAGGCGCTTGAGAATGATCTTCGGCGGCTAGGGATTCAATTTTAAAAGAGAAACTGTTTTTCGTCAGAATTTTCGGGAAGAAGGAATAAGGCGATGAAACGCAAACTGATCGTTGGTTGTTTGATGTTTTCAATCCTGTTAACCCCTCTTGCGTTTGCGGGTTATCAAGATACCAATCGATTTGCTTATGGTCTTAGGCGAGTCTTTTTGGCTCCATTCCGTATTCCTTTTAATACCTTACGAGGTACTGTGTATGGCCCGCCCATTACGGGTACCTTACAGGGAGTAGTCGTGGGAGCAGCGCAAACGGTAACGGATCTTGCGGGCGGGACTTTTGACATGGCCGCCGCCGCCGCACCTTATGCAAAATACGCCATTTTCTTTGTTTGATCGTTGCTCAAAATGATTTCTCTGCATCGGATCTTCACGTGGATTTTCCTAGCCGTTTTTTTCCTTGCTGCTTCAGGGTGTATTCGTTTTTTTGGAGGAGCAGGTTACTATAAGGAAACGCCTCAAGAACGCACCGAGCGTGTTGTTGGATTTGATACAGCGAAAGTTCTTGAAGAGAAGCAGACGAAAGGGAGTATTACTACATGAAGGTTACGAAAAGTTACGGGAAGTTACATAAGGTTACAAATTAACAATGTTTTGCGGTAACCTTTCGTAACATTTTTTACTCCTCAATCGGAATGAAAACCGTTTTTTCGCGAAATAGGTAAATCAAAATTCCACTGGCAATAATAATGCCTCCGCCTAGCAGTGTTTCAAAGCCAAGGTATTCTTTCCATAGAATAACTCCTAGCAAGGCTGCAAAGACTGGTGTCAGATAAGAAAAAGGCAGAACGAATGAAACGGGCGCCGTTTGAATGGAGCGAGTCATCCATACCTGCCCGAAAAAAGCACCGGCGCTCACTCCTAGAAGGGCGAGCCATTCGCTCGAGTTAGGCCAATGAAAATCGAGAGCAAGGAAAGGAAGCGATCCGATCGTTGAAATAGTCGTGAAATAAAAGATGATCGTGTAAGGTGACTCGCCTTCATCATTGAAACGGATCAGCACATAAGCGATCGCCGCAAAAATTCCGGAGAGAATTCCGATGAAGGTCGGAATTGCTTTTGCTTCGAATTGGGGAGCCGCCAGCAAATAAAGGCCGACAAACGAAAAGGCAATCGCTGACTTAACGATCCAAGTGGTTTTTTCTTGTAAAACGAGGCGCGCCAGAATGACGACAAAAATCGGCGCCGTATAATTAAGCATCACAGCCGTTCCCAAATGAAGTTTCGAAATCGCATAGAAATGAAGGGAAAGCGCCGCAAAACCAAATACGCCCCGCAGAACCAAGATTTTGAAATTTTTTCCTCTCCATGAAACCCCTTCTTTTGCGATCATCAATCCGATGGCGATGGAGCCCAAGATGCTTCTGAAGAAAACAACTTCAATGGAGGAAAGCGTTTCACAGGCTATTTTTACGAAGGTCGCCATGACGCCGAAAGAAAATGCGGCGCATATCATTTTCAAGACGCTCTGAGTAGTTTGGTCCGGCGTTTTCATGGCGAGTAGTATACCAAATCACGGAGAGTTCTCAAGGCAAGCTGAGGAAGGAACTTTTCTTTAACAGAAGGGAAAACTTTGGTATATTGAAGTGGTTTCATAAGTCCTGTCATCCTGAGCACAGCGCCCGCCCAGCAGAACGGCGGGTCCGCCGGTCTGGGTGGCGGAAAGAATCTTGAGATCCTTCGGCCTGACGGCCTCAGGATGACTTATAAAACCAGTTCATTGTTGGGGTTTCACTTCTATCTATATGATTATTGGATTAACAGGTAAAAACGGTTCGGGAAAAGGCGAAGTCGCGCGATTTTTAAAAGAGCGCGGTTTTGAATATCTTTCGCTTTCTGACGTCCTTCGGGAGGAAGTAAAGCGCAGAGGCAAATCGCTGACGCGCGCCCAACTTATTCTGGCCGGGAATGAGCTTCGCAAAAAGTTCGGCCCTGATATTTTGGCAAAGCGGGTTCTTGAGCATATCGACACTGACAAAAATTATGTCATTGATTCCATCCGTCATCCTTCTGAAGCAAAAGCATTAAAATCGCGCAATGGTTTTGTTTTGTTGAACATTACGGCTTCTCCGCGAATCCGCTTTGAGCGCTTGAAAAAACGCAGGCGGGAAAGCGATCCGAAAACATTCCGCGAATTTGTAAAGCTTGAGCAAACGGAAGCCAAAAGCTCAATCAAAAGTGATCAGCAGTTAAATCAAACGCTCAAACTTGCGGATCATACGGTTTCAAACACTGGAACTCTCGAAGCGTTTCAAAGTAAGATTACAAAAATTGTGATGGCCATCGCGCATAAAAAAAAACGCCCGGATTGGGATGAATATTTTTTAGGGATCGCCAAAGTTGTTGCGCTTCGCTCCAATTGCGTTAAACGAAAAGTGGCCGCGGTCATTGTTAAAGACAAACGCATTATTGCGACCGGCTATAACGGAACACCGCGCGGAGTAAAAAATTGCAGCGAAGGGGGATGCCCCAGGTGCAATCAATTGACAAGTTCGGGAACAAAGTTAGATGAATGCCTTTGCTCGCATGGTGAAGAGAATGCGATTACACAATCCGCTTATCACGGCGTGAACATCAAGGACGCCACGATTTATACAACTTATTCACCTTGTTTGCTGTGCACCAAGATGATTATTAATAGCGGGCTTCACGAAGTCATTTTTAATATGGATTATCCTCTCGGAGAAACGTCGATGCGGCTTTTAAAAGAAGCCGGCGTTAAGGCCCGAAAAGTCAAATTGGATTAACGGTAATGCCTCAAAAAACACCGCTGTTACTTGAAGAAATTTACAAACCAATTCAAAATGTTCTTCCGCGCGTGGAAGAACGTATTCTCGAACTCCTCGCCACACCCAATGAACTTTCAGGCGATGTCATTCGCCATTTTTTTCAATCCAAAGGAAAACTTTTAAGGCCAGCACTTGTCCTCTTTGGAGCCAGTTTTGGAAATTCAATTCCGGAACAAGTAATTCTTACAGCAGCAGCGCTTGAAATTTTTCATTCCGCTACGCTGATTCATGATGACATTATTGATTCCGCTTATTTGCGCCGGAATCTTCCCACCGTAAACGCCAAATGGAATTCGCAAGTTGCCGTCCTCGTCGGCGATTATCTTCATGACAAAGCGATTGAGGCTATTTTTGATACGAAAAACGATCGGCTGATTGCAACTTTTTTAAAAACAGCAGGCATTGTTTGCGATGGCGAAATTCTTGAGCTGAAAGAGAAGAACAATTTTAATTTGAAGGAAGAAACTTATTTTACGATCATTGAACGCAAAACTGCCGCTTTACTTAGCACCTGCCTTGAATCGGGCGCCATTTTATCCGGCTTGGATGTGGAGCGTATCCTTGGCCTTAAGAAATTTGGCCTTTATTTTGGGATGGCCTTTCAAGTGATGGACGATTGCCTTGACTTCATGGGTCAGGAAAATGAATTTGGAAAAACACTGGGCGCCGATCTTCAGGCCGGAGTGCTGACGTTGCCTTTGATTCGATTGATTGCGCTTTTGGACGAAGGGGGTAAAGCCGAAATTTTTTCCAAGGTAAAATCAGGCCTTAATCGTTCCGAATTGGGAGATTTGATCCGGCTGCTTCAAGAATATGACGCGCTTGATTACTCCATCACGAAAGCGCGTGAATTTACAGAGCGCGCTTTGCTGGAACTTACCGTTTTCCCGGACTCACCCATACGCCGTAGCCTTGAAGCGCTTCTTGATTATGTCGTTGAACGAAATCGTTAGCCAGCCGCTTTCCAAGTGCAACCTTCTTCCGGTATTCTTTATTTGGTAGCAACGCCCATCGGGAATTTAGAGGATATTACACTGCGCGCCGTCCGCCTTCTACGCGAAGTTGATTTTGTGATCTGCGAAGATTCCAGGCACAGCGGAATACTGCTCAAGCATTTGGAAATTAAAAAACCCCTGCGCGTGTTTCACGATCATACGCAAAAAGTAAAATTGGATTCACTCATCCAAGAACTGCAGAACGGTTCTCAGGCGGCCTATGTGACAGACGCAGGGACACCGCTTGTTTCTGATCCGGGTTTTGCTTTGGTTCAAGCGGCTTTGAACGCCGGCGTTCGGATTGAATCCATTCCAGGCCCAACGGCTTTTGTTGCCGCTTTAATCGTGAGCGGGCTTCCTACCCATGTGTTTACGTTTGTGGGTTATCTTCCTCAAAAGGAAAAGGCAAAGCGCGATGCGCTGCAAAATCTTGAAGGGGAGCAGAGAACATTGATTTTTTACGAGTCTCCTTACCGAGTTTTAAAAACATTGAAGGCAATGTTGGATATTTTTGGCGATCGCCGCGCTTCGGTTTCACGGGAACTCACTAAGAAATTCGAAGAAACGGTGCGAGGAAGGCTTTCTGAAATTTTGGCTTATTTTGAAAAAAAGAAAATTTTGGGTGAGTGGGCCATTGTGGTATCGGGCAAGGAAGATTAACCAATGAAGCGTATTGCGATTTTTGTTTCCGGTTCCGGAACGAATATGGAAAATATCGCGCGGCATGTAAAATCGGGGGTGCTCACTTGTGATATCGCGCTTATCGTATCCGACAATCCAAATGCTTCGGCGCTTAAGCGCGCCGCGAATCTTGGCCTAGAAACCTTCGTCATCGAACGTAAGGATTTTAAGTCCAAAGTGGATTTTGATGTTAAAATAATGGAGAAGCTTAAGGAAAAGAAGATAGAAGCCGTCATTTTGGCGGGTTACATGCGGATTTTGAGCCCCGAATTTGTTCGCACTTGGCAGTGGTGTGTTTTGAATATTCATCCAAGCCTTCTTCCAAAGTATCCTGGAGCCCATGCCATTCGGGATGTCTGGGAGGCAAAAGAGAAAGAAACCGGGGTTACCGTTCATTTTGTTACCGAGGATGTAGATTGCGGCCCTATTATTTTACAGCGCAAGGTTGCGATCAAACCAGACGATACGTTGGAGACGCTTGAAGCACGTGTGCATGCAGCGGAGTATGAACTTTATCCGAAAGCCTTGGAGCTTTTTCTTGCCGGCAAATTGAAGGTAACTGGCAAAACCGTCATTGCGAGCCCCGTCCGCCCAGCGGAACGGCGGATCCGCCGGTCTGTTAGGCGGAAAGGGGCGAAGCAATCTCCGAGATCGCTTCGTCGCTTTACTCCTCGCGATGACGGCGGATCAGCTTCCGGAGGCGTTCAACAATGAAATGCCCTTTTTGCGCGGAAGAAATACAGGACCAAGCAATTAAATGCAGATATTGTGGTGAATTTTTAAATCGATCACCGAAGGTGAAATGGTATTTTAAAACTTCGTTTTTGGTTATCGCATTTTTATGTGTGGGGCCGTTGATTTTGCCGCTCGTTTGGTTTCATCCGAATTATTCGAAAAAAGTTAAGGTGATCGTAACGATTTTGATGTTGGTTTTGACTTATTTTTTGATGAAAGCCGTCGCGTTTGGCGTTAAATCCATCAATGTGTATTACCAACAGTTAAATCAATTATTACAAGGTTCTTAAATGGCACTCAGAGAAGAATTTGAACGAACAGGAAATTGGCTGTTCCGGTGGCGAAGTTATTTACCGCTGGTCTTAATGGCGTTGTTTCTTCTGGCGTTGAAGCGCTTTGGTTATCCTCAGCATAGCCATCAGTTAGATCAAATATGGGAAATTTTTTGTTTCTTGATTTCCTTCCTAGGCCTTGGCATTCGTATGTATGCGGTGGGTTGCGCACCGCGGGGGACTTCAGGCCGCAATGTTAAAGAACAGAGGGCAGCCTTTTTGAATACAACCGGCGTTTATTCTCTCATACGCCATCCGCTTTATTTTGGGAATTTTTTGATTTGGGTTGGGATTGTCCTCTCGCTTCGGTCCTGGTGGTTTACGGCCATGACCATTTTGGCGTTTTGGCTTTATTACGAAAAAATCATGTTTGCCGAGGAAGAATTTTTGCGCAGGGAATATGATGATCAATTTCTGAAATGGGCCAGCAAAACACCCGCTTTTTTCCCGGTGAAATTGAACCTGTGGCAGAAGCCCGAGCTGTCTTTTAAACTAAAAAATGCTTTGCGGCGCGAATATTCCGGATTTTTTGCCATCATTTCGGTGTATGCGGTTTTGGATATTTTTGAGGAATTGATCACGACCGGCGAGTTAAGCATTGATATCATGTGGAGCATTCTATTTGTGTGCGGGCTCGCAATCTATTTAGTTCTCATGTTTTTGAAGAAAAAAACAGATTTCTTGAATGTTCAAGGAAGATAGCGCTATGAGGAACAGTCATTGCGAGCGACTGAAGGGAGCGAAGCAATCCCATTTATTTATTTTTTTCCATAGGATCGGGATAGCCCCTGTGGGGCAATCTCGGGGATCGCTTCGTCCCCGCCACAAAACGTTGGCGGGTCCTCGTGATGACGGAAGGCAGGAGGGAGTAATTGATGTCGCTAAAAATTAGCTCAGTGAAAGGACGAGAAATTTTAGATTCACGTGGAAATCCAACGGTTGAAGTAGATGTTGTTTTGAATGACGGTACGTTGGGCCGAGCTTGCGTTCCGAGTGGCGCTTCTACGGGTGAACACGAGGCAGTTGAACTTCGCGACGGTGATAAAAGCCGCTTCCTTGGCAAAGGAGTTCTCAAGGCGGTTCATAATGTGAACGAAAAAATTCAAAAAGCCATTGTTGGAAAGGATCCTGAGAAACAAGCTGAAATTGATAAGCTTCTTATCGAGTTGGACGGTACCGAGAATAAATCGTCTCTCGGCGCTAATGCGATTTTGGGTGTTTCGCTTGCTTCAGCTCATGCTGCTGCGAATTCCAAGAAGGTATCGCTTTTCCGATATCTTGGAGGAGCAAATGCAAATCTTCTTCCCGTGCCCATGATGAACATCATCAACGGCGGCGTTCATGCGGATAATAATGTAGACCTGCAAGAATTTATGATCATGCCGTTTCGTGCCAAGCGATTTTCTGAAGCACTGAGAATAGGTACGGAAGTGTTTCATCATCTTAAAAAAATTCTGCATCATCGCAAGCTTTCCACCGCCGTGGGAGATGAGGGCGGATTTGCGTCGGATCTCAAATCGAACGAAGAAGCGTTGGATGTGATTGTGGAAGCGATTGAGCAAGCAGGCTATAAGCCGGGTGCGGACATCAAAATTGCGCTTGACCCGGCAAGTTCCAGTTTTTTTGGGCATGACAAAACTGGTGCGAATTCAAATCCAGGTAAATATGTCCTGCGCGCCGAAAGTCAATCAGTGCCCGCCACAAATCGCGGCGGGTCCGCCGATCAGTGTGGCGGAAAATCCGCAGAAGAAATGGTTGAGTTTTACGCGAGGCTTTGCGAGCGTTACCCGATCTTTTCAATTGAAGACGGCCTCAGCGAAGATGATTGGAATGGTTGGCGGAATTTGACCGATCGATTGGGCAAAGAAGTTCAGCTTGTGGGGGATGACCTTTTTGTGACCAATGTCAAACGGCTTAAGATGGGGATTGAGAAAAAAGTAGCGAACTCTATTTTAATCAAAGTCAATCAAATTGGAACCTTAACTGAAACCATTGAAGCGGTCAAGCTGGCCCACAAACATTCCTATACGGCTGTCATGAGCCATCGGAGCGGAGAAACTGAGGATACTACCATTTCCGATTTAGCGGTGGCGCTCAGCACAGGGCAGATCAAAACAGGCTCTACTTCGCGGACCGATCGGATTGCCAAGTATAATCAATTGCTTCGAATCGAGGAAGAATTGGGATCTAAAGCCGTGTATGCGGGCACGGTTCTGAATAAAGAAAGTTTCGCCCGCGCATCCGCAAAATAACTTAAACGATGCGCCGGTCCCGCCTTTTTTGGTTGCTTGCCGTGGTTGTGATTGCCACCTTAATTTATCTGCCGAGCTTTTCTAAATACTTGAAGCTCAAACAAAAGGAGAGCGATCTCGAGCGCGAAATTAACCGTCTTCAGTCTGAAATTTCCGAGATCCGGAAGGAAGAACTTCTTTTAAAAACTGACTTGACCACACTTGAAACTACCGCACGCGAAGTATTAGGCCTCGTGAAACCGGGGGAAGTGGTTTATAAAGTTGTCGAAGAGGAAATTCCAGAAGAAGAAATCCTTCCAGTCAAAGCAACCTCCCGCTAGAGGACTTTGATTCCTTGCATTTCCGAGAAACATGACTATAATAAATCCCTGCTTTGATTCCAGGGGTTTTCCTATGGATTTGCTTTTTTAAGATTGATCGCGGGGTGGAGCCCCGTAAAAGCGCTTCGCGCTCACGGGGCCGCGTGATGAGCGACGAAGGAGCGAATTTTACGCGGCAGCCTGGTGAAAATGAATGAACATTATGTTTATGTTTTATGTAGTCAGAAGGACAATGAATGGTATATTGGCCAGACGGATCGGCACCCAGAAGAAAGGCTTCGAGAACATAATGCTGGTCAAATGGTCTCAACCAAATTACGACGTCCTTTGGAATTGATTTACTATGAAATGTATCGACATAAGCAAGATGCTTTGGGCCGCGAAAAATTTCTGAAGAGCGGCGCAGGGCATAATTTTGTTCGAAAGCAACTTAGAAATTTTTTGAATCATCATCGCGGGGTGGAGCAGCCTGGTAGCTCGCAAGGCTCATAACCTTGAGGTCAGGGGTTCAAATCCCCTCCCCGCTACCATTTCTTTCATTTATTTGCCAGGCCTGAAAGGCCTGGCACTTTCAGAGGTAGAAATGATTGCGGGAAGTGGTCATCCCGTAGAGGAACGTCAAGTTCCTCACGGGAAGTCCTGCCGCAAAAGCGGCAGGGCAAATCCCCTCCCCGCTACCATACATACTGGAGATGAAGGCTTTGGAAGGGAATACCAACCGACCAAAGCCTTCTTCTCTTTTGGAACTACCTGGATTGCGCCGCTTCCTGTTGGCTTACTTCGAAACGTTGAAAAACGCATGAAAAAGACCGTTTATCTCATTGAATACGCTGTCATTCGTTCCGTTTCTTTTTTTCTTAATCTCTTACCTCTTTCCTTAGCCCTTTACCTTGCAAGGCCCATTGGTTTTTTGTTGTTTCTTTTGCTGGGCCGGTCCCGCCGGATGGCGCTTGATAATATTCGTCAGGCGTACTCATCAGAAAAGTCTGAATCTGAAATTCGCGAAATTGCTCGAGGTGCTTTCATACATCTAACTGAATTTGGAGTTGAATGGTTGTCCATGCCTCGAATGATCCGGCACCCAGAGCATTATTTGGTTACCGTTCACCGCGGGGATCAAGTTCAAGCGGCCCTTCAAAAAGGGAAAGGCGCCATTGTGCTTGTATGTCATACCGGAAATTGGGAAATCATGGCTTTGATGGGAGGTTTGCTGGTGGCAAGACCTGTGGGCGCTTCTGTTTACGCTCTCGCAAGGCCGCTCAAAAATCCTTATCTTTATGAGTATGCGCTCCGTCTTCGTGGGGGAATGGGGTTAAAAAGCATTGAGAAAGGGGGCGGAGTTCGAGAAACATTAAATTGCCTCAAAGAGAATGGAATCGTTTGTATTTTGATGGATCAACGCGTGAGCGAAGGGAGCATTGAAACCAATTTTTTCGGCCGACCGGCGCTCACGACAAGCCTTCCGATTATTGCTGCTTTGCGGCTCGGAACACCTGTTTTTTTTAATTTCCTTCATAGGACGAATGATTGTCATTACACCATGAGTGTCGAAGGGCCGTTATCGATTGAGTCTACCGGCAATGTTCGAACAGATATCCAGGTGAATACCCAACGATTTGTCGATCGCATCGAAACCGAAATTCGTAAGAAACCGATCCATTGGCTTTGGATGCACAACCGCTGGCGTCCTCAACACGGATCGAAGGATTAACCGATTCGGCTTTTGAATAAAAGTTTCGTGCGCTTGGCTAAAAATGGTAGTATACCTTTCATCTTCAAACGCTTTCGAACCTACTTTCTATGCCGCAAAAACAAATTAAAGCCTTAGTGACGGGCGGAGCGGGATTTATTGGCTCGCATTTGTGCGAGGCGCTTCTGGACTTAGGTTTTTCCGTAACGGCCGTCGACAATTTTGCCACGGCATCCAAATCAAATATTCGCCACCTTTTAAAAACCCACCGCAGTTTTAAATTTTATAAAGGTTCTGTAATGAACCCCGCTTTAATGGAGCGATTGATTCGCAGTTGCGACATTGTTTATCATTTGGCTGCCGCCGTCGGCATTATCTATATCCTCGATCACCCAATCGATTCGATTTTAACGAACGTTAAAGGCACCGAAATAGTGCTAAAGCTGGCCAGCAAATACCGTAAGAAAGTGTTGATTACTTCAAGTTCTGAAGTCTATGGGAAGCAACCTCCTTCGCCTATTCGGGAGGAAGATGATCGAATTTTAGGTTCCACAAGCACCAGCCGCTGGAGTTATTCGGATTCGAAAGCGACGGATGAATTCCTTGCCTTAGCATATGCCACTGAAAAAAAATTGCCTGTGGTGATTGTAAGATTGTTTAACGTGGTGGGGCCCCGGCAAGTCGGAAATTACGGCATGGTGCTTCCTCGATTTATTGAAGAAGCGCTTTCGAATAAGCCAATTACAGTTTTTGGTGATGGATCGCAAATTCGTTCTTTTTGTTATGTGACAGATGCGGTACGTGCGATTGTTGATTTAAGTTTGAGCGAAAAAGCTTGTGGAAAAACATTCAATATCGGTAGCGACGAATCGCTTTCGATTAAACAATTGGCTTATAAGATTAAGCAGAAAACTCGTTCGCGCTCTAAAATTGTTTACATTTCCTACGAAAAATTTTATGGTGAGCATTTTGAAGATGTAACCTTTCGAGCGCCCGATCTTTCCCGTATCCGGGCCACGATCCGATACCAGTCGCGCTATGGGATTGATCAAATCATCGATGAAACAGTTGCCTATTTTCAGCGCCGAACGGAAAAGCGGAAATGAAACGGGCAATCTGTGCGGTTGTCATCCTGTTTTTGATCCTTCACTGTAATCCGGTGATTGCGGCGCAGCTTGATACGGAACGAGAATTAAAAGAATGGTCGCCTTATTTCGGCGGGGAAGATCGCAAACTTTATTTTGATTCCGCTTACGAATACAGCCGAGTCAACATTTCCTCACGAAAAGTTGATTGGCAGCTTTATACAAATCTCATCATGTATCGGATCAAAGGCCAGCTGCCTTATATTGAGTTCAACGTCCACAATCGAGATCGCGTCATCGATGAAACTCTCCATGTTGGCTCTTACTTTAAGTTCAGAGATTCATCCCTTCTTCTCGCCGAATTTGGTTTTGGTTTTGATACGGATTATATTTACAGATTTCAGGCCAAAGCAGAATATGAGCGGCCGCTTATCAAAGCGCTTCATTGGAAATTAGGTAGTCGGTACTTGCATTATAAGGCAGCCGAAGTCCTGATTGCATCTCCGGGTATGATTTATTATTACGGCAATCACTATCTGATGGCAGACTATAATGTCTCAATTACGGAAGGAAGGCGCGATGCGCATTGGGCAACGGCCAAGGTTAATCTTGAACTTCATCAACGAGTGAACGCTTGGTTCGGAGTTGCGGCAGGCGAGCGGCTTTTTGATATTCAGACATTACCCGCATCAGAGCAAGAGGGCTTTATTTTCTTTTGGGGCATCAATTTCAGATTATTGGAGAATATGAAGATTTATGGCGGATATTCCTACTCTGAAGAACAACCTAACTTCATTAAACGCGGTTTTAATGGGGGGCTCTCGCTTAAATTTTAAATGAGTCCGTCCTTCCTCAATTTTGTTTATTTCATCGACGCGATTCTTTTTGGGCTGATCGCTTTTTTAAGCTTCGGGACAATTGTTTACACATTTCTCCAAGAAGTAACAGTTCGGAAGCATCTTTATGTATTTACCAAACTCAAAAGGAATTTTCGCAATCTCGCGCTCAAAAGTCCTAAAGCGATTCAAACCGCGTGTTTTGGTTTGGTGAACCGTTTTTCTGCCCGCGAACTTTTGGAGGCGATCAGCCATCGCGGAGACGTCATTCCGGAAAATCTAGAACCTTATCTTTCCGATTGTCTACTTGCTTCCGGAAAAATAAATGAAATTGATCATCTCGCCAAACAAACTAAAAATAAATGGCAACGAATTGAAGCCATTACCGCACTTGGATATATTCGATCTCCTGCCGCCGTCGAGATTCTTAGCGCATCGCTTCTCGATCGCGATGACGATATTTCCTATTTTGCCATGCTTGCCCTCAGTCATATTAAGACGCCACAGGCCGCTGCTATTTTGATCGATTTTTTGAGCCGACATCGGTTCAGCGGCCACAAAATCGTTTCCTTGCTTGAATCTTTCCCTCCGGAAATTGCCAGTGAAATTTTGAAAGCGGCGGAAGGCCCTGATCCGATCACGCGGTTTTGGATGATTAAGCTGCTTTCGAAATTTAAACAGACCAATTACTTCAGAGAAATTGTGCGCTTCGCTTCCGACTCATCTGCTGACGTGCGAGCAGCGGCTTGTGAATGTCTCAGCTCTTTGGGAAAAAAAGAAGCCAGAAGCGTTCTCGTTAAGTGCCTTTACGACGATGTTTGGTTTGTCCGAATGCAGGCCGTACGCGCGCTTTCTAAGATTGCCGGCCCCGAATCCTTTCCGCAGTTAATCGAACTGATGGTGAAAGATCCCTCTATTTTTGTAAAGGAAAGCGTTAAGAATGCAATCATGAAGGATATCGATCGCGCGCTCCCGTACCTATCCAAATATCTTGAACATGGCGACGAAGCTACGCGAAGGTATTGCATTGATGCGCTTGTGGATTCCAATTACGTCGTTAAAGTTTTGAGGGACATCCTTTCTGAAGACCCGAAAACAAAAGTTGCCACCACTCGCTTCCTTGAGCGCATGATTCGTTCGGGTGTTTACTTCGGTTTGAAGAAAAATTTGGAACCGTTTTCTTTTTCCGCCCGCGCCAATATTTTAAAGGTAATTCAAACGATCGATCCTCATCTTGCGGAACGCATCCAAAGCGATGAGGCGTAACCAAAGAGATAAAAGATGATATCAGGGCATTTTTTCACCGCCGCGTTCTTCATTTTTATTGCCTATTACCTTTTGGCAACAGCTTATTATTTGATTTTGGGCGGGGTTGGATTTTTTGAAGATCGCAAGAGAGCAAGGCAGCATCGGGAAGAAGATTACACTGCTTTTTCCGTATCCACTTTTACGATTCCCGTCAGCGTGATCATCCCCGCGCATAATGAAGAAGCCTGGATTCGCGATTCTGTCCAGTCAATCCTTAATTTGAACTATCCCGAGTTTGAATTGATTGTGGTAGACGATGGTTCGACAGACAAGACGTTAACGATTTTAAAAGAAACGCTGGAGTTGAAATTTGTTTTCAATCCCTACGTCGATCACTTCCAATCCGGAAAAGTTCTTGGGCTTTTTAAATCGAAATTATATCCGCATGTTACGGTTATCCATAAAGAAAGCGGGCAGAAAAAAGCGGGAGCTGTGAATGCAGCGCTTAATATCGCCAAATATAAGTTTGTCTGCGTGATGGACGGTGACACAGTTTTAGAGCCGGATATAGTTCTTAAAGTAATGGCCCACATTCAAAAGGATCCGGAGCGATTGATTGGCGTTGGAAGTTATTTTGGGCTTGCCAATGAGTTCGGAATCAAAGACGGACGGGTGATCAAGAAGAATTTTTTGCGCCCGCCAACCGTAGCTTATCAAGATCTGGAATATGTTCGTTCGTTCATTGGTGCCCGGATCGCATGGAGCCGGTGGAATACAATGCCGATCGTAGCCGGCGGATTTGGATTATGGCGAAGAGATGTCTTTGTTGAATTAGGAGGCTATGATCCTCAGTATAGCAGCGAAGATGTCGAATTTACTTTTCGGGCTCATGATTACGTTGCGAAAAATAGCAAGTTAGGTTATCAAATCTTAATGCTTCCTTATTGTGCCGGCTGGACGGAGGGCCCTGGAGATGTCAGTTCCCTC
>Ga0155264_145_pt1 | contig 45002 bp, 39 predicted proteins | sample RifCSPhighO2_02_FD_106232 | JGI IMG/M metagenome (GOLD analysis project Ga0155264, IMG submission 106232) | Omnitrophica bacterium RIFCSPHIGHO2_02_FULL_46_11
GAATTGTCCCCAAAGATACGGAGATAGCCGAACTAATTGATCGCGAAGATTGCGGCATACGCGTTGATCCGGATTCACCAGCCCAAATCGCGAAGGCTATTTTGGCCCTCCATCAAGATCAAAGTTTACTTGCCAAATATCAAAAGAACGCGCGCCGGGTTTTTGAATCCAATTTTACAAAAGAACAAATTCTTCGCGACTATATTAACTTGTTTCAAGCCGCCACAATTTAAAATGGCAGCGCGAAAAGCGAACGACTCTACGCTCAAAAAAGCCATTTTTGAATCTCGGATTGGAATTTTATCGCTTCTTTTTATTTCGTTTGCACTCAAAGCAGGGCTCAGGCTTTGGCTCATCCGGCACGTTAATTTTTGGGAAACAGGTTATGGCCTCTATTATAAAATTGCGCATAATTTTCTAACGACGGGCGGGCTTTATCTTCAAGGTGGGCATAGCCTTTACATTGCAGATAAACTCTATGCTGTCCGAACTCCTCTTTATCCCCTTTTTATTGCGCTTATCGCAAAACTTTCAAATTTCTCGGCTTCTGCTTTTATTATCGCTGAAGCTTTCATTTCTACGCTCACGGTAGCGCTCGTATATAAAATCACAAAGGATTTTTTCAGTACAAACGCCGCATTTTTAAGCGCTTTTTTATACGCTTTCTACCCCTATGCTTTTATCCATGACACGCAGCTCCAAGAGAATGTGCTTTATAACTTTTTCTCTCTTGCCTCTGTTATGTGCCTTTTGTTCGCAATCAATAAAAAAAGGGGCTTACTATTTTTTCTTTCGGGTCTTGTTTTGGGTGCGGCTACTTTAACGCGCGCTTCTCATCTGATGCACACCTTTTCTCTTATCGTGTTGGTTCTATTTATTCTCAGAAAAAACTTAAAAGAGGTTTCAAGGTATGCGGGTTTAATCTTGATAGGATTAACGCTTGTATTAAGCCCGTGGTTGATTCGAAACAAACGCCTGCTTGGCTCATTTACGATTACTAGTTTAACGGGCGGCACGCTTGCCGAAGCGCACAATGAATTTACATTTCGCTATTTTCCATACAAAGGAAGCATTGACCAAAGCACCCGACTGTATCGATCCTACTTACACGAAACGCGTGATGCCGAACTTAAAGCTATTGCCGGCAATGAAACGCTTCAAAACAAATGGTTCAGAAATTTAGCTGTAGATTATATTGTGAAACACAAAAAGCAGACTTTGATGCGAGGTGTTTATAAAGTGGCGGTTAATTTCCTTGGGATATTATCTCCGCTTCAAAGCCCGGCCAAAAATTGGTCTTATTTTCTCTCTTACTGGCTGCTGACCCTTCTTGCACTGAAAAGTCTACCGAGAATAAAACATACGGTATATTTTAAACTCTTCCTAACGCTTTGCCTTTCACAGGCTGCGTTTTCATTCATTTTTTGGGCTCATTCAAGCCATCGGGGCTTTCTCGATCCAATGCTCGCTGTCTCGGCGGGAATCGGGCTCGCTCTTTTCCTGTTTTCAAGTGAAAAACACGCTTGCACCATCAGAACTTTTTAAAACGCCACTTTATAATATTCCAACACATGACTAAGCCATCACGCCAACCAATCTTTTTCCCATCCTGATAAAGTCTGGGCCGATAACGAACCGGCACTTCTAAGATCCTATATCCTTTGCGCAGGGTTTTGCAAATTAATTCGTTATCGAAAGCAAAACCATTGGTTTCAATTTTAAACGCTTGCGCAACAGAACGAGTAAACGCCTTATAACATGCCTCATAATCAGTATTTTTTTGGCCAAAGAGAAAATTTGTTAGGGTAACAATGACGATATTGCCTATAAAGTGACTAAAAAAAGGAGGGGAATTCTTTATAAAAAATCTTGGCATTTCATGATGAAACCGTGATCCCATAACAAAATCTGTTTGCCCATCTATAATTGGCTGCAATAACACTGGATAATCAAATGGATCGTATTCCATATCAGCATCCTGAATCAAAAAAATATCGCCTGATGCATGATGCATAGCTGTTTTTAAAGCCGCCCCTTTTCCTTGATTTCTATCATGAAATATATAAGAGATGCCTGGGATGGCTTTTAAAATTTTGCGTGTGCCATCCGAGGAACAATCATCAGCAACGACGATCTCTTTTTCCAATCCCAAAGCAGGTGCTTCCTTTACGCGCTGGAGTAATTTTTCAATTGTATTTTCTTCGTTATAGGCCGGTATTAAAATCGACACTTTGTTATAGTGCGCCATAAAAATCAAAATAATACGCTATAAAGCGAAACTAATTTAGTAATATGAACGGCGGGGAAAATTCCAAAAGCGGCTATTCGCAGCATAAGAGCGGTACTGCGTTTCAGAGACGGCTGGTATGACAAAACGATGACTTGATAGAAAATAACCATAAGAGAGAAAACATAAAAAGGGTAAAACATTCTAGTTTCTATCCAAACCGGAGCGAATAAGATGGTCAGCATAAAAAATCCAAAAAAACTTAAGAGATACCCCGACATTACTTTTAAGAACGCAGAATGCTGACATTTTAAATATTGTTTAATCTCTTTGAAGCTCTTCAGAATGCTCCAAAATCCGACCACAAATAGAAATATATACAGAAAAAGGAGGGGGAGGGCTTTCTCAGACGAAAGAATTTGCCAAAGCTTTGAAATAAAACCTGTTTTCCCCGGCAAGCTCACAAAAGGAATAAAATTATCTCTAACAATGGTGGGGATGAGGTATCTAAAAACATTTTCAAGAGCACCTATATTAACACCAATTTTGGTATAGGAGGAAAATCCCGATAATTTTAGGTAGACGCATACCCCAATAAAAATTAAATTAAAGAATAGTAGGATCCATATTTTAATATCTCGGCGCATCTTCTTTGAAGCGAATAGTCCATTAATCAAAATCCAAAGAAAAGCGCCCATGTAGCGTATCAAAAGACCGATCGTGGATAAAAAAATAACGGCAAACGCGCAAGAGATTATACTTTTCTCATTTGTAAACCTCTCGAACCGCATTAACAAAATCATTAGACACAGCATAACAAACGTAAAAAACAACTCTGACCATACATTCAAGCCGATTAAAACACTTGGGTAATAGACCGCAAAGACAAGCGGAAAGAAAATTAATAGCGGGTATTTTTTAAAATCGTTAAATGGGACTAAAAAATAATACCCTACTCCTAAACCCGCAATCAATAAAGAGAAGAAAAACCTAACCGCTGAATAAACGTCTAAACCAGTCTTCATAAAAAAAGAAATAAAAATAGGCAGCGTGGGGGGATGAAATTTATATTCCCCGGGAAGAAGATAGGTTTTATTTTTTATCATGTATTCAGCGGTTCCGACATAAGCACTCGCATCATCCCACGTGTATATACCGTTTTCAATATTTCGATAAAATATCCAACTTATTAAACCTGAGAAAATAATATAAAGGAGGGACGTTATTGAAATTGTAATCAAAATTTTTCGTTTTGTATCGTTTCTCATTGAATGTTATCCACCTTGCATTTTCTAATCACTCCTAGCTGCAAGTAATTCGTAAAACGCTCGCCTTTTTGCTGGGCAAAGTTACGGATTGCGCAGTGACATTTAATAAAAATATCATCTGCTAAAATAAAAGCGTTTTGTTTCAGGTGCGGCCATACAACCCCAAATTCTTGCATCATGCATTCGTAGGTATGAAGACTGTCGTGAAAAAAAATATCGATCTGGGGAATTCTGCGAACCAATTTAGGTAATTCGGCTAAGGAATCTCCCAAAATAAGTTCCCATCGATCTCGCAAACTGGCCGGAACCAGCCAACCCACCTGATTTAAATCGTTTACGGTAGAAACGTCGCCTTTCCGAAATGAATAGCCTTCAAGCCATGGTTTTAAATTACCATCCGCGGAATCAAAAATCGGAAGATCGATCGAATAAAGTTTCCCAAATCCGTTTTCATGAAGCGCTTCAAGAATAACCGCCGAGGAAGAACCATGGGCCACGCCTGTCTCAACAATTATTTCAGGCTTGGTTAAGCGAATGAAAGCGCTTAAACAAATCAACTTCCATTTCGACAAGCTTCCGTTCGTTGCGCTTTGTTTGGCCATGATTTGCTTGATGAGTGGAGAACCAATGGCTTTTTGCACGGCAGCTTCGCATTCATTTTTTGTTTGGAAATAGTGTTTTAATAACCGGGAAAGATTCGCTTGAGGGAAAAAATGATCCCCTGCATTCCGAAGATAACTCCACCGCATGGAAGCGGGGAGTTCAAGAAATAATGTGTTCATAAAGCCGCATCAAGTCTTTAACGATTTTATCCCATTGGTAATTCCGTTTCACATACGCCCGACTGTTCATTGCCATCGTTTCCCGGAGATGATCGTCTTGGAGCAATCGAAGAAAAGCGGAGGCAATTTCAGAGGAATTTAAACCCGTGACAATTCCGGCTTGTTCAGATTGAATTTCTCGATAAAGATTGACTTGATCGCTAATGACAACCGGAAGGCCTGCCGCCATGGCTTCGACAACCGCAATTCCGAAATTTTCCTGATGTGAAGGAAGACAAAAAATATCGCTATCCCTGAACAAGGCTAATTTTGCTTCTCCTTCCACGAAACCGATGACCGTAACATGCTCACTAATTCCTTTTTCAGAAATCCATTCCTTTAAACGCTTGCCATAACCTTCATCATCAGGTCCTGCAATGATACAGTGCGCTTCCTTTGTTTCTTTAAGAACTGCTGAAAAAGCATCGATCAATAAATCCAGCCCTTTTTTGAAATTGATGCGCCCCAAAAATAAAATAATCTTCTTTCCTTCAAGATGGGGGTAATGCTTTCTAAAATTTCCTCGAGGCGGCAGGCAAAGATAAGGCTCCAGATCAAGCCCGAGCGGAATAACAACCGCCTGATTCGCTAAACCATTCATAGAAGAGCGATGGCGTTCCTCCTCGGTAGTAAAATGAATGGCATGCGCCGAGGTGAGATTTTTTTGTTCTGCTAAAGCATAATAAATTTTCTTGCGCAATTGATGATGAGAAAAGCAATACCGATCAAGCATCCCACAAGGGCGAATCACGTAAGGGACGCCGGCCTCCTTGCAAATTCGGCTCGCCGCCAAAGTTGGATAAGTCCAAATCCCGTGAATATGGACAATATCAAAATCTCGAACCCGTTGTTTCAATTCCTTCTTAAAAGAAGGTGAGTAATAATAATGCCGCCATCCTATTGATTTGAAAAGTTTGATCGAAACATCTGTGACCTTGGTACGTAAATGTGATTGCTCGAAAACTTTCAAATCTGGATCCGTGGCAAAAATGCTAACCGCTTGGCCCTCTCGTGCGAGAACGCGGGAAAGTTCAAGCACAGCTTGGGCGGGCCCCCCCATGCGGGGAGAAAGCTCTGAGACGACTTGGAGGATCTTCATAAGGAAAAAATAAGGCGCCAAATAGACCGTAAATCAAAAGCAAGCATAGGGTTAAGCCGAACTGCCTCAAGCAGCTTCACTCTGACTTGATCTTTGTCTCCTGTGCGCCAATAAAATTCAACCAATTTTTTCAAGATAAGACTTCGGCGCTTACCGGCAGAACCAGCTTCGGATTTCCAAACCTGCGCTAACTGCTTCTCTAGAATCCTTATATAAATTTCTGCATGCTGCTTTGAATCAAACCCAGAAAATGAATTTTCCGAATGGAGACGGTGCTTTGCAATTGGGGGGCCGTTTATCAAACCAATCGGATAACAAAACGAAAAACGCAAATACCAATCGTAGTCTTCATAAATCGGAAAAGCTGTATCATAATCCCCAACTTGAACCGCATATTCCCGCCTCAAAAGAATCGCGGAAGAAAATATGGCGCATTTATCTAAAAGACGAAGATGGCCGGATCCTTTTTTCCGCTCCGCTTGATAATACTTTCTAATCTGCGCCGTTCTTTTGAGATCCTGCGTCCCTTTTTCATCAATGACTTCTACTTCGCCATGAACCAAACCTAGTTCTGGCGTGCTATCCAAAGCGGCTACCCCGCGATCGAGCCGATCTGGATTCCAAACATCATCAGCATCTAAAAAAGCAACGTATTGCCCCTTTGCCAAGTGAAGACCGGTATTTCGCGCGGCTGCACGGCCTTGATTGTCTTGATAGTAATAGTCAATGCGGTGGTTCTTGAAGCGGCTTACAATCTCTCGGGTATTATCAGTAGAACCATCATCAATCACAATGAGTTCAAAATCTTTGAATGTTTGACGGAAGACGCTTTCAATCGCTTCTGAAAGATAGGAAGCCATATTATAAGCGGGAATCAGAACGGAAACTTTAGGCGGCATAGGTCGGTTTTCGTGATGTGGATAAAATACGTTCGATTGCATTTTTCAAACGTTCGGCATAAGTATCCCAGGAAAATTCTTTCGCTCTCTCACTGGCGTTGAAGCCCATTTGTCTTCTGAGGTTTTCATTTTCATAAAGAGTTAAAATCTCCCTTTTGATTGCCTCAGTATCTCGAATGGGAACAACAAATCCATCTATACCGTTACGTACAATGTCAGAGCCGGCCGCTGTATGTTCCGAGACAATAACGGGCAGACCTGCCGCCATTGCATCCAAAGCCACTAATCCAAAAGCATCAAAAATGGAAGGCAAAACTAAAAGATGGGCATGATCAAAGTGATCTTTGAGTTTTGAATAAGGAACATAGGGGATATAACGAAAAAAATCCCGGTAAGGGGCAAGGGCTCGTTCCTCTGCCATGCAATCACCAATTAAAATAAGTTCAATTTGAGAAGAATGAAGTTGTTTTACTGCCTCCAAAAGATATTTAAGGCCCTTGCGTTGCGTGAGTGTCCCGACAAAAAGAATTCGAAACTTCCCTCCTTCCCGTTTGCTCGGGCAAACATTATCATGTGGAGGGTTCATACCGTGAAGCATCAAAATTAATTTCTCTTGAGGGATGCCGCCGTCAAGATGGGACTTGAGCGAAAACGAAGAAGGAACCAAAATGAAATCGGCGAGATCCAATTCCTGTTTCACACAATTCAAATAACTCCAAAGAGGTGGTAAATATGGAATGGAACTTGCAAACTCAGGGTGAAGTTCCTGTTCTTCTCTTAAAAGTCGTTCGGCAAGAGAATAATGAATGTCATGCTGATCAACGACTGAAATTTTTCCTTTTTCCTTTGTTTTTTTTATCGAGGACAAAGCGCTTCCGCTTAATCCAATCAAAAGGTCGAACTTGATACGCTCAAGCTCGCGGGAAATATAATCATCAAAAAGACGGCATCGCCAGTGAATCGATCGATTGGTAAAAAAGGAATTCCCCAACGCCAAATAGCTTACAGCTCTTTGCAGTAACTCCGGACAGGGATTCGATTTAATCAATGCTTCGTCTAATCCCTCATAACGGCGGCGGCTCAGACGGCTTCGAAACCAAGGAAGAAATTTTCCAAGACGCCTGAAATCGTAAATGGTTGTGTAGAAAGCGGACAATAACCCCGCGCGTTGAAGTGCAAGAGCCATTTGATAAGAATATTGAACGCCCCCGTGAGATAAAACTACGGAAGGTACGGATTCGGTATATTCTGAACGCATAGAGATATTATGAAATTAGGACTTTTTTTGTCTGTACATCTGAAGAAAGAACGGCATACTGATTCCACCAACGCTTCAAAACAAAAATAGACCACGGAAGCGACCAATGGACCTCCCCCTTTAAAAATCCATCCCAAACTTTCCTCACGGCTTCGGGATTTAAGTAAAGATTCGAGCCGGTATTCTGATGATCTAATAAAACTTCTTCTACATACGGCTTTAATGAAGAACGGAGCCATTCTCCAAGGGGGAAAATAAATCCTCGTTTTGGACGGTTTAAAATTACCTCCGGAAGATCGTTGTGAAGCGCTTCTTTTAACAATAATTTGCCACGATAAGGATGAAACCGATTTTGAGACTTCATTTGAAGAAGCGCTGTGACAAATTGGTGATCCAAGAACGGAACTCGAACTTCAAGAGAATGACTCATGCTCATTGCATCGGTATCGCGCAGGAGGCGGTCCCTCAAATATAAAGCAAACTCAAGATAAATCGCCCGGTCAATGCCAGAAGGTAAACCTTCAGGATGAGGCAAAACTGAAGACGGTTGAATTGCTTTTGAATCGCAATTCAATAACGATTGAATCATTGAAGGCGGAAAAACTCCCCGGTATACACGATAAGCGCTATCAATGGTAGGATTCATCAAAAAATTGAGCCGTTCAGCGGCCAGCGGAGCCTTGAAAAGTTTTGATCCTTGCACCAAAGCACCAATGAGATATGAACGCACAGCTGGCGGCATTTTCTCTAAATATGGAAGTATTTGAAACAACCTTCCCGCATACTTGAAATGTGGATATCCACTAAATACTTCATCTCCACCTAAGCCCGACAAAAGAACTCGAATTCCTTCCTCTTGAGCAAGGCGCGTTACCACAAAGGTATTTAAAGCGTCAGCGGAAGGTTGGTCCATTGCATTAAAAAAATCATCAAGGCATTCCAAAACCATCGGCCCGTTTGCATAACGTTCATGATGACGAGTTCCGAACTTCTTGCTTATAAGAGAGGCGAATTGGGTTTCATCGTATTGGCTTTCATGAAACCCAATGGTTAGCGTATGTATGACTTGCTCTCTTTGCCTTGCAGCGAGCGCTACCAAGCTTGAGGAATCCAGCCCACCACTTAATAGAATCCCAAGCGGGACATCGCTCACCAAATACTGCTGTACAGCTTCCTCTAATAAGGTACGTATCTCACGGCCAACTAAAGGATGCGCATCCTGGCGCCTGAGGACATCAGCCAAGGACCAGTAGGAATGGATTGACGTGCCGCGGACATCCCGCAAAAGATAATGGCCGGCAGGCACGGAATAAATATTTTGAAAAGCCGTCAACGGCTCCGGAATGGAACCGTACTGTAAGAATTGTATCGCTATTTCGGAATTGGGTTCACAAGGAATTGCTTTTTGAATCGCTCTTGCTTCAGAAGCAAAAATTAAAGAAGCCGGATTATCTGAATAATAAAGCGGTTTGATTCCGATCCGGTCGCGGGCCAGAAAAAGCCGCTTCTTCTTTTCATCCCACAAAGCGAACGCAAACATCCCGCGCAAATGATCAAGACACTTGATGTCAAACTCTTCATAAAGATGAAGAATCACTTCTGAATCGGTCTGAGATTTAAACCGATGGCCTTTCCCGATCAGTTCTTTCCTTAATTCCCGAAAATTATAAATTTCCCCATTGTAAGCAAGCCAAAGTGTTCCGTCTTCATTGGAAAGCGGCTGATTGGCTGAAGGCGACAGATCAATAATGCTGAGCCGTCTATGCCCTAAAACAAGTTCTTTGCTTCGATACCAGCCTTCCGCATCCGGACCTCGGTGTTGAAGAGCAGCAAGCATTCCACGGCAAATTCCATCGGAATCAAAATTCGGACCTGCGTGAGGATGGTAAATACCGGCGATCCCGCACATGGTTATCTAAAAAAACCTTTTCCAAAAACCACGATAATAAAAATAAAAATAGGGAGCGAAACGCCGGCGATCCATAAAACTAAACGACTAAATTTTCTGCTGCCAATAAAGCTTGGGTCCTTTGCCTTTGTTTCCAGAAAATGCGGAACGCTTTCAATGGTGGGCTGAAAAGTTGGCTTATGAGCCGGAAAGGGTTCGCTCAGTGTTGGAAATTTTCGAAAGGCAATAAAAAAAACAATTCCCATATACAAAAGAATAAGAGCGATTTGCTGATATCGTGCAGCAACCAAAGCAAGGCCTGTCGCGCCGAAACCAATTGCAACAAGGTACAGCAAAACGACCACCTGCGGCCTTGTTAAACCCAGCGCTAATAATCGATGATGAATATGGCCAAGATCGGGATGGAATATCTTGGTCCATGAAAGCGCACGGTCCGGCAATGTGTGTGAGCCGACCCATCCAGAGGACCAACGTCTGATCACGGCACCAATGGCATCTGCGATCGGAAGCCCAAGAATGACGATCGGAATTGCAAGCGCCACCGCCGTCGAACTTTTTTGAGCACTGCGCAAAGATAAAAGCGCTATGGAAAACCCTAAGAACAAGCTTCCTGTATCTCCCATAAAAATGGATGCGGGATAAAAATTATAACGGAAAAAACCAACGATACTGCCGGACAAAATAGCAGCCAGCATCGCCACTTGAATGTTATTAAGATAAAGAGAGACAACGAAAGTGGTGAGTAGAGCAATTAACGAAATTCCGGCTGCAAGCCCATCAATTCCATCGATAAAATTGATAGCATTAATAATAAAAAGAAACCAAAGAATGGTGAGTGGCTTGCTTAAAAAACCCAAAGGGATGGAATCTCCATTAAACGGATTGGTTACCGCATAAATTTGATATCCGAATTGAAGCATCAGGATGGCAACCCCAATTTGAACAACCAATTTCCATTTATAATTAATGTGATATTTGTCATCGATCATCCCTACGATCACAATGGGTGTAACCCCAAGAAACAAATGATGAATCTTAAAATCCGGGAACAGCGGCTGACCGATCCAGAAAGAATGACCGGCGCTTGCTATGAGCACCGTTACAAAGAAGGCAAAATACATCGCGATTCCACCCATCGTAGGAATTGCTTTTTCATGAGGCTTGCGCTGACTCGGTAAATCGAGAGCCTTGCATTTAATGGACCATTGCCTGATAATAGGTGTTAACCAATAAGCAATTCCTCCTGCCACCAAAAAATAAGAAAAAAAATAGAGCCATAGGATCATTTGATTACGCCTTCGCGATTTCTCCCGCTTTTTCTCTTGTGACTGCGTGCGCCATTTGATAAGCCATGATGACAATAACCCAAAACGGAAAAGTAAACGAATTACCGGCGGAATAAAGCCAGCTTTCAAAAAAAGCGTTCGCGAGCCCCCCAAGAATCGAGGCATTCAAAGCCAGTCCAAGCCATCGTTCTTGATCCGAAACAATGCGGCTTACTTGATAAGCATTGTTTAAGAAAAAAAGAATGAGCGGAACAAAAAAAATAAAAGCTCCGATAAATCCTAGTTGGCTAATTAAACCAATATACGAATTATGAGCGTAGGCACCCGCGTGTTCTAAGAAGACAATGTCAAATTTAATAAAGAGTTGGTCCTCCGTTCCAAAACCATAACCCCACCATGGGCGAAGCGCAATCAGCCGAATGACTTCTTTCCAGGCTTCGAGCCGCCCTCCACCTGTGGCTAAGTTCTCCCAGCGAAAATATTGCTGAAAAAAAGAAGATCCAAAAAGTTCTGCGTAAAGAAGCGACGCCCCTAAGAAAAAGAAGAGGATGATCAAAGCGTGGGCATGCTTGCGGCGGTATAGCATTAAAAAATACGCCACTGAAACTGCGGTACTAATAATCCCGCCGCGGGATTGAGAAAAAAACAAACCGATCGCGATGAGTGTGATCAAAATAAGTGCATATTGCTTCCGCTCACACAAATAGCTCCAAAAAGCGAGTGGGGCTAAAATCGCAGAGAATACTCCGACTGAATTTGGGTTGCTGAAAGCGCCAAAAAAACGGTTCTGGGTCAAAGAAATAAGCCCAACCAACAAAAATAAAAACGATATTTTTACAAGATCGCGCGCAATAACCGGAATTTTGGACTCATCCTGTATGTAAATCCAAACGCCCCAAAATACCGCAAGGTAAAAAAGAGCTGTTGAAACTGACCGCTCAAAAGTAAGCGCTGGGGTTATCGAATAGGATTGCGAATAAAATGCCAATCCAAGAAAAGCAACGGCCCAGAGATCCATGAAACGGATGCGGCTCGGCACCCGTCCTAAAACCCAATGTGCCGCAGCCACAACAGCCATCGTGATCAGAAAAATCCAACGAAGAGACCCAAAAATAATGACGATACGATCATTCTGATTATTTGCTAACAACATAACAACCGCCGTACAAAAAATTAAATACCGGAATTCGCTAAAATAAAGGGCGATAATCAATAATCCTAAAGCAAGAAACCAAAGCATCTGCCACTGATTTTTTGCGATCAGAGATCCTAAATAGCTGGGCAAAATGATGATGGCGGCGATGAAACATCCTGCCCAAAACAAATAATAGATAACCTTTCGCTGAGCTAATTTTGGCAATGATCTCATTAGAGATAATCCTAACTGTTCTTTTTCGTAAGGTGCGAAACTAAAAAAGTACCCATTTTCAATTGATTGGTTACCAAGCGGCTAAACGAACTTGGGATCAGCGCCATAACAGCCTCTTTAAACTTGCCCCCCGGTAACGGAATAATTTCAGCCTTACTCCCAAATATCAAAATTTGATCAAGGGTCAAATACTCACTCGCCAAAGCTCGCCATTCAGAAATTGAATAGTACCGGGCGATGGCACCGTCTGTCCTGCGTTGAATCGTTTTATGAACGGATTTTGTCTTTAACAAATCTCCCAAAAGTACGCCCCGAAAAAATCCGCCCAGAAGATAATAATTCAAAAAATTCCGATGATACACCATCGTGATAACGGTTCCGCCCGGGCGCAGCACCCTTTTGATTTCTTGAAGTATTTTTCGAATATCCGAAGAATGATGAATGACGCCCCAGCTCCATACAAAATCAAATGAATGGTCCGGAAATTCCAGTTGCTCCGCTTGCATGCAATAAATTTTTGCATGAAGCCCTAATTGTCTTAGCCGTTCACTCGTGCTTTTGACGGCATACTCGGTAATATCAACTCCCGTAAAAGACCGTGCTTTGGAAGCAAGCAGCTGAGCATGACAGCCGCTCCCGACTCCAATTTCGAGTACATCCTTTTGTGACAACGAATCGTAATCGATCAGCGGATCAAACGGAATTTTCTTCCACGGCATGTACTCCTTCGCGGATGAGAAAAAATTATGATCAATCTGCCGATAAAATTCCGGCGTAAACTCCGCTGCGCTGATTCGTGTCCGCCAATCATAACGCATGAGATTGCGCTCCCACCAGCGCCGATTCATCTCCTGCCATTCCTGAAATTCAGCCGCATCCTTGGGATTGGCAATCGGATGATCAAAACCTTTTGGTACATCTGCCTTAAATAAAACCATATCGCCTCACTGAACTAAAACATGATCTCTGGAACGAAGCGGTTTGGGCGCTTCTAATCCGAGAATTTCTTCATAAACTGATAAAGTTTCCAAAGCTGCTTTTTGCCAATTAAACCGTTTGGCTTGTTCAATGCCCTGATCACGCATTTGGTTCCAAAGATTTTGGTCCCTCAAAACGCGGATCATACCTTCTTCAAGAGCGTTGGAATCTGTGGGGTCAATTAAAAGGCCAGCCGATCCCAAAATCTCAGGAATCGATGTCGCATTGGAAGCAATCACCGGAATACCGCAAGCCATTGCTTCGAGAATTTGAAAGCCGAAACCTTCATAAAAAGAAGGATCCACATAAAGACTGGCGCCTTGATAAAGAGCAATTAACTTCTCTTCGGCTAAAAAAGGTAACTTTACTACATCGTGGGCTAAATCCCGCTCCAGGCAATAAGCTCCCCCGCCAGCCAAAACCAGTTGAATCCCATTATCAAGTCGTTTCCTAACTCCTTGAAATGCTTTAAGAACAAGTTCTGTATTTTCGCGAAAATCTCCAGTTGCGAAATGCAAAATATATTTTCCAGAAATTCCAAATTCATTCATTGCCGTTGAACGAGTACGGCTTTGGCTAAGTGGTTTGAACGATTCTTCGCAGCCCAAATAAACAACACGAATTTTGTTGCTAGCAATATTAAAGCTCTTCATTAAACTATTTTTGGTGTTCTGAGAACCTACCAGAATTCGCTTTGCAATCCGAAGACTCTTCGGGAAAAAAGAGAGCGTCAATCGATCTGAAATCTTAGCGTACCAGCTTTTTTGTTTTTGCCATTTATTGGCCCATTGAGAACGAAAATAAGGGGCTTCGAAAATACAGAGAACGGTCGGAACAGATGATAAAAAAGAAAGACGATAACTGGTTTGTTGAATCAAATCGAGTTTCAGTTTTTTTGCATAGTAAGGAAATTGAAATTGTTCACAAAAAAATTTTTTCCAAATGGGAATTCTCACCCAATGCACATTTGGCCGTTCTGAAAACCAGCTTTTCCCAACCGCACCGTTTAAAAACACATAATACTCATGCCGCGAGTCCAACTCACAGAGCGTCTGAATTAGATTCTTCTCATAACGAGATACACCTTTCCCGTTTGGCGCTACCGCAGTTGCATCAATACCAATTCGTGCCATGTTTAGAATAGTTTATGGTTGTAAATTTTGATCCCAGAGCTTTCCCTGCTGCTCCGTACAATATCGTTCCCACCGCTTCGCGCGTTGGAGAAAATAATAATAACCCAGCAAACAAGATACGATGAAACCGTGCATGCCATATCGAAAACCACCGCGAAATAGATAATTGTATAGTGTGCACCCCAGAGCCGAAAAACCAAGCAGCAAGGGGTTGTGAACAAGAGGGATTTCATTGGGGCTATTGCGGACTTCGATATCTGAATACCGATTGTATTTTCGAACCAATTCCCAAATATGTTCTACTGTATAGTGATCGATTCGATTTTTCAAAGACCGTTTATTCTGAGATAACAATTTGGGCCATGTTTCAATTCTGTATGTCGGATACGATACGGTGCCTTTTTTGAATAAGCGCGGCAGCCTTATCTTCTCCCACACGGAAAGCCGGACTGGTTTCCCAAAATAATAATTGGTAATGCCTATTTCGTAGATATCAGAACGCTGATCATTAGAAAGTACATCCAAAATCTCACGTTTTAATTCGGGCGGCACAACGTAATCGGATTCAATGTGCAAAATATAGTCAGAAGTAGCTTGCTGATATCCAAAATTAAAGTTGGCATTGATGTTTTCATTTTCATTATGAGTCAAAAATTTTTCCGTGTACTCCAAACAAACTTGAGCTGTATTATCTTTGCTTTCCATATCAACAACAATGATTTCATCTGCCCATTGAATAGCTTCAAGCACCCTTTTCAACGTGGGGCCAGCACTATTATAGGTAAAAACAACGGCTGTAACCGTTGCCCGGGCTACTTTTTGTTCCTTGCACTGAATCATATAGGTTGCTTTCGCTCTTTCTTCTTTAAAAATGCCATTTTAGCGTTGTATTGTAATCCTTTGAATTATGATGCACAATCAATTGATTAAAAGAGAAATCGTTTTATGGCTTCAAGGGATAACATTTACACTCCTAACTTTTTCTCGATGAAACGCTAACTCGTCATACAAGTTCAAAATCCGTTCGCACATACGCTCCTTGGAAAACCGCTCCCGAACCCGCTCAAACGCAGCCTCGCCCATTTCTTGAGTCAAAGAATGGTTTTGCAAAAGTCTAAGCATTGCTTGAACAAGCATATTTGAATTATTCGGCGGCACCAAAATTCCGGTTTTTCCATCTTCAACCAATTCAGGGATACCACCAACGTTTGTCGCAACGACTGGTTTTTGAAGGCTCATTGCTTCAAGAATGACCAGTGGAAGCCCTTCAGTTTTTGAAAGCAATACGAGAAAATCCATCGCATTTATAAACGAAAAAGGATCTGCTTGATGGCCTGAAAAAATAATGCGGCCGTTTAAACCAGAAGCTTTGGTAATACCTTTAAGTTTGGCTTCATAAGCTCCGCCAAATTCAGTATCTTTTCCAATAATGACCCCCGTTACATTCGGAATGATTCGGCACACCTCCGTCATTGCCTTGATAAATTCTTCCTGTCCTTTCAAAGGGCAGAGCCGGCCCACCATTCCAATCAAATGGTGATTTTGAGGAACGCCTAATTTCTGAAAAATCTCATCGCGGGAAATCCTGAAATTTACTTCCGGAGTGCTGATGCCATTCGGAATTACTTCTACTCGATCGGATGGTATTCCCTGATCAATCAAACTTTGTTTCGTAGCCTCTGAAACGGCGATCAACTTATTGCAAAAACGAGATGTCCAATTATCAAATAATATCTGATATTTTCGAATGAACGGATTGGCGCTAAATGTGTTTGTGGCATGAATATGAGAAATACATGGTATGCCCGCTAAACGAGCCCCCAAACGAGCCTGAACATTCATCGGCACCATGGCATGAGTATGAACGATATCCACGTGTTCATCTTTGATCGTGCGAGCCAACCGAATTGCATTCTGAATATGATAGGTTTTTTGAAACGGAATGAAATGTACCCGGATTCGCTCTTGTTCGAGGCTTTTTGTAAAATCACCGGAGGTAGGCGAAATAACAATGACTTCATCGCCACGTTTTCTAAGCGCTTCCAAAATCATTCGGCAAATTACCTGGCCGCCCGCAATTTCACCGCCAACAATTACATGCGCTACTTTCACAGTTTTGTTCCGCTCACCCTTATTGGAATTGAACACACACCTAAAATACACAAAGCACCGTGGAAATCGTTTTCCGAAATCTCAATGTCATCAAGTTCGAGTTCGGCAAAAGGCGTGGTACCGGTCGCGGTGCTTAAAGCTTTTCCAAACTTTGAGGGGTAAATTTTGCGCCTGAGATTTAAAAAATCGACCTTTTGCAACCATCGGTGAAGTGACGTTTGCTTTCTTCTCTGGCCAAAAAGTTTTACGGTTGAAAAATACCGCTCGAGCAAGGCTTGAAAATCAACCGATGACCATTCTTGAACGTGAAACGAATTTTCCGGTTTGTTTGTGGTTCGCGCCACGCAAGGAGTAGAAACAAGAAAAATGCCTTCCGGCTTCAAGACGCGTTCAATTCCGCACAAATAACCTTCCACATCGTTAAGGTGTTCAATTGTTTCGAAGGAACACACAACGTCAAAAGTATTATTTGGAAACGTAAGGCGGGAAGCATCCATTGTTTCAAAAGCTGTATTGGTATTTTGATAATGCTCTCGCGCATACACAATCGCTTCTTGAGATAAATCAACACCTACTGCTTTTTTCGCAAATGCCGCAAGATGAGCAGTGCCGTAACCCATTCCGCATGCAACATCTAAGACTTCCTGACCTCGGCAGAATGGCTCCGCAAAGACATAGCGCTTCATATGAATAGAAACGATTCCTTTTTCCGTTTCGTTCGGAATAATTCGTTCGCTGATTAAATCAGCGCTTGGATTTTTATTCATTCAAAGTAGTGGTGATCCACAAGAAAATTGAGGAGTTCGTCGGCAATAAGGGCATTGCCTTCTTTTGTATAATGACAATCATCCAAAAGATATTGGGCTGTTTTCGGCATTTTGGCATCCAAATCGATCAGTGGAATATTTAATGTTTGAGCGATCGATCTTGTTTTCTGGTTAAACGCATTCATCCCTAAAGTCACGGATTTTAAGCTCGGATATTTTCCATTCTCATTGCACATCGTTTGAAAAATCCAAAGGCTATCCAATTCCTTCTGATTCAATCCTTCACGATAGAGAACGGGCTGCGTGGCTAAAATAAGCTTTACACCGTTAAGTGTTGTATTTTGAACAAATGAAACGGTATTTCTATCAAAAGGCTTGAGACTTGGAAACTCTGAGATTTCCACTGGTTTCATGCGTTTAATGGCAAGCTTATTGGCTGAAACTTTAGTATAAAAAGTGCGGAGTAGATACGTCACCGAAAAAAGGTGGATTTCAATCAGGGGTCGCGATTTGAAATATTGAAAAACCATTCTAGAAATGGGCCCGTAAAAGTGAGAATAATCCGATTGAAACTTTCCAAAAGCAAACTGCTTGGGGCTGAAGGAACGATAGAAATCATTAATCCCATTCCACATGATAATCATGTCAGGCTGGTAATCTTTGATTGTAAAGAGATATTGGATTAAAGCATGCTCTGTGGTGTACCAATGAGCGCCGGCATTAAGAACCTCTATGTTTTTATCCGGATAACGCTCTCTTAATTTTTTTTCCAAAATGGCGCAGTGCGTCAATTCGTATGGTTGATCACCTGAAAAAACGGCAGATCCTCCCATCACAAAAATCCGATAAACCCCCTTGGGTTTTTCCTTTGTAATTTCACGCCCGCGAAAACCGGCGGTATTGGTATTGAGTTGCTTATCCCCTTTTAAAGGCACTGCTTGCAAAAAGGGGTGAAAACGGGCTATGTTGCGTTCTTCAAAAAAATTACTTAAATCCATAAAATTACTTAAATCCGTCCTCAAATAAATCTCAAGGGGCATCAAACATAAAACAATGGAAAACCAATAAGTGAAAACCTTAAAAAAGAACGCGGCAAAGGTTTGTACGTATTCATTTCTCACAAACTGACGATTTTTAAAGAGGAAATAAACAATTTTAAAATAAGGGAAGAAAAATAAAAAATAAGCAAGTAACAAAATCGAAAATCGAACCGAATACCTTCCAAAAACGACTGGATGATCTGAAACCCGGAAGAAAAGAAATACCATCAAAACAAGGTAAAGCCCAGCATTCAAAAAAACGTGAAGCCGATTGGATTTGTCTATGCTTGATCTAAAGAGACCCATAAAATAACGAACTCTAGCCTGTTGGTTGTAATTCTTGCCTTAGCACTCGATCATACATTTCTAAGTATTGATCTTTAAGTGAAACCCAGTCAAAACGCTGGACGGCATTTTCATAATTGTGTGTGATCATTTCTAAGCGTCCTTTTTCATCAGCCATAAGCTCTTTGATTCTTCGTGCTAGATTCCCCTGCACACTGAGATCGGTAAGTGAACATTTAGACCCGACCATCCATTCATAGTGCTCTGTTGAAGGAACGATGACCGGGACTCTTGCGCTCATGGCTTCGACGAGAGACAGGCCAAACCCTTCGACTAAAGAACACTGCGTAAAAATATCTGCCAGTTGATAAAGTTGATTAACTTCTTCAAACGGGACGTGAAGAAAACGAAAACGGTTTCCCAAAAGCTGGCGCGCTTGGTTTTCCAAAGAAGAATCTTCAAGATGCCCTGCCACCAATAGAAAATAATCCTCTCCCAATTGAGCAATTTCATGGATCAAATAATCAATCCGCTTATGAGTTCGATTAATCGCAGACACGGCCAAGATTACTTTTTTGCCACTCGGAATCCCATATTGAGCTCGAAGCGTCTGCCGAGAGCCATGGCCAATAAAATTTTGACAGTGAATACCAAACGGAAGTGTAATGATCTTTTCGTTAGGAACGCCGGAATCGGCAACGAGTCTTGTCTGCCAAGGCGTAAGTTCCTGTAGAAAATCCACCCGGCGGCAGGCCCCGTCGGTGATGGGATTGCCATTTGTAAAAAGCGTTTTAAAACGGTATTGAATATTCAATTTTGTGCTGACATGATAGAAAAAATTGGCGAGCGGGCAGTCCGTAAAATGGACCAAATCATATTTTCCGGAAATCAGGCGCGGCAGGAGAAGGCAGAAAAAAGAAAGCGCCTCAAAATAATAAGCATTTCCTCTTACCGTATTTCTTAAGAGCGGCAGCTTGAAAAGAGAAAGTTTTGATAAAATACCGTCACGGCTGAAATGAGGGACAATGATTTCCCGATCTTTTGCCTCACCACCCCCCTTAAAAAGCGTGATATCAATCTTATCCTTGAGGAGATAAAAAAGATCATTTGTAAAACGCTCATAGCCGCGCCAGACTTGGCCTAAACCCGTTGAAATGAGCGCCACTTTCATGACGTGTTCATCCCCGGACCGCTTTCGCAGCGAAACGTTCGCGAAGAGAAACTACCTTTTGCTTCCAAAAAGTAAGGTCATCTGTACGCAAAACGAATATTTCTGAAATTGAGGACAGAGAAAACCAACCTAAGAGCCATAGATAACCAGCTACTTTTGCAAACGAAATGACGACAGAAGCCCAAGCCGTGCCTAATAAGCCAAACCGGGGGATCAAAGTAAAATACAAAAGTCCGCCCAAAAAGAAACTTCCCCAATTAATGATGGCGCTTAAACCGGGGCGCTTCAACTGGCCCACAGCGTAAATATTCATAAAGTTAGTTACTGTCCCTGCAATCATACCAATCGATAAAATCACCAAGGGAGCCACTGAAGGCGCAAATGCCTTCCCATAAAAAAGTAAAATCAAATACCGGCCAACGACAAATAAAAAAAGCGAAATTACGCCGGCCGCAAACACGCTGTGCCGAATCAGACCTCGAACAAGCTGTTCGGAACTCGCCTGCGGCCGTCCGATAATTTTGGCTTGAGCTGCGGTCAAAACAGAACTAAACAGAAATGAAATTCGTGTGACCGCATTACTAACGACCGCGTAAAGTCCTACTTGCATGGCGCCATGAAAATAATTCAAAACGAAAGTGTCTAATTGTATGATGGCAACAGCTGGCAGAAATGCGAGATGAACCTTTCCTCCAAAGGAAAGGCTTTCCTTAACCAGGCGCCACTTAAAACCAAACTGCCGTCCTCCAAGTTTAAAAAGCCACCACGACTGTATCAGGGCCATCAACACCATTGAAATGACCCAAACCGTAAGCGCGCCTTTGACTCCCATGGGAACGATGAGAAGCAAACAGATAAGACCGATTAAATCTGAAATTCCCCTTATGAATTTAAAAACGTTGAGAAGAGGAATTTCATTAATCCCAATTAAGATTTTATTGGTCATGATCGAATACAAGACAAGAGGAACCAATAAAACTGAAACGAAGCAAAAAGAAGGGTTGATATTACGCAAAAATGATTGAAAAAGTAACGCCCTCAGCGCAAGAAATAAACCCATGGCAACTCCGCCAACCACAAGCGAAAAGCAAATAGCAAATGAATGCACTTCAGACAACGAATATTCTTTCTTTGCCAATTGCATTTCTGCCGCAGAGCCCATTCCCATGATGAGCAAACTGATTAAATATTGGTTCAGCATCACAATAATGGCATACATGCCGCGGCTCGCCGGGCCCAAGGATCGGGCCATGATAATGCTGCTCGCAAAAGCTAGGGTGTGTGTCACGATGTCTGTGCTAAAACCAATAACGGTATTTGCGAAGATGCTTGGTTTCCGGGAAACTGTTTTAGATTGTTCAGAGGCAGGCGAAATTATCTGGGCCATAAATTCTTAGAAAATCAAAACCTGGAACTTGGTTGCGCTCGTTGGCTGTTTTGATATTGCTCAAAATACATAACCAGCTGACTGTTCAAGGACTGCCATTGCTCAGTAGGGGGCAATAACTCTTGCAATTGTTCCAAAGTAATCTTTGGGTCAAATTCAGTGACAAGTTTAACTATGAGTTTTAAATAAGCACCGTTAATTTGAAGTGTTTCTTGAAATACAGAATAAGCTGAGCCTGCTTTTTTAAGTTCGAGTTGATTCCGGCCGAATTGAAAACGATAAAAAGGATTTTGCGGCTCAAGAAGCATCGCTTTTTCAAGATAGGGCTCGGCGGTTTCCTGCTTCTGCCATTGAACATAGAGCCAACCTAAGTTGTAGCAATGGTTTGCATTAAATGGTTCACGGCGGAACGACTGAAGCAATTCGGTTTCAGCCTGTTCAAACCAATGTTCACGCCTTTTAGAATCTTTTTGAGCAAGGAGACCGAAATAAGTATAAGTGCGTCCTAAACTATGATGAATGCGCGCTTGATCGCCATGAGTCGCTTTTTTTGCTTTCAATAAATAATCATAACTTGAAAGTACGCGCGGTAAAGCAACTATTTTTTCTTCTGCAATTAAATTAAGCTCTTTCTTCGCTTTCAAGTAATAATACTCTGAGCGCCATTGACGCCAGAGAAGAGGCGCCAACCATACAAAAAGAATTGTGACAAAAACCGCAGCCAAAACAAGCCGAAGAGTACTTTTTGAAGGACCAAGATTGGTTTGTTCTGCCAAAAATAATTCACGATTGCTGGAAAAGCGCGTCAAGACACCGCTGAGCGCCGCAAATAGCGCTGCATTAGCTGGAATGTGAAATGTAAAATCCGTAAGACTGTGTGCCAGCATTCCAATGCAAGAACATGCTATCCCCAAAGAAAGCCATCGAATAGTTTTGCTTGAAACCGTATACCACCATTTGCGAAATCGAAATGCCACTACCCCGCCGCATAAAAGAAGTAGGCCTGTTCCCAAAATTCCTTCTTCCGCAAGCGTCTCAAGCAATTCATTTTCAGCATGGTAAAACCGGACTTGTGACACGGTTGAAATTTCGGGCATCGATTTATACAAAGGAAAAAGGCTGTGAAAACCGCCTGCGCCGATACCAACAAGCGGAAAATCCGAAAAAATCCTGAGTGTATCCTTCCAATTGGATAATCGAAATTTAAAAGCGGCGTCGGCGCTGCTTGCCTCACGAAGAAGCCTTAATTTGGAAACGAGCGGTTTCACTTGATAAACACTGAACCCCAAGAGAAGGGTAACGGAACCAATTAAAAAAATTGCCGCGATCTTCTTCTTAAACCTAAAAACTGAAAAAAACAAAAAACTAGAAAATGCCGCTGTAATTCCCAATAGCCCGCCGCGGGATGCCGGCGCCAAGAACGCGATCAACTGAAGGAGAAATGCGCCGCACATCACGAGAGGCCAGGTTGCTTCTTTAGAAGCCAGCCACAAAAACTTCGATCTGAAACCACGCCGAGTTGGAAGCGAAGATCGGTCTGCTAAAAGGAAAACAAAGGCGAGTGTCATGGGGAGCGTCATCACCAAATAATTGGCAAAATGATTTTTATTTAAGAAAGGCGTAAAAAAGGAAGCGTTGGGAAAAAGAAACAAGCCGTAAATCTTACCATGGCTGAATCGGGCAAACGCAAGGCCGATCAAACTTAAAAAAACCCCTATGGCAATTACAGAAAAGCCAAAGCGTTTTAATTCATTTTTGCTTTGAATCATGTGATGAGCAATCAAGAATAGAGACAAATAACAGAATGATTTTCCAAGCTCCACCCACATGTCATAAGTCGCTAAAGAAATGGGGATCCATTTTGAACTCGTAAGAACAAAAGGGGCAAACCTTTGATAAAGGTTGATTAAATTTGGAGAGAGCATATTAACTACTGATACAGAAAGCGGAATAAGTTGAAGCCATAAAAAACCAGCCCAAAGCAATAAAATAAGAACGGAAAAATCGAATTTCTGCCGAAGGAACGAAGGAGTGCTAACCGCCTGATATAAAATCACATTCCCCGCTAATAAAAGAGTGAGCGCTTCTAAAAGCGTGTAACCACCCACAAAACCAGAGCCAAAGATGAGCAGGCTTAGAAATAAAGTTAAATAAAGCCCGCCTATAATGGCCTGCTTCCACCCATCGGAAAAACGGAAGACAAAACCACCGGTTTTCTGATTTTGAATATCAAGAAGCGGAGTTGACATAAGTAATTGTTTCGCCCTTTAAAATTTTCTTCGGAAATAGTTCGAATAAATCGCGTGCCCGATCGGCGCCAAAACGCCGGCTCACTTCTTGATAAGCCTTCGAGAGCACCGGCGGCCTTCCTTTTATATTATGAGTATCGGAAGCAACGGCATGCACGCAATTGCGCTTGAGAAGTTCCTCGGCGCACTCAGCCGGTTTGACGCCAAACTCACCCGTAACACTCATCGCGGTAATTTGGCACAAGGCGCCTTGCCGTACAAAATCCTCCACTAGTTCAGGCTTCCTCTGAAGATATAAATTGCGCTCCGGATGCACGATAATGGGGATAAAATTTTTAAGCGCGAGTTGGAAAATTAACTGGGGAGCGCCGGGAGGAAGAATGGAATGAGGAAATTCTAAAAGGAAATAGCGTTTTGTTCCGTTAAGGCTCAGGGCCGGATCCTCAGCCAAAAGTGTTGGAAGGTCGGGCCTGCTGTAAAGTTCCCCTCCTTGTAAGACTTCAAGTTCAATCTGCTCTTCTTGAAGGCGTTTCCTTAATTCTAAAAGTTGGCTTTCAATATGATCAGTATCGTGATCATAAACACCATTAAACCGATGGGGTGTCGCCACGAGAATTCTTGTGCCATCTTCCCACGCCATCCTGCACATAGCAAGGGCTTCTTCCCAGGAACGCGCTCCGTCATCAACGCCGGGAATCACGTGGGTGTGAAGGTCAATCATTCACTTATGGCCCTGACAATTACTTGGGTGAGAAATTCCGAGGAGGATGGGAAGAAATGGCTGAGTCCTGATCCGATGCTACTTTCGCAACAAGAGATGGAATATCGGCCTTCCCTTTTTCGGAAAGAGGGTCATGATAATAAGAATAAGCAGGGTAACGATAGCGCTCCTGCTCCAAATCAACGTCATTCAGGATAACGCCAACTAATTTTGCTTGGACACCCAAAAACTTTTGCTTGCCGCGGGCAATTACATCTTTTGGGGTTTTATTGTAACGTGTCACGATGATTACGCCATCTACGAACGTAGACAACACGACGGGATCGGTCACAACAAGAAAAGGCGGTGAATCAAAAAGCACGTAGTCAAATTGACCTTTTAGTTTTTCAATCAACTGATGCATTTTCTGGGATCCGATCATTTCAGAAGGTGTCGGAGGAAGCGGACCGCAAAAAAGCACCGAGAGATTTTCGATTTTCGTTTTCTGAATGAAACCGGATGGATTAGCGGAATCCGTTAAAGCATGACTTAAACCATGCACGCCATTTTGCTGAAATACTTGATTCACACGCGGCCTTCGCATATCAGCATCCACCAATAAAACACGGGCACCGCTCTGAGCAATCGTGGCTGCCAAATTGCAAGCAACGATTGTTTTGCCTTCCTCGGCAAAAGGGCTTGTGATAACCAACGTACGAAGAGGGTGATCTGGAGAGGAAAAAAGAAGGCTTGTGCGAATCGCGCGGAATCCTTCGGCCACACCGGAAGAGCGGTCTTCATGTACAACCAATTGTTTCTGCGCTGCTTCCCAATGTGATACCACGCCCAAAAGAGGTAATTCTCCCAGCTTTTCGATATCTTCAGGGGTCTTAACCGTATTATCGAGCGATTCAAAGATAATACATAAAGCGGCGGCGCCAAAAGCGCCTACCAAAATGCTCAGAAAAACATTTAAAAAAAACCGTGGCGCTACCGGCCTTGTAGGAACTTCGGCGCGATCAATGACCACAACATTTGTATCTTCAATTCCTTCGGAAGCGCTTGTTTCCTTCAAACGAGACAGCATGGCCTCATAAATTTTCCCCTGGCTGTCGACTTCGCGCTGGAGCTGATTATATTGCGTGGAAATTTCACCGCTCGCAAAATCTTTAGAAATACCTCCTCCAAACTGTTCCTCAATCACACGAATGCGTTCTTGAGTACGAATAATTTTTGGGTGCTTTGGCAGATATTTTTCATTGAGCTCTGTCAATTCCTTTTTAAGTTTCATGGCTTCAAATTCAAGCTCGGATTTGCTCAGTTTTTCTCGTACGTCCTTGCTTCTGCCCTTCAACCATTCGGCAGCTTGTTGGGTCATGGCTAACTTATTGCTTAGGTTTTGTTCGATATAAAATTTCACCATGGCATTGGCCATATCGGCAGCCTGCTTGGGACTTGTCGAATAAGCGCTGACATCAACAAGGCGAGATTGCTTCACCGGATCAATATCAACCTTTTGCAAAAATGCTGCGGGGGGATCGCTCGCCCACGAAAATTGAGGCCACAAATGAAGTTCATCCATCACCCGTTTTGCAATCGACCGGCTGCGAAGTATTTTGTACTGGGTAGGATAATAATCAAGCCCTGCCATTTGAACCGGAAAAATATTATCAAAGGAAAGAATATTTTGATTGGATCGTTCAATTAATATTCTGGTCGTAGCTTTATAAATTTTGGGGGATAAAAGTGAATACAAAGCGGTTGAGATAACTACGATCAAAAAGAACGTAAGGGCAAGCCGCTTGCGCTTTTGAATGATGTACCAATAATCATAAAGCGAAAGCTGCAACTCATCGCTGATTTTAGAAGATGGAAAAATTTTCATTGGGCCTTTAGAAAAAACTTTCCGGTACTACCACCGTGTCGCCAGGTTCGAGGGAAACGTCTTCGTCATCGCCTTTTGTAATACTGGACACATTGGCATGAATCACCTTACGCTCTGATCCTGCGCTGCGTACAATGCGCACTTTACGCTGATTCGCTATCTTTGTAAAGCCCCCTGCCGTCGTAATGGCCTGGACAACGGTGCCTCCTTTAAAAGGGTATGGGCCGGGCTCTTTCACTTGGCCCAAGACAAAAACATTGCTGAATTCTTTGACGAATACCCTAACTTGTGGATCCCGAACGTAATCTTTGGCGAGCGCCTTGCGCAGATAGTCTTCCAGTTGGGTAACAGACATTTCAGCCACTTTAATTCTCCCAAGGAGCGGATAAGTGACGTAGCCGTTGTTGCTGACCCGGACCTCCTGCGTAAGATCCTCTTCGCCGGCCACTGTAATTTCCAAAAGATCATTGGCCCCGACGTGATAATCCTCATTGAGGCCCGCTTGGCCTGAAGAGGAAGGTAACGGTTGAAATTGATCGGCGGCCAAACAAATAGGGCTCGCCAATATGGATAAAAGAAAAATCGAAAGGAAAGAAGCTATAGCGATTTTGAGACTTTGCCTTCGTGCAGATTTTAAACTGTGGCTTGCGTCAAACAAGAAGAAATTGTCCTTCATCACAAAAGGGATGGGAGAGGTTGGATTTGCGATCTATTGACAAGCAGATTAAATTTCGGACGTAAGGCCAACGGTCATTAAATTATTAGTAAAGTCAAAGACCGATGTGTTCGAATCTCTGCGATTGAGTTGATATTGGATATCGCCGCTCACCCACTTATTGAACCGGTATAAAAGCTTGACATCGGTCGTCAATAGATTGTCACTGCGCACACTTTTAGGAAGACCTGGTACCGGTGTGGCAAGTTCATCATATTTCTGCCTCGTGTATGCAAAATTAGATTCTGCGGATAATTTCTCAGTTAAACCTTGCCGCAGGCGCACAAACAATTTGTCTTCTTTGTAAGCTGTGGTTGTGGCATAGGTCGCTTGTTGCACATCACTGACCCAGCCCAAATCAATGGTTGTTTTAGCAAGAGGTTTATACAAAGCGCCTACTTCTGCGACAAAGTTATTGGGATCTTTGTTGTGTTCGTACTCAATATGTTCAAAACCAAATTTAGAATAGAGCGTGGTTTTGGGAAAGAAAGAACCCGTAATACCAGCTAAAAATTCGTTTCCAGTGCCGTCTCGGGATGCGTCTTTCCAATAGTTATAAGAAGTAAGCGCGTGTTCCACGAAAATTTTAGTTTTTCCGCTTGGGGTTAAATCCATCAAAAGCCGATCATGAAATTTCCGGGCACTATAATTCAAGCCTTTCATAGGCGTATTATCATAACTACGGTAAAAATGGTCGTAACCACCCTCTACCGTAAAACGGTTGAACTTATAGCCCAACAAACTTTCTGTATTGCTTTCAAAACGCGGGACGCGCTCGGTAAATGTCGTTCCGGAACGGCTTGAAGTGTGGGATATGCTTTGACCGCCTCGAACGTACATGTCCGTAAAATTGAGGGCGACTTCGCTTTTGAAATGCTGGTCAACGGTATTTTCCCTAGGAAATTTTATAAATTGCTCGAAAGCAGCTTGGTAGTCAGCCTTTACATGGTGATCAAGGAAAGGAATGGTAATGGCAACGCCCGGTATTTCCCGGAAAATAGAGTCCATTTTCTCATCGGCCGACTCAAGTAAAACGTTATCGTCTAACGTATATTCGCCTCTGAAGCGGGGGTGAATTTGAAAGGTATCTCTGACAAGCTGTTCTTCAATCGTGCCTAGATCAAACCAAGGTTTTGGTTCCGCACTCTCTTCTGCTTCTGCGGCTTTGACTTTCTTTTTTACCGCTGTCGATTTGTCTACCTTAGCTTGCTTTTTGGCCGGTGCTGGTTTTTCTTTAGCTTCAACCTTTTCTATTTGCTGATTCTCCTGCTGCTTTTTCTTCCCGTCAATTTTCCCACTATTACTCTTCCCATTGACTTTCCCGCTAAAAGACGTAGGGCCAACGTCAGCTCTTGCACTATTAATAGGGAACGCGAAGGCAACGAGAATTAAAAGAATGAAGCCGATATGAGAAGCTTTGCCCATTTTAGTATCCGCTAACTTTGCCCGATTCAGCATCTTCTTGTCGGCCAGTGTTTTGAGCGGGATCGGTTCCGGGTGTATCCACTTCACTTGATGGTGTAGGCTCAGAAGCAGGCGCTTCGTAAGAACCCCCTTCGTTAACCTCTGTGGTCGTACCATCAGGATTGAGCACCTGAACATTCCCAGCCACAACATCCAAATTGGCATTGCCAGTTCTTAAATCAATTCGGACAGAAACTTTTGCTCCGTTTCCAACTTGAACTGTTGAATCATTTACCAGCACATTGACGGTATCGCCATCGGAGGCTGAAATCTCAGCTTTGCCGGTAACAACTTCGATGGTGGAACCTGCTGGAATGTTTGGGAGAGGATTGCCCGCTTCAACAGTGGTAACTTGTCCGTCCGGGGTTGTAATCTTAACGGTACCCGTTTGATTGGCAATGGTGACAGCGGCAAATGCACTTTGGGTGAGAAGAAAAACGGAACTAACTAAGAGGCCAAGTACCGCTAAGAATTTTAAATTTTTAGACGCCACGCTTGTCATTTCTCACCCCCTTTACACTTACAAAATACGAAAATTTTATTACTTATTTTATCGGCCAAACGGACCAAATGTTAACTGATATTTATGGGGCTGCTTGACACCCTTTTTCTGGATTGATCTTACTGATTTTAACTGAACCGGTCAATCAATTTTTTGCTTTCCGAAGGAGCGGTAACGAAATGTGAAAAGCATGACTAAAGTAAAGAAAATCAGGTTCATTATTCCAAAAAGCCTAAAAGCCGTGTCGCTTGAGGTAAGGGCCCGAGGGCTCATTAAAATAATGCAGGCCCAAACGCCTATCACCCAAATGAGACTGATGTCATCGGAAGATTTGCGTTGAATCATCCTAAGGGCTAAAGGGATATTGAATAAAGGAAGCACAAAGCTTGCAATCATTCCAATTTGGTCGAGATAATGCATCTTCATCGGAACTATTTTATAACTTTCCCTTTTCTTTTTGGTTAGAAACCGGCGTTTCGATCAAATTTGATGCGGGTACAACTCGCAATCAAAAATCTTTATAAGCAACAATTCCCTCTCCCAAACTAGGAAAGATCCTCGGGATCGATTCAAGGGCTGATTGGCCCGGCAATTTGCTTTTCTTTATCGCGCGCACCAATAAGTTTTCTGGATTACCAAAGCCGGCCCCTTTTAATTTGTAGCCCCGGCGTTTAAAAAAACTTCTGGGGGTATAACTTAAATGCGCTTCAAAATCATTGTACCCGACGATAGACTCCAAACCTTTTCGGTAATAGGGCCAATTGGGCGTGGAAAAAATAATTCTCTTTTTCGCGGCGCCTTCCAGCAAATTGATCACTTCTTCAACAACATTTTGTTCAACGTGCTCTATAAATTCGCACGCTAAAACAGTGTCCCATGAGCTGTTTAAAGGGGACGGCATTTTTTGATGCCATACTTTTCTATAACAAACACTTTTAGAGCAGAATTCGACGTTGGGTTGAAAAGCGTCAAATCCATCGACTTGAGGAGGTTTTGTTAAACCGAACTCCCAAAAATTAGTTTGAATCAGATGCCCCCACCGGCCATATCCACAGCCAACATCAAGGATGCTTTCGCCTCTAACTAATGGGATAACGATCGGATCAAGGTACGTAGGAGAGGAGCTCACGGCAATTTCAATAAAAAGCTGTTGGGATTCTTTCCGCCAGCCAGAATGATTCGTTTTGAATCAATAACTCTTAACGCGTGGCGGTCGCTACTTGCTGTTCAAGATCTGCTTTCTCACCTTCCACTTCTAATCCAAAATCATCAGTGTCATCCGTAGCTTTTTCAACGCTGATCGTGGAAGCTGTCTTTTGAGCGCCTTGAACCGTAAAATCGATATCGATGGCATCGCCAACGGCAATTTCTTGAGGTGACTTGGCGTTTTCAAATTTGGTATTCGCGTTGATTGTATAAGTCACGTCCACATCTTTGTCGGCATCATAATCATACTCACTCAGTACAATTTGATTCGCAGAAACACTTTTTACAGTCCCGTAAGAAAATTCGGTTTCGTCTGTTTCCTCAGCCGGCGCTATGACAGCAGAAGCAGCGTTCGGCTTTGCGGCTTCTTCAGCCAAAGTTAAAGTGGATAACAAATAAAGGGAAACGCCTAAGACGAGCGCTCCAAAAATTAAATTTTGCCCCATGTTTTCTCCTTATTTTTTACGTTAGATTTCAATAAAAATGCGGGAGGAGTTACTTATATAGTAGGAGCCTTTTATTGTCAATCAAATCTTAAGCAGGAGCTTTGCGCAACCTGGCTACGAAAAATCCTTCCATTTCTGATGCGGGAAGGATCCGAACGGCTTTTGTTAGAGAAGGGTGGAATTTCCTTCCGTCCCACGCCGGAAGCCCGCTCATGCGATTGGGGACCACAAGTAGGGGCAATTCATGAATTGCCCCTACCAGTTCCAAAAAACCGTCGAATTTTTCAAGCGCTTCATTGACTACCGCCTCGTTTTCCTCCGGCGCAAATGTACACGTCGAATAAACCAAGGCGCCTCCTGGTTTAAGCGCCGTGAGCGCTGACGAGAGCAATTTTTTCTGAAGCTTGGCGGATTGTCGAACTCTATCAAGATTCCAATAACGATACGAGGCCGGTTCGTTCACATTGAAACGTCCTTCGGCGCTGCATGGGGCATCCAAAAGAACGCGGTCAAAACATTCGGGATATTTTTTGCCAAAGGATTCCCCATAACTCAACACAAGTTCCACATTGTTGGCCGCTTGGAGCTCAACATTTGCCTTTAATTTAGAATAACGAATCCGGTCGCTTTCATTCGCAACAATTTTCCCCCTCCCCTGCATGAAACACGCCATCTGTGTCGTTTTGCTGCCTGGCGCTGCTGTAAGATCCAAAATTGATTCGCCGGGTTTTGGATCAAGAACAAGGGGCGGAATCATGCTCGAAAGGTTTTGTACGTAAATTTCTCCGGCTTGATAACTTTCTGTTTTTTCAAGTTCTCTCAAGCGGCCCTCTCGAAGCACAAAAGCATCGGGAAACCATGAAACAGGTGCGAGTTTAAATCCCTGATGTTCCAATTTCTCCCGCACGGCTTGCCGTGAAGCTTTGAGTGAATTAACACGAAATGTGGTGGGTTTCGTTTGCGCGAAGGTATTGGCAATAACGTCAAACTTTTGTGATGGGATGATTTTACGCAGCCGATCCAGAAAAAGTTTTGGCAGGGAATTGACTTCGCTTCTCACTGTGAGGCAAACCTAACCGCTAATCACGAGATGGCAATCGTTGGGCAGATTTCTGGCAAGGGTTCTGAAAACGTCTCCGCGCAATAAATTGGTAAGCGCGCTTCTCCTGGTTGCTCCAATTAATACGGTGGTTACGCCCAGTTCACGCGCCGCACCAGCAATCAATTTGCCTGGGTTATCCCCCAAACGCCAAATGGGAACAGCCGTAATTCCTTTGGCCTCCATTTCCTTTTGAGCCTGTCCTAAAAGCTCTAAAGATTTTACCGAAGGCTCTAATTCAGTCGGAAGATCGCGCGAAGGAGGGCTTTCCTCAACATAAGTCAAATAAATTGAATTCTCGCCTTTTGCTTTAACTCTCAGCGCTGCTTCCTCAAGCAAAAAAGGATTAACACTTTTAAGCGCCACCATCGAAGATCCTCTGTAGAGCGGTGCGATTTCTTTGGCCTCAGAAACCGTCAAAACATTGACAGACAAAACCTCTTCCGGAATCGGTGCGGGCACAATAACTTTAGCGACAGCCCTAAGCGCCAGACCGGTTCCTAAAACCGTAAGCGCAAAAAAGAGCGCGTTGTGCTTTTCATAGGCAATGGTCAATTCGATTAAAAGCAAAATGGTGCTACCAACAAAAAGAAGCGTGCGCTCCCAGCGTTTCAGCGGAAGCCCGAAATTTGTGGCAGTGGCCCCTAAGTTAAGTGTGATGGCACCTACTACGCCAATCGCATAAAGGGAAGCAAGCCCTACGAGATCACGTTCCACAACTAGAACAAGAGCAGGAATGACCGTAGCGATGATAAGAGCAAGACTAGGCATGCCAAAACGATTTAGGCGCGCAAAAATAGGCGGAAGCTCCCGGTCCCTTGCCATCATAAATTGAATACTCACAAGACCTGTAACCGCCGTATTCACGGCAGAAAGTAATAAAAAGCCAAAAATAATGGATATCAACTGACCGTACCAAGGGCCAATGTAATGGTTACCCAGCGCGCGCAACATATCTTCTGTGTGATTGGTGAGCCCCGGTATGGCATTCATCGCAACGCCAAGCAGAAAAGTCAGGATTGAAACTTCCAAAAGCACCGGCCAGATCGTGCGTTTTGAGGTTTTCCCAACCGGTTCAACCATAATGCCTGTCATATTGGCAACCGCTTCAACTCCGGAAAGCGCTAAAACGATCCCGACAAAAACGGACCAATTAGCGCCCCACCCGCCCTTCGGCAAGCTAAGCTGAACATACGGAAGAGATGGCAATGTGGAAAGAAACAAAATACCAGCTGCAATCGAAGCGGCAACCCCGATAACACAAGCAATGCTTCCGCCCTTTGTAGGTCCCACCCAATTGATGGCCCCAATCACAAGGATTGAAAAAATGGCCCAGAGCGCGGGATTTGGAAAATTAAAATAATGGAATGCTTCAAAAGCGCTTAAAGAAGCGGTCACCACATAATCTGCGATTAACAAAAAGGCTCCAATGACGGCGAGCGTTTGGGATCTGTGTTTGACGGAAGAATAAACGCCGCCGCCGTCCGGATAAATGCGGCAGATGACCATATAACAAACTCCGACCAGCGCGGTGAGGCCGGACATAATTCCGAGAAAAAACCAGGAAGCATGGCCCGAGAGCGCAAAGGCAATACCTAAAACATAAGCCTTGCTCGTCCCCCAGTCTCCATAAAGCATGGCACCGGCCTGAAACCACTTTAACTCACGCGGCCGTTCAACCCGCTTTAATGTCATTGCCATAAAACCTCCTTAAAACAAAAAATCTCTCATATATACTTCAATGAGAGAATGGCAATATTGTAAGGCTTGACCTTCCTTAAAACCAGCAAAAAATTAACCTTATTTTGGCCATCTTTTGCTGAATTTAGTGTTTGTTACGCTTGGCTAGATCCGGAGTGAACAAGAAAATTTTAAATGCTTCAATCATCAAAAGGAAGGCAAGAATCGCAAGCAGTGATGCGATCATACCGATGGCATCGAAAGTGGGGGTTCCTGAGAAAAAGCTGAGCAGCATTGCTTTTGTCATTAAAAAAAGAGACCAGAGAGTCATCGTCATCATGAACATCATGGGAATGATGCTGATAAACCATGATTTGCCGGATCGGGCTAGCCAAACGGAAAGAATCATGAGCGTTAGGGCTGCGAGCAATTGATTGGATGTTCCGAAAATCGTCCAAAATACTTTCCAAGCCGGAATGATAGCGCCGCTTGCGTCCGTCAGCTTGAGGCTCACGCAAAAAAGTGGAACAGCAAGGCTTACGAGCGTGGCCCCTATTTTTCCCCAAATATTCTTCCAACCCGTAATTTCCTGAAGAATGTAGCGGGCAAGACGTGTCGCCACATCCAAAGTGTCGTAAATAAAGGTAGTGAACGCGAGCAACGTAAACGAACGCGCAAAATCTCTTGGAATTCCAAACTGCTGCACAAAACGCCCCAAGCCTTCCGCATAAATCCGGTCGGGAGAAGAATTCACAAGCGGATCTCCTTTAGCCAAAATCATCACGGTTGAAAGCGCAATCAAAGCCACCAAACCTTCGAGCAGCATTCCGCCATAACCTACCATCTGACAATCGGGTTCTTTCGCGATTTGTTTTGAGGTAGTCCCGGAACAGACAATTCCATGAAATCCGGAGCAAGCGCCGCAGGCTACTGTTACAAAAAGAAGCGGAAAAAGCGGCAATCCTTTTGCGCTTGTGAATCCTAGAAACGCGGGGTATTGAATTTTCTCCCCGCCCAGAAAAAGGCCGATGACTCCGGCAGCAAGTGTAACATAAAGAAAAAAACCGCCGAGATAACCGCGAGGTTGAAGCAACATCCAAACCGGAATGATTGAAGCAATCAAACAATAAGACAAAAGAATAATATTCCAAACCTGTTGAGGCCGTAAAGAGCCGAGAGCAGGAACTGAAAGCGGCATGAAACGGCCAAACCAAATTGCGAATACAACAAGAGAAAGGAAAATGGGTGTCGCAAAGCCGAGCGGCATTTTAAACCGGTAAAGCGCAAACCCCATCGACACGCCAATCAATAAATAAAGTAAAGACGAGGTAGCGACTCCTCCGCCCAATTCGGGATCGACAAAGGAACTTGAGGTTAAATCAGTGAAGGCGGTGATGACATACATCAAAGAAAGCCAAACAAAAATTGAAAAAAGTAAATGTCCCTTTGGGCCAAAATAATCTTTTACGATTTCAACAATAGAAGTAGCGCGGTGCCGGACGGAACCAACGAGGCTAGAAAAATCATGCACCGCCCCAAAAAAAATACAGCCGCCGACAATCCATAAAAAAACGGGAAGCCAACCGAACCAAAGTGCCGCGAGAATGGGCCCAACGATGGGCCCGGCTGCCGCAATTGCGGAAAAATGCTGGCCTAGGAGAAAACCTTTTTGAGTGGGAATGTAATCGATCCCGTCATTGACTTCACAGGCAGGTGTTTTTTGACGTCCGCTCAGAGCAAACCAGCGGCTTAAAAAGCGGCCGTATGAAAAATAGGCGCCTAAAAATAAAATGATACCTAAAAATGCGATCCAATAAAGATTCATGGATGCAATGCATCCGTCATTGCGAGATAGAATGTTGTCATCCCCGCACACTTTCGCAGCAGAACGTCAAGTTCTGCGCGAAGAGTGCTCGCGCAAAAGCGCGCAGTGTGTTTAAAGCGGGGATCTATAGATTCCCGCTTCCGCGGGAATGACAGATCCGGGATTGCTTCGGCTTCATTTAGAGCGCTGCCTCGCAATGACGGCATGTCTATGCCCGCTTTAGAATTTCAAGCTCTTCCTTGGTTTGTTTCGGATTGCGAATGAGCAGAATCAAAAGAAAAATTCCTGCGATAGCAGCGCACCAGAAAACTTTCGGTGAGTTTTCATATCGAACCACGAGCGGAATCGCCAAAAGCGCAACCATGTTCATCACTTTGATGAGAGGATTCAGTGCAGGGCCTGCGGTGTCTTTGAGCGGATCTCCCACGGTATCTCCGGTAACGGAAGCTTTATGAGCTTCGGAACCCTTGCCTCCAAAGAGGCCGTCTTCGATTAATTTCTTGGCGTTGTCCCACGCTCCGCCTGCATTGGCCATGAAAACAGCAAGGAGCTGGCCGGAAAGAATCATTCCGGCAAGAAATCCGCCGAGCGCTTCTTTTTTGAGGAGAAATCCAACCAAAAGCGGCGTTAAGATCGCGAGAATACCGGGCCGAATTAATTCTTTTTGTGCCGCAGCCGTACAAATGGAAACGACGCGCGCATAATCGGGGAGTTTTTTTCCTTCCCAAACGTCTTTGTCTTTTAATTGTTCTCTTACTTCTTTGACGATTAAAAAAGCGGCTCTTCCTACCGCTTTAATGGTCAAAGAACTAAATAAAAATGGAATAGCGCCGCCGATTAAAAGCCCAATGAACACATTGTGATCTGCAACCGAAAGAAGAGAGGCGACTTCGGCGTAGCTTTGCTTTGTAATGGTGCCGATGTCGGTAATATAAGCATTGAAAAGCGAAATCGCTGCCACCACTGCCGAAGCAATCGCGATGCCTTTGGTGATGGCTTTTGTTGTATTGCCCACTGCATCAAGATCGGCCAGAATTTGACGCGCGTCTTTATTGAGATGCGCCATTTCACCGATTCCATTGGCATTGTCCGCAACCGGTCCGAACACATCCATCGAAATATTGTTGCCGGTAAGCGTTAACATTCCGATTCCGCACATGGATACGCCATAAGCGATAAAGGTTGGATTCGTACCTTGATAAATCACGGCTGAAATCAAAATCGCGACTGCAATGACGAGAATCGCCCATACGGTGCTTTCAAGACCGACCGCTAAACCTGTAATGATTGTAGTGGCATGCCCTGTTTGACAGGACTCGGCAACGGACTTGACGGGGGTTTTGTGCGTGTCGGTAAAGTATTCGGTAAGCCGGTTAATTGTCACCGCGAGAACAATTCCCACCATGGTCGTCCAAACGGGACGCATATCAAGGCCGGGAACGCCGAGGCTGAGCCAATAAGGTAATTGGGGTTTGTCTGAAAAGCGAAAGTAAAAAAATCCGATAAGGCTAAAGCCCGCAATTGAAATAATTGCTGAAAGAAGAAATCCGATATTAATTGCTTTCATCGCATCGCGGACCGCTTCTTTGGTGCGGACGGCATACGTTCCGATAATCGAAGCAATAACGCCGACAGCTCTTACCAATAGTGGGAAAATAACTCCCTTGTGGCCGAAAGAAGCCCAGCCCAAAATCATGGCGGAGACAATCGTCACTTCATAAGATTCAAAAATATCCGCAGCCATGCCGGCGCAATCGCCCACATTGTCTCCAACATTATCTGCAATCGTAGCCGCATTTCGAGGATCGTCTTCCGGAATATTTTTTTCAATTTTACCAACCAAATCAGCGCCTACATCCGCTGCTTTGGTAAAAATTCCACCGCCTACTCTCATAAAGAGTGCGAGCAAAGTGCCTCCGAAACCAAATCCCAAGAGAACTTCATACGCTTTCTCGCCATAAATCATAAAAATCAAAGTACCGCCTAAAAGCCCGAGGCCGTCGGTCAGCATGCCTGTGATTGTTCCAGTGCGATAGGCAATCTTCAGCGCTTGGCTAAAACTTTTTCTGTTGGCTGCTGCTGCCACACGTACGTTTCCCCGCACGGCGAGATTCATTCCGACAAAACCAACCGTTGCAGAAAAAATAGAACCCATCAGAAAGGCGCAGGCACGCCCCAAAGCAATGTGTTTTTCGCCGGCTGTGAAATAAAGAGCGGCGGTTAAAAGCAAAATTAAGAAGGCAATGGTTTTAAACTGGCGGTAAAGATACGCATTGGCTCCTGTCCGGATAGAGCCGCTGATTTCCTGCATGAGCTTTGTTCCGCAGTCTTCTCTCAATACTTGAGCCATGAGAAAACCGGCATATAAAAGCCCTGCGATGGCGGTGCCTAACACCGACCAAAGAGCGATAATTTCACCCTGTGAAAATTGGCTTGTGGTAGATATCAACATCATCAGAGACCCTTTCTTAGTATTTCATTCCTTAACTTTGAGCGCTTATTTGTCATTCCCGCGAAAGCGGGAATCTAATTTCTAGATCCCCGCTTCAAGCATGCGGGGATGACAAGTTTGGAATAACTCAGCCTTATCATATCGGCTTTTAAACAAGCTTCCTTAGCGGCTTCGTTTTTCAAGGCGCGATATCCAAAATTCTCTAATAATTGGAATAAACGAAAGAACGATAACGATTAAAATGACCCAGTGAATTTGTTTTTCGATATTGGGGACAGACCGGCCCAGAAAATAGCCAGCCAAAGTCATGCTGAGAACCCATCCTACTCCACCCATTACATTGTAAAACAAAAACTTTCGGTATTCCATACGGCCGACCCCTGCCACTGTTGGAGCAAAGGTGCGTACAATCGGAACAAATCGGGCCAAGACAATCGTCTTCGCGCCATGCTTGTCATAAAACTTTTGTGTTCTCAATAAATGATTCTTATGGAAAAAAATGGAGTCGTCGCGATTAAAGATTCTAGGGCCGGCATGATAGCCAATCCAATATCCAAAACTATCCCCTGCAATGGCCGCCAAGGAAAGGAAAAAAGTAAGCGGAAAAATATGAACCGATCCGTCCACCGCTGCGACCAAACCGGCGGTCACGAGAAGTGAATCGCCGGGCAAAAAGAAACCGGCTAAGAGACCGGTCTCGGCGAATACAATAACAACAAGGACGAAATATCCGCCCCAGTGAATAAGCTCGTCAAATCGGTAAAGATGCGAAAAAAACTCTTTAATGATTTCCATTTGATTAAGTGCGCCGGAAAGATTCTATTGGAAAACAGATGTATTTCAAGGGGTAGTTTTTAAAGATCGGGGTTGGGATTCATTTCTCGTTTCACGGTAGGAACAAACGGAATGTGGCGTTCTATGGGCGGCAGGCGTAAAATTTCACGGGCCCGGTTCAGAGCATCATCAATATTGCCGAACACATTGTCTTCGCCAATCGCATCCAAAAGCCCCGATCGCTCAAGCGCAATCAGTGGTTGAGTATGCACATCGGACAAGATAAACGCGATGCCATGCTTTTTAGAATTTGCGTACTCTTCTTTTAACGCATGAATTCCGGTGGCGTCAATGGCCGGCACATCACGCATACGAATAATTCTCACTTTTGGAGTTTTTCCGGTAACATTCATAGCTTCCCTAAATTGATGGACGGCTCCGAAGAAAAAGGGCCCGTTGATTTCATAAACTTCAACCTGAGGCGGAACTTCTCTTTTGCTAATAGCGTTCGGGTCTTCCGTCTCCTCTTCGTCTACCAATTCCCGTGTAATAACTTCCACATTGGTTACAAGCGCCATACGCCGCATAAATAAAAAGACCGAAAGGAGCATCCCCACTTGAATGGCAACCGTTAAATCTAAAATCACGGTGAGGCTAAAAGTTGTTAGCAAAACGGCCACATCGCTTTTGGGGCTTTTTAACGTCATCAAAAATGAATGCCATTCGCTCATGTGATAAGCGACGATGATTAAAATGGCGGCGAGCGTTGCCAATGGAATCAGCACGGCCCATTTCCCAAAAAAAAGCATAATCATCAAAAGGACAAGCGCATGAACCATTCCGGCTACAGGAGTGCGGCCTCCATTATTAATGTTTGTAGCCGTACGCGCAATGGCGCCTGCGGCCGGCATGCCTCCAAAGAGAGGGGAAACGGCATTCGCAATTCCCTGTGCCACAAGTTCCATATTCGGCCGGTGTTTTCCTCCAATCATACCGTCTGCCACCACCGCCGAAAGCAAAGATTCGATTCCGGCCAGAAGCGCAATGGTGATGGCGCTTGGAATCATATTTCTTACCATTTCGAAATCGACATGCGGCAAAGAAGGTGGCGGCAATACATGAGGAATGACTCCAAAACGGCTTCCGATAGTTTCTACAGGAAGATGAAAAATACGAACCAGAAATATTGAAACGATCAAAGCAACGAGGGGGCCTGGAATCCGTTGAGACACTTTCTTCCAAAAAATAATAATTACGATCGAAATAGCGCCAACCGCTAAAGCATAGTAATTGATGCCCCCAAAATGATGAGCATAAACGACCCATTTCTCCCAAAAATCCGCCGGAACCGTTCCCATTGGGAGGCCAAAAAAATCTTTCACCTGAGATGAAAAAATAATAAGCGCGATCCCGCTCGTAAAGCCCACTACAACAGGATAAGGGATAAATTTGATGGCGGAGCCAAACCGGAAAAAACCCATCATCATCAAAAACACTCCTGCCATGACTGTTGCAATCAGAAGCCCATCCATTCCATGTTTTTGGACAATGCTGTAAACAATGACAACAAAAGCGCCTGTGGGGCCTCCGATTTGCACACGGCTTCCTCCCAAAGCTGAAATGAGAAAGCCTGCGATAATGGCCGTAAACAACCCCCGTTCCGGAGAAACGCCTGAGGCGATGGCAAAAGCAATCGCCAAAGGAAGGGCTACAATGCCAACCACAACGCCTGAAGTGAAATCTTTGCGAAACTCAGGCCAAGAATAATTTTTTAAGGTCGTAAAAAGTTTTGGTTTCAGCATTTCTACTCCATTAAAACCAGCGAAAAAAAACAAAAACTCCGTCTTTTTCAAACGGAGTTTTTGTTTCCTGAAAAAGATTTAACTGCTTTAAGAAGTGCTTTCGGGCGTGCCTAGATCAACAAAATTCTGACCCCATCGTTTAAAAGCCCCTTCGGCATGCATAAACTTGAAAAAACCACCGATCAATATGGATTTGATGTCCTTGATACCACCACCCGATTTTCTTTGTTCGGTAACAAGGGCAAGTTCTTTTCCGCTCCCTCCATCTGTTAATTTGGCCTCAAAAGCAGCGGCGCCTTTTGAAAATTGAAAGCCGATCAACAAAGCGGTTGCCACATTAAGGAGGCGTTCCGGCATTTTAACATAAACAAGTGCCGGGCTTACCACAAGAGTCCGTTCATCAGGACGTTCAGCCGGCCCCAAGACTTGGTATTTATTGGCAAGTTCAGCCTCAAGGCTTTCTTGTAAACGAGAGGCGAGATAATTTGAATCGTCTTCGGTAAATGTACCGGCGGCATTTTCAAAATACTTAAGCTCAACGGGATTTACTTTTGCCTTGGTATATTTGGTGAGATCAACACCCTCAGCTACATATTCCTGCCGAAAGTGCTCACCCTTCTCCTCTGAAAAGTGGGAGTAATCTCCCAAAAATCCAGATGGAGCGTGAACGGAAGTACAAGCGGACAAAATCAAAGCCAAACAAAGCACTGCAAAATAATATTGCTTACCCATAACTACCTCCTCTATTTTGCCACTAACACGGCTTTCTTGGGAACTTCACAGCGCAAAATCAAACCTTCCTGAATCCAATTGGAAAACCATGCGGCGATTGGAAGTGCTTCCTCTTCAGTTTCTTCCGCTAAAGCTTCGCATACCGCTCCCAAAGTTTGTTTTTGAAGCAACCCTTCAATTAATCGATATTGATTTTTATCAATCAGTTCGCATCGCACCTGATCATTCTTGCGCCCCACCAAAATTTGCTGAGAGCGCTTAATATCAACTCTCAATCCTTGCCTCGCCTCGCGGCGCAGGCGCCAGATATCAAGGATGGGCCACGGTGAAGCAATCAGTCCTGCGGAAGGTTGAAAAATAAACTGCGCACGTTCCCAATCTTCCATCGGGATTTTTGATGCCTGAAGCGGGGTAAACGGCTCGCCATCAAATGCGTGAAACGCTTCCCAAATCAACCATTCAAGTTTTGCTAAATCCGGAAGAAAGGGAAATTCTTTAATCCAAGGTGAAGCCTTCAGAAATTCGGCCATGTGCCGGCCGACAAAATTGAGGTTGTAATCCCGAGAGTGATAGTGCTCGGCATAGGCGTGGCACAAATCAGAAAAATGTTCATCGCCCAACACATAATGAACTGCTTCGTAAACTTCATTTAATGATTCCCGAATCCGCGAAGGGTAACCATTGGCGTAAACTTGAACCCGCTCCGCTCCGGGTAAACCACCTTGAGAATTCAATAAATTTTCCGGTAGTGTGCCACGATATGTTACATCCGGATGAATTTGTAATTTCAGCCAATGCTGAATTTCTAGAAGCGAGGCGGCATTCGTCATTGCGAGGCGGCTGTCCGAATGAGGCCGAAGCAATCCAATGCTGTCATTCTGAGCGGAGCGCCCGCCCAGCAGAACGGCGGGTTCGCCAGTCTGGGTGGCGGAAAGAATCTTGAGATCCTTCGGCTTCGCCTCAGGATGACATGTTGTGTCAGATTGCTTCGTCGTTCCGTTGAAACTCCTCGCAATGACGGGTTTTTGCCCTTCAAACTTTTTATAAATCACTTTTGCTTTTCTGACTTCTTCAAGCAACTGTTCAAAGGGCGGAATGTTTTCATCCCATTCGATCAACGTTGACACCTGGCCCCAATGCTTGAGCGCTTCTCGGTATAAATCCCATACCGAATCAATCACTGGTTTGTTGTGCGTATCAAAAAGAAAATCGCCCATGTCAGTATGCCCAGCCAAATGAATCTGAGCGATGAGATCATGCGGAATGTGGCGCAGGTATTCATAAGGATCAAATCGATGATTCGTGGCATTCACATATACATTATTGATATCGAGTAAAAGGCCGCAACCTGAGCGCTTGGCTACCTCGGTTAAAAATTCCCATTCTGGCATGGCGGAATGTTGATAGGTCACATAAGTTGAAACGTTTTCTAAAACGAATCTTCGGCCTAAGAACTCCTGAATGTGTTGAACGCGCCGGACAACATGTTGAATGGATTCTTCGGTAAAAGGAAGCGGCAATAAATCATGAAGCTGCTCACCCTCTACGCCCGACCAACACAAATGATCGGAAACAAGAAAGGGGTCGATTCGTTCGATCAATTTCTTTAATCGTTCGAGATAAGCGGGGTTAAGTGGATCTGAGGAACCAATAGAAAGTGCGGTACCGTGAAGTGCAATAGGATAATGCCGACGGACCTCTTCCAAAATATGAAGGGGGCGGCCGCCCGTATCCATGTAATTTTCCGAAACGGCCTCAAACCAATCCACATCTTTGGGCCATGTTTCGGTAATCACTGGATAATGTTGGCTCCTAAGTCCTGCCCCGCAACCTAGTATTGGCCATAAATTCGATGCCATCGTCATTATCCTATTGACACTTGTTCCAATCTAAAAAATTAGACGGCTGCTGGCGCAGGAACTAATGTGCCGCCCGCTGTTGTGCAAGCAGCTTCAGATCCAACCATCATCCAGCCTTGTCCTTTGCAGGCATTTTTGCCGGCGCAGGCATTTCCCTTACCGCCGCAAGCTCCGGTTCCTTTGCAAGCATTGATACCTGAGCAAGCAACATCGGCTGCAAATACGGTGCTGGCCGGAAGTACCATTCCTGCGACAGCAACCAAACCTGCAACGGAAGCGGCTAACAACATTTTCTTCTTATTCACTTTCTTATTCACTTATACTCCTCCTTGTTGTTGTTTGACTACACGCCTAGCGTTCGAATTGATTGAGGGGTCGGGGAGTTCCCCCGACCCCTCACCCTCGCCAGCTTCATCGAATTGAAGACTCAAGTTCAATGAAGCTGGCAGAGGGTTACCTTGAAGGAAATCCTGAGCCATCGGGGACAGATTAAAAGTTTCCCGATGGCTCAATTGATTGCCCTTATTCCTGAAGTAACCCTTCCACTTCAAGCGTAATCACAACTTCATCGCCCACTAAGACTTTCCCGGCTTCTAAAGCCTTATTCCAGGTAATTCCAAAATCTTTCCGATTAATTTTCGTTGTGGCTGAAAAACCAGCCCGGGTATTGCCCCAAGGATCTTTCGCCACGCCAAGAATTTCAAGATCGAGCGTCACGGGTTTCTCAACTCCATGGATCGTAAGCATACCGTTTAGTTTTGCGCTGTTCGGTGTCATATCGGTAACGCCGGTGCTGACAAAGGTGATGGTAGGGTATTTTTCTGCGTCAAAGAAATCTGGGGAACGTAAATGCTTATCCCGCTGGGCTACATTGGTATCAATGCTGGCAACCTGAATGGTGGTATTGGCCTTCCAAGTTTCAGGATGATCGGGGTCGTAAACAAAAGAGCCTTCAAATTCCTTAAAATGCCCTTGAACGTTAGAAAGCAAATGACGGACCTTAAAAGAAACTGCCGTGTGGTCCAAATCAATCTTATAGGTAGCGGCGAAAAGGGACTGGGTGAATAGGAACAGTACGGAAAGTACAAAAACAGGCAATTTCAGGCGTTTCATAATCTCTCCTTCGTTATCCAAGTGATAGCCTAGGGTAAAAGGAAGCGTATTATAGCAAATTGCGGCGCCGAGTTTAGCGAAATATTTTCCCGCCGGCTGCTGCCAAAAAAATGGGTGATGGCCATTTCATCTAGCCATCACCCAATAGAACCCCTTAATAACCGCTAAAAACTAAAGTCTTAAATTTTGCCGTCCCAGCGTCCGCCTTGACGGGCAACCAAAGCATCCCAGCCTGACCAAAGGCGAAAAATGCCGGTAAGCCCAAGAATAGCGTGGGTCACAACTTTTTTATCTTCATTGTCATTCAAATACTGCCCAATGCCAGGCCAAATCAATAAAGAACCGAGGCCGCCAAGGACGGTTTTGCCGCTAATTGTCCCATGCACAGCCGTATTTTCGGCAAAAGCTTGAGTGGGAATTGCTCCAAAAGCAACGACTGCGATCAAGAGTGAAGCAATTAACTTTCTGTTCATCGGGTGACCCCCCATAGTTGAACGCGTTAAGTTGATCTGAAACAAATGCGATGACTAATATGGTATCAATTTTAAGGGTTTAAGCAAGATTAAAAAAGCTGCTTTGGGTGTTATGCGGACTCAGACGGCGGCATCAAATTGCCGTGATAAGCGGTAATCCAGCGGATGGTCCCGCTTTCGGAGCGCATGAAAACACTGTAGGTAACCGGGCCTGTGCTGGTGAATCGTACGCCGCGCAATAAACTTCCGTTGGTAATGCCGGTCGCTGAAAAAATACAATGGCCGCGCACCAAATCATTAATCGAATAAATCTTGGGGTCTGCAATCTTACATTCCTTCGTCATCACTTGAACTTGAAGCGCTCCTCTTAAACATTTCATGGCGCAAGCGGTAATCACGCCTTCCGGCGCGCCGCCGATCCCATAAAGCAAATCAATGCCGCTTTGAGGAAGGCAGCAAGCGATCGCGCCTGAAATATCGCAATCTTGAATCAATTTAATTCGAACTCCGATGCTTCTCAGTTCAGCGACTGCTTTTTCATGACGCGGCCGGTCTAAAATGCACACCATAATTTTCGAGACGGCCTTGCCTGTGGCTTTCGATACCCGTTCGATCGTTTGTTTCAAGGGTTCATTTAAATGAAGTTCTGTTTTTCGGGCAATTTCGGGGCCGTATGCCAGTTTATTCATATAAAATTCAGCGGTGGAAAAAAGAGACCCTTGTTCTCCGACGGCAATTACGCTCATGGCCTCGGGACCGGAAGTTACCGTAGGGCGCGTGCCGTCAATCGGATCTACCGCCAATTCATAAACCGGAACGTTTTTTGTTTTTGCAAATTTTCCGAGCACTTCTCCGCCGTATAATCCAAAACTATTATCCTTTTTTCCTTCGCCAATCACTACTTTGCCGGAAAAATCCATTTGATTAAGCCGCTCCCGCATGGCTTGTGTGGCTGCTTTGTCTGCGGATTCCTTATCGCCGCGGCCAATCCAAGCAGAAGCGGCAATGGCGGCAGCT
>Ga0155264_172_pt1 | contig 43458 bp, 39 predicted proteins | sample RifCSPhighO2_02_FD_106232 | JGI IMG/M metagenome (GOLD analysis project Ga0155264, IMG submission 106232) | Omnitrophica bacterium RIFCSPHIGHO2_02_FULL_46_11
CAATCCGGAGTTTCTAAGAGAAGGATCGGCCGTGCAAGATTTTTTCAAACCCGATCGAATTGTTCTTGGAGTTCAAAGTAAGAAAGCAGAGGCAATCCTAACCCAAATTTATGCACCGTTTAAAGTGCCCATCATCGTAACCGATATTCAAAGCGCAGAGATGATCAAGCACGCTTCGAATTCATTTTTGGCTACAAAGATTTCATTTATCAATCTCGTCGCACAAATGTGCGCTAAAGTGGGCGCCGATGTCGCTAAAGTAGCGGAAGGGATGGGCCTCGATAACCGGATTGGGAAAGCGTTTCTTAATGCAGGAATTGGTTATGGCGGGTTTTGTTTTCCTAAGGATATCCAAGCTTTTGCTCGGATTGGTGAAAAACTGAATATCGATTGTAACTTATTAAAAAGTGTGCAGGAGATCAACGAAACGCAAAAAATAGAATTCGTTAAGAAGGTAGAAGAAGCGCTGTGGAATTTGAAGGGTAAAAGGCTAGCTGTCCTAGGGCTCGCTTTTAAGCCAGATACGGATGATATGAGATACGCTCCGTCCGTTGATATTATCAATAAGTTGCAAGCGGAAGGGGCAAAGATAGTAGCGTACGACCCTTGCGCGGTGCCAGTAGCAGAGAAGATTTTGAATGGGGTATTTTATGCAAAAAATCCATATGATACCTGCCGAGAAGCTGATGCCGTGCTCATTCTGACGGAATGGAAAGAATTTCGCGAGTTGGATTTGAACCGTTTGAAAAAAATTCTCAAGCGGCCAATTGTTATTGACGGCCGGAATATTTACGATCCTGTCATGATGAAGAAAAACGGTTTTCAGTATTTTTCAGTGGGGCGCTAACCATGGCGAGGTGTTTCAAGCAATGAACGACCCTTTAATCGACGGCGTGAAAATTAAGGAATTAAAAATACTTCCGGATGAGCGGGGGAAATTAATGGAGATTCTTCGTTCCGATGAATCCATCTTTGAAGGTTTTGGGCAGGCGTACATTACAGTTTGCAAACCTCGAGTGGTAAAGGGCTGGCATTATCATAAAGAACAGGTCGATCATTTTGTGTGCCTTCAAGGAATGGCCAAAGTTGTTTTATATGACCCAAGGCAGAATTCAAAAACCTACCGCGTGATTAACGAATTTTTAATCGGATGGCAAAATCCTCTTTTAGTTAAAATTCCGACTTATGTATATCATGGTTTCACGGCTGCCGGAACTGAAGATGCTATGATTTTGAATCTTCCCACGGAAGTTTACCGCTATTCCGATCCGGATGAGTTTCGCGCGAATCCATTTACCTCGGAAATTCCTTATGACTGGGGCGATGTCGATAAAGCAGTGAGCCGATGACGAATCATGATTCTTGTGTGAGGATTGCTCGATGAAAGGAATTGTATTGGCGGGAGGGCTTGGATCGAGGTTGGCACCCTTGACCCAAGTGACAAACAAACATTTATTACCGGTTTATGACAAACCGATGATTCATTATCCAATTCAAACCCTGGTCACCGCTGGCATTCATGACATTATGATTGTGACAGGCGGTAACTCCGCGGGAGATTTCCTGAAGCTCCTTGGCAATGGACAGGAATTTGGTTTAAAAGACCTTTACTATACTTATCAGCGCGGAGAAGGGGGGATTGCTGAAGCGTTGTCGCTGGCGGAGCATTTTGCCGACGGGGAAGATGTGGCGGTGATATTGGGGGATAACATCATCGAGGACAATATCGCTCCGCTTGTCCGCAAGTTCCGGCAACAAAAAAAGGGAGCCAGGATTTTTTTAAAAGAAGTAGTAGATCCGGAGCGTTTTGGAGTGCCGGAGATTAAAAATAAAAAGATTACGCATATCGAAGAAAAACCAAAACGGCCGAAGAGTTCTTATGCGGTAACCGGAATTTATATGTATGATGCGCACGTTTTCGATATTATCAAAACACTAAAACCTTCCCGGCGCGGTGAATTAGAAATTAGCGATGTCAATAACCAATACATTCGAGAAGGAATTTTGGAATTTGATGTTTTGAAAGGTTTTTGGACGGATGCCGGAACTTTCGAATCCCTCGTTCATGCAAATCAACTTGTCTATCAGAAATTTCACAGGAAAAAATGAAACACCTTCTCGTTACCGGCGGTTCAGGATTCATTGGGTCTAATTTCCTGCGTTATTTTTTGGCTCAGCATCCGGACGTTTCGGTGATCAACTTGGACAAACTAACCTATGCCGGCGTACGGGCCAATACGCAAGATTTTGAGCGGAACCCTTATTACGAATTTGTGCAGGGAGACATTTGTGATGTAGACACGGTTCGACAGTTGATGAAAAGCGTTGAAGGGGTGATTCATTTTGCGGCGGAAACTCATGTTGATCGATCGATTGATATGGGGCGCAATTTCGCGTTGACCAACGTGGTGGGTACAAATATTCTTCTCGAAGCAGCAAAAGAAGCCAGAGTTAAGCGTTTTCTTCATTTTTCTACAGATGAAGTGTATGGTTCTTGCGCGACCGGATCTTTTTCTGAAGATAGCCCGCTGAATCCTTCCAGCCCTTATTCGGCCTCAAAAGCAGCGAGCGATCTTTTAGCGCTTTCCTACTGGAAAACCCATCAGCTTCCCGTTGTGATCATTCGAAGCACGAATAATTTTGGGCCCTTCCAATTTCCAGAAAAAGTAATTCCTCTTTTTATCACCAATCTGATCGAGGGAAAGAAGGTGCCGCTTTACTCAAAAGGCGAGAATGTGCGCGATTGGCTTTATGTCGGGGATTGCATTAAAGCAATTGATTTTATTATGGAGCGAGGACACGCCGGCGAAATTTATAATTTGGGTGGCGGGCATGAAATGAACAACTTGGATTTAACTCATCATATTTTGTACGCATTTGGAAAAAACGACGAATCGATTCAATACGTCCAAGATCGTCCCGCTCATGATTTCCGCTACAGCTTGAATACTTTAAAACTAAAAAAACTTGGCTTTGAGATTCAACCAAAGTTTGAAACGCACTTAAAAGAAACAATTGAATGGTATCGTGCTCATCGTTCGTGGTGGGAACCTTTAAAAACAGATACCTACACTTTGAAATAATATGGTTTATGAGAATTTTAATTACCGGTTCAAATGGAATGCTGGGGTCGGATTTGGTGGCTGAACTTGCTCCTTATGAGATTTGCGGTCTTGACCGACACAACAATCGACACTCACAAATTCAGTACGAGCAAGTTGATATTACGGATCGGACAGCAGTTTTAAAAGCGGTTACATTACTCAAACCATCCATTATTGTTCATGCCGCTGCCTTCACCGATGTGGACGAGTGCGAACTCAATCCAACGCAGGCATTTTCGGTAAACAGTAAAGGAACTCAATGGGTGGCCGAGGCAGGCGATTCATGCGGCGCCACATTGTTTTTTATGAGCACAGACTATGTATTCGATGGGACAAAACAACTTCCCTACAATGAGGAAGATAAGCCTAACCCATTAAGTGTATACGGCCGATCCAAGTTTCAAGCAGAAGAGTTTTTAAAATCCAAGTGCCGCTCGAGCTGGATCCTTCGAACGTCGTGGTTATTTGGAATGAATGGGAAGAATTTTTTTCGAACCATTGCGCAATTAGCACGTGAAAAAAAAGAGCTTCGTATTGTCGATGATCAAAGGGGAGTTCCTACGTATACGAAAGATTTAGCCAAAGCAATACGTATACTGATCGAGCGAGGAAGCCGTGCGAAAGGTTATCATTTATATCATATCGCGAATACGGGAGAGACAACATGGTTTCAGGCCGCTAAAAAATTCTTAGAAAAGACGAGCCCCGATATAAAGCTCATTCCGATTTCATCTCAAGAGCTTAATCGGCCCGCAAAACGGCCCTTGAATTCAGTGTTCAATATGGAACGCATCAAAAAAGATTTTGGAATCCAACTAAGGCGATGGGACGAAGCGCTCCTGCAATTTCAAAGCGAAGTATTAAAGAAAGAATAAAAGATTGAGCCAAGTTGCGTCAGCATTAAAACGAAAAATAAAAGCGCGAAAACTTCAAGTCGGCGTCATTGGCTTGGGCTATGTTGGATTGCCACTGGCATGTGAATTTGCACATGCAGGCCTTCATGTCATTGGCATTGATACCGACCGTTCGCGTATCGAAGCGATTAAAAAAGGGAAATCGTTTATTCCTGATATTCCATCTCGTCTTTTAAGTTCGTTGGTTCGCAGACAAAACCTTTCCGCCAGTTCTTCGTTCGAGCTTCTTTCCACTTGCGATGTTATCGTGATTTGCGTTCCAACGCCTCTCAATAAAATTCAAGACCCGGATATTTCTTATATTGTGACTGCCGTTCAGCAGATTAAAAAAAATCTCCGCCGCGGGCAATTAATTATCCTGGAAAGTACGACTTATCCCGGAACGACGGAGGAAGTTATTCTGCCGGAATTAGAGGAAAGAGGCTTGCGCGTCGGACGCGATTTGTTCCTTTGTTTTTCCCCCGAACGCATTGACCCGGCGAATCCAAAATTTCGTGCTGGAAATATTCCCAAAGTTGTTGGTGGCGTTACATCTTTATGTACCCAGCTTGGCGTTGCGTTTTATCAGTTGATTTTGGATAAAGTGATTCCGGTTTCTTCGACCCGAACCGCAGAAATGACCAAATTGCTTGAGAATACGTTTCGGATCGTCAATATCGGTTTAATTAACGAGCTGGCTACCGTAGCTCAAGCTTTGGGGATTGATATTTGGGAAGTGATTGAGGCGGCAAACACAAAACCTTTCGGCTTTATGCCTTTTTATCCAGGGCCAGGCGTCGGCGGCCACTGCATCGGGATTGATCCGGTTTATCTTTCCTGGAAAGCACGCCATCACGGGAAAGCCGTTCAATTTATAGAGCTCGCTCGCTTAATTAATACCCAAATGCCCAACTATATTGTGGAACGGGCTGTCTATCTTTTAAATGAACGGGTGAAAAAAGGTGTTTTTGGATCGAAAATCCTTGCTGTTGGTGTTGCCTACAAAGCAAATGTTTCAGATGTTCGAGAATCTCCAGCCGTTGAAATTATAGACCGGCTTAAAGAGCTGGGAGCGCATGTTGCTTATCACGATCCCCATGTCCTAGAGGTGAGAATGGGGAATTTCCAATTACGTTCCCAACCGTTAAACGCAAAATTTTTGAGGCAGCAGGATTTGGTTTTATTTTTAACCGATCACTCAAAACTCAATCGCAGTCTCATCGCCAAAGAAGCCAAACTTATTTTTGACGTCCGAAATGCGTTTAAATCAATGAAGAAACGATCAAATATCGTTAAACTCTAATGGAATCCTAGGAAATGATGAAAACAATTTTAATTACAGGTGGTTCTGGTTTCATTGGTTCACATCTGTGTAAGCTTTTTCTTACCGAGGGGACTCAGGTCATCTGCGTCGATAATCTTTTAACGGGCAGCATTAGCAACTTAAATTCCATTTCGAAACATCCAAATTTTGTTTTTACTAAGCATGATATTTCTACAGACATTGAAATTGAAGGGCCGGTTAACTATGTACTTCATTTTGCGTCTCCGGCCAGTCCGGCTGATTATGAGCGATATCCAATTCAGACATTAAAAGTAGGGTCGTTAGGAACCCATAACGCTTTGGGACTTGCCAAAGTTAAAAAAGCCGTTTTCTTATTGGCGTCCACTTCCGAGGTGTATGGAGACCCATTGGTTCATCCGCAACCTGAGGATTATTGGGGAAATGTAAATCCAATAGGGCCTCGAGGTGTTTATGATGAAGCGAAACGGTTCGCAGAGGCAATGACACTCGCTTATCATAGGACCCATGGAATGGATGTGAAAATCGCTAGAATTTTTAACACCTACGGCCCTTACATGCGGCGCAATGACGGCAGAGCGATTCCTAATTTTATTAGTCAAGCTTTACTGAATGAACCGATTACGGTTTTTGGAAATGGTTTGCAAACGAGAAGTTTCTGCTACATTGACGATCTCACACAAGGACTCCGCAGCCTTCTTTATTCAGATTTCAACGAACCCGTTAATTTGGGCAATCCCAATGAAATGACTTTACTTGAACTTGCGAAATTGGTGATTGAACTCACAGGATCAAAAAGCAAAATTGTATTTCAAGCGCTTCCTCAGGATGATCCCCGCGTGCGACAGCCTGATATTAGCCGGGCTAGAAAAATACTTGCGTGGGAACCTAAAGTGGATGTTCGCACCGGCCTTTTGAAAACAATTCAATATTTTAAAACGCTGGAATGATTTATTGTTTCGGAGACGCCACGCAATCTCGTGGATGCTCTTCAAACATTACTTAAGTTTTCAACCTTAAATATGAGCGAAAATCAATTCGATCTTTCTATTGCCATCCCTGCCTTTAATGAAGAAGAGCGGATCGGAAATACATTAGAAGAAATCATTCGTTACTTTAAGTATCAGTCGATTTATTTTGAAGTGATTGTTGTTGATGACGGAAGTTCTGATCGAACCGCTGAAGTTGCCGTGAAAAAATTGACGGCCGTCCCGTATCAAATATTAAAAAACCCCCGTAATAAAGGTAAAGGTTTTTCTGTTCGAAGAGGAGTTCTCGCTGCTCGAGGAGAGATTATTTTATTTACCGATGCCGATCTCTCAACTCCAATTGAAGAATTTTCTAAATTCCAAACAGCGTTTCAAGAAGGCTATGACATTGCGGTTGGCTCTCGCGGATCGATTTCCTCACAAGTCGAAGTGCGTCAAAATTTGATGCGCGAGTTCATGGGGAAGACCTTTAATGTCATTGCCCAAATACTATCATTTCGAGGAATTCATGATTCCCAATGCGGTTTTAAAGCATTTACGAGTAAGGCTGGCAAAGCTTTGTTTCAACGTCAAAAATTAGATGGCTTTTGTTTTGATGCGGAGATCTTATTTTTGGCGCAAAAAATGGGGTTTCAGATTAAAGAAATTGGAGTCCGTTGGCGTAATTCGCCGCAGAGCAAAGTCAAAGTGATCCGCGATTCCTTGTCGATGCTTTTTGATCTTTTTCGGATTCGGCTTCTTCACTTGGGCGAGAAATATTGATTTATGTTCCTCCACTTGAAAAATCAACGCCTCCTTCTATTTTCGATTTTAGCGCTCGCTTTTTTAGTCCGCATTGTTGGAATCCAATTTGGTTTGCCCAACCTCTATCATGCAGATGAGCCGATCATTGTCAATCATGCAATGGCTTATGGAACAGGAGATTTCAATCCCCATTTTTTTAAAATCCCACCTCTTGTAAGTTATTTGTTATTTGTAGTCTACACATTCTATTTTTTGATCGGAAAGGGTTTGGGTTGCTTTAGTACTGTGGATAACTTCGCGGATCTTTTTTTAGCTAACTCAACTTCGTTTTATTTGATTGCAAGAATTCTATTTGGCACCGTTATAGGAACTTTCACTGTTTATTTCTTATATCGACTTGCCAAAAAATATTTTTCAAGCATCCAAGCCTTAATTTCTAGTTTTTTTCTCGCCTTTTGTTTTCTCCATGTGCGAGATTCCCATTATATTTATACAGATATTACACTCGTGTTAATTTTGGTCTTGTGTTTTTTTCCAATTTTCCAAGTTTTAGAAAAGGCAAGCCGCAGAGCATATGTGCTTTTTGGCATTTTGGCCGGGGTAGCAGTAGCAACTAAATATAATGGCGTAATTATTTTTGTTCCTTTTATCTTGGCTCACTGTCTTAAAAATCGCTTCAAGCTGCGCAGCCTTATCAATTTTAATTTGTTTTTGTCAGCGAGTTCTTCCTTTCTTGTCTATAGCCTTTTAAATCCATTTGGCTGGCTAGACTTCCGTTTTTTTTTAGACGAACTTCTCAGGCAAGGGAAGGCTGAAGCGGCTTCAGGGTTTCTACACCATTTTACCTATTCGTTGAATGGTGCTTTAGGATTTCCGCTTCTTGCACTTTCTAGCATTGGATGTTTTATCGCTATGTTCCAATACGATCAAAAAAAATGGACCCTTCTTTCTTTCATGTTTATTTATTATGTGATCTTATGTTTTAAAAGTCAGCCATACGACCGTTATGTTTTGCCTTTAATTCCATTTCTACTTTTGTTTGCTGCCGAGGGGCTCATTTGGATTAAAGAAAAATTCAATCTTTCAAATGCGCTTTTTTTTATTTTTTCTTTCGTCGTTGCCGCACCCCCAATTGTAAAAATTAGTTTGTCGGATTATCTTTTTATTCAAAAGGATATTCGCACTGTATCCCGTGAATGGATTGAGCGTTCAATTCCGTCTGATACAAAAATAGCATTAGATGCTTCGGTTTATATGCCAAGGCTGAAACCTTCTTTAAATCAGTTAATCCAAAAAAGGCAAGCAATCGCTGCTGCGCGTTCCACAATGCAACTTAAAAGGATCGATTTGCTAATCAAACAAGCAAAGCAAGATAAAAGTGCTCATTATGATCTGTTTTTTCTGTCAGAGACAAGTCCTAATGGGAAATTTTTGTTTTCGAAACCAAGCATTTCCTACGATTTGAACCGTTTGAAGGAGTCTGGAGTAGAATATGTGGTTACGTCTTGGGCGAATGAAAAAGATAAGGATCAATTTTTTAAGGATCTTGCAAGTCAAACCACTTTGATTGCGAAGTTTACTCCTTATCGGGACCAGATGCGAGAGCTACCTATCGACAATTTGGCGCTAACCGGCGGGCCATTTCTTTGGGATGAGCTGATTGCGCGCGAGACGAACGGTCAAATCATCAAAGTTTATCGCCTAAAATAATTTTAAGCTGGATCAAAATTTCGAAGAGCCCTGGATCTTTGTTTTTTCAACGACGGGTGATTTAGTGGCTGCAGCATAAGCTCTCGAATTGCGATACCGCCAAAACGAAAGAGCGTCTAAAAGAGCAGAGCCCATAATCTTCAAGTTAACGGAGGATTTTCCAAAATGTCTTCCGCGGTGATTTGATGGAACTTCTTTGATTCTTAATTTTAAATCATGCGCTTTGACAATGATTTCTGGCAGAATGAATAGAGAATTTGATTTTAATTCAATCTGATCCAAAAATTCTTTGCTCCAAGCTTGAGACCAGTTATAGTCATTCACACGAAGCTTAAATAAGTAATTAAGCAAAAAAATATAAATAACGGAAAGAAAAAAGCGGAATAGTTGATATGCATTTCTCTGCCAGCGTACACCCAACACAAGATCAACTTCGTTTTTAATGAGCGGCTCAATGAAGGAAGGGATTTCCGAGCAATCAAATTCTTCATCAGCCCCTATGTACATTAAGAAACAACCTTTCGATTTTGTAATTCCATCTTTCAGCGAGCGCGTGTATCCTTGATTGTGATCGTGAAGAATTAAAGCCATAGCCGGATAGTTTTCGATCGTTTCAAGCAATACTTTTCGCGTGTTATCCGTACTCCCGTCTTCAATTACGATAACTTCAGAGCCCCATTTTGGATTTTCAGAGATAACACCATAGAGGTCTCTTAAGACATTTTGAATGTTACATTCCTCATTGTAGACAGGGATAATAAAACTAACGTTAGTTGGCATTTCCATACCAAAAGGGTAGTGGAATCGTGTTGAATTGTCAAGATGACATGGTGCATCAAAATTCCCACGTTTAAGTGGAATATGGGAGTTTAGAGGCAAGGCTATCAACAAGGAGTTTGCATTTATTTCTTTATCATGATTTTTATTGCGCGTTTCGTTTTTTTTGATTAGCATACAGCCCATTAGCAATGACAAATTTTCTACCCCTTAAAAACTCTATCCTCTTTTACTTGAGTGAACTTATTGAAACGTATGACCTGCAGCCTGATTTTTTGGACGTTGGTTGCGGCATAGGAGATGTCAGTAACTTTTTAGCGGAAAAAGGGTGGCGGGGAAAGGCGATCGATATTTCGGAGGAGGCGCTTGAGAAGGCGCGGCAGAATTTATCAATGTTTCCTTCTGTGGATCTTGAAAAAAGGGATTTTTTTGAAGCGGTAGGAACTTATAATACCGTTTTCTTGTTGGATATCCTGGAGCATATTCCTGAAGATGAAAAAGCCCTACGAAAACTGGCTTCATTGGTCTCGGCAGGGGGTTATGCGGTTATAGCGGTTCCGTGCAATCCACGATATTGGCGCTGGGATGATGACTTCTATGGGCATATTCGAAGGTATACTGCAAAAGGGATCAAGAAAAAGCTAGAAGATGTTGGCTTGGAGACGGTCGCGATCTGGGACTTTACTTTTCCTGTCTTTTGGATGATGCGTCTCCTTTATTTTAAGATTAAGCAAAATTCAACGGAAAGCATTAACGCACAAACCCTTGAGAACAGAACCTTGAAGAGCGGAGTAGCGCCCGAATGGCAGAATTCTTTCTGGGTAAATTGGCTTGGAAAAATGTCTTTCTTTTGGGATTTGGTTTATAAGCTTCAATTTAAATTCTTTAAACAGAAAACCCAATGGGGTCATGAAATGATTGTTCTAGCAAAAAAAAAGGAATTGTGACAACTCATGGATAAGAAAGGTAATAAAAAAGTCATTGTGATTATGCCGGCATACAATGTTGCGAATGTTTTAGAAAAGACGGTTTCCGGAATACCGAAAGGTTGGGTAGATGAAATCATTGTTGTCAATGACGGGAGCGCGGACGGAACGCCTGAAATCGCAAAGAAGCTAGGGTTGTCTTTGGTGTCACATTCCAGAAGTCACGGATATGGGGCCGTCCAAAAAACAGGATATAAAGAAGCATTGAAACGTAGGGCGGATTTTGTAGTGATGGTCCACGGCGACAATCAATACGATCCCAGCTTGGTACCTGAATTTGTGAAAAAGATGCGCGACGAAGGGTATGATGTCGTCACGGGCAGCCGCATGATCCTGGGGGATGTTTTAAAAAACGGCATGCCGCTTTGGAAATATATCCCGAACCGTTTTCTGACGTGGCTTGAAAATACTATTTTTCAAACGCACGTTACAGACTATCATAATGGCTATCGTGCTTTTACGGCTGACTTTCTCCATCAAATTCCACTTGATTTATTGAGTGATAAGTTTGATTTTGATACCGACATTTTGATCCAGGCAGCTATTCGTAAGGCGCGGATCGCCGAGATCCCTCATCCAACACGCTACGAAGATGAAAATTCACAAATGCCGTTCAAGAAAGCGGTTCGCTACGGGCTCATGATCGCGGTGACTGTTGTGCACTATTTGCTTCACAAAGCTGGAATATGGAAACAAAAAGCTTTTGAGGTCAAACACGTTAAGGTAGAGTAATGGCGAATGTTCTCGTTACTGGTGGCGCCGGTTTTATCGGGGCGCATGTTTCCCAGGCATTGCTTCGTGAGGGACATGGCGTTTGGGTATTGGATGATCTGAGCGGTGGGTTCAAAGAAAACGTTCCATCGAAAGCCTCATTTATAAAAAATTCTATTCTTGACCATAGGTTGCTTAAAGATCTTTTTGAAAAGCACTCCTTTCAGTATGTTTTTCACCTGGCAGCTTACGCGGCGGAAGGCCTTAGCCATTTCATCAAGCGTTTCAATTATGAAAATAATCTTATCGGTTCTGTCAATCTGATCAATTTATCCGTTTTACACAAGGTGAAATGTTTTGTTTTTACGTCTTCAATTGCTGTATATGGAAAAAACCAAGTTCCGATGCGTGAAGACTTGGTTCCTCAACCAGAAGATCCTTATGGCATCGCCAAGTATGCTGTCGAACAAGATCTTAAGGTCTCGCATGAAATGTTCGGTTTAAATTACATTATTTTTCGTCCCCATAATGTTTACGGAGAAAAGCAGAACATCGGAGATAAATACCGGAATGTTGTTGGCATCTTCATGAATCAAATTATGCAAGGTCTTCCAATGACCATTTTTGGCGATGGGACACAAAAACGCGCCTTTTCCTATATTGACGATGTAGCGCCCATAATCGCGCGTTCTATTAATGAATCGAAGGCCTACAATCAAGTTTTTAATATCGGCGCTGATGAACCCTATACGGTCAATTATCTGGCAAAGGAGATTGCCAAAGTTTTCAATGTAGAACCTCGCATCACCCATTTGGAACAACGCAACGAGGTTCAAGAAGCCTATTCAGATCACGAAAAGGTACGTGTCATGTTGGGCGCCAAACCTAAAGTTACATTAGAAATGGGCTTGAAAAAAATGTCAGATTGGGCGAAACAACACGGCGCACGAAAAAGCCGGGATTATAAAAACATTGAAATCTCAGTCAAATTACCTTCTTCCTGGAAACTCGCTTGATCTTTTTAAGATCAGGACCGTTCCATGCGATGCGACAGAAAAGATAGTTTAGCAATTCTGACGTTGCTGGGATTGCTCATTTTTTTTTACCCGGCTCTTTTTCTGGTCAAAGCAGCCCCACTCATCGGCGATTCTCTGGAGCAACATTACCCCTGGGCCTTTCAGCTTGCCCAGTCTCTTAAGGACTTAAAGCTACCTTTCTGGACTCCGCTGATTCAATGCGGCTTTCCGCTCGTGGCAGAAAGCCAGATCGGCGCTTTTTATTTGCCTAACCTGATTTTCTATGGGCTCCTTCCATTCTCAATGGCTTATTCGTACATGAACCTTCTTCACTGGTTTATCGCAGGATGGGGAACTTATGTCTACGCCAGACAGATGAAGCTTGAACCTATGGCCTCATTTGTTGCGGCTGCGGTCTTCGTGTTTGGGTCGGCTTATGGCGGGGCTTATTACAACATGACGTCACTGAAGACGATTTGCTGGTTTCCGGTTACACTCTATTTTTTCGAACGATATCTGGAAATACGAAAAAAACGTTTTCTTTTAGGAATAGCCCTTGTTATCGGCCAATCGCTCGTGGCCGGCTATCTTCAGATGGCTGTTTTGACATGGTTGATATTTGGAATTTATGCGCTCTTGCGGATTTTTATCTTCCCGGAGAATATGGACCCATGGACAAAAAAAGTAACTATCCTAGGAATGTTGATGTTTGTCGTTCTAATTGCGATTGCCCTCGCTTTGCCCCAAATTTATCTAACCTTTCAACAAGCAATATTGTCTAATCGGGCCGGGGTTGAAGAGGGGTATGCCTATGTAGGCTCCATGTCTCCCTTAGTTTTCATTACGTTGGTCATTCCCAAGCTGTCACTCATCCTTCGCAGCAATAACTTGTATGCGGGATCTTTCGCGCTTTTCCTGATTTTATTCACATTTTCTTCTCCGGATATACGAAAAAGTAAAACCTTCAGGATATGGGCTGTGATGACGCTTCTGGCACTTCTACTCGCTTTGGGTCGATGGAGTCCATTTTATGTGGCGCTAATCAAGCTCACAAAATTCTATTTCTTCCGCTTTCCAGCAAAGTTCATTGGTTTTGTCTGCTTCGGCCTTGCGATGCTAAGCGCCATCGGATTTCAGGCACTCTGGCAGGGAAAGTGGACACAAGTCATGGTTAAAAAAGCATTTTACGCCTATCTTGCAATCGTCGGAGTTTTCGTGACGCTCATGCTTTTTGGAAATTTGCTCTTAACCACAGGGAAAAAGATTGCCATAAAGATAGGCGAGTTTTACGTAATGCGATTTGTTTATGGCAAGCCGGGGCACTCTCATTCCCTCGAGGCCTATTTCGAGCGTATAAAAAACTATCCAGACTATGCGCTCAAATATATTTCCTTAAATGATCCCGCGAATATTTGGATGATCGCAATATCTTGTTTTTGCGCGCTTCTTTTGGCGGCTTTTCTCTGGAAAAAAATGACCGTCAGATCCCTACTCTGTGTGGGCATTTTTTTTCTAGTCGTCGATCTTTACGCTGCTTCTTTTCTGGACATACAACTAGATTTGGTGCGCTACGATAAAGTTCTGAAATCATCACCATTACTTAACATTCTTAAAGCTGAAAGGTCAACGGGCAGGATTTTTGGTTTCGGTTCCGCGGCAGATAAGCGATTGTCGCTTGCCCCGAGTCAAAATATGCTTTATGGAATTGAAGATATCGGAGTGTATTCTCCTCTTGTCTCGAAACGATACAGCGACTCAATAGGCCTGTTAGGGAATGTTAACGATTCAAATTATCAGCAATTTCCTTCTTTGGATTTTGTCCTTCAAAGGTTACCACTTCTTAGTTTTCTTAACGTTTCATATATCTTAAGCTCTGAACCGATTGAACATACGGACTTAAAACTCGTAGAACACGATCTTGAGTGTTATCTTTACAAAAATATGGAAACTCATCGATTAGCGTATTTTATCAGCAGAGTCGAAATTGCTCAGGAATGGAACGATTTACGTGAGAAACTGATGGCGCCTCGTTTCGATCCAAAAGAAACTTTATTGCTCGAAAAAGAGGAGCTCGAAAAGATCGCGTCAGTTGATCACGAAATTCAAACGGATCCTCAAGCAACAATCCTCCTTGAAACGCGTCAAGAGAGCTTTGAAGAATGGAAAATTGAAACGAATCAGGCGGGTTTTCTTGTTGTTTCTGAGACGTTTTTTCCTGGCTGGACGGCTACGATTAATGGCATGTCTGTATCGATATTAAAGGCGTATGGACTTTTCCGCGCAATCCGGATCAATGGCCCAGGTAATTATACAATTCAATTCCGGTACAAACCTTTTCCGGCAGCTTTTCCACGCCAGGGGCTCTAATCCATGGAACAACCGAACGGCTTTGAAGAGTTTTTCGATCACCCGATTTATTTAAAATATAAATGCCATCTTTATAATCACCGAATAAGACAAAATATTATTCGGAAAATTTTTCATAAAATTAATCCACAAGGACTTACCGTCGAAATTGGCTGTGGGATTGGACCCATTTTGGAATCAAGCCAGTCCAACGTGTTTTTTATGGATCGGTCGGCACAAGCTATTGCATATTTGCAAGAGAATGAATTCAGAAATGCATTCGTGTCGGATGCTACTGACATTGGGTTGAAAAGTCAATCATGTGAAGTAGTGATTTGTTGCGAGGTCCTAGAGCATATTCTGGAAGATCGAAAAGCAGTCCGCGAATTCAACAGGATATTGAAACCGGGCGGTCACTTAATATTAACCGTTCCTATCCACACGCGCTACTATGCTTTTGACGATAAGTACGTCTCTCATGTGCAACGCTATAAGGTCTGGTCTCTTATTAAACTTCTTCGCAAAAATGGTTTTCAGATTCGAGAAATTAAAAAAGTAACCGGATATATCGATAGGTTGCTGATTCAATTAATGGTTTGGGTATACGCACGAACCAAGATGGGAAGTGAAAAACATAGGGACACTTATTTTTTTCTACGTTTAATGTTTCCTTTCTATAAATTAGCGAATCGGATTCTTTCTTGGATTGTGAGTCTAGAAGCGAGGTGGATGCCTCTTTCAATAACCGCAGATTTGTTGGTGCGGTGTCAGAAGAACTAATCTTTTGTAATAAGACATGCTGCAATCTCCCCTTTTTACGCTAGCCTTTTGGCTGTTATTGTTTCCAAGCTTATGGGCAAGCGGTTCACTTCCCGGATTCAGAGAGAAAAACCCGTTGCTGGCAGGCATTCTAAAATTGGCACTCGGGCTTGGAATCTTCGCCCATTTTTTAATCTTAGTCGCTGCTTTTGGTGCATTCAAATCCTACTCCGTTCTCATCTTTCTTGCTTTTTTTTTGATTTTGAGTTGGCGAAAGGGAAGGGAAGTCTTTGATTGGCTGAAAGATGGGCTGAAATCTTTTTGGAGTGACAGCAGCCTTTTTAGCCGAGTCTGCCAATTTATATTCCTCATCACGTTATTCTTTACGGCACTCTTCTGCTTTTTACCCGAAATCTCAAACGATGCTCTCGGTATTCAACTCTATCTTGCGAAGCTTTTTGTAACCAAAAACTCACTGACCCCAGCTTTCTTCTTCATCCTTTCCTATCGACCTCTTTTGATGAGCGTCCTTTATGCAACCGGTCTTTTCTTTAAGAATGTAGCCATCGCAAAATTGTTTCACTGGTTTTGTGGCATTCTCCTGATCAGCGCCACAGCAATCAAGATTGAAAAAGCTACGCAGAATAAGAAAATCACTCTTTTTTTAAGTTTAATGCTCTGGCTTACACCCACATTGATGAACCAGATCACGACTACTTATATCGATGCAGGCGTGTCACTCTTTATCTTTCTGGGATACTGTGTTTTTATCGAGGCGCTTGAAGATCTGAAGCCAGTTCAGTTCTTTTATGCGGGGATGTTGATCGGTCTCGCTGTCGCCATGCGCACTTTATCCCTGAATGCTTATTTTGCCCTCATGGTGTTGCTGACTTTTCGATTCTTTCGGCCGGGCATTAAGTCGCGCGTGGGCTTTGTAGCCTTTTGCTTTTCCTTGGGTGTAATACTGACATCAGCGTACTGGTTTCTGCGTGCCTGGATTTATACTGGAAATCCTGTATATCCTTATTTGGGTTCATTATTCGGAAATCATGATTTTACTTTCCTTGACTCGCTCTATTTTCATGAAATGGGCCTTCCTAAATCCGTGAGTTCTTTTTTAATGATTCCCTGGAATATCACAACGAAACCTCAGTATTTTGATTACCACCACTGGATAGGCCCATTTTATTTAAGTGCACTGCCATTTTTTCTCTATGCTGCTGTCATGAACAAAAAAGCACGAATCCATGCTTATTTCGTCTTGTTTTCCATCGTCTTCTGGTACTTCACAGGTCAGTTGGTTCGCTATCTTTTGCCAACTATGCCTGTTTATTTAATCGCGACAGCGATGGGAATGAATGATCTATCAAAGAAATTTCTTCAAAGTCGGTCTTGGCATATTTTTAATAAAACTGCCGCTTCGACAGCCATTGCATCCTTATTGCTTCTTACCGCCTACCATTTCCGTTTTCAGTTCATGCCCATATTTCGTGCATGGAGCGTCCAGGAATACTTACACAAAATGGAACGGTCGATCCCAATTGCCGAATGGATTAATAAGAATTTACCCGAAACCGCAAAAATATTAGTCGTTAACGAGCCGCATGCATTCTATTTTGATAAAGTAGTTATTCAAGATATAGACTTCAGTATAAAAACACACTACAAGAATCAAAATTCACCGTCTGCCATCGTCTCACTTTTAAATGAAAAAGGCATTACGCATATTTTAGATGCTGAGGAAATTTATAATCCTGAAGGGCTAAATGAATTTAAAAATCCATCGCGTCCCATCGACCTCATTTTGCATAATCGACAATTTACTAAAGTGATTTTCACCATCTCATCCTCAAATGTGCTTGACAGACGACAACGCTACGTTTTATATAAACTGCTTTCACTTCCAAAGCCATGAATTCATCTTCAGAATTTAAAAACTCCAGAAAGCCGCTAACCGTTTCCTTCCTTACGCTGGGCCTGGCATTGGTTTTAAGGTTATGTCTGATGCCGATTGCGCTTCATCCTGACCTTTTAGCCATCCAATACTATACTTCCTTATTATGGACCGAAGGCGTTTGGGATTTTTACGGCTCATGGTGGGGGAAAATGAATCTTGAATATTTCGGCATCACATTCTATCCTCCCTTAGCTTATTATTTAATCGCATTCTCGCATGGAATCTCTTGTCTCTTTAGCCCTTCTTTTATAAGGATTATGGGTGATTATCATGCGTTGTTTCTTCAAAATCCGCAGATAGATGCTGTTAAATTTTTTGCACGTCATGCTCTTAACGATAGACTATGGTTCACTTTCTGGAGCAAATGGCTTTATCTTCTCGTGGATTGTTTATCTTTTGGTGTGTTCGCGCTCTTTTTCAAAGATTCGGCAGAACGCCGCTTACAATTCCAAAAAGCGTGGCTCTGGAGTCCTGTGTTACTGTTCTCAACCTATATTTTCGGACAGTACAGAATTTTACCTGCTTTCTTTATGATTTTGATTTTGGTTTTTTTGAGCCATCGAAAGCTTGTACCTGCTTTTTTTTGTCTAGGGTGTTTAGCATTGCTAGACCATTATCCATGGCCCCTTTTTATTCCGTATTTTTTAATTTTTATAAAAAATGATCGGACCTCGATCTATAGCCTTATCGCGCTGGCCGCTCCCTTAATCTTAGTCCTAAGTCCTTTAGCGATCTCTTCAAGGGGACAAGTGGCTTATGCTTATGCTTCTCCGCTCTATGTAAAGCTTGCTATGACTGGGATTGTGAATGCAGGAGGAGTTTGGACGGCACAATTAACCAGGTTTTTAATGGCTTTAGGCTACGGAGCTCTGTTAGCGGGTCTGTGGAAATTCCGTAAAGCAGGTTTTTCCGGGTCGTGGGACCAAAAATTGAATTTGAGTGTGGATGCAACACTCTGTGTCCTCTTGCTCATTTACGCCACCGGCCGGACCTCCACTCATTATTTTATGTGGATTTTGCCTTTTTGGATTTACCGTCATACTTTGGGAGTTCCTTGGCCGAAAATGCTTTCCGTCCTGGCGGTTGGGTTACTGTTTTTCTTTAACTTGGACAACCGCGAACTCAATATGGGGCTTTTTATACCACTGAATCCTGAATATTTCATGTCGCTTCCAAGCCTTCATGAAATCATGGCCCCGTATGTCCCGTGGGGAAAGTTCATCGGAGTTGCCCGAGTTTGTTTTTCTTTTTTATGTCTCTTTTTTGTTTACCGTATTTGTAGGGAGTCGCTGCAAAAAACACACATAAAATAAAGATAAAGATTGACCAATTTATAACCGATGTTATAATCACAAACTAATCATGATTGTCGTGGTCATTACTAATCACTTTAGGGTGCTAAGCCTATGAAGTTGACGTTTGTACAGCCACCAGGCATGGTGGCTGTTGAAAATTATTCAATGATCACGCAACCCCCCCTTGGCATTGCTTACTTATCCGCGTATGCCCGTCAACTGGGGCATGAGGTCCATGTTGTGGATGCGGTAGGCGCTGCGGCCAAGCGATTCCAGCCTTGGCCGTACCACAAGAAAAGGCTGATCCAAGGACTTTCATTCCCTGAAATTGTTGAGCGGATTCCAAGCGACTCGGATGTGATTGGCGTCTCCTGTATGTTTACTCATGCTTGGCCTATGGTACGCGAGCTAATCATTCTGCTCAAGAAAGAGTTTCCAAATGCCAAATTGATCGGTGGCGGTGAGCATATGACGGCTATGTATGATACTGTTTTGAAAGAGGCTCCCTTGGATGTTTGTGTCATGGGGGAAGGGGAGATTACATTGGGCGAACTGTTGACCGAACTCGAAAATGGGGGTTCTGATTATTCAAAAATCGGCGGCATTGCGTTTGTTGATGCAAATCAGAGCGTGATTAAAACAGAGCGCCGGAAAAGGGTTATGGATCCGGATGAACTACCATGGCCTGCTTGGGACCTGCTTAATCCCATGGCCTATGAGGTATACCAGGGGCCGGCAATGGGCCGTACGATGCCGATGTTGGCAACTCGTGGCTGCCCTTACGAATGCACTTTTTGTTCTTCCCCAAACATGTGGACTCAAGTTTGGAAAGCCCGGAAGCCCGCCAAGGTCGCCGATGAAATCGAATTTTACATGAGGCTATATGGGGCGACTGATTTTCAATTTCAAGATCTAACAGCTATAGTTCGAAAAGATTGGATCGTATCTTTCTGTCAAGAGCTGATCAATAGAGACTTGAAAATCACATGGCAATTGCCCGTGGGGACACGCTCGGAGGCGATTGACGCGGAAGTGGCAAAATATTTAATGGCTTCCGGTTGCCGTCACATTACGTATGCCCCCGAAAGCGGCAGTGAGCCTATTTTGGCTTCCATCAAAAAGAGGGTGAAACTAGACCGGTTGGAAGCTTCGGCGAAAGGGTGTCTCGATGCAGGGATGCGGGTATGCCTCTTTGCCATTGTGGGTTTTCCACAAGAAGAAATGCAGGACATTAAAAAAAGCTTCAGGTGGTTTCGCCACATGGCCAAACTTGGGGTCCATGAAATCTCGATCTCAACCTTCACGGCGCTTCCCGGAACCCAACTGTTCCGTGAAATCAATGCTGTTACCCCGATTACAGTGGACGATGCATATTGCTATGCAATGAGCGGTTCAGCAAGCTTGGGTGCCGCACGGTCGTGGAATTCAAAAATTAGCAACCGGAAGCTTATGTTTCTGAAACTTTTTGGTTTTTTCCAATTCTATTCTACTTCGTTTATCTATCACCCCAAAAGGCTTTGGAGACTCATCCAGAACATATTTCTGAAGAAGCAAGAAACAAAAGTGGATCGAGTGATCCAAGAATTAATAGTTAAACTTCCTCATGCATTAGGCCTGAATAAGGGCGGTGCAGCTGTGGAGCACCAAGAGGTCGCGCTTCAGCGGTAAGCCGAAGTTCCGGCGTCGTACATAGGTTTAAAGAGTCAGTTTCGGATTTGTGGTTTACATTTCCCGGTTTGATAAGATCTTCCTTCCGTCGTCAGGAAAACTCCTTTTGATATAGTTTGTTCCAGCAATCACCTTGTTGGTGTACTGGGCCTGGACCCGGTTCCATGTAGAGCGCCAAGATAAAGAAGCTTGAGCTCCGGTCTCCAACGCACTCAACTCGGCCTAAAAAATTGTATGGGATTGGGACCCTAATGAATTCTAATGAATCCTGTTGACTAGTAGTGGATTAAAAGATATAGTTTGTTGCATTTCGATAGTTCACCGAGGAATCATAGCACAAATCCGAGAAGACGTAATATATACACCTAAAAAGACCCGAGAATATTTGAAGGTGAGCCAAAGTACGATGTGACCTGAATGATTAAGAAAGAGCTTATCCGCGCAGCCAAGGTTGGTAAACAATACCGCATTTTAGGGAAGGAAATCCTTCGCGTTATTTCACCAGTATTAGAAGACAAAGTCGGGAAGACTTACGGGAAAGTTCGTCGAAGCCGCCCGGGTTTGTTTTTCTTTTTTATGCTTCTTTTTTGTTTACCGGATTTGCCGGGAATCACTTCAAAAGCACTCAAGTCTGAAAGGCGCCTGTGCGGCGGGTATGCCAACGCTGGGTATTGACCGTAGATGACTTAAGGTGATTAAATTTTTTGCTTTTAGTACCAGTTATGTAGATTTACTAATATTCCAAAGAGAAAGGACTCCACCCAATAATGCTTAAGGAATTTATACTTAATGACACTGCTTCTCTCCAAGATTGCGTAAGCAACATCATGGATCCGGTTAGAGATATCGTTTTTATTGTGGATTCAAGTAATCGGCTGCTGGGGTGTGTTGCGGAGAGTGACATTCGAAGACTAATCTTAAGCAATGTTCCCCTTAATTCACGAGCTGTTGATCATATGAATAAGAACGTGAAATTCTTCTACGCGGACGAACTTGAGAGTACAGATGAATGGGTTAAGAAGTTATCTAATTTTAAATATTATGGTTATTACCCTGTGCTGAACAAGGATCGAACGCTTAAGCGGGTCATTCATTACTCAGATTTAATCACAGATTCCACAAAAGTAATATTTGATCCAAGTTCTAGTCAGGCAGATAAGATTCTTATTGCGGGTGGCGCAGGCTATATCGGGTCAGTGCTAACGGAGTACTTGCTAAATCGAAATTATCAAGTGGTGGTGATGGACCGTTTTTTATATGGCCGACAGTCCATCCAATCATTTATAAGCCATCCGAAGTTCTCTTTTTATGAGTACGATATCAGAAACATTTCGAATGTCATACCTGTTATTAAAGATGTCAGAGACGTGGTGTATTTAGCCGAGATCGTTGGAGACCCCGCAGTAAATGTATCACCGCGAACAACCCTGGAAACAAACTACCTTTCGGTGCTTACATTTGCAAATTTGGCTAAATATGCTGGGATCAAGAAATTTATTTATGCATCGTCATGCAGCGTTTACGGGAAATCTGATAAGGAAACGGTGAACGAACTATCTAATTTAAACCCAATATCTCTTTATGCAAAGATGAAGATTTTGTGTGAAAATGCTTTGCTCGATCTTTCCCGTCATCGAGAAATATTCCAACCGATTATATTGCGCTTATCTACTGTTTTTGGACTATCACTTCGACCTCGCTTTGATCTTATTATCAATAAAATGACAGCGGATGCGGCTCAAAAGGGTGAAATATCTATCTACGGTGGTACGCAGTATCGTCCGTTTGTTCACGTTCACGATGTAGCGCGCGCAATTGAGCTTTTGCTGCGTCAGTCAGGAGATCTATCGGGTCAAATCTATAACATTGGAAGCGATGCACTTAATTTTAGCATCGAGGAAATTGCGCAGCTTGTTTTAAAGCACTTCCCATCTATAAAGGTTAATCACGATAAAACGAACCGTGATGAACGAAGTTATGTTGTCGACTTTTCTAAAATTAAGCAAACGTTAGGCTATGAACCATCCCTTTCAATTGATGACGGCATTTTCGAATTAAAAAAGTTTCTAGCACGTAACCATATTCAAATTGAGGATCCGCGATATAGTAATTTAAAAACTATGCAAAACCAAATGGCGTTACAGGCATCAAAGTGAACTACGACAACAAAACTATTTGTATTTTGGGAGGATCCGGTTCTTTTGGAGAAGCTTATGTCAAGCACGTGCTTAATAAGTCTTCAAAATGTAAGATTGTTGCAGTTGGAAAAAGCGAAAGTAAGATTGTAGTACTAAGGCGGATGATTTCAAGTCCGCATCTTTCGGTACGCATAGGTGACATCAAAGACGTATCCTTTTTGGATCGCGTCCTTGCAGATGTGGATTTTGTAATCCATGCGGCAGCTTTAAAACATGTTGATATTTGCGAAGAGAATATTGTCGAGGCAATCAACACAAACGTTGTCGGAACCATCAATGTGTTGAATGCTGCTGTAAAAAACAACGTTTCGCATGTGATCAATCTTAGCGCTGATAAAGCAATATCACCGGTGGGCGTTTACGGGGCTACAAAACTATTAACCGAATCTCTATTCAAGCATTACCACAGTACTTACGGTGGGAAAAACATAAAGTTCGATTCCGTACGGTATAGCAATATTATTAATAGCAGCGGCAGTGCTGCTTTGCTGTTTCGAGATCGGCTTAAAGAAGGACAAGAAGTCCGAGTTTTTGATCCAAATATGTTTCGACATTTTTTAACGCAGCAGGACTTAATTGGAAGTGTCGAGTTTCTTTTAAAACACAGCCGCGGTGGATTAACGGCAATACCGCTTAGCCAAAAGATACGAATTAGCGACATGGCAAAAGTAATTTTTGAATCTGTTGGCAGGGGATCGCTTCGAATTGATGAAGCAAATGTAAGAAGTTGGGAAAAAAAGGATGCGCAAATACTTTCAGAGACGGAACTGGACAGAACTTTGATCTGGAATCAAAAACTGTTACTCGTATGTCACTCAGCGCGCGATTTAAACGAGTATCAAAAGTATGCTCATATTAAGCAATTTCCCATGTCGCAATTAAAATCTTACGGTAAAATTAAATTTCAATCAAGACAAGACATCAAGTCGCTGTTGCAAAAAGTAGAAATATTAACATGACGCAGCTAAAATCGGCGTTCATTCCATATGGAAAACAATCGCTTGATGAGGATGATTATAAAGCGGTAGTGGATGTGCTTAAGTCAAATTGGATCACGCAAGGTCCAAAGATTGCTGAATTTGAAAAAGCAATTGCAGATCGCGTTGGCGCAAAATATGCAGTTGCTGTCGCGAATGGAACAGCAGCTCTTCACCTCGCATGTCTCGCTATGGATCTTCAGCCGGGTGATGAAGTTATCACTAGCACAAACACGTTTGTCGCTTCCGCAAATTGCATAACTTATTGTGGCGCAACCTCTGTGCTGTGCGATATTGATCCGCACACCTATAATCTAGATCCGAAATCCGTCTTAAAAACACTGGCAACCCATCCTCATCCCGAGCGGCTTAAGGGAATAATCCCGGTTCATTTCGGCGGGCATCCATGTGATATGCAAGCGCTCATTCAAATTGCGAAAGAACACAACTGGTTCATTATTGAGGATGCATGTCACGCATTAGGTGCGACGTGGAAGTCTCGAACCAATCAATCCGTTCGAGTAGGTGCTTGCCACGATACCGACATGAGTATTTTTAGCTTTCATCCTGTGAAACATGTGACCTGCGGTGAGGGAGGAGTGGTGACAACAAATTGTTTGGAGTACTATGAAAAATTAATGATGCTTCGGAATCACGGCATCACAAAATCCCCTAAATACTTAGACAAGAATCCCGGGCCTTGGTATTACGAGATGAGACATTTGGGTTATAACTACCGAATCACTGACATCCAAACCGCACTTGGTTTGTCACAGCTTAAGAAACTCGACCGGTTTATTGAGCGACGTCGTGCGATCGTAGCTAAGTACAACGAGGCGTTTCAGAACATTAACGTCATTACGAGGCCGACTGAGAATAACGGTTATTACAGCGCATATCACCTCTATGTTATTTTAATCGATTTCGAGAAGATTGGTAAAACGAGGGCTCAAGTGATAAATGAACTCGCGGATCGAGGTGTTGGCACGCAGGTTCATTACATACCTGTCTATGAACAACCATATTACAAGTCCCGCTGGCCTGATTCACTCCAAAAATTTCCCAACAATACGTTCTACTACGATAGATGCTTGAGCATTCCATTGTATCCTGCAATGGACGACGATCAGGTAGATACTGTAATCAAGGAACTCATCGGTGTAGTAACGTCATAGCTCACATCTTCAATGAAAACAGTGCTCATTCAAGTAAATCAAACGAAAAAAAGTGTGCAGCATCTAACACAACGGTTCGTTAATTGGTACTAAAAGAAAGAGATCTACAATGACGAAAATTACAAAGCAAATGAAGCAATGGTCGGGAGTATTTGGCAAGGAGTATACGGACCGTAATACAAGAACGCAGGAGGAGCTTGATCAACTCTATGTTTCTAACTTTGGTTTAACACGAAAAGAGTTAAATGAACGTTACTTGCAGGGTATTCCAAAGGATAGTCGCATCCTCGAAGTGGGGTGCAATGTGGGAGATCAACTCATTTGTTTGCAAGAACAGGGATTTACCAATCTCTACGGAATCGAATTACAACATTACGCTGTTGATAAAGCAACGAAACGGACAAATAATATCAATATTATTCAAGGATCTGCCCTTGATATTCCGTTCAAAGATGATTTTTTTGATGTTGTATTTACTGCAGGCGTACTCATCCATATCGCACCTGTAGACATCGACACGGCTATGAAAGAAATATATAGATGCTCAAAAAAATATATTTGGGGTTATGAGTATTGGGCGGATCAATACACCACAAAAAAATATAGAGGAAAAGACGATCTGTTCTTCAAGACAGATTTTGCGAAAAAGTATATGGAGTTGTTTCCGGATTTGAAATTACTGAAGGAAGAGAAGCTGAAATATAAGCAGAATGATGACGTCGATTCTGTTTTCCTGTTTCAAAAGCAGTAGCGTGTGAAAACGTTATTAATTATTCAGGCACGAATGGGTTCGAGTCGGCTTCCTGGGAAAGTCCTAAAGGACTTGCAGGGCAAGCCCATGTTGGAACGAGTGGTGGAAAGGGTCGCGAGGTCGACCCGAGTTCATGAAATGGTTGTGATCACCTCCCGTAACCCAGAGGATCAACCCGTGGCGTCATTTTGTCAGGATAAAGGAATTTCATGCTTCCGTGGTAGCGAAGAGGACGTCCTCGACCGTTTCTATCAGGCTGCAAAAGAATTTAAGGCTGATGCCGCCGTGCGCATTACAGGGGATTGCCCTTTGATCGACCCGCAGGTCGTGGATGAATTGGTCAAGCTTTTCTTGGAGAAGACTCCTGACTATGCTAGTAATTTTCTTGTCCGAACATTTCCGCGTGGTCTTGATGCCGAAATCATGACTTATACATGTCTTGAGACCGCGTGGAAGGAAGCGAAGACCGCCTACTGCCGCGCTCATGTGACTCCTTATATTTATGAAAATCCGAACCGATTCCATCTGGAAGGACTTTGCAACGAGAAAAATTACAGTGACCACCGTTGGACGGTAGACACAGTCGAAGACCTGAACTTCGTGCGATCTGTTTACAGGTGTATGGGATCGGATTCTTTTTTTTCATGGCAGAGCGTTTTAGATCTGATTGAGCGGGAACCTGCTTTGAAAGCAATCAATGCTAAAGTCCAACAAAAGGAGATTCATGAAGGCTGAGGCGGATTTCCAAAGCCCTTTGCTTGCCATTCGTGCGGACGGTAATGCTTCCATTGGTATGGGGCATATGATGCGAACCCTAGCCATTGCTCAAGCTTGGAAGGCGAGGGGAGGGCGTGTCTGTTATGTAACCGCCGATTTTCTTTCTTCTTCGGCTAGAAAAAGATTTCTGAAGGAAGGAATTGAAATGTATTTTATTTCGGCTGTGCCCGGTTCGGAGGACGACAGGGAACAAACATTGACAGTTCTTGGAAAAAGAAAACCCGCTCGACTTCTGGCAGACGGATATGCTTTTCACGAAGCCTATCAGACGGCCATGCGCGCAAAATATCCTTTTGGATATATTGATGATACTGCAGACCTTGATTTTTTTGATGCCGATCTTCTTATCAATCCTAATGCTTATGCCGACGCCTTACTGTACAAGGGAAAATGCGCGCAGGCCTGTCTTTTGACTGGTCCGGCATTTACTCTGCTAAGAAAGGAATTTTGGAATTTCAAACGACCGGCCCGGCTGGATAAAGGGAGCGGTCCTATCCGGATCCTGGTGACGTTGGGAGGAGGCGATCTCCTAAATGCTACTCTTGCGATTCTCAACGCGTTTGAAACTCTACCTTCTGAAAACCTAGAAATCCGTGTGATATTCGGTGAAGAAAACCCTCACGGGGAAATGCTTGAAAAGGCAATAAAAAAATCAGAAAAAAACATAACTTTTTTGCCGGCAGTCGATTCTTTAGTTCCCTTGATGGAGTGGGCTAGTATTGCCGTTACAGGAGGAGGTTCCACTTGTTGGGAGATGGCATATGCCGGAGTGCCCTTTCTTGCGATCATCTTAGCTGACAATCAAAAGCAAATCGTTAGTTTTTTACAATCACGCGGAATTTTGATTTCACTCGGGGAATATAATCAGCAGACGCCGGAAAAAATTTCAGCTACGATTCATTCCTTAATTTTTGACCCCAAGAAGCGGGCTGAAATGAGTCGTGCCGGACAAAGTCTCATTGACGGAAAAGGCGCTTTGCGGGTGGCAGATGCGCTTTGGAATATTCAGATTCCAGAAAAGCATCCTGCATAATTTTTTGGTCGAAGTAAATTTTATGAATATGTTTTTCAAAGCACCGTTTTTATCAGTCTTTGATGATATAGCAGGGGGTCATTGAATAGGGAAGTTTTTGGATTCTAATTTTTTTGTCCTTAAAAAATTTATCAATGGCCTTAGTTTCGCCAGGAAAAACACCGTAATCATCGATAAGGATCACACCTCCGCGGCTGACGCGAGGATAGAGATGTCTCAAAATAATAAGTGCAGGCTCGTAAACGTCCGTATCGATGTTTAAAAAGGATATTTTCAGTTCGGGATGTTCCTTAACATATTTCGGCACTGTCTTAATAATGTTGCCTTTGATAAGCTCGACATTTTTATCAGTGCCTTTATGCTGAAGCACTTGGAGGAGTTGGTTTTCTGTGATTCCTTCTTGTCCAGATGAGTTGATAAAATTAGATCGAAATTTTTGATCGTCCTTATAACGAGTCGGCGGGAATTTGCCAAACGTATCAAAACCTATAATTTTTTTGGCGGAGAAATTTGAAAGAAGATTCCGAAACATGGAAAATCGAGTTAGAGAAGCTCCTTTAAAGACACCGCATTCTACGATTGCACCTGGAACATTCAGAGACATTTTAAAGAGTTCATAGTGGGAAATGATTTTAGATATTCTGGAAGGGTCACATGAAAGATAAAAATTATTTTCATATTCAAATGACCGGCGAACGTCAGGTAACTTAATCATTGGTTCTCCCTAGTGTTTTTAACGAAATTGATGATCTTGGCAAGAGCGGGTATGATAGTATAGTTTTTTTGATTTTTTTTCAAGCCGTAATTTATTGAGTAAATCTGATATTGATCTGCAAATTTTCATTTATTTTTTTGGAATAAATGGAGTAGGCAGCTGTTAATTGGGCAACCCTCATGTGTATGGTTGGCATTTTGATTTTCACCGTAATGGTGCAGTAGCCGGTGATCACTTTTTTAAATCCATTTCGGTTGATTAACCAGACGTATTGAATTGAATAAAAGCTATCGCTAACCTGAATTGATTAGTAGCTATTACAATCATTAACAACTCTATTATGTGCTGAGGAGATAAAATGATCCGATATTGTACTCGTTGCGTAATGCCAGAAACAAAACCCGATCTTCATATCGACCCGGAAGGAGTCTGCAACGCTTGTCGTAGTTTTGAGAAGCGTCAGAATATTGATTGGGAGCAAAGGAGGAGAAAATTAAACGAAATTTTAGATCGATATCGGAGCAAAGAGGGAAAGCATTGGGATTGCGTGGTACCTATAAGCGGGGGGAAAGATAGCACTTATCAGGTGTTGCGCATGCTAGAAATGGGCATGTCCCCGCTGTGTGTTAATGCCCATATTTGGGAATCTACGGATGTTGGACGCAGGAATGTGGACACTATAAAAGAATTGGGAGCTGATATGATTGAGCTTTCTCCCAATCCTGTTGTGCGCAGAAAATTGAACCGCATTGGTCTTACCCAAGTAGGAGATATCTCCTGGCCTGAACACGTCGGAATTTTCACCATTCCTGTGGTGGCGGCGACCCGCTATAAAATTCCTTTGATCATTTGGGGCGAAAACTCTCAAGATGAATATGGTGGGCCCGCAGGAGCCGCTGAAAACAATGTTTTAGACCGGCGGTGGCTCGAAGAATTTGGCGGTCTGCTGGGCCTTCGGGTTTCTGATTTGGTGGGAATGGAGGGGCTCCTGGACAAGGACCTCATTCCCTATCGTTATCCATCAGACCGGGAGCTTGCCGAAGCGGGGATTACCGGACTTTTTCTGGGATATTACCTTCCTTGGGATGGTTTGAGCAATGCATTGATCGCGCAGGTTTACGGCTTTGAATCTTATCCTAAAAATATCGAAGGTACGATGGTCGGATATGAAAATTTGGATAATTACTATGTAGGACTTCATGACTACTTCAAGTTTTTAAAATATGGCTTTTCCCGTGCTACGGATCAGGTTTGCCTTCATATCAGGCGCGGAAGGATAACCCGCGAGGATGCTATTAAAATAGTCTTAAAGCATGATGGGAAATTCCCGTGGACCTATCTTGGCATGCCTATAGAGAAATTGCTTGAGCCCCTCGATTTCAGCCTGACGCAGTTTATTGAAATTTGCGATCGGTTCACCAATCGAAAGCTTTTTCTCACAGACAAAGCAGGAAACCTAATCAAGGATAAATACGGCAACCTCACTAAGGTGAACTACGATAATCCATGAGTGTCGCAATTGTTGATTATGGAATGGGCAATTTGGGTTCTGTTTATCGCGCCTTTCAAGAATGCGGGGCTGAATCTTTTATCTCCAATAACCCTGTTAAAATTATGAGCGCAGACCATATTGTTATGCCTGGTGTAGGAGCTTTTTCGGAGGGGATGCGTCGTCTTCAATCCGACGGCCTTGTTGAGCCTCTGCGAAAGGCCGCTTTAGAGATGCGAACTCCTTTTCTCGGAATTTGTCTGGGAATGCAGCTTCTTGCAGATAAAGGGTATGAGGGCGGAGAAACGGAAGGGCTTAAACTGGTGCCGGGCGTAGTCCAACGTTTCATTCCCGATATGCCGAGCACACGAATACCGCATATCGGATGGAATCAAGTCAAGTGGGAGGTTGATTCGCCTATCAAAAAAAATTTGCCGGATGAACACGATTTTTATTTTGTCCATAGTTATCACTTTGTAACAAAGGATACAAAGGATATTGTCGCGACAACGCCTTACTGCGGTCGTTTTGTTTCCGTTGTCGCACATGGCAATGTTTTTGGTACTCAATTTCATCCGGAAAAGAGCTCGAAAGTTGGTTTCCGCGTTATTCGAAACTTTTTGAGCCTCTAAAAGTGCTTAAAACTCGCGTTATTCCAACACTGTTGTGGAAGAGCGAAAGCCTTGTGAAAGGAATTGCTTTCAATAGCTGGCGTCGGATCGGTACTGTTTTGCCCGCTATCAAGGTTTACAATACACGGGATGTGGATGAACTGATCCTTGTTGATATTGAAGCGACGCGAGAAAAACGTGAACCGGATTATGAAAGCATCAAAACTTTTTCCGCCGAGTGTTTTGTCCCATTTTCAGTTGGAGGAGGAATCAGAGAAGTTGATATGATACGTAAGCTTCTATTTGTTGGCGCTGATAAGGTTTGCATCAACAGCGCGGCTTATGAAAATCCCGACCTTATTGCTCACTCTTCCCGCTATTTTGGTTCGCAATGTATTATATCGAGCATTGATGTCCGGAAGATGCCGAACGGAACGTATCAATGTTTTAGCCATTGCGGATCGCGGCCTACAGGATGGAACCCTGCGGCTTGGGCTAAAAAAGTGCAGCATTTAGGCGCAGGAGAAATTTTATTGACCTCGATTGAGAGAGATGGAACTATGCAAGGATATGATCTCGATCTGTTACGTTGCGTCTCTGCTCAGGTTGATATTCCCGTTATTGTTTCCGGGGGGGCTGGAAATTATGAACATATGAGAAGTGCTTTGAAAGAAGGCGGGGCTTCGGCCGTCGCCGCAGCAAGTATTTTTCACTTCACCGAACAGACTCCTTTAGAGGCCAAGCGCTATCTTCAAGAAAAAGGAATACAGATTCGTTTGTGACTACAAAAGTTATTTCATCCAAGGATACGCAGAATTTCATACAGGAACCGTCTGCCTATTGTAATCCTCCGATTCTTAAAGATTCCTTCAAAAAATGTTATCAGCTTTTTAAGGAAAAAAATGTTTCTAGTGTCATTGACATCGGGTGCGCATCGGGAGACTTTCTTTACTATCTTTCAGAAGGAATAAAGGGCCTTGGGGTTGAGGTTTCGCATGTTCTTTATAACGAAGCCCGAAGAAGAGTTCGGAAGAAGAACGTCGAATTTTTAAAAACAGATGCCAAAAGTCTTCCCGCAAAATTGAGGTATAGGGATAAAACTTATGATGCAGTAACACTTCTTGGAATTTTGCACACATTTTTAGATATTCGACCGCTTTTAAACCCCGTATTAGCACTCAAGCCGAAGCTGATAATTATCCATTCTCCCTTTAACGAAGGGCCTGTAGATGCCCGCCATTTCCATAGGCTTGCAAATAATCACCGGTCAGCATTTCAATGTGCCTACAGTATTTTTTCCAAAGATACTCTTGTGCGATATTTAAAGAAAATGCGAGTGAAACGTTATCAGTTTTTTCCTTTCGAGATGGAAAAGGAGCTTTTGTATAATCCCAGTTATCCGCTACGAAATTATCATGTCACTCTTTCAAACGGACAACGTTATCTGACAAACGGAATCGGAATTTTATTTAAAGAATATTTTCTGGTTATTGAACTGTAGTACGGTCATTGAAAGGCGGTAAGATCTGTGGAATTAGGTAAGGAACTAAGACCAGAAGAAGAACGCTTTGAAGATCTTGGGGTCGTTGATTGCGGGAAGCCGTCCGGCACGTCCGTCAAAACATGTCGGACGTCAATGTCCTACGTCTTCCAGTCCGCCGCCTTTGCGGTGAACTCCTTATTAAAATCTTTTCCCAGAGTTCCGGCTTCTTGAAAAAGAACAAACCATGGCGTTCTCCGCTTCAACAGGAAAATAAATAAGATGAAAATTGCCTATCTCGGGGGAAAACACGTTGGTATCTTAGGCGCACTTACAGTGCTTGCGCTGGGGCACAAAATTTCAGGTGTCGTAAGTTACTCAGAGGATTTGACAGGTGTCCTACGCGATTTTGGGTTAACCTGCTATCGAAGTATTCGTGACAACGCCTTCCAGGATGCTTTAAAGAATTCAGATCTTCTCCTATGCGTTCACGGACGTGAGATTGTACCGTCCTCCATGCTTCAGCTTCCGCAAAAAGGGGGGATTAACTTGCACCCTTACTTGTACCGGTATCCTGGAGCAAATCCAATCCAACGTGCTCTGCAAGAGAGTAATTTTCGGGCGAGTGTGGGAGCACACCGAATGACGTCTCAAGTTGATGCTGGTGAGGTTTTGTGCGAAGAATTTACGGAGGCGGAGGGAGCCAATACCGTCGAAGAGGTTTATGCGAAGCTTTACCCCTTATACATTCAAGTTATCATCCTGACCTTGTCAAAAATCCAGGTTCTTTAAATGGAAAAGATTGCGCTGAGAAAAAAGTGTTTAATTGCTGCAGAGATATCTGCAAACCACGGTCAGAATTTGAGTCGTGCACTGACACTAATCCATAAAGCAAAAGAATGCGGTGCGGATGCCGTCAAATTCCAGACTTATACCGCAGACACGCTGACGATCAACGCAAATAACAAATATTTCCGCATCAAGCATCCTCAATGGGGTGGGCAAACCCTTTATCAGCTTTATCAAAAAGCCTATACGCCTTGGAACTGGTTCAAAAAACTAAAAAAGGAGGCAGATACCATCGGTATTGCATTTTTTTCCTCCGCGTTTGACACAACTTCAGTTGATTTTCTTGAGGATATAGGTGTTTTTTGCCATAAAATCGCATCATTTGAGCTCGTGGACCTGCCCCTTATTGAATATGCGGCAAAAACGAGGAAACCATTGATCATGTCGACAGGCATGGCCACTCTAAAAGAAATCAAAGAGGCCGTATCAGCAGCGAAGCGTGCCGGGAGCCGACAGATCACCCTGCTCAAATGTGTAAGCAGCTACCCCGCAAGACCTGAAGAAATGAATCTCAAAACGATTCCCGACCTACGGGCCAAAATGAAAGTCTCAGTTGGGCTTTCGGATCACACGCTTGGGATTGCCGCATCAGTCACAGCGGTTGCGTTAGGTGCTACCTTTATTGAAAAACATTTTACTCTCTCCAGGAAAATTCATACGCCCGACAGTTTTTTTTCTCTCGAACCTTCAGAGTTAAGAGAATTAGTACAGAACGTAAGGGTCGCAGAAAAAGCACTCGGGAAACCTTATTACGGCCTCACTCAAGATGAACGAAAATCTCTCATCTTCCGCCGTTCGCTTTTTGTCGTGCAAAACATTAAGAAAGGCGAGCGGTTTTCCAAAGAGAACATCCGCTCCATTCGCCCGGCTGACGGGCTCCCGCCTAAATATCTCAAACAGGTCTTGAAGAAAATGAGCTCGGAAAATCTGAAGCTGGGAACACCGCTGCGCTGGAAATATGTTAAGTAACACGCCCCCCTTTAAATCCAACGCTGTTACGTTTTTCGTAAAATCCTAAACTTTATGGAAAATATTTTTATCGCGGAACGCCAAGAAATCCAAACGGCTCCTTCGGGCACTGACAAGATCATTTCGGTTTTTTATCAATCCGAGGTTGATTATTTTTACGACTTCTTCGACGCAGAACAATATGAGACTCTGTATTATGATCTGGATGACGCCATTGACCGATTTTTACTTGAAAATAAAACCGAAAAAGCGTTTTTATATCGCGACATTTCACTCCTTCAATGCTTCCGTCTGTCACTTTTTTTACACCTTCTGAATGTTGAAATTTTGCAACGGACATTCCGCTGCCTGGCTACTTCAAGACCCCATGCCTTCTTTCATATTGAGGAACACGGTTTCAACAGTTACGCATCTTATTTGAGTCAGATTGTGCCCGGTGCATGTCCTGACCTTTTTTCTCGGGTTGTGACGATACCTGCGCAAACGGCGAAATCTCGGACTTCTCCCTCTGTCAAAAGTCTGTTTAAGAATCTCTTGTGGCCTTCACGGGTTCATAAGTGGGGAGTCCAAAATCCACAGGTGCTGGTTTACTCTGATTATTACCGGACCTCTGCGGTGATGAAGCGGCTTGGAATCACGAACTGTGTTTATTACACCTGTTTTCCGGAACCTAAACTCTTTTTCACTTCAGTTCGTGACGGTTTTGCTTATGTACAGAATGTTTTTTCAGAATCAAAAAAAACTGCTGGCGAAACATTTGCACCCACAATCGATCGTCCTTTAGTATCCGAGACTGCCTTTAGCAAATTTCATCATCTTCGCTCCATTGCTGAGGAAGCTCTAAACTCTTTTTTTAAAACTGAGTTGCCCGCTCTTTTATTTCAAATTGACTGCGCACACGAATTGTTCCCAAAAAAGCCTTCTCTGCAATCAGTACTACTCGACGAAGATTTGTCGCCTCATAAAAATGCTCTTTGCCAGGTTGCGCAAAAGTTTAATAAGAAATGTTATGTCGAAGCTCACGGCGCATTGGGCGACAAATATGGTTATTTGCCGCTTACGGCTGATCATATGTTTGTATGGGGGAAAGCTCAAAAAAACAAACTCGTTCAATGGGGATGTCCTCCCGATCGCCTGATCGTAGCAGGGTGCAGCAAATATGCTGCGTATCAAACCAAAAATGACCGCGCCATCCGTGAACAATTTTGCAAAACGAACGGTTTCACATCTGAGCGCCGAATCGTTTCTTTTTTCCCATTTCCCAGTCTCGACCCCAGGTTGTTCTCCAATAAAATTCTTCATGATCGTATCGAGTCTATTTTAAAGATTTTGGAAACTGAAGATATCCAACTATGCATCAAATTGCATCCGGGAGAAGTCCATAAAGGCTTTTACTATTCCTGGGCTAAAAAAAATAGCGCAAAGATCAAAATCGCTGTCATTCAAAAAGCAGATCCTTTGCTTTTAGTCAAAGCGTCAGATTTTCTGATTGTCCATGATTCCACAATCGCTGTGGATGGTTTTGCCATGGGAAAGCCTGTTATTTTCTTTCCTGTTTTTCCTGAACCGATTTATTCTAATAGCAGTGTTTCAGAATTGTATAAGTACGGCGTTTTTTACTGTCCCAACAACGATGAGGAATTTCGCAAAACCCTCAAAGTGCTTATCAAGAATCCGCAGATCCCAACAATGGAACCCAATTGGAACCGAATGCGCCTGGACTGTTTGAATGAGGGCGGACCTTTGCCCGAAGAAATTATGAGCCGACACCTTCTCAGGCAAATTCCATACGAAGAAGTTTCTCGATGAGTGGCACCAGGGAAGTTCTGAAGCAAGTTTCGATTTACGCCCTAGCCTCGTACATGACGCAATTTCTTGCCGTTATCGCCGGTATTGTCACCCGTAATTTTTTGGGTCCTTATTTGATGGGAATTTGGTCAACGATTCAGCTTGTTATTAGTTACTGTGAATACTCCAGCTTAGGAATTGACGCTGCATTGTCGCGGGAGTTTCCATTCTGTATCGGTAAAGGAGATAAAGAGGGTGCTAATCGAATTCGAGACCTGGTAACGAGTTTTGGACTTGTGACGGCTGCAATCACTTCCGTCGGAATTCTGAGTTACATTCTTTTGTTTGGAAAACAATGGCCGCCTTATCTTTTTTGGGGACTTTTTGTCGCTCCACTTCTCTTGATCACCCAAAGATTCAGCAATGTGATGGTCGGCTGGCTTCGGGCCAGTAAGCAATTTGAGCTTGCCGGCGCACAGATTGTTCTTTCGGGATTCGTCAATCTTTTGCTAATCATTTTATTGACTTCGCAGTTGAAATTTGCCGGATTTTTAATTGCAATGGTATTGAGCTGTTTCTTTAACGTTGCTTTTCTTTTAAAGAAAGCTCATTTCCATTTTATTTTTCGTTTTAACCGAGAAATTTTTCGCCTCATTAGTTTTGGCCTTCCTCTCCTGATCTTGTCTATTTTTTTTGATCTTTTGAGAAGTATTGATAAGATCTTTGTCATTCGCTATCTCGGATTTGAGCAAATGGGAATTTACGGTGTTGCGACAATGGCAACTGTGCTGGCAACAAAAATACCGGATTCTATCGTCATTATCCTAATCCCTCACTTTCACGAAAAGTTTGGAGAGCGAGAAGAAGCGCGAGACCTCAAAAGGCTTGTGGACCGATCTGCTTCAGCTTACAGTCTCATTATGCCTCTCGTCATCGGGACGGCTTGGATTTTTTCATCGCTTTTTGTGACTTACTTTCTTCCTAAATTTACGGCAGCTGTTTCTTCGATGAAACTTCTTTTGCTGAGCACCTATTTTTTTGCGCTTTTTTACCCCTATAGTAATTTCCTGATCGCAATTAAACGGCATCTCATTTTATTTCCAATCATTGCATTTACGCTTTTCGTTCAAGTCTTTTTTACTTTTTTTGTGATCAAGTCAGGGTTCGGTCTGAATGGTGTTGCCAGCGTAGCCATATTTTGCTATTTTTTAAACTTTTTTTGGTTGTTTGTCATTGCCGCTCGTTTTTTGTACAATGCAAAAGAAGCACTCATGAAATTTTTTTTCTTGGCAAGTTTTTTTATCGCCCTTGCTGTTATTTTGACTTGTCTTGACCGTTGGTGTGTCATGGCTTCATTGATGCAACAAACTATTCTACAGTTATCTCTTTTTTTTCTTTCGAGCATTCCTATTTTTATCTTGCTCGAAAGAGAATTCGGTGCCTTGGGTCATATACTTGATTTTTTAACTCGAGATAAAAAACGTGCTATTTAACTCTTACATTTATATTTTTTATTTTTTGCCAATTTCTTTCGTCGCCTATTTTTTTCTCAATAGCAGGCGATTGGTGTTGCCGGCAAAATGTTGGTTGGTTTTTTGTTCCTTATTTTTCTATGGCTATTGGAACGTTCGTTTTTTACCTCTGATTCTTTCTTCCATTCTTTTCAATTATGCCATCGGTACCATTCTGACCAAAATAACAGCTCAGAAAAATTTATTTTCCCGCAAAAGCGTTCTGTATTTCGGAGTCGCCTGCAATCTGCTTTTATTGGTTTATTTTAAATACGCCGATTTTTTTATTTCTAATTTGATATTTGTGACCGGACTTCAGTTCACTTTTCTCAAAGTGGCGCTACCGCTTGGAATTAGCTTTTATACGTTCACCCAAATTGCCTACCTGGTTGATTGTTACAGATCTGAAGTAAAAGAGTGTGATCTCTTAAACTATGGACTCTTTGTGACCTATTTTCCACATTTAATTGCAGGACCGATTTTACATCACAAAGATTTGATCCCACAATTCAATCGGATTCAAAATAAGGTGTTAAATCACCGTAATATTGCGACGGGTTTATACATTTTTTCGATCGGACTGTTCAAGAAAGTGATCATAGCGGATACTTTTTCTGTCTGGGCCAATAACGGGTTTGACCATTCGGTAACCCTGACTTTTTTTAATGCATGGATCACTGCTCTTTCGTACTCATTTCAGCTGTATTTTGATTTTAGCGGCTATATCGATATGGCCATTGGATCATCACTCCTTTTTAATATTAATTTGCCCATTAATTTTTATTCTCCATATAAAGCACAAAACATTCAGGATTTCTGGCGCAGGTGGCATATCACGCTTTCAAAATTTTTGAGGGACTATTTGTACATCCCTTTGGGCGGAAATCAACGTGGTGAATTAAGAATTTATTTTAATCTTCTTCTCACTTTTTTGCTGGGAGGCCTTTGGCACGGCGCAAGCTGGACCTTTATTTTTTGGGGGGCGTTTCACGGGTTTGCGATGGTCGTTCATCGACTATGGGTAAAGGCAAACATTAAAATGAGCCGTATGCTTGCTTGGTTTTTGACTTTTAATTTCGTCAATATGACTTGGATTTTTTTTAGGGCAAAAAGCTGGAGCGATGCCGGCAAGGTTTTGCGGGGAATGCTCGGACTCAACGAGATTTCTTTTCTGCCGACTTTCGCTTCCGGACTTCCTTTTTTGAATCGTTTCGTGGCCCAATTTAAAGATATTGAAGACCTTAAAAAGAAAATGCTCTTTTTGATTCTTTTTGGCGCTGTTATATTTTTAGCAAAAAATTCTGTCGAGCTTCAACGAGATTTTAAACCAAACTGGAAGAATGCAGTATTTTGCCTGTTGCTTATGGCGATAGGGATTATTAGCTTGACGAAGGTCAGCGAGTTTATTTACTTTAATTTCTAGGAGAAACATTTTGAAATCGTACAAAAAATGGATCATTTGCGTTTTAACGGGCTTGGCACTATTCATTGTTGCTAACTTATGCGTCTGGGAAATTTTTACAAAGGATATTCTTTCGGACAATATCAAAAGCGGTGACTACACACGGGTGGGATACATCACAGGTTCAAGTTATTCTGCCAAACCAGGATACCATGGAACCAAGTCGCGCATGGAAAGCTATGATTACAAAAATGAGCCTGTCGATCTTATAACGATCGGCGATTCGTTTTCGAATGGTTGCGGAAGAAAAGGGCCCTATTATCAAGATTGGATTGCCTCCAACAGGTCTCTCAATGTTTTGAACATTCAGCGGTTGTCCGGCGCTGATTTTTTTGAAACGGTTGTTATCATGCTGAATAGCGGTTTTTTTGGCGAGCTTCATCCAAAAGCTATTTTGATCGAAAGAGTCGAGCGTCACGTAATCGATTCTTTCTCAAAGAATTTTGATATGGAGGAAACACGGCCCATCGAGGATGTCCGCAAGGATTTTCACGAGGCTCGGTTTATCAACAATCCGCCTTCAATCGGGTTTTTAAATGTTGGCAATTTCAAATTTCTCCTTTACCGATACCTTCGCACGATTCGGGACAATGCTTTTTTTTCAAAAGTGTATATGCGAGATTTGGACCGCTCTTTTTTCAATGTCTATAATGACCGCTCGCTGATATGGGCCCATGAAGACGTTGAGCATCTATCGAGGGAAAATGATCACTCGATCAAAAAGGTGAACGATAATTTTAATGCTCTGGCTGAAAAACTTTCACAAAAGGGAATTAAATTGTATTTTATGCCCATCGTCGATAAATATAATCTCTATAGCGAATTTTTAGTTCAGAATCCATATCCCTCAAGCCATTTCTTCGAGAACATGCGTCCTTTGCCAAAAAAGTATCAGTTTATTGACACGAAGACGATTTTATATCCCATGGTTGCAAAAGGTGAAAAAGACGTCTATTGGGCGGATGATTCCCATTGGTCATGGAAAGCTTCCGAAAAAATATTAGAGGCAACTAATATTGGAAAATAATGCCTAATCCGCATGGTTTAAAAGGGTGCTTGCGAACTTGCTTATCGGCGGTTAAGCTGATAGAATTACGCTTTTTAAGAGTATGCATTGTATGTAATCCTAATAACGATAGGGACTTAAGTGAAAAAGACAAAGAATACAAACAGTTGGAAAGGTAAAAGCGTTCTAGTGACGGGAGCGGATGGTTTTATTGGCTCTCACTTAACAGAGCGCCTTCTCGATCTTGGCGCAAAGGTCTCGGTCCTTGTACGCGGATCTTCGGTGAGCGGCACCTATAAATACGAATTGAAAAATATCCCGCACTTAAAGCCGCATCTTCATCGAATTCTCGCGGTCAATATTGCAAGTCACGATTCAACGGCGCTTGTGAAAAAGCTAAACCCCGAGATTATTTTTCATCTCGCGGCCGATGCGTACGTACCGTATTCATTTGACCGCCCTTTTGAGGTAACGGCTACGAACCTAAACGGGACTTTGAATATGTTGCATGCAGCCATGCGTTGCGATCGCTTAGAGAGAATTGTATGCACATCTTCAAGTGAAATTTATGGAACCGCGCAAAAGCCAGCCATTGACGAAAATCATCCGCTGAATCCAACATCCCCGTACGCAGCCTCCAAAGTCGCAGCTGATCGTTTCGCTTTTTCATACTATCTGACATATAAATTACCAGTAGCCATCATTCGCCCATTCAACACCTACGGTCCGCGGCATACCTATGATGTCATTCCGAAGTTTATCGATCTTGCGTTCAAAAATGAGCCGATCACGATTTATGGCGACGGAAAACAGAGTAGAGATTTCACTTATGTGGACGATATGGTTCACGCTTTTCTAATCATGGGGCAACACAAAAAGGCCATCGGCCGCGCGGTCAATTTCGGCACAAAAGAAGATGTTAGCATCAATAAAATTGCATCCTCTATCGTTTCGATTACCAAGAGTAAATCCAAAATCATCCATGTTAAGAAACGCATGGCAGAGGTTAAAAAGCTCCTTTGCGATCCAAGCCTTGCTTACCGCCTCTTCGGCTGGAAGGCAAAGATCGGGATCGAAGAAGGGTTAAAACGGAATATCGAATGGCATCGTCAGCATCGCATCAAACCTTCATAGCTCCGACCGCCATTATTGATTCCACGGCCCGTATCGGCGCAGGAACCAAGATCTGGGCTTTCTGCCAAGTCGGAGAGCATGCAGCCATTGGGAAGAACTGCATTCTCGGTAATGGTGTGTATATCGATCGTCATGTCCATATTGGTAATCGTGTTCGCATTCAGAATAAAGCACTGCTTTATCATGGAATAATTGTGGAAGATGATGTATTTATTGGGCCCGGCGCAATCTTTACAAATGACCCGTGGCCACGAAGTGGTAAAACCCGTGATCTCCGGGGGATCTCCTGGAAAATAGGGCGAGGCGCCTCAATTGGAGCGAATGCAACAATCCTGCCCGATATCGAAATCGGAACGGGCGCTGTTGTAGGGGCTGGGTCGGTGGTCACAAAAAATGTTTCGCCGAATGCTCTTGTCTATGGCAATCCCGCAAAGTTAAAAGGTTATGTTTGTACCTGCGGAGCCATCCAGAAAACCTCACTGCGGTCTCAAAAAGTCAGCTGTCCCAAATGCAAAAAACAATTGATTAGCAATTCAAAGACCTCTCGCCGTAAATGACCCCAATAAATACAAGAGAACATAAGGTTGTCTCGAAACCGGTCGAGCAGGCTTTTGAGTGGCTTCTCAATTCCGGTATTCAGATCAGAACTACAAATCCATCAACCAATGGTGGTGTTGCTTCGTGGTTCGATCTTGACCGCGCATCCTATCCATTTATTTATGCTGAAATTACCGGATACGCAGTTAATGTCTTCCTATTCCAGAACAAGATCACGAACAATCCCACTTATCTAAGCTCAGCAGTTCTAGCAGGCGATTGGCTTCTTAAAAATCGCTGTTCTAAAACGGGATTGGTTCAAACTCGTTACTGGTTAGATAAAACCAAAGCGCCTTACTACGACCAATGTTTTTTTACATTTGACCAGTGGGTAATTGTTTATGGCCTTGCCTGTTTAGCCAGCGCGAGCGGGGAACAAAGATTTCAAACCGGCGCTGTTTCGATCGCAAACTTCCTTATTGATCAAACCATAAAAAAAGATGGCTTTTTTTATCCCTTATACGATTTAACGCAGCAAAAATCTGTGGAGTTTGGTGATAAATGGTCTCGTCAGCCTGGTAGCTTTCACGCCAAAGCGCTGATGGCATTTGCAAAACTCACATCTTTGACCGGCGAACATCGTTATTCTGAATGTGCCAAGCGGCTTCTTGAGAAAACATTATCCGTTCAGAAGCCCGACGGACGCTTTGTGACGCAAGATAACGAAGGCAGCACGCATCTGCATCCATTTCTATATACCCTTGAAGGTTTGGCATCTTATGCGCTGTCAGAAAAGAAAAAAGAGGTCCTGGCGGCTGTTGAGCAGGGAGTAAAATGGATTTTGGATCGTCAAAATGATGACGGTTCGATCTATTGTTTTTATAAAGACAGTCAATTCCAGCCTTTTATTCGCGCCGACGTACTATCGCAAACCCTGAGAATTGCTTCCATTCTGATGCAACAAGGACTCCTGAGCGGATATTCACAATCTTTGAGCAAGTTGCGATTGAAATTGGAAACCTATCAAGTTACCAATGGCTTACAGGTTGGTGGATTCATGTACGGACAGGAGGAGAATGGCTCTGCGCATTCTCACGTCAATGCATGGGTCACCATGTTTGCATCGCAAGCACTGTGGATTCATGACGCTCTCCGTGGCGGTCACCGTCCGTATGATATGGAATCTTTCGTCTAATGCCTGGGAGAATTTGTGAGTAAATCCAAGAAGAAAATTCTAATCGCTTTCGGTACGCGCCCTGAGGCGATTAAGTTTGCTCCGCTGATCGTTGCTTTAAAAAAATCCTCGCTGTTTGAAACTTATGTTTGTCTTACAGGGCAGCACCGCCAGATGGTTGATCAAGTCATCAAGCTTTTCCGAATTAAGATTGATGAGGACCTTCGTTTGATGCGAACCAATCAGACTCTCGAATATGTCAGCGGCCGCGTCATTTCGCGATTTGGAAAAATCATTCGCAGGAAGCAGCCGGATATGGTTTTTGTTCAAGGGGACACGGCCACGGCTTTAATGGTTGGAATTGCCTGTTTTTATGCCAGACGCCCGCTGGCACATCTTGAGGCGGGCCTTAGAACTTTCAATAAATTTCAGCCATTCCCTGAAGAAATGAACCGTTCTCTTTTGTCCCATATTGCCGATCTGCATTTTACTCCGACTTCCATTGCGACTCGCAATTTGCTGAAAGAAGGCATTCCACCCAAAGACATTTTTCAGGTAGGAAATACAGTGGTTGATGCGGTTGCAATGGCTTCGTCTTATGTAAAAGACCAATATCCGATTTTCCGGATGGTCAACCTTAAGAACCAGCTTATTTTTGTGACAGCCCATCGGCGAGAAAGTTTCGGAGAAGGGCTCGAAAATATCTTCCAGGCGATCAAACAGATCTCTCAACGTTTTCGGAATGTGGAGTTCATCTATCCCGTACATTTAAATCCGAATGTTTCGGGCCCGGCTCATAAAATCCTTGGCGGTCTGGACCGAGTCCACCTAATGCGCCCATTCACGTACGAAGAGACTTACTGGCTGATGAAGCGGTGCTCGCTCATATTGACAGATTCAGGCGGGATTCAGGAAGAAGCGCCGTCTTTTCAGAAACCCGTACTCGTATTGCGGAATGTCACGGAACGAATAGAGGGAATTCGTTCCGGAGTCGCGCGTCTTGTCGGAACGAACAGTCGGAAGATTTTTTGGGAGGCTTCCAAGCTTCTCACATCCAAAGTTGCCTATGCACGAATGAAATCCCTGACGAAAAAGAATCCTTACGGAGATGCGCGGGCCTGTGGGCGTATTGTAACCGTTCTAGATAAATTTCTACACCAAACGCCGATGAACAAAACTGTCCGGCAATCACTAAAATTCAACAGTATGGTCTAAACTGATTTTATGAAGATCGCCTTCTACGTTTATCCCACAGCATTCCAGTCACCTGGCGGAGGAGAAATCCTGCTGCTTAAAACAAAAGAATACCTTGAGAAAGAGGGCGTTCGGGTCAAGCTTTTTGATCCGTGGAATGACAAGCTGAAGGATTTTGACATCCTGCACGTCTTTGGTTCTGTCAAAGATGCTTTGTCCATGATGGAAGCAGCTAGGCGCGCAGGGGTTAAGAATGTCCTTTCGACGATTTGTTGGTACAGTTTGCGGGCTGCTTGGGGAAATTATGGCTCCTTAAAAACTCGTTCGGGCGCTGTTTTGCGTCATGCCGCAAAAGAGCGCCCGAACGAGT
>Ga0155264_105_pt1 | contig 39550 bp, 31 predicted proteins | sample RifCSPhighO2_02_FD_106232 | JGI IMG/M metagenome (GOLD analysis project Ga0155264, IMG submission 106232) | Omnitrophica bacterium RIFCSPHIGHO2_02_FULL_46_11
GGGATAAGCCGCATTTACTTAGGGGATCATTGGCTGAGCGATGTGGCCGGAGGAGCCTTATTGGCCATGATCGGTCTCCAGCTTACCTCTCAGTCGCTTCATCACGAACTTCGTCCTGCATAAAACGTCATTGCGAGGACTGCCAACGGATGGACTGGACGAAGCAATCTCTGAGATTGCTTCGGCCTCGTCTTGGCCGCTGCCTCGCAATGACGATGCGGGAAGGTTGACACCAGCGTGCACTTCATTTATGATAACGTTTAATCGCCGAAAGTCAGGAGGGCAATATGGCCAAAAAAGAACGGACCGATGAGAAAATTCTAGACGTAGATGCGCGGATGCAGGGTACGATCATCTTTAAGGACCCTGTCAATTTAAGAATTAATGGCAGTTTTGAAGGAAAATTAGAAACGTGTGGAAGCCTTACGATTGGTGAGAACGCAAATGTTCGCGCCGATATTCAAGGCGATAAAATAATCATTGCCGGGAAGGTAACTGGTAATTTATCCGCTTCCGAAAGCGTTGCTTTGATTCCGCCCGCCGTTGTTTCTGGTAATGTCCAAACCCCGTTATTGAGCATTGCTGAAGGAGCTGTGTTAGACGGCCAGCTTAAGATGCTTAGTTTAAAAAATACGGGAAGCGGTGGCGCAAAAACACTTTCTCTTCGAGATGTGGCGCAATATCTTGAGGTGGAAGCAAAGGTTGTGGAAGAATGGGCAAGCCAACGCAAAATCCCTGCGGAATTTCAAAATGGGGAATGGCGATTCCATAAAGTCGCTATTGAAAAATGGCTTCAGGATGAAAAAGTAAGGCCATAACAAAGTCCTTTTTTCTTTTTGGTTTGGTGTGTTGAAGTAAGAATTTGGAAAGCAAATTGATAAAAGCAAGGCAAGGTTTTTTTCAATGAGTGATGGGTTACTGACCGAAGAAGAAGTGAGCTCCTACCTCAAAATGAATCCCGATGCGATCAAGCAGCTGATTCATAAGGGAAAGTTGACTGCTTATAAGGTAGGCGGCAGTTTTGTTCGCTATCGCAAGGACGAAGTGATTGCATTTAGAACGGGTCAAAAATTCAGGTTGCCAGATCAATTGGAACAAAATTGGTTTGATAAGCTCCGCGATTTCCTCAGTTTTTACAGCCTCTATATCCTCCTTTCTATTTTGGTAGTTCTCCTCGCAATTTATTTTGCCCACGCATAAAACGGCATTTATGGCCGACTCCTTTCAATTGGGGATTGACATTGTGAGCGTTTCTCGGATGCGCCAAGCGATTGAGCGTCAAGGAAGCCGCTTTTTAGACAGGATTTTTACAAAAGCAGAGCAGGCCTACTGTAACCGGAAGCGCAATAAGTTTGAAAACTATGCAGCTCGTTTTGCGGCAAAAGAAGCTGTGATCAAAGCAAAAAAAGGCGGTCCCGGACGTTATGCGTTTCGGGATATCGAAGTCATTCGGAATCTAGCAGGCGCGCCCTCCATCCAGATTAGCTCTCAAGCACGGAAGAAATTGAGGATTTCCCCAAACGCCAAATTTGAGCTCACGATCACGCACGAACGGGAATTTGCCGTTGCGGCTGTTGCCCTTTTTGGATGATTTTACTTTTGAAATAGCTTATTTGGCGAGTGTCCCATCCAAAGTTTCAAAAACAATGGTCACAAGAGACCGGCATTTCGGGCATTTGATTTGCTTGAATGCTTGGATATTTTCATGTTTTGGGCGGTACATAATGGAAAGAATTTTGGTGGAGAACTTAGATTCATCTCCCATCCACTGGCATGCCGAACACGTATAAGAAGGCTTTTCCATTTATCCTCCAGGTTACGTAAGAAGGTATCGGCCAGTCTTTCCTGAACTTGAATGATGCCAAGCATATATGCCGAGAGCGGGGGTCTTCGCCACAAAGCGTTGGCGGAATCCGTCCAACAACGCTTTGGGACGAATCTCGCCGCGTTGTTTGGCGGAGAACCCGCATGAGCGTGAGCTCGCTGGATTTTGAGTCCAGTGCGTCTACCCTCAAGCTACATTAAAATACAATTGGGTAATTTTAAAGAAGCTTGAGGGCTGCACTTGCCTACTATAATCTCTTAATTTCATTTATAAGGAAGGCAAGTGCTGCCAGTTCCGCGGTTGCGCGATAATTGCGAGAGGAGAGACTTGAACTCTCATGACCTTGCGGTCGCTGGATTTTGAGTCCAGTGCGTCTGCCATTCCGCCACTCTCGCCAATTATGATACAGTATAAATTTGGTGGACCGGAAGGGGATCGAACCCATGACCTCCACAATGCCATTGTGGCGCTCTCCCAGCTGAGCTACCGGCCCACTAACGTTTAAAGACAGCAATGCTAAATTACGAGCGACTTTGCTTTACTGCCCACATTTCTAGACTGAGCAGCCCCGCAAAGCGGGGCCGGCCCAAAGGATTAATTTCTCCAAAGCGGGTCTCAACAATTACCATATTGATGTCTGGAAATCAAGATTTCTTAGCATGTCGCCAGCTATTGTGGCAATCTTTCAGGTGTGTTAAAATTCTACCTTCTTATGAGCGATCAAGATAAAGCCTATCCCTTTGATCAAATTGAACCCAAATGGCAGCGATATTGGGTTCAGAACAAAGTTTTCAAGGCTCTCGATCCTGGCCAAAAGGGAAGTGAAAAACAAAAATTCTATGTTTTGGACATGTTTCCTTATCCTTCTGCCGCAGGACTCCACGTAGGCCATTTAGAAGGTTACACCGCCACAGACATTATGGCCCGCTATAAGCGCATGAAAGGTTTTAATGTGCTTCATCCGATGGGTTGGGATGCATTCGGCCTTCCAACAGAACAGCACGCGATTGAAACTAAAACCCATCCTAAAATTGTTACCAAGAAAAATATCGAGATTTTCAAGCGTCAGATTCAATCGCTTGGGTTTAGTTACGATTGGGATCGGGAAGTCGATACAACGGATCCAAAGTATTACCGCTGGACCCAATGGATTTTTCTAAAACTTTATGAAAAAGGCTTGGCCTATGAAGCGGAAATTCCCGTGAATTGGTGCCCCGCTTTGGGGACGGTTCTTGCGAATGAAGAGGTGATTGACGGTAAAAGCGAACGTGGCGGACATCCTGTTATCCGCAAGCCCATGCGTCAATGGGTGCTTAAGATTACCGCTTATGCGGATCGGCTGCTTGAAGATTTAGAAGGTTTGGATTGGCCGGAATCGATTAAGGAAATGCAGCGCAATTGGATCGGCAAATCCGTTGGCGCGGAAGTTGATTTTGAAGTTGCCTTATCTTGTCATTCTGAGCGAAGCGAAGAATCTAGCAAGAGATCCTTCGGTCTTCGGCCTCAGGATGAAAACCTTACGATCCGTGTATTCACCACACGCCCGGATACTCTTTTTGGAGCAACTTATATGGTGCTTGCGCCTGAGCATCCTTTGGTTTCAAAAATAACAGGAGCGTCACAAAAATCAGAGGTCCTCAAATACCAAGAAGCGAGCGCCCGAAAATCAGATCTTCAACGCACCGATCTTGCCAAGGAAAAGACGGGCGTTTTTACAGGGGCTTATGCAATAAATCCCGTCAATCAGAAAAAAATTCAGATTTGGATTGCGGATTATGTTTTGATGGGCTACGGCACGGGCGCGATCATGGCTGTACCTGCCCATGATGAGCGCGATTACGAATTTGCGAAAAAATTCAAGCTTCCGATCATTGAAGTCATTTCAGGTGGCGACATTTCAAAAGCGGCATTTACAGGCGTTGGTACTGTTGTCAATTCAAAAACACCCGACGACTCTTTTACCATTAATAGTCTTCCGAGCGATCAAGCAATCCCAAAAATTACAGCATGGCTAGAACAAAAAAAATTGGGAAAGAAAGCAATCAATTATCGGCTTCGCGATTGGCTTTTCAGCCGCCAGCGTTATTGGGGTGAGCCGATCCCGATTATTCATGTTGATGGTAAAGTGAAACCGCTTCCGCTGGCGGACCTTCCAATCGTACTTCCCGAAGTGAAATCGTATGAGCCAACCGGAACTGGAGAAAGCCCGTTAGCTGTGATTAAAGATTGGGTTGAAACAAAAGACCCCGAAACTAAAAAACCCGCCCTTCGAGAAACCAATACAATGCCTCAATGGGCCGGTTCCTGCTGGTATTATCTCCGCTATCTTGATCCGCAGAATGACCGGGAATTAGTTAATTCTAAAAAGGAAAAGTATTGGATGGCGGTTGATTTGTATGTAGGCGGGGCAGAGCATGCAGTGCTTCATCTTTTGTATGCCCGCTTTTGGCATAAGGTGCTTTACGATTGCGGGATTGTTTCGACCACAGAACCATTTCTCCGATTGGTGAATCAAGGGATGATTCTGGGCGAAGACAATCAAAAAATGTCGAAATCACGCGGAAATGTTGTGAATCCCGATGTATTGGTCCGCGAATACGGCGCCGACAGCGTCCGTCTTTATGAAATGTTTTTAGGCCCGCTTGAAATGGTAAAACCCTGGTCTACGAAAGGCGTAGAAGGCGTCTATCGTTTTTTGGGGCGTGCCTGGCGGCTTGTGACAGAACACATTGATCAGAAAGAAGATGTACCGCCTACAGAAGAAGAGCTTAAAATATTACACCGGGCGATTCAAAAGGTAAGCGAAGATATCGAAGCCTTAAAATTTCACACAGCCATTGCCGCGCTTATGATTTTTATCAATGAGATGATGAAACTAGAAAAGAATTCGCGCAAAAGTCTTGAGGCATTCGTTCTTCTCTTAGCTCCTTTTGCGCCGCATATTGCGGAAGAATTGTGGCAGAAACTAGGCCATTCGGAGAGTCTGGCGTATGAGCCGTGGCCGAGTTATAATGAACAATATCTCGTTGAGCTTGAAGTTGAAATCGTGATTCAAGTAGCCGGAAAGATTAGAGCTCGTTTGACCATTCCTAAAAGCCTTCAAGAAGAAAAACTTAAGGAAATGGTTTTAGCAGACGAAACGGTGAAGAAATGGATTGGCGGAAAGCCGATTCAAAAGTTTATTGTGGTTCCGGACCGCCTAGTGAACATTATCGTGTGAAGAGAAAATGAGAAAAGTCCAGATCAGACAAAATCAAATTTCCGTCGACGGCAAGAAAATTCCTCTTCTGAGCGGGGAAGTCCATTATTGGAGGCTGAATCCTCGATATTGGAAAGCTATTTTAGATGAAGTCCGTCAGATGGGTTTGAGCGTTGTGTCTACTTATATTCCTTGGGATTATCACGAAGTGAAACGCGGCCGCTTTGATTTTATCGGAAAAACAGACGAAACGCATAATCTAAAAGCTTTTCTCGAATTAACCCGCCGCGAAGGTTTTTGGCTCATTATCCGCCCCGGCCCTTATATTTACAGTGAATGGCCCAATGATGGAATTCCCGCCTATGCCCACAAATATCACCGCCTTCATCCAAAATTTTTAGAATACGCGGAAACCTATTTGCGTAAAGTTTGCGCTGTTCTTAAGCCATTCCTTGCTTCGCGAAAATCAGGTCATATCATTTTGCTCCAAGCGGACAATGAAATCGATCCGTGGCCGGATGTATTCGGCCATCAATATGGCTTGAACGGGAAACCCGGCCTGTTTCAGGAATTTTTAAGCGAAAAGTATAAAAATGATATTCAGGAATTAAACAAGGCATGGGCCTCTGACTACCACTCCTTTAGTGAGGCAGGCCCTTTTATTGCCTGCATGCTTAAGGATGAACGCGGTCTTCCGTTGAAAGGAGATCATGAGCTCAAGCGCAACTTGGATTATTTTGAATTTAAATACTACTATGCCTTCCGGTGTGCACAATGGTGTGTTCATTTGTATCGGAAATTAGGGATCGACATCCCTATTTATTTAAACTTATACCCATTTTTCTATGCGCATGACTGGGCCAAGATGCAGACGGCTTGTGACATGGTGGGAATTGATCTTTACCCATTCAATGAATTGATGGAAGATGAACACGAGCAAAGAAAAATAATCGACAAAGTCAGGTTCTTAAGCGGCGTATCGAAGGTAAGCTATATTGCCGAATTTGCATCGGGCGTTTGGCATGCGCGCCATTATGAATCCGGCGTGCTAACGCCCAACCATTATCGCTTGATTACGCTCACGGCACTTCTGGGCGGTGCCGTGGGATGGAATTGGTACATGCTTGTGAATCGCGATAACTGGTATATGTCTCCGATTAATGAATGGGGCAGGAGGCGGGACGAACTTTACGATGTTTTTAAAGGCCTGGTCCATGTTTTTCAGGAGATGAAGCCGTTTCTTTTGACGAAAATGACCGACATTGCCGTGACGTTCAATCCTCTTCAGTATGCCGCCCGAACACTTTCTCCGGATAGCCTAATTTTGACAGCTCTTTATGATGCTGATATCGATTATGATCTTTTCGATCCAAAGACAGTGGTGAGTCGGAGGAAAATCGTGTTTTATTCCGGCAATCAATGGCTAAGCCAGAAAGCGCATGAAAATCTCCGTGCTTATGTGGCTTCCGGCGGTATTTTGGTTGCCTTTCGTAACTATCCACGCAAAGACGACTCTTTTGAGCCTTGTAACGTCTTAGGTTTTCACGATCCCGCGCGGGTTTTATTTGAATTCCGAAAACGTTTCTCCCTTTCACTTCCCAAAGGTTCCGGCGTGGACATGGTGAGTTCCGTATATAGTTTTAAGGATGTTTCCGGAACGCCGATTCGCGCTTCGTTTGGGAATTATGGAATTCATACCGTTGGCTACCTGAAGTCGCTTGGAAAAGGCAAGATTCTGCATTTAGGCATAGAGCCGACCAAAGATCTTTTGCTCGAAATTTTGCGTTTTTTTGGTATCCCGTTTTATTCCAATTCCCTTACCAAGGATGTCAAAACGGCTCTTTTTAGCCGTAACGGCCGTTATTATCTTGTGGCCGTGAACAATGGCAAAGAAGATAAAAGCGCTACGGTTTCCTTAGCCATTCCAGGAAAAAAACTGAAACGGTTTCGCTTGTCCAATCTTTTTGACGGTTCAAACCAAATTTGTACCGCTCAAAATCAAAAAAGCTCTATCTCAATTGAGCTCCCCCGCAAGGATGGTCGAATTTTCGAGATCAAACTTCTTTAAAAAAGGCCGCTTTAAAACCGTTTTAGCCCAAATAACGGTTGCAAAATGGAATCATATCAGTATAATCCATTCATAAACCTACGCATCTATGTACGAAGACTATTTTGGGTTGAAAGAAGCCCCGTTTAACGTTACTCCCGATCCCAGATTTATTTTCTTTAGCCGCCAACACCTCGATGCCTTTTCTTGTTTGTTGTATGGAATCGAATCGAGAAAAGGATTCATTCAGATTACCGGCGAAATTGGGGCAGGCAAGACAACGCTTTGCCGTGCGGTTATGGATCGATTCAAAGACGCCCAAACGCACAGCGCGCTTATTTTAAACCCCAGCCTTTCCGAGCTTGCCTTACTTCAAACCATTGCGGATGATTTCGGCATTTTTCTAAAAGCCCGGAACAAAAAAGAATGTTTTGATGGCTTAAACCGTTTCCTTTTGGAAGAATTTCATAGAGGATTTAATACGGTTTTGATCATTGACGAGGCGCAGAATTTGGCGCCCAGGGCTTTGGAACAGATCCGCCTGCTTTCTAATTTGGAAACAAATCGTGAGAAGCTTTTGCAAATTGTTTTGGTAGGCCAGCCGGAACTAAGGGAAACATTGGACCATCCATCACTGGCTCAATTGAGACAAAGAATTGCCATCCGTTTTCATTTGACGGCCTTAGACCGGAAAGAAACGGAAGAATATATTTTACATCGTTTAAGTGTGGCTGGTTTGGCGGAAGGGTTGAATCCTTTTTTGCCGAGTGCAATTGATTTAATTTATAATCGCTCCAATGGCGTGCCGCGTGTGATTAATAAATTTTGTGACGTTTCACTTTTAGCAGCTTACGCTAAAAATGTTCAACATATTGATGAAAAGCTTGCGGAAGAAGCATTTAACGAATCAGAAGGAGTGCCTATCCCAGTATGAGTCCCGTTAGAATTCTAAACTTACGTTTTAATTTAGTGATATGAACTATTCTACTAAATACGACATGAATGGTAATGCTATAAAGTTGGAGGGAATTCTAACGGGATGAGTATTATTACCGAAGCTTTGAGAAAAGCAGAGCGTGAACATGAATTAAAAGCAAAGCGAGCCTTGCAAGAGGCGGCTTCTGGTTTAGCTGATCCAGGGAAATCTCAAAACGTACTTTTAGCTCAGTCTGAGGCCGTAGAACATCACATCCAACAAAGTGTTTTGCAAGAAGAAGTAAGCCAAGCAGTTTTTCGGCGCCCGGCCTGGTATTGGTCATCTCGGCTCCAAGCTGTCTTTTTAGCGGCGCTGGGAGTGTTGGTCTGCGCTTTCATTTTGACAATACTTCCCAAATGGCCGCAAATCGGCAATAATTTTTCGATTGTATGGCAGCCATCTGTAGAAAAAGGAAGTTCTCAGATTTCTATTTCTGAGCAGGGAGTTTTTTCAGGCACGGTCGGCGCTTTCTCACAAGGAAATGGGTCAAGAACCCAGAAATCAGAACTTCAAGGGAAGAATATGCCGACATCTCAATTTGTTTTGTCCGGTATTTCAGTTATGGGAAATGATCATTACGCTATTGTCAATGGTACCATCGTTCAAAAAGGCGATTCCATCGACGGAGCTTATGTGAAAGATGTTTTCAATCAGGAAGTTATTCTACAGATAAAGGATGGAGAAATTAAGCTGAAAATTCCTTCAAGTTTTTAACTGCTTTCCCTTCCTACTCCCGCAAGCATAAACAAACCCATAGAATAATTTGAAAAGGTTGGGCCATTTCTTTGGACAAAACCTTTATCTATCAAAATCGGATTGTCTTTTGTTTGGCGCTGGTTTTATTTCTTTGTGCAATGACCGGGCCCTGCAAAAAAAGAAGCACCTCTTTTTCCTATGTGGAAATTACCTCAGTCGGGCGATAAATTAAGCCATATCTTCATTGCGATTCCGCCCATTTTCCCGCTTTCCATCACTTTTGCTTCAGGAATCTACTCGGCGCGTTTTCTTCCATTCCAGTTTTTCCAGATCGCAATTATGACTTTTGCAATTTTGATATTCTTGGGTAGCTCAATAAAAAACCTTCGTTTTTTTCCGGTAGGTTTATGCGCGTTTTTTTTACTTGGAGTCCTTTTTGGTTCCGGCGAAAAAATCACTTCCAATCAAGATATTGCCTTGAGCACTCCTGAAGGAAGGATTGTGCTTGAAGGCGTTGTGATCAGCGCTCCGGAATCGATTGTGAAAGGAAGAAAAGAAACCATTTCATTCATTCTTGATGCTCAAAACTTTTTCCGCGAAGGCCGCGCCTATCAGACAAAAGGCAAAGTCCAAGTTTTTCTTCACAATCCGGGCCGCCCCGTTCAGTTTGGGGACTCTTTGCGGCTCCGGGGTATGCTTGAAGTTCCAAATAAGCCCCGGAACCCTCATTCCTTTGATTACGCGTCCTATCTTGGTCAGCGCGGCATTTCGCGAATGTTTCGGGGGATTGGGCGGTTTTGCATTGTTCGTCAATCGCAAGGAAATATTTTTCAAATTGGTTTGGCTGTGGATCGTTTTCGAACTTTTCTCAAGGGCCGGCTTGAACAGTTATACCCATCTCCTTACCGTGAACTGGCGGTGGCGCTCATTTTTGGTTTCCGAAAAAATATCGACCGGAAGATACAGGATGATTTTATCAAAACCGGAACAGCGCACTTAATTGCCATTAGCGGCATGAACATTTCTTTAGTGGGCGGGCTTTTTTATTTGGCGCTGGCCTTTTTTCGCTTTCCGCGTGCATTGAATCTGGGTCTGACAGCCCTCTTCATCGGAATCTATGCGCTTTTGGCAGGCTCAAATTCTCCCGTATTACGCGCTGCCATTATGGGTGCCGTTGTTTTGATTGGCTTTTTGCTGGGGCAGGACCGAAATTTAAAAAGCGCTTTATTCTTTTCATTTTTTATATTACTTGCTTTTGATCCACGCGTCTTATTTCAGGCTTCTTTTCAACTTTCTTTTATTGCGATGGCCTCGCTCATTTTTATTTTGCCGCCGCTGGAACAATTGGCCCATGTTTTTAAGGTTAAAAATGGAGATAGTTTATCTTCCTTTCTTCCAGTTGAGAGAGTGCCTGCGTTTCGTGTCCGCGCATGGTTGAGCCGTATGAACGATTCGATCATCCAGACTTTTCTAGCTTCTTTGGCGGCTACCATTGGGATGTTTCCTGTGCTCGTATGGTATTTCAATCTTTTTTCAATGATTGGTTTCCTTGCCAATATTGTCACGATTCCTCTTTGTACCGCAGCCATTGCGAGCTCGCTTGTCGTCCTTGTTGTGGATTTAATTTGCGCTCCACTTGCGCATTGGCTTGCATTTTTTCCGCTTGCTCTTTTCCGCTTTGAACTTTGGCTTACCGATGGGTTTGCGAAAGTTCCTTTTGGTTATTTTTATCTCCCGCGGCCGAGCTCTCTTTTCTTCGGCTCGTATTACCTGCTGTTAATGGCATGGCTTTTTTTATCCCACCGGAAAATCTTGTCTTTCCTGAGGTCTTTCTGTTTGGCGGCGTTTGTCATAAGCCTTTGTTTCTTTTTAATTGGGAGTAAGCGAATATCATCTCAATATGTCTTTTTTGATTTAGGGAAGACGGAAGCAGCTTTTATTTCATTTTCGAATGGGTCCACTTGTCTCATCAATACAGGCCGCAGTTTTCCGGGCGATCAGGCTTATTGGACGCTTCGGCCCTATTTGATGGCTTCCGGGGTTCGGAAATTGGATGGAATTTTGTTTACCGAAATGGACGGAATGCATGCCGGCGGTTTCCGAACGTTAAGCCGGTTTATTTCTTTGCGCCATCTGTGGATCGGAGAGGGTGCAGATCGGTCAAGTGCTTGGAAAAAATATATAGCTCCCGCACAATCTAAGCGGCTTGATGTGCGTTCCATATCGAAAAATATGCGCGTTCAATTCGGGAGTGGTCAAAACGTTTATATTGATTTTTTGGTTGTCTCTCGAGGTATCGTTTCCGCTGTTCGCGTGGTTGATGGATCCAGTAAAGCCCTTTATTTAACGGATGTCACAAGTAAAACATTCGAATCTTTGTTGGGCCGAGATGATCTTAGCTGCGATTTAATTTTTCTTCCACATCATGAGTTTCAGGTGTCCGAGAGCGAAAAAGTATTTTTGAAGCGGCTTGCGCCCAACTTTCTTATTTTGAATCAACGGGATCATTTTGAGGAGCTTCGCGCCCAGTTTGAGTTTCTTCCGCGCACCAAGGTCATTTTCATTGGTGAATCAGGGAGCGTTACCTTACGTCCGGGTAAGGATAAAAGAAATTGGACTTATCAAACCTTTGTCAGCCCTGAAACAGGTAAAAACCAACTTGGGGGATCCCCCTCGGTTTCTTATTAATAAGGGGTTATTCTCAAGCGTTGACAATGTCCTTTTAGAATGATATAGTAACGCCCAATACCTTTCGGTATTAATCTAAATCCTTAAGAAAGAAGAGGTTATAAAATCCCCCGAATGAAGGTTAATCGAATCGTTTCTTTATTTGCCACCCTATTACTTTTGTTGCAAATTCCTACCGTTAGCGCCTACTGGGTTTGGTCTCCTACAGAGGGTAGATTCATAAGCGCTGAGAGTGCTGCCAATGTCCAACGGACTGCAGACGAACAGTACCAATACATTCTCAAACTCCGCCAATCGGGAAAAGAAAAGGAAGTTATCCGAGAGCTTCAGAGATTGGTCCGCCAATACCCTAAGTCTTCCTATGCGTCCGAAGCTCAGTATTTGCTCGCCAGCATCCTAGAAGAGAATGGGAAGTACATTCGTGCGGCAGCTGAATATAAGAAATTAATTCGGGAATTTGCTCGCAGCGCCCGCGTTGATGATGGAATGGAGCATCTGTTTAAGATCGGAAATTTATTTTTGACCGGTCAAAAGCAAGAATTAATGGGCGTTAAAATTATTCCGGTTTCTTCAAAAGCAGTGGATGTATTTCAGTTTATACTTGACGAAGCTCCATACGGTCCCTATGGTGATCAGGCTCAGCTTCGTTTGGGAATTGCGTACCGGAAAATGAAAAATTTTGAAGAAGCAGTCAAAGCATTTGAAGCCCTGATTGCCAATTATCCCACGAGCTCTTTTGTAGACGAAGCGCATTATCAGCTGGCTGAAACTTCGTATGAGTCTTCTCAAAATTCTATTCGTGACCAACAAACACTTCAACAAGCTTCGGATTATTTGAAGCAATTTATCAAGAGTTATGGCGCGACAAGCCTTGCGGAACGCGCTCGGATTTTAAAACAGCAGTTGGATGAGCAAGATGCAGAAAAAAATTATCGCATCGGCCTTTATTACGAAAAAAAAGGATTTATCGACAGTGCCCTCATTTATTATGAAGATGTGGCGCTTCGCTATACTCAAACCGCGTTTGGGAAAAAGGCGGCGGAACGGTTTGAAACATTGAATAAGCCCGCCTTCGTGATGCAAAAAGGTCAAGCGGCAATTGAGCAGAGGATCGCAGAAGTCCGTTCGTTGCTTCAAGCGATTGAAAAAGAAGAAGAGCATAAAGCCAAAACCCCTTCCACGAAAATCACAGAGCCAAATCAATTGCGCAACCAGTTACAGGTAGAGCTTGTTTCTTTGACGACAGCTCGGAAACGTTTCGATGAAGAGACGGGAGAAAAATTTCACTCTCGTTGGCAGGCTTTGCGGGATCGTGAGAAAAACCTTCGGGAAAAGTTTAAGATTTTTGAGCGACGCAAAAAGTCGTTTAAAGATAATCCTTCATCAGAGTTGGATGAGGCATTCCAGAAATGGCACCAATCTTTGCTCAAGGAACAGGATGAGCTTGCCCGTGAACGTAAAACGGTTCAAGCGCTTGGCCTAGAACTGAAAGGCGCAAGAAAGAGCTGGACTGCTTGGGTCCCTTATTGGCACCGTGGTGAAATTGCATCGGAAGAGCGTGCGGTACAGTTCAAGGAGAAAAAATGGGACAAGCTTGAACAGATGAGGAATAAGTTCATCGACGAACGCCAGGCCTATGAAAAGCAGTTGGTTGAGCTTACCGCTCAACTTGAGCAATTAGATCGCGAAGAGTTTAAACTTGCCAAGAAAATGCCTTTCTTTATTGAGTCACTTCCCAGCGATTTCCGGATTCGGAAGGAACAACTTGCCGCAGACGGTGTTGAGATTGATCGTTCTGTTAAGTCATTTGAAGCATCCAAGAATGCTTATGTCAATCAATTCGGCCCCAGTTTTCTTAAAGCGCTTGCCCTTGACTCAAGCCCGGAAAATGTGAAATTTATCGATGAGCTCATCGCAAGCAAAGCTGATTTAGAGGAAACGCTCAAACGCCTTCAAAATGAAAAAGCTGTTCTGGCTGGTTCTTGGGTGGAAGGAAAAGAAAAATTGAATACCATGGTGAAAGCTCTTGATGAAGGGCAAAACACCATAGCTCAGGAAGCGCCAGAAACCACCACTCTTTCCGTTGGCGCGTCTACTCAAGAAGAACAAGATAGGGCGGAACGCTTTTTGAAGAAACGAATGAAATATCTCGAACGAGAAATGAGAAGCCGCGTCGATCAAATTCAAGATTGGGAACGTGAAAATGCAGAGAGGATTGACCACCTCGAAGCGCTTCTTCATCCTAAAGATCGATCGTTGCGAATGGGTAAAGTGGCCGGCAAAGCTTTTGCTCCTGCACAAGGAGCTTATAAGTTAGGCAGGGCTTTTCTTTTTGGGCTTCCGCATCGTGAACGTGATTTGATTGAAGAAGCAAATCAAAGGGTTGGTAACGTCGAAGAGCAGGGAAACCCCGAGCAGTTGAAAATCATACGCGACCTTAAGGAAGAAATTGAACTTCAGAGCATTCTAATCCAAGGCCGTGCCAATGAAATTTCGGATCTGGAATCTCGCTTAAAAGAACTGAAGGAGCAAACGAAACAATTTCCAGATTTTACCTATCAGTCTCTTCTTGTCGATCGGTTTCCGTCTTCCTTGAAATATTCTTTGACGAACGCACGTGAACTGCTAGGAGAACGGAACCAAGAAGCAGTTTTTGCAGAGCGCATTAACCGCCAAACTCAAGAGCTTGAACATCTTGAGAAATCAATGAAAGAACTTGACCAAAAAATCGAATTGGTCGGAATTTCGCTGAGTTCCAGGAGTACCCCTGCTTCCGGAAAACTTCCGCCCGGCCTTGCCATTTCGATTCCCGGAAGCACCGAAACCTTACCGACTTCTAGCGAAGCAATTTCAGGAGAGAATAGTGAGTCATCAGGTCAAGATCGGGCACAGCTTGAATCAAAGCTCGTTCATATGAAAGCTGAAATCATGAATCGGCAGGATCGGCACCGGAAAGAGCTTGAGCAGTTTGAAAAAATACTTTTTGAATGGTATCAAACTAAAATCCGGGAAAAACTTATTCCTAACTTTCCTCCGGAAGGAAAAGCTATTTTGGATCAAGAAAACCTCCTTCGCGAAAGGAAGCGCACTTTAGAGCAGACCCTAAAGAATTCGGTGTCGAAAGAACGTGTGGTCACTGAAGGGCAGAAGGAATTTTTAGATCGAAAACTTTCCCAACTTGAAAAGCGAAAGAGCCGCGTTAAGCCTTCCGCCGGTTCGTTAAGTGAAGCAATCGATACTGAAATTAAAACCGTTGTCGAGCAAAGGAATTTTTTGGTCCGTGATATTTCGACTTTGGAAGAAATATTAAAAAAATAACATTCTAAGATGCGATCTAGGCGCGTGAGAAAAAGTTAAATGACACGGATTTCATGGATTGCGGTGTTTCTCACCACCTGCCTTCTTTCGGGTTGCGGGTACACGCAACAAGCGCATCTTCCGAGTGATATCAAAACAGTTACGGTAAAGACCTTCAAAAATGAAATTCCGCCTGATGAACAATTCGCTTATCGGCCCGGCCTCGAAATTGAATTGACCAATGCAATTATCGATCGCATTATTTTCGATGGGAATTTGAAAATAGTGGACGAGTCAAAAGCGGACGCTGTTTTGGAAGGGGCGGTTATTTCCTACAAACAAGAAGGATTGCGCTATGATCGCCTTGACAGTGTGCAGGAATATCGCCTGTTTCTCGTGGTTAAATTTAAACTGGTTGACCGCAAAACGAAAAAAGTCATTATTGAAGAACCTAATTTTTCAGGCCGGGCCGAGTTTTTTGTTTCTCGAAGCCCTGCTGTGACACGCAGAACAGCAGCCAATGATGCGACTACCGACTTGGCGCGGAGCTTGGTCGATCGCATTGTCGAAGAATGGTGAAGCGGCCTTTCTTTTTTCTTTTAACGGGCGATGAATTTTTAAGACGCGCCAAAATCGAATCTCTCCTCAACGAATTAGTTCCTTCTTCCGTTCGCCAAACCAATCTCAGCCGGTGGTACGGCAGCGACTTAGATTGGTTTCTTTTATTTGAACAAGCCAGAACACCTTCCTTAATGGGCCATGCCCAAGTTTTTTGGATTTCGGAGGCGGATGAAATCAAAAAAAGCGATTGGGGCGCTTTTGAATCTTATTGTTTAAAACCCGCTCCGGAAAGTTTTTTTATTTTTGAATCTGACGATCTTTCGGATGCCCATCCTTTGGTGAAACTCAGCGAACGGCTTGGCCAACATCTCCGTTTTAGCAGCAAAAGCGCCGAAGGCGGTACGGGCGCTTTAAAGGCAAAGTTAAAACGCTTCGGAAAAACAATGACCCATGAGGCTTGGGGTGTTTTTGAAGACCGTTTAGGCGCTTCGATGCGCTTGATGGACGCCGCAATTGATCAGCTGATTCTTTATTCCGAAGGACCCACCATTGATGAACGTATGGTTGAAAAACTTACCAAAGAATTTCTCCAATATGAGCCTTTTGATTTAACAGAAGCGCTTGCGTGCAAAAATACAGCGGAAGCACTTAGGATCTTCCGCTTTTTTTATGATTTAAATGGTGACCTTCCAGGAGTGGTTGGGCTTATCCATTGGCAGCTCAAACGAATTTGGCAGGCGAAACGAATGCTCAACCGAGGCAGCACGGGAAATGAAATCAGCCGCTCACTCAGAATTCCGCCTTTTCGGATTGCTTCTTTTCTCAATCAGGTTAAGCGTTTTGACCTTCAAAACTTAGAAAAACTTCTTGAGGATCTTTGGCAGCTTGATTGGAATGTTAAAAGGGGACTTTCAGAAGATCTGACATCGATGGAGAAGTTTTTAGCCGGCGTTGCTTAAGAGTTTTAAGCTTTTTTGCGGAGCAGTTTTCCGATCCGCGCTTTTTTACGATCTGCCCGCCCGTGGGGAATAATACCGTGTACAACGGCTTTATCCAGCTTGGAAATTAAGATTCGTGCCTCCTGGCGTGCTTGTTCGAGATTTGATTTTACCTGTTCCGCCAGTTTTTTATAAAGGGTATGTAATTCTGATTGTACGTCCTGATTTTTAAAACGCTTCTTGGCATCGCTTCTCATCCGCTTTGCAGCCGCTGCTTTGTTAGGCATTCGAAATTTCTCTCCTTTTCTGATACACTGATTTCGAGGATTTAAAGAGGGAGCACTGTACCATAGGTTTCTATCGATGTCAAATTTCGCCTTGCTGACAAAGCTTTTGGAAGAAAAGTTGAAGAATCTCCCCATCACGCCCGGTGTTTATTTATTTAAAGGGAAGAAGGGAGAAATTCTTTATATCGGGAAGGCCCGTGACTTAAAGAAGCGGGTCGGTTCTTATTTTTCTCAAAAAGCAGCACAAAGAGAAGTGCATTCCCCGAAAATATCGGTGCTTTTGAACCGGATTTCAGATTTAGAAATTATCGAGACCCAAACCGAAATCGACGCACTGTTACTGGAAGCCGAACTCGTCAAAACACATCATCCCCGGTACAATACGCAGCTTAAAGACGATAAAAGTTTCCCCCTCCTAAAACTGACACATGACCGTTTTCCTCGGCTTGTGATTACTCGGAACCGTAATGAGCGGAAGGCTACTTATTATGGGCCTTATACGGATGCTCGGCTTCTTCGGGAGGCCGTTCGCATTATCAACAGCCTTTTTCCGATCAGGAAATGCTGGGCCCTTCCCAAAACGGCTTGCCTTTATTATCACATTGGCCAATGCATTGCACCCTGCATCAAACCCGAGATTAAGCCGCAGTACGACTGGCTGATCAACGAGATCAAAAATTTTCTGAAGGGGAGCCGGAAAAGCTTAATTGAATACCTGACGGAACGAATGAAACAAGCGGCTTCCGAATATCGTTTTGAGGACGCTCAATTTTTTAAGGAACAGATCGAAGCCTTAAGCTGGTTTCGTAAGAAACGCTTTGATTTTAAACACCCCGAAGGCGGAATTGGGCTTAGAGCGACGATGGAATTAAAACGAACCCTTCAACTGAGCCGTTTGCCTGAAAAAATCGTTTGTTTCGATGTTTCCAATATCCAAGGGGAGGAAGCCGTTGCCTCAAAAGTTTGTTTTTATCGTGAGCTTGCTCATAAACTTGAGTACCGAAGGTATAAAATCAAAACGGTTTCCGGAATCAACGATTATGCCATGATTCAGGAAGCGCTGAGGCGGATGATGAGGGGAGTGAAAGAAGGGAAGGAAGCGGCGATGCCGGATCTCATTGTCATTGACGGAGGCCGTGGGCATTTAAATACGGCACTCAAAGTAGTGGAATCGGAACAGTGCGGAGAAGTTGAGGTCGTTTCGATTGCCAAACGATTTGAATTTATTTATTCTCCTAAGCTTAAAGAGCCCGTGGTTTTTCCTTTAGCTTCAAGTGCCCTTCGGCTGCTTCAGAAAATCAGAGATGAAGCACACCGCTTTGCGATTACTTATCACCGCTCACTTAAGGAAAAGAAATTAACGAAGTCTATTCTGGATGAAATCAAAGGAGTCGGCGAGAAAAGAAAACGCCTTTTGCTGAAGTCATTTGCTTCACTTGATGAGTTGCGCGACACGCCGCTTGAAGTTTTGGCCCGAATGGAAGGAATGACCCGCCCCGCCGCAGAGTGCGTTCTTAAATTTTTAAAGGAAAGAACCGTGTAATTGATTTTTACAGGCTGCCCTTATGGAGCGCGCCTGCTATTTTTTAACGGTTTGACAGGATTATTTATTATTGTTAAACTACGCGCTCATCTTAAGTTACATTGTGGTTCCGAACCAAAAGCAGGGTATATGCAAGAGAGAATAGAAGTTTTAGCAAAGGCTCTTCAACAAACTGAGGCAAAGCTTGAAGAGATTAGGGGGTATCTTTGACCTCGACCGCAAAGAGCGCGAGATCAGCGCACTCAATGAAAAAATGTCCCAGCCCAATTTTTGGGACAAACCTACCGAAGCGCAAGCGACCGTTGCCCAATTAAAAACGCTTAAGCGCATCATTGATCCCTGGAAAAAAGTTAGTACCGAAGCTCATGAGTTGAAGGAACTTCTTCATCTTGTCGATCAGGATGAGAGTTCCTTAAAAGAGCTTGAAACCAATTTCAAGAAAGTTCAGAACGAAGTGGAAATGCTCGAATTTCAGAGATTGCTTTCGGGGCCTCTGGATTCAAACGGTGCTATTGTCAGTATCAATGCGGGTGCCGGCGGGACAGAGTCATGCGATTGGGCGCAAATGCTTTCGCGAATGTATTTGAGATGGGCGGAACAGCATGGCTTTGCAATCCAAATGGTGGATCTCATTGCGGGTGAAGAAGCAGGAACAAAAAGCACTACTTTTTTCGTTCGCGGCCCTTATGCCTATGGTTATTTGAAAGCTGAACGGGGCGTCCATAGGCTGGTCCGCATTTCTCCATTCGATGCCAATAAGCGGAGGCACACCTCCTTTGCCTCGGTGGATGTGGTCGCCGAAGTGGAAGAAGAATTAGATATCGTGATTTCGGAAAGCGACCTTCGGATTGATACGTACCGCGCGGGAGGGGCGGGCGGCCAGCATGTCAACAAAACTTCGAGCGCCGTTCGAATGACGCATCTGCCGACAGGCCTTGTGGCGCAATGCCAAAACGAAAGATCCCAGCATCAAAATAAACAGGTAGCGATGAAAATTTTAAAAGCGCGGCTTTACGAAAAAAGGCGCGAAGAAGAAAATCTAAAACTGAAAACCCAGTATGGAGAGAAAAAAGAAATTGCCTGGGGTTCGCAAATTCGCTCTTACGTTTTCCATCCGTACACCATGGTCAAAGATCATCGCACAAGTTATGAAACTTCCAATGGACCGGCTGTGATGGACGGAGAAATTGATCCCTTCATTGAGGCTTATTTGAAATATCAAGCTAAAGAGCAATCCAAGAAGGTGTAATGGCCATGAATCTTTTGAGCGGACCCGCAAAAATCATCAAGAAGGTATTTGGCTCGCGAAATGAACGCCTGCTTAAGACAATGCAGCCGCTTGTGGGCCAAATTAATTCTTTCGAGCCTCAGGTAAAAGCTCTCTCAGATGAAGCGCTCCGCGCTAAAACGAGCGAATTCAAAGATCGTCTCGCCAAAGGTACCGCGCTTGATGATTTGCTTCCGGAAGCATTTGCCGTTGTCAGAGAAGTAGGACGAAGAACAATTAACATGCGCCACTTTGATTCCCAATTAATTGGGGGGATTGCGCTTCACCGCGGGATGATCGCTGAAATGGCCACGGGCGAAGGAAAAACACTTGTGGCAACGCTCCCGATTTATTTGAACGCACTTGAGGGAAAAGGGGTTCATTTGGTAACGGTTAATGATTATCTTGCCAAACGAGACCGAAATTGGATGGGCCCTATTTATGAATTTTTGGGTTTGACGGTAGGCGTAATTCAACACGACATAAAGCCTTTAGACCGGCAGGCGGCTTATCATTCTGACATCACGTACGGCACCAACAACGAATTTGGGTTTGATTATTTAAGGGATAACATGGTGACGGATATTCATGATCGGGTTCAACGCAAGCTTCATTACGCCATCGTGGACGAAGTTGATTCTATTTTAGTTGATGAGGCAAGGACACCTTTGATTATTTCGGGCCCGGCGGAAGAGTCTACGGATAAATATTATCAAATTGATCGAATTATTCCACGCCTTGAAAAAAACAAAGACTATGAAGTTGATGAAAAAGCCAATACGGTAACGCTTAAAGAAGAAGGCATTGCGCGTTGTGAAGAACTTTTGGGCGTTCAAAACATTTATGAAAACACTCAGATTGATTTGATCCATCATATCAATCAGGGGCTTCGGGCCCATACGCTTTTTGAACGCGATGTGGACTATATGGTGAAGGATGGGCAAGTTGTGATTGTGGATGAATTTACGGGCCGCCTGATGCCGGGCCGGCGGTTTTCGGACGGGCTTCATCAAGCGCTTGAAGCAAAGGAAAAGGTAAAAATTGAGCGCGAGAATCAAACACTTGCCACGGTTACGTTTCAGAATTATTTCAGGATGTATAAAAAACTTGCCGGCATGACCGGCACGGCGGCGACAGAAGCTGTGGAATTTGACAAAATTTATAAATTGGACGTTCTCGTTGTCCCTACCAATAAGCCCGTGATCCGGGCCGACGATGCCGATTGCATTTATCGAACCGAACGCGAAAAATTCAAAGCCGTTGTGGATGAAATTTCCGAATTGCACAAACAGGGAAGGCCCGCTTTGGTCGGTACCATTTCGATTGAAAAATCAGAGCAATTAAGCAAGCTGCTTGAAAAGCATGCCCTTCCGCATACGGTTTTAAATGCGAAATATCATGAGCGGGAAGCGGAAATCATTGCCCGCGCCGGTCAAGAAAGCGCCATTACGATTGCAACGAATATGGCCGGCCGCGGTACGGATATTGTATTAGGGCCGGGCGTTGCCGAACGCGGCGGGCTTCATGTTGTTGGAACAGAGCGCCATGAGGCGCGCCGTATTGACAATCAGCTCCGCGGCCGATGCGGCCGTCAAGGTGATAAAGGGTCTTCCAGATTTTATCTTTCACTTGAAGATGATTTGATGCGGATTTTTGGTTCCGACAAGATATCGGGCCTGATGCAGCGGCTTGGAATGGAAGAAGGGCAAGAAATCCAGCACCCACTCGTTACGCGTGCCGTGGAAACGGCTCAAAAGCGCGTTGAAGGGCGCAATTTTGAAATCCGAAAACATCTGCTTGAATACGATGATGTCATGAACCGCCAGCGTGAGATTATTTATGAGGAGAGAAACCGCGTTCTTGAAAGCACGAATTTGACCGATCACATTTTTGAAATGATTGAAAATGTAGCCGATGAGTTGATCCTTCTTTATGTGAATCCTGAACTTAGAGAAGAAGAGCGAAATGAAGAAGGCTTTAAGACGGCTTTTCGATCTAAATTCGGGATTGAAGCGAAAAGTGGCTATTTTACGAAGCAGACTTTTGATGATTGGTGCGAAGAGATTACCGAACAGGTGAAAGCCGCTTATCGCGCTCGCAATGAAAAATTTGGGCCGGAGCGAATGCATTTTCTGGAGCGATATGTCATGCTTCAGGTGATTGATGCCAAATGGAAGGATCATTTGCGTGCCATTGACGACCTTCGTGAGGGCATATACCTTCGCGCCTACGGCCAGCGCGATCCGCTTGTGGAATACAAACAGGAATCTTTCGCCATGTTTGACCAAATGACATCTTCAATCAAAGAAGAAGTCATTGAATTTTTATTTAAAGTTCAGGCCGTACGCGAAGAAGAAAAAGTAACTACGGCCATGAATCCAAGTCATCAAATATTCCTTCACCCGGAAGCCACGCGCATGCCATCCGCGCAAGATACAGGCACGAGGAACATTCTTCCAACGGATAGTGGGTATTCTGATTTTAGGGGAACTAGTTCTCCGCCTGCCAGCATGCGGCCTCCTCAAGAAGTGCCGCAACCGGTTCGGCGAGATCAGCCTAAAGTGGGCCGAAATGAGCCCTGTCCTTGCGGCAGCGGTAAAAAATATAAAAAATGTCACGGCGCGTAACGTTAGTTGCAGGAGTATCCGTCATTGCGAGCGAAGCGAAGCAATCTCAGATTATAGATTGCTTCGGCTTCATTGGCACCATTGCCTCGCAATGACGTAGCTGTTATGCTGCTTACGCTTATTTCGGCCTGCCTCCTCATTCTTTGTTTCCCTAAATTTTCATTTTGGCCTATCGCTTGGTTTTCTTTTGTCCCGATTTTCTTCTCCGTTCGTAAAACGCCGCGCTTAAGCGCGGCGTTTTTTCATTTTTACTTGTTCGGAGTTTTATTTTTTTTCGTTACTTGGGAATGGCTCAGGCATGTCTCTTATTTCGGCTGGCTAGCGCTTGTTCCGCTTTACGCCTTGTACTTTGGCGCATTCGGAATTCTGACCGCTTGGTTTTGGAACCGCGGCCGCTTTTTTCTTTCCCTGTTCGCACTTCCTTCGGCTTGGGCTGTCCTTGAATGGATTCGTACTGAAATTCCCGTTTGGGGATTCGGTTGGAATCTTTTGGCGTATAGCCAATCACCGAATCTTAATATTGCGGGCATTGCGCGCTTTGTCGGTGCCTATGGCGTTTCATGGCTTTTGATGTTCGCCAACCTGACAGTTTTTTTTCTGATTGATTTTTGGCGCACGCGTAAAAAAAGCGAAGCGCTTGACGCCGTTCTTGCCCTTACAATCTTGGCTTTAATTTTCGGCGGGAATTTTTTTTACCAAAAAAATAATTCCAAAATACTTGAACCAATTTCGGCCGTGCGCATTGCACTGATTCAAAGCAATATTCCTCAAGAGCATAAATGGGATCCCCGAAGCAAATCCGCGATCATTGAAACGCATGAGCAATTAAGCCGCCTGGTAACCTTTGGCGATCGCCCGGATTTAATTATTTGGCCCGAAGCCGCTTTCCCCGGTTACTTTAATAAGGACCCCGAGCGCGCACGCGTTTTGGCACTGGAACGCGAACTTAAAATTCCCATTCTTTTAGGAAGCCCGCATTTTGAATCCTTGGAAAGTAGCAGGGAGATTTCATACAATAGCGCTTATCTGGTGGATCATCGGTTTGCTAAGGAGGGGCGATACGATAAAATCCGCCTGGTATCTTTTGGTGAATATGTGCCGTGGCGTAGGTTCTTCAATCTATTTGGTTTAGAGCGCTTTGCGTACTCTCTTGGCGTGAGTGATTTTGAAGCAGGGAAAGAGGAGAAAGTTTTTTCGTTGGAGGGTAAAAGCCAGTTTTCTGTTTTGATTTGTTTTGAAGATACATTTCCATTCTTGGCGCGCCGATCCGTGGAACAGGGGGCTCAATTTCTCGTGGTCATCACGAACGATGCTTGGTTTTCAAAAAGCGCAGCTGCCTACCAACATCTTCAAGCCTCCATTTTCAGAGCGATCGAAAATGGCGTACCCCTCGTCCGTTCTGCCAATACAGGCGTTTCTGCTTTTATTGACCGGTATGGAAAAGTGCTCGACCGTGTTAAAGATCAAGAGGGGCATGATACGTTTATTATGGGAGGGCTTGTCCGCTCTATTTCTCCTCCCAGCGAAAAAACATTTTATCGAACCGCTGGCTATCAGTTGCCGATTTACTGTTTGGTTTTTGTTTTATTGAGTTTTATCCTCATCATCGGAGGGAAAACAAAATGATTCAAGGATTCGCAGATCTTCAAAGAACGGAAGCTTATGCCAAGCGATTCAGCGATTTCTTTCGCGCCGGCCATTTCCGCGCCTTCCATGACTTATACCTTTCTTCCGTAGGGCTTGGCACTTATTTAGGTGAGATGGATGAAGAAACAGATCAAAAGTCTTATGAGGCTGCCAAGGAATGCCTGGCAAGCGGTGCTAATGTTATTGATTCTGCTATTAATTATCGTGCCCAGCGAAGCGAACGCATCATTGGAAAAGCGATTTCTGATTTGATTCAATCTCAAAAATTGAAACGAGAGGAAATTTTTATCACAACCAAAGGCGGTTTTATTCCGTTTGACGGAACTTATCCTGATGACCCGGTCAAATATTTTCAAGAAACGTATCTTGAATCCGGAATCTTAACAACAGAAGATGTTATTCAAGGGTGCCATGCCATGACACCTCGATATTTAGAAAATCAGGTGGAACAAAGTTTGAGAAACTTGGGGCTTGGAACAATTGATCTTTATTACCTTCATAACCCGGAAACTCAGCTTGAAGAAATTTCTGAACAAGAATTTTACCTCCGCCTCACCAAAGCCTTTGAACTTTTAGAACAGAAAGTTTCGGAAGGAAAGATCCGATGGTATGGAACAGCGACGTGGAACGGTTATCGGATTTCGCACGAATCCAAAGGCTATCTTTCTCTTCACCGTGTTCTTGAAGCGGCCATTCAGGCAGGCGGAACAAAACATCACTTTCGAGCGATTCAGTTGCCGTACAATCTTGGAATGCCGGAAGCTTTTGTAAATCAAAATCAGTTTTGGGAAGGCAAAGAAGCTATTTCAGCCATTGAATTTGCACGGCGCGCTCATTTGCTTACGTTCACAAGCGCTTCTTTGCTCCAAGGCCGTCTTGCAGGGCGTATGCCCGAGAAGGTTCGGTCACTTTTTACAAATTGCTCCTCTCAGGCGGCTTGTGCTCTTCAGTTTATCCGTTCAACTCCCGGTGTTACGACAGCTCTGGTTGGCATGAAATCACTGGCCCATGTGTCCGAAAATTTGGCGGTGGGCCAAGCTCCTCCTTTGGCGCCCGAAGCTTTTGTCAATTTGTTTACGGCCAAAGCTTAATACCTCGTTTTATTGTAAGTTCCTGTACCACAATCACTTAAATCGCCTTTGGCTCATTGACACCCATGAAGGGGTGTACTATAATAATGAGTTTAATTCCGGAAGAGCGTTTTTCACTTTCTGTAAGTCTTTATTACATAAGGAATTTTGATGGAAATTACCTCTGAAGTTTTGAAAGAGCGCCTTGATAAAATTAAAGAAATTAAATCAAAAGGGATTTCACTTTATCAAGACCAGTTCCAGCCTACGGACTCCATTCAAAGCGCTTTAGAATCCTTTCAGGAAAATAAGCGGGTGAAAGTATGCGGCCGCCTCATGACCAAACGCATGCATGGAAAAAGCGGCTTCGCTGATTTAAAAGATGAAACAGGTAAAATCCAAATTTATGCCAAGCACGATGTTTTAGGTGACAAAGATTTTGAATTGTTCGAATGGCTTGATTTGGGGGACATTTTAGGAATTGACGGCACACTTTTTATTACGCAGAAAGGCGAAAAGACAATTAAGGTCGAACATTTTTCGTTGCTTGCAAAAATCGTTCAGATTTTACCGGAAAAATGGCACGGCCTCCGCGATGTGGAGGCCCGTTATCGCCAGCGTTACCTTGATTTAATTATGAATGATGAAGCGCGCGATGTTTTTCGCAAGCGCAGTCAAATCGTGCAATGGATCCGCAGTTTTCTGGATCAACATGGTTTTATGGAAGTAGAAACACCAATGATGCAGCCGATTCCGGGCGGGGCACGCGCGCGTCCGTTTATCACCCATCATGAATCATTGCATACCGATCTTTATTTGCGCGTAGCGCCCGAACTTTATTTAAAGCGGCTTTTGGTGGGCGGATTTACAAAGGTATATGAGGTCAATCGAAATTTTAGAAACGAAGGAATTTCCACAAAGCATAACCCCGAATTCACAATGCTTGAGCTCTATCAGGCCTATGCGAATTACGAAATTATGATGGACTTAACTGAAGAGCTTATTGGCACATTGGTCAAAAAACTGTATAAAAATGAAACAGTTTTATTTGGTGATTTAGAGATTAATTTTTCTCGCCCATGGAAGCGGGTTTCATTTTACGAAATACTTAAGGAGAAAAGCGGACAAGATTGGCGCCTGCCAGCCGGACAGGCAGGGAAAGGATCGGTTAAGGAACTTGCGCGAAAGGTTGGCATACCCCTTGATCAGTATTCAGAGGAGGTGGATATTTTAAACGAAGCATTTGACCGCTTTGTGCAACCGCATTTAGTCCATCCGACTTTTGTGATTGATTATCCGGCTGTAACGACACCGCTTGCAAAGCGCAAGACCGGAGAAGAAGATTTGGTGTCGCGCTTTGAACTTTTCATTGGCCGAATGGAATTGGCGAATGCGTTTTCCGAATTGAACGATCCGTTTGAGCAGCGCGAACGGCTGATGAAGCAAAAGGAAGTCATTGGCACTGAAAAAGTTTTGGATGAGAATTTTTTAAATGCGCTTGAATATGGGATGCCACCCGCAGGCGGACTTGGAATTGGAGTTGATCGATTGGTGATGCTTTTAACAAACTCGACTTCTATCCGGGATGTTATTTTGTTTCCTCAACTGAAACCTGAATCCCGTTAGAACTCGGAATCTAACGGGGTTATTTAAGATGCTTGAAGTTGAAATTCGGCAACAACCGTTGTTATTAAATCTAACGATGTTTGGAGTTCTAACGGGATGAAATTTGAATATTTTATCGCTATGAAATATTTGCTGAAAGGAAGGCGGCATGGTTTCGTTTCCGTCATTGCGCTGATTTCGATTTTAGGAGTTGCGGTGGGCGTCATGGCTTTAATTGTGGTGCTTGCCGTCATGAGCGGTTTCGACCGCGAGCTGAAAACGAAAATCGTGGGCGTTCAACCGCACATTATCTTGGAAGGAATAGGAGGAATTCAAAATCCGGAAGAAGTTAAAAAATTGATCGAATCGATCGGGCTCTCTGAAATCAAAACAATTGCTCCTTTTGTGCAAGGCCAGGCGATTGTTCGTTCGGAACAGAATGCGCAGGGCGTCGTGGTTAAGGGGATTGACCCGGAACATGAACCGATGGAGCTTTTTACCAAACATTTAAAATACGGGACCCTTGAACTCAATGATTTAAGTATGAAAACGAAAGGTGACGAAACCAAATGGATCAGCCGAGCTGTGATCGGAGAGGAGCTTGCACATCACTTGCGCGTTTCGGTGGGAGATATTGTGACTGTGATTTCACCGGCGTTTGATGAGGATCCGATTCATGCCATCAAGCGCGCCAAAAGCGTACCATTTGTCGTGTCGGGTATTTTTAGATTGGGAATGAGTGATTTTGATTCCAATTTGGCATTGGTCAATTTAAAGCAAGGTAAATTGCTTTATCAACTTGGAGATCGGGTGAGCGGAATGAGCATCCGTTTAAACGATGTTGATTTGGCTGATCAAGTAAAGCTTTCCATTCAAGGCCGATTCGGGACCGGTTATGTGGCTAGAAGCTGGGTTGATTTGAATCGCACGTTTTTTAGGGCCCTTCAGGTGGAAAAAACGGTGATGACGATTTTGCTTTCACTTATTATTTTGGTGGCCGCCTTTAATATCATTTCTACTTTGATTATGGGTGTCATGGAAAAAACAAAGGACATCGGCATTTTGCGGGCTTTGGGAGCAAGCCGCAAAGCAGTTCGAAGGATTTTTATGATTCAAGGCTTTGTCGTAGGGTTTATGGGCATCCTGGTGGGCGCTGTTGCGGGGCTTTTGCTTGCATTCAATTTAAATCCCGTGTCTCAATTTTTGGAGCACCATTTCGGCATTTCCGTTTTCCCAAGCGATATTTATTTATTTGATCAAATTCCTGTCGAAATTAATCCGCCGGACATACTTTTGGTGATCGCATTTGCTCTTTTTATGTCGCTTCTTGCGGGACTTTATCCGGCGCACCATGCATCTCAACTCGATCCGATTCAAGCACTTCGATATGAGTAGCGTGATGCTAGAAGCAAAGGGTCTTGAAAAGGATTACGAAGGACCGCGGGGCACGCTTCGTATTTTACGGGGGCTTGCTTTAGAATTGAAGGAAGGCGAGATCACTTTTATTTTAGGGCGTTCCGGTGCTGGAAAATCGACTCTTTTACACCTTTTAGGTGGGTTGGATCACCCCACAAAAGGGACTGTCGAGTTTAAGGGGGAAGATCTTTCGGTTTTGGATGAAGAATCGCTTGCCGAATACCGAAATAATAAGATAGGCTTTGTGTTCCAATTTTATCATCTCCTTCCCGAATTAACTGTTCGGGAAAATGTAGAATTGCCTAGTTTTATTGCTGGCAACCGCCGCCGAGACCGTGCAACCGAGCTTTTGAAACGCGTAGGCTTATGGGATCGCCGGGATCATTTACCGAGCGAACTTTCGGGCGGCGAGAAACAGCGGGCTGCGATTGCGCGAGCCTTGGTCAATCAACCCGAACTCATTTTTTGCGATGAACCGACGGGCAACTTGGATGAGGAGACTGCGGAATCAGTTCATCGGTTGATCTTTGATTTGAATAAAGAGGGTCAAACATTTTGTGTTGTGACGCACGAAGAAAGTTTCGCTGAAAAGGGCGACCGCATTTTTAGGTTGCATGACGGCATGATTCAAGAAGTTAGAAAATAATTTTGTTTTAGATATTGAAGCATTACCCAAAGAAGGGGAAAGAAACAATGGCGATCAATCGAAGCAGTTCTCATAAAACAAAAAAGTCAGTCCAAACAGCTCAAACGGAGCTTTTGGTTTATTTGAACGGCGAATTTGTGCCGAAAAGCGAAGCAAAAGTATCGGTTTTTGATCACGGGCTTCTGTATGGAGACGGTGTTTTCGAAGGAATCCGCTCCTACAATTGCCTTGTATTCAAATTGAAAGAGCATTTAATGCGGCTTGCGGAATCTGCTCACACGATTATGCTCCAGCTTCCGCTGACCGGCGAGCAGCTTGGCGATGCAATCGTGGAAACGCTGAAGCGCAATCGTCTTCGCGATGCCTATGTTCGCGTGGTTGTTACGCGCGGTGTAGGGGATCTTGGGTTAGACCCGGCTTCATGCAAAGCCCCGACCGTTTTTATTATTACGGATAAAATTATTTTGTATCCGGAGTCTTTTTACCGAAATGGAATGGACATCATTACGGTTCCGACCGTTCGGAATTTACCGGAAGCGATTAATCCGGCGCTGAAGACGCTTAATTACTTGAATAACATTATGGCTAAAATCGAAGCGAAGAATTCCAACTATCGCGAAGCGTTGATGTTGAATCACCAGGGATATGTGGCCGAATGCACGGGCGACAACATCTTCATTGTGAAGAATGGAATCGTTCAAACGCCTCCAACTTACTTGGGAGCGCTTCGAGGTATTACGCGCCAAGCCATTATGGATCTTGCGCTGCGCAATGACATTCCTTCTCAGGAGCGGGTTTTGACACGGCATGATTTATTTAATGCTGATGAAGCGTTTCTGACGGGTACTGCGGCTGAGGTTGTTCCCGTCGTGAAAATTGACGGCCGCAAAATCGGAACCGGAAAACCAGGGAAGATTACTCGAAAATTGATGAGCGCCTTTCAAGATCTTACCCGAAGAGACGGTCTTAGGTATACTTTGTAAGAGGTAATCTTATGGTATGTAATATCTGCGGACAAAGTGAGGCGACAATTCACCTAACTGAGATTGTGAACAATCAGATGGTCGAGGTCCATCTGTGCGAAACTTGTGCTGAGCAAAAGGGAACAGATTTTAAGTCGCATTTTGATTTTAATAAGCTTCTCGCAAATTTGGCTGAGTTAGGCGCCGAATTTAAACCCGAACACGCCGCTAAATTGGTGTGCAAAGATTGCGGGATGAGCTATGAGGAATTCGGCCGGACGGGACGTTTGGGCTGTGTGAATTGTTATCAATCGTTTGAGAAACTTCTGCTCCCTCTCATTAAACGGGTTCAGCGCGATGCGCACCATGTCGGAAAAGTGCCCGCTAAAGCACCGGCAGAAGCGAAGCGGACATTAGAATTGCGCGAGCTTCAAGAGCGGCTTCGCAAAAGCATTCAGGCAGAAACTTTCGAAGACGCTGCGAAGATTCGAGATCAAATCCAACAGCTAGAAGAAAAGCTGAAAAAAGGCGGCAAAAAACAAAAGTAAAATTATGAACGCACAAAATACAATTAATAGTTTATTAAATTCAACATGCGAATGGCTTCGGGGAAGCGGTCCCGAAAATGACATCGTGCTAAGCTCTCGGATTCGATTGGCGCGAAATCTAACCGGATACCATTTTCATGAGCGCCTTGAGGCAGCGGAGCAGCAGCATATTATTGAGGAAGTGGAGCGGGCAGTTCAGGGAACGCTTCTTTTGAAAGATTCGCATTTTTTCGACTATAAAGATCTGCGTGATTTGGATCGGCGATTCCTTTTAGAACGGCACTTAATCAGCCAAGAGCACGCCAACGAAAAGGGAGAAAAAGCACTGGTGGTAACCAAAAATGAAGTGGTCAGCATTATGGTCTTAGAAGAGGATCATCTGCGCAGTCAGGCGTTTCAATCCGGACTCAATTTAATTGAGGCATGGCGTCTCATGAATGAGATCGATACGGCACTTGAAACAAAGCTTCCTTTTGCCTTCAATCCTACCTTGGGCTACCTGACCGCCTGCCCGACCAATGTGGGAACGGGTTTGCGTGCTTCTTGCATGCTTCATTTGGTAGGATTGGTGATGACGAAACAAATCAATAAAGTGCTTCAGGCGCTTTCAAAATTAAATTTGGCGGTGCGCGGATTTTTTGGAGAGGGAACTCAGGCAAGCGGCAATTTCTTTCAGTTTTCAAATCAACTTACGCTTGGTCAGAACGAAACCGAAATCGTAGAGAGTTTAGAACGGGTGATGAGGCAAATTATTGAGCATGAAAAGGAAGCGCGAAATTATTTGCTTGAGAAGAGGCGCGGCAAACTGGAAGATCAAATTTGGCGCGCTGTGGGCACGTTAAAATCAGCACGGCTCATTTCGAGTTCGGAAGCGCTTGGACTTTTGTCTCTGACGCGTCTTGGGGTTGATTTAGGATTTATCCCAAAATTGAGCAAGGCGAATTTAAACGCGCTCTTTTTATTTACTCAGCCTGCCCATCTTCAAAAATTAAGCGCATCCGACCTTAATACGGCAGAGCGGGATCAAAAACGGGCTGAACTCTTGCGCACACGATTAAAAGACGTAGAACTGGCTTAATTTTTTAATGAAAATGAAAAGGAGCAATCATGTTTGATCGTTTTACAGAGCGGGCACGAAAAGTCATCATTCTTGCAAAAGAAGAAGCAAAACGGTTTAACCACGACTATATCGGCACGGAACACATCCTTCTCGGATTGATTAAAGAAGGGGAAAGTGTGGCTGCCGCTGTTTTGCAAAATTTAGGGCTTTCACTCGACACCATTCGTCTTGAAGTTGAAAAGTTGGTTCAGTTCGGGCCGAGCACGATCGTTTCCGGAGATATTCCGTTTACGCCGAAAGCAAAGAAAGTCATTGAACTTGCGATGGATGAAGCGCGCCGGCTCGGCCATAACTATATTGGAACCGAACATCTTTTGCTTGGTTTAATTAAAGAAGGCGAAGGTGTCGCGAGCCATGTGCTGATGAATGTGGGCCTTGATTTAAATAAAGTTCGTTCCGAAGTCATTAAACTTTTGGGTTCTTCCGCTCCACCCCAAGGAGGGGGCGGAATGCAGGCAGGCGGGACGACTGCAAAGGGAAGTAAAACAAAAACTCCGGCCCTTGATGCTTTTGGACGCGATTTGTCGACCATGGCTCGTTCAGGCAAGTTGGATGCGGTGGTTGGGCGCGCCGATGAAATTGAGCGCGTGATTCAAATTCTGGCCCGCCGAACCAAAAATAACCCAGTCCTTTTGGGCGAAGCGGGCGTTGGAAAGACGGCCATTGTAGAAGGCCTTGCTCAAAGAATTGTTTCGGGGGATGTTCCAGAAGCGCTCTTGGATAAGCGCATTGTGGTATTGGATCTGGCGCTGATGGTGGCCGGAACCAAATATCGCGGGCAATTTGAAGAACGCATTAAAGGGGTAATGGATGAAATCAGACGCGCTGAGAACGTCATTATTTTCATCGACGAACTTCATACTTTAGTAGGTGCCGGTGGTGCGGAAGGGGCGATTGATGCTTCTAATATTTTGAAGCCCGCTTTGTCGCGTGGTGAAATTCAATGTATTGGCGCAACCACTTTAGATGAATATCGGAAATATATCGAAAAAGATGCAGCGCTTGCACGGCGATTCCAGACCATTACTGTAGATCCGCCTAGCGTGGATGAAACCATCGCTATTTTGAAGGGTTTGCGAGACCGTTATGAAGCGCATCACCGCGTGAAGATTACGGATGCGGCTTTGGAAGCGGCCGCAAAACTTTCCGACCGTTATATCAGGGGCCGGTTCCTTCCGGATAAAGCCATTGATTTAGTTGACGAAGCGGGTTCGCGTGCGCGGCTTTCCGTAACAAGGCTTCCCAAGGACTTGAAGAAGCTTGAGGCGAGCATTGAAGAATTCAAAATGGAAAAAGAAGCTGCCATTAAAGCTCAGGATTTTGAGCGGGCGGCTAAACTCCGCGATGAAGAGCGCAAAGCGAAAGAAGAGCTGGCGCGGATTAAGAAAAACTGGAAAGAATCCAAATCTGAGATTGAAATTGAAGTTGGCGAAGAAGATATTGCCGTCATCGTTTCCAAAGTGACGGGCGTGCCCCTCCAACGTCTTGAAGAGAAAGAACAGACACGTCTTCTTAGAATGGAAGACGAGCTTCATAAGCGCGTCATTGGACAGGAAGAGGCCATTAAAGCTACTGCCCATGCTGTGCGCCGGTCTCGCTCAGGCCTCCGGAATCCAAAACGTCCCATTGGCAATTTCATTTTTATGGGCCCGACGGGTGTCGGCAAAACGCTCCTAGCCCGGGCTTTGGCCGAGTTTATGTTCGGCGATTTGGACGCCGTGATTCAAATCGATATGTCCGAATACGGTGAGAAATTTAATGTTTCCCGTCTTGTGGGAGCGCCTCCGGGATATGTGGGATATGAAGAGGGCGGCCAACTGACGGAAAAGGTAAGGCGGAGGCCTTATTCTGTGATTTTGCTTGATGAAATTGAAAAAGCGCATCCTGATGTTTTTAATATTTTGCTTCAGGTAATGGAAGACGGACGTCTTACGGATTCTTTCGGCCGCCGCGTTGATTTTCGGAACACCGTTTTGATTATGACTTCAAATATTGGCGCGGAAGTTCTCAAACGGCAAACCGATCTCGGCTTTAAGACGAAAGCTCTAGATGAAGGTTATGCGGCCATGAAAGAAAAATTTCTTGAGGAAGCAAAAAAAGTATTTCGCCCCGAATTTTTGAATCGTGTAGATGATATAATCGTCTTCCATCAATTGATGCGTCCCGATTTGGAAAACATTATTCACATCGAATTGACCGAAGTCATGGACCGGATGAAAGACAAAAAGATGGAGCTCATTTTAAGCCCTGAGGTCATTAAGTTTTTGATCGACAAAGGTTATGACCCTACCTTTGGGGCCCGGCCGCTCAAGCGCACGATTCAGAGGTATATTGAGAATATTTTGGCCGAGGAAATTTTAAGCGGAAAATTTAAAGAAGGAGATAAGGTAAAATCTGTTTTAAAAGGAGAAGTCATTACTTTCGAAAAGGCTTCCTAGGGAGCAAAAGCCCTTATGCCCATTCTGATGCGTAAATTAATAGCAACCGTACTTCTTGCGAGCTTGCTTGTTTTTTCGTTTTTTCAATTCTACAATTTTTTGAAAAAGCGGATTGTCACCTCTGACTTGAAAGCCGCTGCCGAAAAACGGATCAGCGCCTTCCTGAAAGTTCCAGTTCATGTGGACCGAATCAGCGTCGGCATCTTGAGGCATATTTCCGTCAGCGGCCTTCAAATTAATCCTACAAAAAAAGGCACACCTATTTTCGTCGGCGTTAAGAAAATCATTGTGCGTTATGATTTGTTAAGTTTTCTGAAGCGCAATTTCCGTATTCCAACCGAAATTTTTCTGGACGCACCTCATTTGAACTGGCAGGCTTTTCAATCTCCCGGTTCTATTTTTGAAATTGGCTTCCTTAAGTCCGACCGCGGTATTTTGACTCGTTTTGAATTCGAGGAAGGCGAAGTTCAATTGCCATGGTTTCGGCCTAATGAAAAGTTAAATCTAACGGCCATTTCAGGAAAGGCCATTCCGAAAAAAGGCGACGCGTTTGACATACGGTTTAAGTCACATGTGTCCGGTGCGGTTTTAGGGCTTGTTTCGGGTTTTGGCGAGATTGATAACCGTAAAAAACATTACCGCCTCGAAATGATTTTGGATGACCTAGCGTTTTCAAGCGTGAGCCAAATTCCAATCAGCCATTTAAACGGATCCGTTCAATTGGAGGACGATACCGTTCGAATTCGTAAAGTACGTTTTCTCTTTCGCGGAATTCCTTGCGAATTATCGGGTGAAATCCAGAATATATTTTCTGAATCGCCGATTTTTTTGTTCACACTTCGAATTCGGGAGGGTAAGGTATCGATTCGCTCTGATGTGCGGCTTAATTTTAAAGAAGAGACGCTTTCGGGAGTCATTCAATTCGCTGACCGTGAGTTCCGATTTTTGGGTTCCATTTCTGGAACTTCTACCCACTTTACGATTCCCCATCTTTCCATTAATGGTTTGTATGACGCCTCCGGGGAGTTTGATCTCAAGCAGGGAATTTATCGCATTGATGTAGAGCATGAAAACCAACGATTTGGGGTGGAATTTTTTCTGAAAAATTTTGACTGGCAGCTTGTTTTTAAACTGGACCATTTTAAACTGTTTAATTTCGACCTGGTGACTTATGCAACGGCTCATTTAAAACCCAATGAAGAAGCTTGGCAAAAGGGGCTCCATATTTTCGATATGGATATTAAAACCGATTATCTCATTTTCCAGCATCAACCTCTTCGTGATTTTAGAGGAAGCGGCCACCTGTCCGTAAACGGTATCGATCGTATTGCTGCGCAGTGGGGGAATGTTTCCAAGCTTGAAGGCAAGGTTTCCTTTGGAGCGGATCCTCAGGGCGATTTGGTGCTTCGGGCCGGCCCCGTTTCCTTGAGTGAATTTAAATCGTTTGGTTCGCATCCACTTTCCTTTTCACTGAATGGGACTTTGGAAGGCAAACTTGAGGCCGCCGGATCGTTAAACCAACTGGATTTTACGGGCGCTTTTAACATTGAGAATGGAAGGGCAGGCGATCTGAAATATGACCGTGCCGTCATTAATTTTTTAGGGCAACTTCCGTATCTTGTGCTCCACGATTCTAAAATTATAAAGGGCAAGAACAGTTTTGTATTAAAAGGCGGCCTTAATTTTGCCAGTCCAAATTTTCTGGAGTCAATTCAAGTGGACAGTTCAGAGCGTGTCGTGATTTGGAAGGGCATGGAATTAACGAGCCAATCTAAAGACCCATCTTCGATAAAGGGTGACAATAACTTTTTTTCCGCGGCCCGTTCTAAGATTGAAGCTGAATATCAATTTGGAGAACGAACCAGTCTCAATGTTACTGCCGAAGAAGGCCAAACCAAGAAGGAATATTTGACTGCCGGTCCTAAAGTAAAATTCTGAGGATTTTATGTTTCGAGTTCCATTTATATATTTGCGAAGAGTTGCTGATGTTCAAAAATGGCTTGGTAAATTTGGGAGCCAAATGATTAATTTTTTGGGAAGCTCCGGTGAAATTTCAATCCTTTTTTGGCGTTCGCTTGTCGTATCTATTTCTACGCCCTTAAGATGGCGGGCCACTTTAGATCAAGCTTATAAAATTGGGGTAGCTTCACTTCCGCTTGTCATGATGACGTCGCTTTTTTCAGGCATGGTGCTTGCCCTTCAATCTTCTTATCAATTGAGGTTATTTTCAGCTCAGCAATTTACGGCCGATCTTGTTGCTCTTTCAGTAGCCCGGGAACTAGGCCCTGTTCTGACGGCGATGATGGTAGCCGGCCGGGTTGGCGCTTCTATGGCGGCGGAACTTGGAACGATGAAAGTGACCGAACAGATTGACGCTCTAAGATCGCTTGCCACCGATCCGGTACGTTATTTGGTGGTTCCGCGTTTTTTGGCGTGCTGTACCATGCTCGTTTTCCTCACGATTTATTCGGATTTAATAGGGATGGTGGGCGGTTATATTGTGGGAGTTTTTAAACTGGGGATCAGCCCGTACCAATATTTTCACCGGACGGTTACCGCTTTAGTCTTTAAAGACATTTATACGGGGCTGATTAAATCGTTTATCTTCGGCATGATGGTTTCGATTGTCAGCTGCTATTATGGTTTTAAAGCAAGAGGCGGCGCTGAAGGAGTGGGTCATGCAACAACGATGGCCGTTGTGGTTTCCTTTATTTTAATCATTGTGTTCGACACATTTTTCACCGCTTTCTTTTACCTTGTTTTTTAAAAGGTGATGGGATGATTGAAATTATCGATCTTCATAAATCATTTGGCGCGCACCGTGTTCTAGATGGTGTGAATTTAAAAATTGAAACCGGGGAAACCATGGTCATTATCGGCCGTTCCGGAACCGGTAAAAGCGTTTTATTGAAACACATCATCGGGATTATGAAACCTGATTCCGGAGAGATTTTAGTCGACGGCGTCAATATTTTTGAGATTCCGGGTGATGAAATTAATCAATTTAGAATGCAAATCGGGATGTTGTTTCAAGGTTCTGCTCTTTTTGACTCCTTGACCGTTCGGGAAAATATAGGTTTTTCCTTGTATGAACATACGCAACTGGCTCATGATGAAATTGATCGGCGCGTTAAAGAGAGACTTCGGCTTGTTGGTTTGAGCGGAATTGAAGATTTAATGCCGTCTGAGCTTTCGGGAGGGATGAAAAAGCGCGTGGGGCTTGCACGCGCCATTTGCACGGAGCCAAAAATTATTCTTTATGATGAACCAACAACCGGGCTTGATCCAATTATGGCCGATGCCATTAATGACCTTATTTTGAGAATGCAGCAAAGATTGCGGATTACATCGATCGTAGTAACTCATGATATGACAAGCGCTTATAAGGTTGGAACGCGAATTGCGATGCTTTACGGAGGCAAAATTGTAGGCGTTGGAACGCCTGCGGAGATTCGAAATTCAAAAGACCCGCTGATTCAGCAATTCATCACAGGATCTGCCCACGGACCGATCACCGCCGAAGAGGGCAGCAGTACTTATCTTTTAGGAAATGGCAATGGTGATAATAATCAAGCGCAAGGTGAAACGGCTTAATAACTGAATATATTTTGGAGGAGTCTATATGAGCAAACCTAAGTTCGAAGTGATGGTAGGGCTTTTTGTCGTCGTTGGATTTATCATTCTTTCGACCATCGTATTTTTTGTAAGCGGAATTTATTTCTTTAGGCCTGGTTATCATTTAAGCGCCCAGTTTGATTTCGTCGGGATTATGGACCGAGGCGCGCCTGTTCGATTTTCGGGTGTGCGAGTGGGAGAAGTTTCGAATGTAAAAATTTTACGACCTGCGAAGGAAGGTGAGAATGCGAAGGTAGAGATTACTTTTTTTGTTGAAAAACGGATTGAAGTCAGGGAACGGTACTTGGTGAGCGTTCAGGGTACCCATATTATGAGTGAGCCCCATATTGAAATTACGCCCGTTCCGGATGGAGGCCGAATCCTCAAAGACGGTGACCTCATACCCAATGGTATTTCTCCGCCGACGTTGGATGATTTAATTAAACAGGGCGATTCCATCGCCAAGCGTATGAATAAGATTCTAGAAAGTATAGGTATTGTTTTCGAAGATGAGGAAACCAGGACGATGCTTCATGATTCGCTTAAAAATATGAATCAACTTCTTGCGTCTATGAATCAAATTACAGCAGGCCAGGAGAAGGAATTGCGCAATATGGTGGTCAATTTAAACCGTACTGCAGATGAAATGAGCAAGCTTCTCAAACAAATCAACGAGGGAAATGGGACTTTAGGAAAATTCATTAAGGAAGATGAAGTGTACAACAATCTGCAGGACTTTACACGTGACATTAAGACGCATCCATGGAAATTGTTAAAGAAAAACTAAGATTCATCTTTATTTATTTTAACCGTCCTAACTTGGATTTGGCGGAGTGTCCCAAATTCAACTTTTTTAAGAAAGGTAGGTATGATTCCTATGATTATGCTGCTTCGAATTTTATTAGTGGGTGCGTTCACCTTTGCAGGGCATTATTTAGGCTTTCATTATTTTTCAAGCGCTTTGCTCGATCAATTTCCGTGGCTGAGCGCCACGGTTGGTGGCTTGGCAGGTTTTGTTGTTATTCTGATTGATTTATATTTTCAGCGGCTTAGCGTTCGAAATATTCTCTCCGTTTTAATTGGCGCTACGCTTGGGCTCTGGGTTCACTCGCTCTTGATGCAAGTCGTCCGAAATTATGCCGCCATTCCCCAAGATCAATTGAGGCAATTTGGAATTCTATCAGCCTCTGTTTTCGCTTATCTAGGAGCGATCACGATTTTACGCGGCCAGGATGAGTTTGCCATGATGATTCCGTTTGTAAAGTTTACGGCAAAGGGTGCTACGGAAGACATTATTTTGCTTGACACGAGTGTCATTATCGACGGCCGGGTTGCCGATATTTGTGAAACGGCTTTTTTGGGGGGGAAACTTTATCTTCCGCGTTTTGTATTGAAGGAACTCCAATTGATTGCGGATTCATCGGATCCTTTAAAACGAAACCGCGGGCGCCGAGGCCTTGATATTTTGAATCGAATGAAGAAAAATCCAATGCTTGAAATCAAAATTCATGAAACAGATTTTTCAGAACTGAATACCGTCGATGCCAAATTGGTGAAGTTGGGCCAAGAACTGGGCGGTAAAGTCCTAACCAATGATTTTAATTTAAATAAAGTCGCTGAACTTCAAGGAGTTAAGGTGTTGAACATTAACGAATTGGCCAATGCCTTAAAACCGATTGTCATTCCTGGTGAGATGATGCAGGTTCGAATTTTAAAGGAAGGGAAAGAACAAGATCAGGGCGTAGCCTATTTGGATGACGGCACGATGGTCGTGGTTGATAATGGCCGTAAGCGGATTGGACAGACGCTTTCGGTCACCATTACAAGCGTTCTCCAAACTCAGGCCGGCCGCATGATTTTTGCAAAGCCAACGGATGAATCCCGTTAAATCCCTCACTGTTTTAGTGATATTTCGAAAAAGTAGCTTTATAACGGCAACAACAATGTGGCGTTGAAACAAACGCCATATTTTGAAGATTTAACGGGATGAATCCAACCGTTAGCCCCGTTAGATCTTCTTTAATTTGGTTTAATACTAAGAAATTGATTGTAATATGCGTTTGAAGAAAATTGTTGGTATGAAAGAAAGATCTAACGGGGTTAGTGTTATTATCCCTGCCGCAGGTGAGGGTCGCAGGTTTCGTGAAAGTAGAAATGGGTCAGCGTCGTCGCGCTCTAAAGGCCGCACGACGATAGACAAACTTTACTTTCAGATTCAAGGCCGTCCTTTAATTGTTCATGCCTTGAGGGCGTTTGATTCGGTTTCTTCAGTGCAGGAAATCATCGTCGCATTGGGGCCTGGAGGCCAGACCCGTTTCCGCCGTGAGATTTTATCCCGCATGAAATTTAAAAAGCCCGTGGTTTTGGTGCGCGGAGGCGCGACGCGTGCCGAGTCTGTTTGGCAGGCGCTCAAGCGGGTTTCAAAAAAGAGCGCTTATGTGTGCGTTCATGATGCCGCGCGCCCATTGGTTCAATCCGCTTGGGTGACACATTTGCTTCAAAATTTAAACGGTTGGGATGGCGTAGTTTTGG
>Ga0155264_104_pt1 | contig 37858 bp, 37 predicted proteins | sample RifCSPhighO2_02_FD_106232 | JGI IMG/M metagenome (GOLD analysis project Ga0155264, IMG submission 106232) | Omnitrophica bacterium RIFCSPHIGHO2_02_FULL_46_11
CGCAATTGCCCATACCGCTTCCGCCATATTCCTTGGCATCGCTATTCAACACTTCCTCATAAAAACCCGCCTTTGGAACGCCGATCTGATAATTCATCCGCGGAACAGGTGTCATATTGCACGTGGTCAAAAGCATTTCGTCATAATTCTTAGACCATCGGATAAAACTAATCAGGCTGGATGAGCTATCGTAAAAATCAATCCATTCAAAACCGTGATAGTCGAAATCAACTTCATAGAGCGCTTTTTGTGTTCGATAAAGCGTGTTCAAATCTTTCACAAACATACGGATACGTTGATGAGGGTCATAATCAAGCAAATGCCAATCGATGGCTTGATTAGAATCCCATTCGCCGGTTTGAGCAAAGTCTGCTCCCATGAAAAGGAGTTTTTTGCCGGGATGGCCAAACATGAGCCCCAAAAAGAGCCGTAAATTAGCGAAGCGCTGCCAATCGTCGCCGGGCATTTTATAAATCAATGAACGTTTGCCGTGTACGACTTCATCGTGTGACAAAGGAAGCATAAAATTTTCAGAAAAAGCATAAATCAAAGAAAACGTCAGCAGGTTTTGATGGTATTGGCGGTGGACTGTATCTTTTGAAAAATACTCAAGCGTATCGTGCATCCAGCCCATATTCCATTTCAAGCTGAAACCAAGCCCGCCTAAGTGAGTAGGCCTTGAAACGCCGGTCCAAGCGGTTGATTCCTCGGCGATCGTTAAAATTCCTGGGTGGCGAAGATGAACCACTTCGTTAAATTTTTTCAGGAAACTGATGGCCTCAAGATTTTCATGCCCACCATATTGATTGGGTTCCCACTCGCCCTCTTTTCTTGAATAATCCAAATACAGCATGGAGGCAACGGCATCGACTCTTAAACCATCCACATGATATTTTTCGATCCAGAATAAAGCGTTTGAAATTAAAAAATTTCTCACCTCATTTCTGCCGTAATCAAAAACAAAGGTATCCCACTCTTTATGGACTCCCTTTTTCCAATGTTCATAAGCGTAGATTTGTTTGCCGTCAAAATAAGCAAGGCCATGATCGTCCTTTGGAAAATGCGAAGGCACCCAATCCAAAATGACTCCGATGTCGTTTTGATGACAATAATCCACAAAATACATAAAATCCTCAGGCGGCCCGAAACGGCTCGTGGGCGCATAATAACCCAATACCTCGTAGCCCCACGATTGATCCAGTGGATGTTCCATAATGGGAAGAAGCTCAATATGGGTGTACCCCATTGATTTTACGTAATCAACAAGCTGATGGGCTAAATCCCGATAATTCAAAAATGCCACCCCGCCCGGCCCAAGTCTCTTCCAGGATCCTAAATGAACTTCATAAACGGAAATGGGCGATGTGAGAGGATCGGTTTGCGAGCGTCTTTTAAGCCACTTGGCATCTTGCCACTCATAATGATCAAGCGTATTAACCATGGAAGCGGTGCGGGGCCTTAATTCCGCTTGGAATGCATAAGGGTCTGCTTTAATACGAATCTCATCATCCGCTTGGGATTTAATCGCGAACTTATACATTTCGCCTTCTGTAAGGCCTGGGATAAAAAGCGCCCAAACTCCGGAATGGCCCACTTTGGTCATCGGATGAGTGCCCGGATGCCAGTGATTAAAATTACCAACAACACCAACGCTTCTTGCGTTAGGAGCCCAAACAGCGAAATGAACTCCTGAGACCCCGTTCAAAATCCTAACGTGGGCGCCAAATTTTTCATAACTTTTAAAGTGGGTTCCTTCTCCCATAAGATGGAGATCGTAATCGGTGATTTCTGTCATGGAAGCATATGGATCTTCAGCTTCAAAAGAATAACCGGCTTCGTCTTTGAAGCCAAGCCGATACGGAAATAAACTTTCTTCGTCTTCAAAAACAGCCTGAAAAAATCCGCCTGGATGTATTTTCTTCATCGGTTGCTTGAGGCCGTCATCGCCCAAAATACGGACCCATGCCTCATGCGCACGCGGGAAGTATGCATGAATAACAACGCGCTTTTCATTTCCGATCAAATGGGCCCCTAAAATATCGAACGGCTTATCCTCGCAAAACCCAATTATCTTTTCGATACGTTCCGCAGCAAATATCTGATCTGTCGGTTTCGAACGCGTGGACGGTTTTTTCCTTTGAACTGAGGATTTCTTTTTGGGTATCTTGCTCATAGTTCTCCAGTGACGTTGATTCTATCGCCTATGGCGGACAAAAATCAATTCGTAAAACTCGCAGAATTTTAGCAACAATTTCATTGACAGAAACTTAAATATCAAGTAAAAACCGCAATTAAGGAAACGATTTTCATGCAAAAATTAAAAACGCCGCTTTTGTTCGCCGTAATTGTTTTCGGCAGTGCTTTCGCGCTCGCCAAAATCGGATTCACGAGGGAACAAGTACTTGCCACCTCCATCTTTCTTCTCATCATCTGCGGCACGCTTTTCTATTGGCCGTTCCGCGTCACCTTTGCTTTTGCAGGAATCGGGATATTGCTGGCCAGCAAACTCCTGGATGTTCCTCATGTCATTGAGAACGCCGGACTTGATATTATTCTTTTTTTGGTTGGGATGATGTGTTTGGTCGGCCATTTAGAAGAAAAACATTTTTTCGAATATTTGATCGCAAAAATTGTGGATCGAATCGGGCACCATGCTTATTTTTTGATAGGTGCCCTAATGGCATGCGCAACCCTTTCAGCAGCGCTGGTCGATGAGGTAACGTCCATCCTTTTTATGATGTCCGCAACATTCCATTTAACAAAGCGCTACAACGTTAATCCAATTCCATTTCTTTTGATGATTGTTTTTGCAACCAACGTCGGATCAAGCGCTACCGCCGTTGGAAATCCCATCGGAGTGATGATCGCACTCCGAGGCCAATTGAGTTTTTCCGATTTCTTACGGTGGGCCAGCCCTATTTCGGTGATCACGTTGATCATTACGATTGGGCTTTGTTTTCTTTACTTCAAAAAAGAAATTGATCATCTTGCCAAACAAATGAAGAAGGAAAAAAGAGAAGACAAAGAACTGACCCACGTTAATTTTAGAAAAAGAGATATTACCACTTGCTGGATACTTTTTCTAGGCACCATTGCGTTATTGGTTGGCCATCATGCAATTGAAGAAGCCATGCACCTTGAAAAGAATACGATGCTTCTCGGCACCTCTCTTTTCGCAGGCTCTATCGCCATTTTACTCAATTCACAAAATGCCAGAGATTTTTTTACCAGGCGCGTGGATTGGTGGACGCTCACTTTTTTCATGGCCCTTTTCGCTTCCGTAGGAACCTTGAAATATACAGGCGTGACCGACCGAATTGCGGATGGCATGATTTCGCTTGCCGGCGGAAATTCAACTCTTCTTTTGATTACCTTCACCGGCGCGGTTAGTTTATTGACTGGATTGATGGATAATGTGCTTGCCGTTGCTACGTTTATTCCAATTCTCTCCGACATTGGAAAATCAGGCATTTTCATTTATCCCTTCTGGTGGGGAATGCTGTTCGGGGGAACACTTTACGGAAATTTAACCGTGATCGGAAGTACTGCCAATATTGTGGCCATGGGAATGTTGGAAAAAGAATACAAACAAAATATCAGTTTTATGACTTGGCTTAAGCCCGGCTTCATCGTTTCAACCGTCACCATTGCCGTTGCCCTTTTCCTCATCTACATTCAAATCCCGCTCATGCCTCGCTAGAAGTTCTTTGCATTTGAGATTTCATTACAAATGAATGATGTCTCCTTCGTGGAAAAGCGAAAGAAAAACAAGAAGATAATCTCTTAAATGCCGCGTCAGCAGAAAATTCTGCCGCACATGCTCGCGGCCGTTTTCTCCAAGCCGCTTGGCATAATCAGGATTCTGGAGGAGCTGTTTAATCGCATATGCGGCCCCTTCTACACTATGGGAAAGAAGGCCGGAATATTTATGTGTCACTTGAAGAGTAATTCCGCCAACCGCCGAAGCCACGACAGGCTTGGCTTTCCAAAGCGCTTCTGCCACTGTAAGCCCGAAGCCTTCTTTAATTGACTTCTGAACGACAACGCTTGAGGCTCTTTGCAAAGCATTAATTTCGATATCGCTCCCCGAAGGAATGGCCAGCACGTGAATATCCGGGTTTGCCTGAGCCCGTTCTCTCGTCTTCGTAAGTACTTCTGTTGATTCTGGATCATCTGTAGCTTCACCGCCTGCCAGGACCAACTGGCAATCCACATGTTGCTGGACAATTTCGAAGGCATCGATAACGCCCAGCGGATCTTTAAGATAATCAAACCTTGAAATTTGCGTGACCATTGGTTTTGCGAGATCCAGATGATATTTCTGAAGGACTAGATCAATTGTCTCCTGTGGAAGGTCCTTATTTTTATCACTGAGCGGATCAATTGAAGGAGCGATCAGAAATTGACGAATAGGAAGTTCCTGGCCAAAGGAAGGGGCAGAGAACACTGCTGAATCATAACGGTCAATAAAAGGACGCAAAAAGCTCCAGACTCTTTGATCCGGATTAGAAACATCAATGTGACAGCGCCAAATCCATTTTCCTTTATGATCGTCTTTTCGATTGATGAGCGTAATTGGCTGCGGGTCGTGAACGAAAATAATATCACCCGCAAGCTCCATGGTTTTACAGTTCATCTCTCCTGTCTCAAGAAAAGCGGTAAAATCATCCGGAGAAATATCCTCAGCTTTGCCATGAAGGGCGTTGTGAAATTTTTTTGTTACCTTATAAAATTTCTCTCCCCCTTTAATTACATCCCACCTTGCCTTGACTCCCAGCTCTTGGAGAAGAGGAATCATGCGATTTAAAATTTCAGCGACTCCACCACCTACCGACGTGGAATTAATGTTTTGCACCGACCAGCCCTTGGCTTTTTCAGCGAGAAGGTAAAGCTCTTCAAGAATTTGAGTTCCAACAATGGGTTCATATTCCTTCAAATGTGTGTTCATTTTTTTCCTAGTTTCGCTTCAATTAAGCGGATAATTTTGTCTCTTAACCCTTCAAGCGTATGCGTATAGGGATCAAGCCGCGCGATTTGCTTTGCCAAATTTTTCTCCTCGAGCGCTGTCTCAAGCCAGAGCGAGAAGTCGTTGGTCTCTTTTTCAAGCCGGAGCCGCGCCTCAAAGATATGAAAATAAATGGAATGGATGGTAATTTTTTTCAAAACTGAAACAAATTCCTTAAGATTGCTGGCGGTGTAGGGTGTTGGAAAAATAAAGCTAATCGATTTGATAAAATGAAATTCCCGGCCCTCGTCGGCCTCTTTCAAGAACTTCCCCCTTTTTTGATTGAGGAATTGTTCAATCGTCTCTGCAATTTTATTTCGAAGTGCACGGATCGTTGTAAATTCACACGTATTGATGCTGGCCAGTCTTTCTCCTAATTCCCGCTCATTCAGCACTTCTGTCACCCAATAAGCAAAATCATTAGGCGGCTCGGGGGAAAGATATTGATGCTGGATGAGAAAATGATGCGTATGATGATAAATGACTGAGCCAGGAACCGTTTTGATGTGCTCAAGCAATTCCTTCAAATTCTTAGCCCTAAGCCCCGTCAATTCTCGTAAGTGGAGCCGGGTTGAAAAGTGAAATGGCTCATGGGTCCGAATCGGTTCAACTTGAGCCATGGAGCAAAACCTCCCTTTCTTTTTCTTTGAGCGCTTTGAGTTTCCTTAAAAATAAAAATACTTCTGAAGGTGAGCGAACATAATAAGACGCCTCTGTGGATTCGCTACGATGCTCAGCTACTTTTAAAGTAATCCCCTTTCCCTTGAGTGCGCGAAAAGCGTCTTCATCCGTCCGGTCATCCCCCGCATAAATAGGAAATACTTTCTTTGGCAAATGGGCTTGGAAACGCGCTAAAAGCCAAAGCACCATTCTTCCTTTGTTCCACGGCGTGGGCGGCCTGACTTCCCAAACTTTCTTTCCTTCGGTTAAAGCGAGCTTGGAAATGCGCAGATAAGGCTGCAAAATGTTCGAGAAGATCTTACGGACAAAGATCGCTTTGGACTCATTAAGTTTGCGGTAATGGATGCTCAACGTCAGAGTTTTATCTTCCACCCAAACCTCCGGGAAATCCTCCAGCGCCTGGGTTAGCTTTTGGGCCACCTGTTTAAGAAGCGCTTGAGCAGTTTGGGCTTTCGGGTGAATAAAATGAAGTTGGGGATCTTCAAATTCCAAACCATGATTGCCGACATAAAGAATTCCCTTCACCCTAATTAACTGTTTCAATTCCGCAAGCGACCTTCCGCTTATGATTGCCGTCTTAATGTCATCAACTTGTGTCAGCATTTCCAAAAATTTCCTTCGCGGCGGTGACAAACGGGCCAGGCTCGGATGACGCACGATCGGCGTCAGCGTTCCGTCGTAGTCTAAGAAAAGCATGACGCCTCGTTTCTTCATGCGAGATTCCAATTTGGGCCAATGCGGCCAAAGAAGTTCCGCCATTCGTTAAGTCTCCTGAAATTCGAACTTCAGAAGCTGGGAAAGTACCTTTCCGGCCCAGCGGTAAATATTGTTTTGTTCCACTGCTTCGCGCATTTTTCTCATCCGTCTTTCCCGTTCCTCCTTGGGAAGCTCTAAAGCCTGCGCGATTGTGTCGGCAAAAGATTCATAATCATAAGGATTAATGAGAAGCGCATCCGGCAATTCCCGCGATGCTCCCGTGAATTGCGAAAGAATCAAAACGCCATCGGCATCTGAGCGCGCCGCCACAAACTCTTTGGCTACTAAATTCATGCCGTCATGAAGAGAGCTGACAATGCAAGCATCCGCCATTCGATAAAGGGCTAGGATTTCTTGATAAGACATATAGGAACGCATCAGAATAATGGGCACCCAGGAACCTTGGGAATGTTTCCAGTTAATTCCTTCAACGAGAGCGCTTATTTCATCATTTAACTGCTTGTAACGCGGCATATGGAGCCGGCTAATTTGGCCGAGCTGAAAGAAGACAAATTTTTCTTTGTACTGCGGGTATTTTTCAAGAAACCTGTCGATGGCGCGAAATCGATCGGGAAGGCCCTTGGTGTAATCAACCCGATCAACGCCAACCAAAAGTTTTTTGTCTCCGATTGAAAAATCCTCGCGAATTTTTTCGCACAGGTCTCGGCTCGTATTGGATGAAGCTTCTTGCTCAATGGCTTGGAAATCTACCGAAATCGGAAAGGCCCGAATGAATGTTTCTTTGTTCTGGTAATTCACCGAGATTTTTTCCCGGTCAATTCGGCTTTCGAGCTCAAGGTCCACCGCAGCCAAAAAATTATCGCAGTGATAACGAATTTGAAAACCTAACAAATCATAAGCAAGAAAACCTTCCAAAAGTTCCCGTCTGTGCGGGCAAATCCGGAATGTTTCCGGATTGGGCCACGGAATATGCCAGAACAGCGAGGTAATGAGATTGGGGCGGTTGGCCTCTTTTAAATATTTTCCAACCAGGGCTAAATGATAATCCTGAACCCATACAAATGCCCGCTCACTGCCAACTTCTTCCAAAATTGCTTGGGCAAATTGCTCGTTAATTTTTTGATAAGCTTTCCAGTCTGACGTTAAAAATACCGGCCTTGTATATGAAATATGGCATAAGGGCCACAAACCTGAGTTGCAATAACCGTAATAGTACTCATTTGTTTCTTCCTTTGAGAGAAAAAGCCTTCGAAGGCTGTACGAAGGATTTTCAGGGGGGAGTTTCACTTTATGCTGCTCATCCAATACTTGTCGATCGTAAGGACTTGTTCCGGCAGCAATCCAGGTACCGCGTACGGCTTGCATGACAGGATTCATGGCAGTCACCAAACCTCCGGGCTGCCTTTGACATATAATTTTGCCGGATTTTAAGACATGACTGTAAGGCTGGCGATTGGAAGCGATCACTAAAAGATAATCAGCCATCTTCGCTTGGATCGTTTCTTGAAGCCGTTCCTTCGTCCACATAACTGACCTCCTTATCTTTACTTTATTTTAGTTCTATTCTTACACCATATGTTTACTTTTTCATAAAATCTTTCCTGTTTCTACTCTTGACATTCTACAGCTAATTCAAGATAATGAGTTTTCTTAAAATCCGAAGTGGTTCAAGCAGTAACCTCAATAACAACAATAACTTACGCTTAACCCTTGCACGGTCATTTTTGGGAAACCTAAAAAACGACGAGAAATTTGACCCGCGAATCCGAAATGTCGGTATTCTCATCACGATTCCGATGGTGTTTGCCGCCGGCCCAATCGTTGGGTTCTTAATCGGCTATTGGCTGGATCAAAAATTTGGATCTGACCCTTGGGGTAAAACAATTTTGAGCCTTCTCGGGTTTGTCGCAAGCATCAGACAAGTTGTAGAACTCATTAAAGACGCAACAAAAGATACCAATCATGATTGAAGAAACAGCGCATTCGGCAGCTCATAAAGCGGCAGCTTCCCACGAAGCGGCACATGAAGGCTTAAAAGAGCTTGCGAATTGGATTACGCTCGTCAATGAGCGCTGGCATGATGTGCCTTTTGTGAATGTTCTTCATCAATGGGAAAATGTGGTGTTTTCACTTACCGCAGCGTTTTTTTTAATTATCCTAAGTTTCTTCGCTACGCGTAAAAAATCTTTAATCCCCGGCCCGTTACAAAATGTTTTAGAGCTTGCCGTCGAGTCATTCGAAAATTTGGTGACTGGAATCATGGGGCCTCGCGGTCGGGCTTATGTTCCTTTTATTGCCACGCTTTTTATTTACATTCTCACCCAAAATTTTATGGGGCTCGTTCCCGGCCTTAAGGCACCGACTTCAAGCTTGAATACAACAGTAGGCCTTGCCATTTGTGTTTTTTTCTATGTGCAAGGAATTGGAATTAAACAAAACGGCATTTTCGGCTATATCCATCATTTAATGGGCAGTCCTCACGACATTGTCGGATGGATTATGGTTCCGCTCAATTTTCCGCTGCATATTCTTCAAGAATTGATTAAGCCCATGAGCTTGTCATTGCGATTGTTCGGAAATATCTTAGGCGAAGATTCCTTGATTGCAGCATTCGTCGGACTTGGAATTTTGTCTCTTTCTTTTATCCACAGCCCGATCGGTTTGCCGCTCCAATTCCCGTTCTTCTTGCTTTCAATGCTCTTGGGAACGATTCAAGCGCTTGTCTTTAGCCTTTTGAGCACGATTTACATTTCGTTGATGCTGCCATCATCCGCCCATGAAACTGCATAGGAAGATGAACATGCGCATGCTTAATTTAGGAACTTTAACGAAACCGTTTCTCCGTCATCGCGAGGAGCGGAGCGACGAAGCGATCTCGAAATTGTCATTCCCGCGAAAGCGGGAATCTAGATCCCCGATTAAAACATTCGGGGATGACACTTGTATCAGATCGCTTCGCCCCTTCAGGGCTCGCAATGACGGTGCTGTAACCTAAGGAGGATTAAATGAATTTTCAAACAGCACTTGCCTGGACACTCCCCATTGCCGTTGGCATTGCCGCTTTTGGCTCTGCGCTTGGTCTTTCTCGCGCCGTCGGCGAAGCGATGCAAGCCATTGGCAGACAACCTGAAGCATCTAACAAAATTCAAACGGCCATGATTATCGGCTGCGCCTTTATCGAAGCGCTTACCATTTATGCGCTTTTAACGGTGCTTATTCTTCAAGGAAAAATCAGCTGATCCCGTTAGAGCTCGGAACATAACGGGGTTATTTTGAAATGCATATGGTTCGAATCGGTCAACAACCGTCAATGTTAAAATTAACGATATTTGGAGCTCTAACGGGATGAATCTTTCAATTCAAGAAATTCTTACCCAAGCAGGAGCTTTCATTCTCTTGGTGTGGGTGCTCAAGAGAATGGCGTGGAAACCGCTTTTGAAACTTTTGGATGAGCGGCGTGAAAAAATTCGTGCGAGCTTTGAAGAAATCGAAAAAGCGAAAAAAGGCGTGGAAGAGCTGAAGTATCAATATGATCAAGCACATGCCCGAATCGAAGAAGAAGCGCGGAAAAAACTTCAGCAAGCGATTGACGAGGGAAAACAAATCGCACGCCAGCTCCAAGAGGACTCGCGCCGGGAAGCGCGCAATATTCTCCAAAAAGCGAAAGAAGATATTACACTTGAAGTCGACAAAGCAAAAGTGACGCTGCGCAATGAAATTGCAGACCTCACGCTTGCGGCAACGGAGCGGCTGCTTCATGAAAAATTAGATGTAACAAAAGACAAGGAAATCGTGCTCGATTTTATTGAGGATTTGGAAAAACTCAAATAATCCCGTTAGAACTCGGAACTTAAGGGAGTATTCTAAAATGCACGCAGTTAAAATCGGGCAACAACCGTCCGTGTCAAACTTAACGATATTTGGAGTTCTAACGGGATGATCCCATTTGAAATTGTGAACCGTTATAGCCGCTCTGTATTTGAATTGGCCGAAGAAAAAGGCGTAACGGATGCTTTATTCCAAGAGCTTTCCGCCGTGCACGAAGCCACGAGAAACCGGCCGGAACTTTTAAATCTGCTCCAAAGCCCTTTGATCACACGGGGTGAGAAACGGGCGCTCATTGAAGGAATTCTAGGGTCTAAAGCAAATTCACTTTCACGCCAATTTCTTAATCTTCTCGTCCAGAAAAACCGAACAGATCTATTCCCGTTTATTGTGGAGCAGCTTCAAGATTTGATGAATAAAAAGCATAACGTTCAAGAGGCAACCGTAGTAACTGCGCGAGAACTTCATCCGAGCATCATTCAATTAATTCAAAAAGCGCTTGAGGGCCTTTTTAAGAAAAAAGTGACCATTGAAACAGATACGGATCCCGATTTGATCGGCGGCCTCCAAATTCGTTTGGGAAACCGCTTAATCGATGGAACGCTCAGAGCGAAACTAAACGCACTCCATGCTCAACTTAAAAACGTAAGGGTTTAAGCATCATGTTAAAACCAGAAGAAGTGACTTCCGCGATTAAATCTGAAATTCAAAAGTACGAAAAAAAACTCAAAATGGAGTCGGTGGGCTATGTGCTCCAAGTGGGAGACGGCATTGCCCGCGTCTACGGCCTTGAAGAAGTAATGGCCGGTGAGTTGGTTCAATTTTCAGACGATACGATGGGAATTGCCTTGAATCTTGAAACCAATAACGTGGGTGTGGTCATTTTGGGCTCCGATGCAAACATTAAAGAAGGAGGCCTTGTCCGTCGAACCGAAAAAATTGTGCAAGTTCCTACCGGAAAAGCGCTTCTCGGCCGCATTATCAATCCGCTCGGAAAACCGCTTGATAACAAAGGGCCGATCACAACCAAATCGTCCCGGCCTGTGGAATGCGTTCCACCGAACGTGCTGGGCCGCCAACCTGTTAAAGAACCTTTGCAAACGGGAATTAAAGCCATTGATTCCATGATTCCGATCGGACGCGGCCAACGCGAACTTATTATCGGCGATCGTCAAACGGGAAAAACCGCTATTGCTATCGATGCTATCGTCAATCAAAAAGGGCAGGATGTTTACTGCATTTATGTTGCCATCGGCCAAAAACTCTCAAGCATTGTTCAATTGGCTAAAACTTTGGAAGCGCAAGGCGCTTTAGAATACACCACAATTGTAGTCGCTTCCTCAGAAGACCCCGCTCCCCTTCAATATCTTGCCCCTTACGCCGGCTGCGCGATGGGTGAAGAATTTCTTTATACCGGAAAACACGCTCTGGTCGTCTATGACGATCTTTCAAAGCATGCGCAGGCTTACCGGCAGCTTTCGCTTCTCCTTCAAAGGCCGCCGGGCCGTGAAGCTTATCCTGGAGATGTATTCTATCTTCACTCGCGGCTTTTAGAGCGAGCGGCGAAACTTCACGATAAATTAGGAGGAGGATCGCTGACCGCACTTCCCATTATCGAAACGCAGGCGGGTGATATTTCGAGCTATATTCCAACCAATGTTATTTCCATTACAGACGGTCAAATTTATTTGGAAGGCGATTTATTTTATGCGGGCATTCGGCCTGCCATTAACGTAGGACTTTCTGTCTCACGCGTAGGAGGAAATGCGCAAACCAAAGCAATGAAACAAGTGGCGGGCATGCTTCGGCTTAGCTTGGCCCAACACCGCGAATTAGCGGCTTTTGCGCAGCTTTCAACCGATCTTGATCAATCAACGCGCGATCAATTAACGCGCGGAGACCGGATGGTTGAAATTTTGAAACAAAACGTTCTTTCTCCGATCCCCCTCGCAAAACAAGTTTTGATTATTTTTGCGGGCATCAATGGTTACCTGGATGATGTCAAGTCGGAACTCGTCAAAAAATTTGAAACCGAGTTGCTTGTGTTTATCGAAAAAAACAATGCCGCCATAGAAAATGAAATACAAACGCAAAAAGTGCTGACTGAGGCCAACGAAAAAAGATTAAGGGAAGCCATTACTGCATTTAAAAAAGAGTTTGTAAATCGTATGTCATCCTGAGGCGTAGCCGAAGGATCTCTGGTCAGAGATTCTTCGCGCTTTGCGCTCAGAATGACAATTGAGGAAATTATGCTCTCTTTAAGACAAATACGACAGAGAATTAAAAGTGTCGGAAATACAAAAAAAATGACGCATGCGATGGAAATGGTCGCAGCGGCGAAGCTAAAAAAGCTTCAAGACCTTCTGAGGCAATCGGATCGTTATATTGCAGAACTCAGGCGTATTCTGGAAACTTTAGTGCGCGAAAAACCGCTCGCCCATCCCCTGCTTGAAAAACGCACGGAAATAAAAAACACGCTGGCCTTCTTGATTACTTCGGATACCGGCCTTTGCGGCTCTTACAATTTAAACGTGTGGGAGCAAGCTGATCGATTGATCAAAGCGGAGAATTTAAACCGGGCCCTTCATTTTGTGGCCATCGGGCGGCATGGAGCCGCTTATCTGAAACGTGCGAAACAAACCATTTCAAAAGAGCTGCCTGTTCCAAGGCCTCATGAAATTGACGAAACAATTCGCCTCATCAGCCAAATCGCAACGGATGAATTTACACATCATAAAGCAGACGAGGTTATTTTTATCTACACCAAAGTGATGTCTCTCGGCTCTTTAAAACCGGCTTCGGCATCGCTTTTTCCGATTGTTTCTTTGGAAAAAGAAATGGCTGCAATCGAAACTCCAACTGATTATCTGCTTGAACCCAGTCTCGAAGAAATTATCGCGCTCTTATTGCCTGAATTTATTGAGGCTGAAATGAATCAGTTTGTCAAACATTCGCTTGTGGCTGAACAAGCCTCACGGATGATGGCCATGCGCCAAGCCACCGACAGCGCAAAAGATATGATTGATTCTTTAACCCTTCTTAGAAACAAAGCGCGCCAAGCGAGCATCACCAAAGAATTGCTTGAAGTGGTTTCCGGTTCGCGCGCCTTACAATTGAAATGACAGTAAAATAATTGCTGTCATCCCCGAATGTTTTTATCGGGGATCTATAGATTCCCGCTTTCGCGGGAATGACATAATTAAGGAGGTTACATGGAAGTAGGAGCTATTGTTCAAATCATTGGGCCCTCAGTCGACATCCGCTTTGAGTCCGAAAAATTACCGAAGCTCTTCAATGCGATTAAAATTGAAGATCAGGAACGCAAAATTAATTTAACGCTCGAGGTAGCCCAACACATCGGAGACAACGTTGTCCGCTGCATCGCACTCGCTTCAACCGATGGCCTCGTACGAGGAATGAAGGCTATGGATACCGGCGCACCCATTTCTGTTCCCGTTGGCGATCAAACCCTGGGGCGTATTTTTAACTTGTTGGGTGAGGCGATTGACGAAAAAGGGCCTCTGAAAGATCCAAAAAAGCGTTATCCGATTCACCGCCCGGCTCCTTCATTTGAAGAATTACTGCCGGTGACTACTATTTTTGAAACTGGAATCAAAGTCATTGATTTTCTAGCACCCTACCCCAAAGGCGGTAAAGTAGGCCTTTTCGGCGGCGCGGGCGTTGGAAAAACGGTTATCATTCAAGAATTGATTCATAATCTTGCTACAGAACATGGCGGTGTTTCCGTATTCTGCGGTGTCGGCGAACGCACGCGCGAAGGAAACGACCTCTGGCTTGAGCTTAATGCCTCAGGCGTCGTCAATAAAACAGCGCTTGTCTTCGGTCAAATGAATGAGCCGCCCGGTGCGCGGCTGCGTGTGGGTTTAAGCGGTATTACCATGGCCGAATACTTCCGCGATGAAGCTCATCAAGATGTGCTCGTCTTCATCGATAATATCTTCCGCTTCGTCCAAGCTGGTTCTGAAGTTTCGGCATTGCTTGGCAGAATGCCCTCCGCCGTAGGCTATCAGCCAACGCTTGGCACTGAAATGGCTCAGCTCCAAGAACGAATTGCTTCTACGAAATCGGGCTCTATCACTTCCGTTCAAGCCATTTACGTTCCGGCGGATGATTTGACGGATCCGGCTCCAGCTACCACCTTTTCACATTTGGACGGAATCACGGTGCTTTCGCGCCAAATTGCCGAACTTGGAATTTATCCGGCCGTTGATCCTCTTGACTCCACTTCGCGGATGCTCGATCCAAAAATTGTCGGCGAAGAACATTACAATACAGCACGCCAAGTGCAGAAAATTCTCCAGCGTTACAAAGACCTTCGCGACATCATCGCCATTCTCGGAATCAATGAACTTTCTCCTGAAGATAAAGCGATTGTCATGCGCGCCAGAAAAATCGAAAAATTTCTCTCGCAGCCTTTCTTCGTGGCCGAAGCCTTCACGGGCCGAAAAGGGAAATATATCTCGCGGGAAGAAACGATTCGAGGATTTAAAATGCTGGTTCAAGGTGAGCTGGACCATATTCCGGAACAGTTATTTTATATGAAAGGCTCGATTGATGAAGTTCTGGAAGAAGCAAACAAGGAAAAAGTGACAGCGGCGGTTTAAAGCCGACGCTGTCATCCTGAGGCGACACTAAAGTGCTCTTCGCTGAGCCGAAGGATCTCGTGTGCTTCGCGGAGTTTACTCTGAGATGCTTCGCTTCGCTCAGCATGACATCGAAGAGCTCAGAATGACACAATAAACTATGCCAAACACATTTCGGTTTGAAATTCTTACGCCTGAAAAAGTGTTCTACAGCAGTACCATTACCTCGTTGGTCGCTCCCGGCATGGAAGGCTACTTCGGTGTCCTGGCGCATCATGCACCTCTCGTTGCACGCTCAAACGGGGGCCAATTAAAAGTGAGGGAAGAAGCGTCGGGGCAAGAACGTTTTTTCCTGGTGGGCCCGGGGATCTTTGAAGTGTTAAAAAATCGATCGGTTTTTCTCACCAAGCAAGCAGAAACAGCATCAGGCGAAAAAGCGGAATAAAAACCTTACGGGTGAAGATTGGAAATCCCTTTATTTTATATCTTAGCCCTAACGGCGGCCGCGAGTGCGATCGTTGTCGTTACAAACCGTAAGCCCGCCTATTCAGTTTTAGCGCTTGCTCTCATGATGGTTTCCCTCTCTGGATTTTTCATCCTTCTTAAAGCTTACTTTGTAGCCATGATTCAAATCCTTATTTATGCAGGCGCTATTCTTGTCCTCTTCCTATTTGTCATTATGTTGCTAGGCATTGGATCTTCTGACGCTTCAGGCCAAAGGAAAGTCTCTGTCTTCATCAAGATGAGGCGTGCTGTTAACATCGCTTTGCTGATTGCTTTCGCAAGCCAGCTTGTGCTTATGATTTCTGCCGCACAACATGCTTTTCCTCAGAAAAATTTTTCCGGAACCGTTGAAACGATCGGGACCGCGCTTTTTAATCAGTATCTTTTACCTTTCGAATTGGTGTCTGGAATTCTCCTGATCGGTATTTTCGGTGTGGTAAATCTTACGCAAAGAGAATTGAGCAAAAAAGCATGATCCCGTTAGAACTCTAAACGCAATGAGGTTATTTTAAATGCAAACAGTTGAGGTCGGGCAACAGCCGTTATCATTAAAATTATCGTTATCTGGAGTTCTAACGGGATGATTCCCCTAACACATTATTTAATCGTGAGTGGAATCTTATTTGCAATCGGCGCTTTGGGTGTTCTCATGCGCCGAAATATCATTATTATGTTGCTTTCGATTGAAATCATGTTGAATGCTGCCAATTTATCGTTTGTTGCTTTCTCTTCAAGCCATGCCGACTTTGGCGGCCAAATTTTCAGCCTTTTTGTCGTGGCCGTGGCCGCTAGTGAAGTTGCGATTGGCCTTGCCATCGCCGTACTTTTTTTTAGAAGCCGCGGAATTCTCGATCCAAACGAAATGAATTTGATGAAGGACTAAAATAAATGATCCCGTTAGAGCTCGAAATTTAAGGGAGTTATTCTAAAATGCGCGTAGTTAAAATCAGGCAACAACCGTCCGTGTCAAACATAACGATATTTGGAGCTCTAACGGGATGATCCATATCGCCTGGTGGATTCTCTTTTTTCCGCTTATCTCATTCGCGATTATTCCGTTTATTCCTGAAGCAAAGCGCATATTTGCCGGTTGGATTGCCTGTGTGGGCATCTTTTTTTCATTTTTGATCACGCTAAGATTTGCCCGCCCGATGTTTGATGCCGGCGAATTTCACACTTGGTATTCCAAAATCAATTGGATTTTAATCCCGGGGCTTCAGCTTGAACTCGGATTTTTTATCGATTCACTGGCTATTTTGATGCTTCTCGTCGTCACAGGTGTAGGAACCGCCATTTTTTACTATTCGCTCGAATACATGGAACATGATGAAGGCTATAAGCGCTATTTCGCCGGGCTTTCGCTGTTTGCGTTCTCGATGATCGGAATTGTCATTTCAGGCAATCTCCTTCAGCTTTTTATCTTTTGGGAACTTGTGGGATTAAGCTCTTACTTACTGATCGGACACTGGTATCAAAAAGATGAAGCGGCCGATGCGGGGAAAAAAGCGTTTTTGACCAATCGCATCGGTGACTTTGGTTTTTTAATCGGAATCCTTCTGCTTTGGACCTTTTCAGGACCTGCCGGGAGCCGAACTCTTAATTTCCTTCAACTCAATGCCTCCATATCAAGTTTTGTTCAATCGTCACCGGCCCATGCGACGGGGCTTACCATTGCCATGCTTTTAATCTTCTGCGGTGTCCTTGGAAAATCAGCTCAATTTCCGCTCCATGTATGGCTTCCGGACGCCATGGAAGGCCCTACACCCGTCAGCGCCCTCATTCATGCCGCTACGATGGTTGCGGCCGGAGTTTATCTCTTAGCCCGCATGTTTTCCCTATTTTTACTTTCACCGGTAGCGCTTGAAATAATCGCTTACATCGGAGGTTTTACGGCTCTTTTTGCCGCCACCCAAGCGATCGTCCAAAAAGACATTAAACGCGTCCTGGCTTATTCCACGCTGAGCCAGTTGGGTTATATGGTGATGGCCATTGGGCTCGGAAGCGCTGCGGTTGGGATGTATCACCTCACAACTCATGCCTTCTTTAAGGCGCTTCTCTTTTTGGGGGCGGGGAGCATTATTCATGCGACGGAAAAACAAAATATCTTTGAAATGGGCGGCGTGATTAAAAAAATGCCGTTCACCTCGGCTGCATTTTTGATCGGCACATTCGCCTTGATCGGATTTTGGCCCTCAAGCGGATTTTTCAGTAAGGATAAGATCTTGGCGCTTGCTTTTTCCGAGAACCGCTTACTTTTCATTTCTTCCGCGATCACCGTATTTCTGACGGCTCTTTATATGGGCCGCGCGATTTCTCTTATGTTCTTTGGCGCTTCCAAAATTAGAAAAAAACTGCATGAGCCAAGTCAAAAAATATTGATGCCGCTTCTCATCCTTTCTATTCTTTCGCTTGCAGGAGGCTTTTTTGGGTTTGAGCGGTTTCTTCATGATCCCAATCACCATGAAATGAGCGGGCCCAACTCTTTAGTGATTCAATTGGCAACGGTGCTTGGTTTGGCCGGTGTGTTCAGCGGATTTTTCTTCTACCGAATCGGCGAAAAAAATCGGAAATCGTTGTTACAACCATTCTCTTGGGCTTATGAGATTCTCATGCGTAAATATTTTATGGACGACCTTTACGATTTTCTAATTCGTTATATTCAACAGCCGTTTGCCAAACTTCTCGACTGGTTTGAACGAACGATCATCGTGGAAGGTGCAGTCAACCATGCGGCGAGTTTCACGGCTTTAACAGGCCGATACTTTAAAAAATTACAAACCGGACGGATTCAGACTTATTTGTCCGTATTTTTCTCAGGCGTCGTCATCGCCATTTACCTCATCCGGTTCGGAGCTTTGCACTAAAAAATGCTGACTTCCCATTCGCTCCTCCCCTATCTCGTTTTGATCCCTCTGATGGCAAGCGCCTTCATTCTGGTAGTTCCCTCCGAACGGATATCAGCGATTCGCAAAATTGCTATCGGTGCTACGTTTCTCACTTTAATTCTCGCGTTCTTCTTTTTATTTTCCTATCAGCCGTCCGGATCTCCTTATCAATTTACCATACAAATTCCATGGGTTAGAAGTTTTGGAATTTCTTATCATGCCGGGCTTGACGGTATTGGCGTGGTGATGGTTCTGCTGCACGCCATACTTTCCTTCACCGGTGCCTTAGTATCGCGTTCGATCAAACAAGACGTCAAACTGTACTTCATTTTCTATTTAATCTTAGTCGCAAGCATTTTCGGAGTGTTTACTTCGCTGGATCTTTTCTTTCTTTATCTTTTTTACGAAATGTCGGTGATTCCTTTGTATCCCATGATCGGCATATGGGGAAGTCAAAACCGTGAATACGCTTCCATGAAATTGACCCTTTATATTTCCCTGGGCGCTGTCATCGCTCTCGTTGGCCTTCTGGCGCTTTATTTTGCTTCCGGGCTTCAAACATTCGATCTTGAAGCATTAAGCCAACAGGCCCAAAACCAACCTTTCTCTGTTTATTTCCAAATGTGGTGCGCGCCGCTTCTGATTTTCGGCTTTGGTGTCATCGCATCCCTGTGGCCTTTTCACAGCTGGTCGCCGATTGGCTATGCGGCGGCGCCTACGGCGGTGAGCATGCTCCATGCGGGCGTGCTTAAAAAATTGGGGATTTTCCTGATCATCCGGATTGTGATTCCACTCCTTCCGGAAGGAGCTAAATTCTGGCTTCCGATTACGGCCGTATTGTGCATTGTCAATATTTTGTACGGTGCTTGGGCCGCCATGGCGCAAAAAGACATGAAATTCGTGATTGGTTTTGCCAGCGTAAGCCATATGGGATACGCCTTTCTCGGTCTTGCTTGTCTCAATCAAATGGGGCTTACGGCAACGGTTTTTTTCATGTTCGCCCACGGCATTATGGCAGCGTTGTGTTTTGCGCTCATCGGTTTTATCTATGATCAAACTCATACCCGCATGATTCCGGACTTGGGAGGCCTCGCGAAACAGCTTCCCTTTATCACGGTTTGTTTTGTGATCGCTGCATTTGCTTCAAGCGGACTGCCGGGCTTCGCCAATTTTGTTTCAGAAATTCTTATTTTCTTCAGCGCCTGGGAACACTATCCCGTTCAAACCATCCTGGCCATCTTTGGAATCGTGATCACGGCTACTTATATGCTTCGAATGATCCGAAATGTATTTTTTGGCCCGCCAAACCCTAATTGGGCGTATCTGAAGGATGCCAAAGGTCTTGCAGGTAAATTGCCTTATGGTTTTCTTGTCGCCGTTCTTTTAATTTTTGGAGTTTGGCCGTCTCTTCTTTTAAATATCATTCGCCCCACAACAGAAGCGCTTATTGAATCGCGCGCAGCGGTTTTGGCTCAATATCCATGAACGAATTTCTCTCTCTTTTCTCTCGCCATTCAAGTTGGATCATACTTGCGCCGGAAATTGGGCTTACGTTATTGATTCTTTCCGTACTTGCTTTCGATCTATGGACTCAAATAAACCGAACGAAATTAATTCAATGGTCGATTTTGGGAAGCGCTCTTATTGGGGTGATCTTAATTCCTCTATCTTCTTCCGCTTCGGGCCAAATTTTTCAGGGGGCGTTTCAGCTTGATTCGTTTTCGATTTTTCTGAAGGAAATTTTTATCGTCTCCTGCATGGTAACGCTATGGATCGCTCATGAATTTTCGGAAACTCTTAAAAATCGAGCCTCTGATTTTGCGCTTCTTATTCTTATGGCTACGCTCGGCGCTTTTTTCCTTGCCTCTGCCAATGACCTGATCACGCTTTTCATTACCATTGAATGGATGACCATTTCACTTTATGTGTTGACCGCTTATTTGAGGACAGATCCATACGGCCTTGAGGCGGGAACAAAATACCTGATCATGGGGGCTTTTTCTTCCGCCCTTTTTTTATATGGCATTAGCCATGTTTATGGGACAACCGGATCCGTCCGGTTTGACCATATTCACACCTGGCTCACGCTCCATCCAAAAGATCCTCTTTTCCTCACCGGTCTTTTACTCATTCTTTCAGGAATTGGGTTTAAAATCGCCTCATTTCCATTTCATTTATGGGTGCCGGACGTTTATCAAGGCGCCCCCACACCCGCTACGGCTTTCTTATCGGTCTCTTCCAAAACGGCCGGATTTGCGGCGCTGGTCAGAATTCTTTTTTCCGTCATCGGGCCTGAGTATTTCAACTGGCCGGTTTTGATCAGCCTTCTTTCGGCGGCAACTCTTCTTTATGGAAATTTAGGGGCCCTGGGCCAAACGAATATGAAGCGCCTGTTCGGTTATTCAAGCATCGCTCATGCGGGTTATCTCTTAATGGGAATTTCCTGTGGGACTCAAAGAGGAATGGAGGCTGTGATTTTTTATCTCACCGCTTACGCTATTTCAAATTTGTTGGCCTTTCTTGTCATCGTGATTGCAAACCGCGAGCTTGGGGAAGGTGAAATTATTGCGTACCGTGGTTTGGCCAAAAAGTCGCCTCTGCTGGCCGGTGCTTTTTTCGTCGCATTGCTTTCGCTTGGCGGAATTCCGCCTCTTGGAGGATTTTTCGGAAAATTTCTTGTTTTGGAAGCGGCTGTACACCGCGGATATCTTTGGCTGGCGATGATCGGCGCTGTGAACGTCATCGTTTCACTATACTATTATCTTTCGATCGTCAAAGAAATGTATTTCAGGCACGCGGCAGAATTAGGGGCAAACGAAAGAAAAATGAATTTGCGAATAAGCACTCAAACTTTACTTGTTGCCCTTGTTTTATTTGTTGTTGGAATTGGCGTCTTCCAAGAGCCTCTTCTTCTTCTCGCAAAATCCAGCGTCCATATCCTATTTACAAATCCATAACAAACAAAAAAAGAGCCGGCGCTTTTAGGTCTCTGGGAGGTAAGAAACCTTAAAAAAGCCGGCTCGTACTTGTCCGCGCGGACGACTGACTTCTATTAGCCAAACAGGTAAATCATGGAAATGCCAACCGTATCTTGGTTGTTTTCCGTGCCTGTGTCAAAAGACTTCACCCCTAAATTGTTCGTATTGCTATGGTCATGACGATATTCCAGACGGGTTAACAGATTCTTATATACTTTAATATCCGCTGTATACGTCATTTCCCATAGCTCATCTGCTGTTGCTGTTCTCACGCCCATGTCATCCCAAAATTGCTCCCAACGGGCACCTAAGGTCAGCCAATCGTAAAGATCGTACTTGGCGTAAAGCGCATAGCCCTGCCAATCGGCGGAGTGGCCTTCAAGAAGCGGAGCTGTCGTATCTCCTAAGCGTTCCTCCACGCCATAATCATAGTTGGCCATGAGGTGCAGCTTTGGGAGATCTTTCGGGAGAGGCGTCCAGCTTGCAACCGTATCAAATATATATCGGTTATCGCCTCTGTCGTCGGCGATTTGTGAACCTCCCATAAAATTTTGCACAATGCTAAAGTTATCAGTAGGAGCCCACTTAATCTGGGCTTCGATGTCTTTAACTTTGTTATTATCAATAGCGCTGTCCCAACCGTTGACAAGACCAATCGTAGTGCCTATTTTCCCATCAAGCCAATTGTACATAGCCCGTACACCAGTATGAGTAAACGGGATGGCGAGAGTAAAAAGATAGGAACGCGACGAGTTCCAGTTCATATGATTTTCGATTACTTCAGCTCCTAAAAGAGTTGCGAATTTACCAGCCCACACGGTTAAGCCCGTTCCAATAGGGGCTTTCAACTCCACAAATGCTTCTTGAATGGAGAACTCATCCGTTCCACCCAAAAATCCGGCAGATTCAGCCACTTGAGCATCGGTGCCGTACATAAACTCAGTCCTAAAACCAACGCCGCCTGAATCCGGAGCTGGGCGGTACAGGTTCAGCTGAATATTGTTGATATCAAACGTGTCGGATTCGCGGTCAAAAGCGCGGAGTGTTGAGTTCCCGGTAGCATTAGTTCCGCCCGGAGGAACCACGTTTGGTGTCACAAAATTCCAGTTAAATGACGTATCGACAAACCCATCTAAGCGGATATCGCCACCTGTCGTTCTAAGAACGCCGTCTCCTTCAGCGCCTGCTGGAGCAGAAATGGCTGCCGTTTGCGGTGCTCGCTCGGCTCTCACCACACGATTTTCCAGTTGGTCAACCTTGTTGGTTAAATCAGAAATCTTTTCAAGAAGCTGTTTATTAATTTTGGCCAGATCTTCAGCTGAAGCCGGTGCGGTATCAGCCCAGCCAAAAGACGCACAGCTGAAAACAAGAGCTATCAAGACTACCGATGCTCTCGTTAGCAATTGCTTACCCGAGAAAATATTCATCATGTTCCTCCCCTTTTTTAATATTTTCAATTTGCCATGAAGCTATTAACGCAAACTTTAAGGTTTTGAATGAGCATTGTCAAGTGTTAAAACCATCCTCCACGATACTAACAAACCACCTCTTCTGATGCTTTAAATTCTTAAACAAAGGGACAATGTTCATGCCAACTTCTAAAATTTAAAATTACACCCAAACGAAACCGGCCGGACTTCCAAAAATTATAAAGGCGGTCAAAAATTGTAGCAAGAACGGTATTAAGTACTACATTTTTGTATTTAAGATACTCAATTTGTATTGCTTTTCACCTACTGCACAGCTCTTGCGCTATCCTTAAGAGTTGTTGAAACACTTTGATCCCCAATGCCGGCTTGTTTAGAAGAAGTATCTTCTGGGTATTGCTGTAAGCAGGATTCAAGCGCTTCCAGTTCATTCTGGAGTACATTTTGAAGATTGCGCCGGCTTCCATCCGGGAAAATAATGGCATAAGGTCGCCCGCTCGTTCGGGATCCGCTTGTAACGTGCGAAACAAAATCCTGAGCTGTTTTGACTTTGATATGGTGGCGTTTCTCCATACGGTTCAACTTCCAGCGGAAAAACTCAGCGGCTGAAGCACTGGTATATTCCACCTTGTTTCGAATAAAAGTCAGCTTGGAGTCATGAATCCTTTGAAGCAAATAATCAATTCTTCCTTCCTCTGTGGCTAAATCGCGTGTCGCAAAGAACTTCCTCACAAAGGCTGGAATGTTTGATTGGTCCTCCAAACAAACCGGCGCACCTACTTGATTGAGTCCATCTAAAAGAACCGGTTGAGAAGCGCATCCTAAAAAGAACGCAAGGAAGATAAAAAGCCAGGAACGACTCATTTTAAAGGTTTTATTAGATGCCAATATCATCGTCAAAAAGAAGCTAGACCTTAAGCTGTTGTATTTTAGTAAGCGCGATCCCAGCCGCTTCCTTAAGCATTGGGGCTTGAGATTGGGTCAGTCGATTTAACTGAGGATAAAACTCTTCCAAGCGCATTTCTACAATTAAAAAAATGGTGCAAACTGAAAGCCACGGGTCTTGAGATTCCAAAAACTCCTGAACGGTCACGTCAAGCGCCTTTTTAGATGTTTCAGGCCATGGCATCTCATCAAAAATAGGATAAAGGGGCCGGTATAACTCGGGCGTCAATACATTTTCCAAAAGTTCCAAGGCGTTCGCTTTTACGTGTTTATCCCCATCCGTTTCTGTCAGCCGATCGTAAATGACACTAATGAGATCCGGATCATAGAGGAGCGTCAATAAGCGAAAAGTACGCTCCAAAACCTCTTCTTGAATGGCTTGAAATGCAGCGAACAGATAGTCTTCCCGCAACTCGGAATCAGATTTTCCTTCCCTGTACTTTTCAATAATAGAAAGAATGGATCGGGCCATTTTAATCTCACTGATAATTTCCTTTTTAATCAGAGGTGTATTCAAGAACCGTTGTTCGCCTTTGGTCCGAATCCGATGCAATGCCCGTACCAAAGTAAACCTAAAAGAATGATCCTGAGCTAATGTCAGGCTCTCCACAAGGAAGTCGACGGCGGCTTGGGTGCCCAAGGCAATCAAAATTAAAACGGCTTTCTGTTTCATTCTTACTTCTTCTTTGGAATCATTGAAACATTCAGAAACTTTGAGCAAGACCTCTTTCTCATGACAGCGAAGCAAGGTCTTTAAATCCGAAGCATCCCCTGATTTCGGTTTTATAAAATCCAGCAAGCGGCGGTCAAAAAGACGGCTCTCATGAGCCGGCACATTTTCTTGAAAAAAATGCTCAAGGTCATGGGCAAACTCAAAGGTTTCGTGATGAACCATTTCCTGAACCATTTTCTTCACCCGCTGCATCTCCCGTATGCTTGAATAAAAAGCGTGGCATGCCGCAGCTGAGATTTTTCTCGTTACAGAGGACGGATGATCGAGCAATCGCCTTAACTGATCAAATGAATGTTCTCCTTCCAAATTGACAAGGATATTCCCCGCCTTTATTGTGCCCTCCGCATGGGAAGTTTGCTTCGTCTTTTTGGAATCCCCCAAAAGTTTTCGAATGGACTGCATGTACTCATCCCGAACACCCCAGGCAGCTAAAATCCAAAGGGGTGCCAGAAGCAACACGATGACCCCTAACTTTTGATCGGGAATTCCCAAGAGAGGCGCAACGACGATAATTAAAAGGCCCGCCAGCGTTTTTGAAACACGGTAAGCCAGCATATCGATGAAGGGTTTAACACGATAACGGATTTGACTTGGAATGGGCAGATAGAGGATTTCTTTGCTGAGCTGATTAATTGAGTAATTAAAACTTCCATCATAAACTTTGGCCGCACCCGCGACAGCCAAAATAGGCAGAAAAATAGTGGCGGTTGAACACAAACACAAACCGATGGGAAGAAGAAGCAAAGAAATGCCAATCCCAAGATGCCGAAGTACATAACTGGCAACGATTAACTGCATCACGAACGAAACACCATTTAAAAGCGCCATGAAACCGCCAAAGAAAGCGGTTCTGGCATTCTTGGCAACAATGGTAGTTTCGACAACGGAATTGAACTGGTTGTCCACAATGGTGGAAGCAACTTTGGCAATCATGACCAAAGCCATAATCAAAATGAGATATCGAGAACTAAAAAGCACTTTCCAAATAGACTCTTCGCGCTCATTGACCGCTGAAGATCCGCTTGTCTTTTTCGCGGCATCCCCTGCATTTTGAACGTGTTCATACTTCCAAGCCGCGTTCATGAGTACAATGCACATACAAAGCAGCCCGCCGACCACCAGGAGAAGATTTTCGGTCCCCAACCGTTCGGCGAATTGGTTGGTCACTAAGCCTCCAATGATCCCGCCGAGGCTCCCGCCGCTGATAATAAAACCGAAAAGGCGCTTGGCCTCCTGTGGGTCAAAAATATCGTTTGCGAGCGTCCAACACTGAGTCACAATCGTAATGGAGTAGGCTGCCACCCAAAAATAAAAAATATAAGAAAGCCATTCCACATAGCCCAACTTAAAGAGCGCCCAAAACGCAAAAATATTGGAGGCGAAAAAACCAGTAGCAACGGAAAACAAAACGTTTTTATGAACCAGCCATCGAGACAGTTTGCTATAGGCAAAAGTGATAAAAATAAGAAATAGTCCTTCGCCGACATAGGCATAACGAAGATTTTCAGCGCCGTGGGCGGTGAGGAAAAGAGAGCTGCGAATGGGTTTTAAAATGTACAGGGTGGCAATGCTAAACGCAAAACAAAGAAACATCAGAGTAGCTTTGCGCCACTCGTCCTGCTTGATTCGAACAATGGGTTGGACTAAGCGGGTAATCGTTTCAAGCATGAATTAAAGCAAACCGAAATGGGGCTTAAACCCCATGATCGATTTGAACAATCTCGAGCGTAGCGCCCTCGGCTTTTTGAGCTAAGATAATTTTGAGCGGAGGATCGCTCCAATCGTCCTTCTGGCCATATTTTGCCTGGACGAGAAGCGCAAGCCGACTGCCGGGTTTTAGAGAAGGAACTTTAAAGGAAAAGGGGGACGCTTCGAAGTCTTGATATTTGCTGAGGCGATGACTTCCACCCGAGCCTACCGACATCAATTGGTAACGATAACGCGTCCCTTCTTGAGGGGCAAAGCCATATTTGAGGGAAAGGTCTTCAAAACGGATTTGATAGGTACCGTCATCAACCTGAAACAAACGAATCCGATCAAGAGGTGTCACATGACCAAACCAGTAACGAGCGATGATATCGCGGCGTACAATTAAAATTTCAGAGAGAATATGCGCACTATCAGAATCTGAGAATCGAGCCGTGTCCACGACTGCTTTAATTTCCTCGTTAGAAAAAGACATCAATATTTTGGCAGCCCAAAAAGCATCGGCGCGTGTGAGACGTCGGAATACTTCGTAAGGCAACTGCGTTTTCCATGCTTCGGGTTGAAACTCAGCATTATCAAAATAACCGAGCGCTGGATTTGCAATGCCGCGATGATGCAGTTCATCCCATTTTCTTTCCCACGGCTTCTCAACTATTTTAAGCGTGGGCGCCGCTTTCCCTATCTCATACCAGTCAACAATATGTTCGTAACCCGCGGCGGGAACTTTTGGATGATTGGCCGCGCTGCCTAAAGCCGATCCAAAATCAATCAGGTAATGCTTCACTACTGGTTTTCCATCTTCAGTTTCTATGGCATCCAACGTATTTCCTTCGCGAAGATCATAATGGTTCAGCCAAGATCCAAAAACACGCAGCGCTCTTAAAGAACGCCTGTCTTCATGAGGAATGAGGTCGTCAGGATCTGATTTTCGGCGCCCTTCAAAATCCATATAACCCTTGTCATTTTCAATGAGTTTGCTTGCGGAAGCGCGAACCAAACCGCCTTTACGTTTGGGGATCTTTTCAATGAGCTCCTGAAGCGCTTCTTGAGTGAGCGGTTTTTTGAATCCATCTTCATTATAATAAGTAGCTTTCGGATCCGGTGTCAGGAGCGTGGGGTTAAAATCAATCAAATAATACTGAGCCACATGGTAACCAAAAGCGTAAAAGAGTTTGTGCGCGATGGTCTCCGCTGAGGTTGCCATCTCCGGATTATCCTTTGGATCAAATTTAAGTAAATAACGCGCGCCTTTCTGATCCTCCACAAAAAAGCCGGCGGTCATTCCATCTGATTTGCCCTTCATCACGCGTAAAGAACCGGATAAATCCGGGCCTTCGCTGCGATCCGGACCTTCCCTTAACTCCTCGCTGGAAAGATGTTTGCGGGCATGCCGATTCACAAAAAAACCGGAATCCGGAACCTCATCAAACGGATTGACATCAAGGGCTTCATATTTTTTAAACAAAAGACGGTCTTTGATCCGGTCGAATCTGAGCAAACTAGCAAACTGATCGTACACGATTTTGTCGAACAGCTCACGGTAAAACGAGGTTTCCTGATCTTTTATCTTTTGATCGAGCTCCTCTGCTGCTACGCCAAAACTTAAAGAGGGAAAAGCGATCAGTATGATCCCTGCGGATAACATTAATGATGCAATTAATTTTTTAATACGGCTAATGTTTGTCATCATTTTCCTCAAAGCTAAAATGGAATTTTGGTATGGCTTCCCGCTTGCCATTTTTCATTGCCGCGGGCAATCGTCACGGAAAAAATAGTACGCCGGCGGAACTTAACATTAAGACCGCCGCCATATGAAAACTTAAGCTCATCGAAACCAAAATCCCCAAATTCTCCAAATACTTCGCCGACATCAAAAAGCGCGACGGCATCTCCGGCAAAGTCGCCGTATTCGTAAATATTGTAACGATATTCCGCATTGGCCGCCAAAAGGCCCTCGTCAAAAAAACGATTGTACCGATAGGAACGCAAAAGCTCGCTTCCATCCGCGCGATCGGTTCCTCCCAAGCGCGCCATATTGAAAAAAGGAATTTGTCCTCCGCCCAACTCTTGATTTTTTTCACCCGTAAGCCGTAACGCAAGAATCCGTCGATCGGATTTGATGGGCAGAAAATGGCTGATGGATCCCCCAAACTTTAAATAATGAAAATCGTTTCCATCCGTATCGTGAAAGTATGAAAACTCGGCAAGCTGTTGACCGCCGTGCTTGGGATCATGTTTGTTGTCCCGTGTATCGTGGCTCAAATAAGTTTTAAGTCCGATCAAATCACCACCATTAATACCGGGGATCGAACCGACTGGAAAATGCTCTTTAATTTTTCCGACCCGCTCACGATTTCCGTTTCCGATATTCATTTTTTGGAAAATAAACGATTCCTTTACTTCCAAGGCAGGCGTTGGCTGATAGCCAACACCGGTATCAAAACGAAGCTCCTCAGGTTGGTAGGTTGAATACTCGCCTAAGCTCGTATCCTGGCCAAGGCCGTAAAAACTTTCGCTTGAACTTCGGTGATAACTCACCACGCCGTCATTAGAAAACAAACTGTCAGCGGTTGAGAGTTTATATTTTCCGCCTAAGTCAACGGTGCTGCCGGCAAAACCGGCATTCGGCGTCCATCCTCCAAAAGCGGTGAGCGAAGCATGGGGCTGTTCTACTTTGAGCAATTTTTCAATTTCAACACGGCCTTCAAGCCCCATGATGCCAAGGCCGCCTGAGGTTGGAGATTTTGGTTTTGGATAAATGCCATGAGAGGCGAGTTCGTCAAAAAACCAAATCGTTTTGTCATCGAGGTGGTTTTCTTCCATCCATTGAAGCGATCTTCCGGTCACATAACCCACGGGGCGGAAGGGTTGTTCTAGAATCCGCGCGAGCCATTGATTTTGCTCGCGTTTTGCAACCACATCAACACGAACCGCTCCGGGATATTTTGGGATCGCTACGTAAGGATCGTACGGGATTTCTTCCTGAGCAAAAAGGAGGCTGGCGCTGATGATTAAACCGGAAAGTAAAAAAATAAAAACCGCGATCTGTTGCTTCTTTTTTATTCTTTTTTGCTCTCTCATGCTAGTACCGTTACAATTTTGTTTTTACAGTTCATTACTTATCTCAATGGCTAAATGGTCAGAATAAGATTGTGGTGGCACTGTACCCATAATTTCAAAATTGTAACGGCACTAGGCCGAAGATTGATTTGGAAACAGTTTTGATTTCCTAAGTTGATAAAAAGAAGAAAGGATGTTTGTTTTCACTTGTTCCGACGCTCCAATTTTAGCATTCGAATCACCATGAGCAGCCGCAAAGCGATAAACGAACTCTTTTAAATGCCCGTAACGAAACGGCCGAAATCCGCATGCCTTCATTTCCTGATAGGCCTTCTCTGCCGTCCATCCCTCATGAGCGATTCTCCAACAAGCAATGACAACGCCTGTACGCTCCTGGCCATGTTTGCAATGAACCAAAATCGGCCTTGCTTCTGGTGATTCGATTAAAGCAAGTGCTTTTTCAATCGTCGCCTCATCCGGCTGATCCCAACCGCTCCAAGGAATTGAAACCATCTTAATTCCCTGCGGCGTTAAAAACTCTTCTTCCGCTTTTACCCGCTTAAGATTGTTATCAAAACTAAGGACTGTTTTGATCCCCAACTTCTTAAGCAAAGGTGCGGCTTCTTTAGAAACAAGTCCGCAGCGGTAAATATCTGGAGTAACCTGGCGAAAATTAAAAGCGGTTTTTTTAAGTTCCCTGAAAACCGCGTCATCCTCTGAAAGAGCGGTGGGGGCCTTCGCAACTACCCCCGCCAAGCCTGTGACCACCCATATAATAGAAGGAATAATGAAAATTCTCAAATACTTTTCCTGATGGTAACGGATTAAATTCTTACCTCTATACATCGTCTTTTTCCCCAAAAAATTTACTTCAATCGAAGGGCGCTTCAAAAGCATTCTGAATAAGGTTGATCAGTGGCCGGCTGCCTTTCATTTGAATGGCCAAAACATCAAATCGAACGGCGGGATTAACCTTCGGATGTTGCGCCAAATACCATGAAGCAAGGCGAATGATTTTATCCTTTTTGCGGGAATCAACCGCTTCCTCCGGAAACCCAAAGGTGCTATCCCGGCGGGTTTTAATTTCAATAAATACCAATGTATTTCCTTCGCGAGCCACCAAATCGATTTCTCCGAACGGAGAGCGCACATTGCGTTCGATAATTTGATAACCGCGTTCTCGAAGATAGTTTTCACCCAAATGTTCTCCGAGTTTTCCGGTGGCTTGATTGAGGTGCTTAGAACTCATGCTTCAACCGTTCGAAGTAAGCGCGCAACAGGTTCAAACGTCATTCGATGAATCGGACAAGGCCCGCATTCCTCAAGCGCGGCCACATGAGCCGCGGTTGGATAACCCTTGTGATGGCGGAAACCATAATGAGGGAATTCGAGGTCATAGCCTTCCATCATTTCATCCCGTGTTACTTTTGCGACAATGGAGGCAGCGCCAATGGAAATTAATTTTGAATCTCCGGCGACAACGGGAAGCTGAGGAATAGGCACGTCAATTTTGAGGTGCCCGTCGATGAAAAGAAAATCGGGGGTCACGGAAAGCGCGAGCACAGCTTTTCGCATTGCCAAAAGCGATGCGTTTAAAATATTGATGCGATCGATTTCCTTTTCGCTGACGACCCCAATGCCAACAAGCGCATGCGTAATAATCGTCCAGAATAGTTTCTTGCGGCTTTTGGGGGTAAGGAGTTTGGAATCACGAATGCCTTTAAGGTGAACGTTTCTTGGAATCATACACGCAGCTGCTACCACAGGCCCCGCCAGCGGGCCGCGCCCTACTTCATCGACTCCCGCCACAAAGCGGAGCCCTTCTTCGTGCAGAATCGATTCTAAGCGGATATGACTGTTTGTCACATTCACCTGAGTTAAGAGGTGCAATTAGAAATGGCGCTAGGATTTAACTCCGTGTTTTGCGCGTAAATGATAAAGTTTAGCGCGACGAACTTTTCCTTTTTGAATAACCTGTATTTTCTCAATGTGGGGTGAGTGAAGCAAAAAAACTTTTTCGACCATATCATCCCGCACTTCCTTTAAAACATTAAACGTGGCATTGGTGCCACGGCCGCGCCTACGGATGACCGTTCCCTGGAAAATTTGAACCCGGGTTTTATCTCCTTCCCGAACTTTCAAGTGTATTTTTACTTCATCCCCCACATTGAATTCAGGAATTGATTTTTGAAGGTAGTCTTTTTCAATTAATTCAATTTTTTTCATTCTTACCGCCTTTGGTTCTCCTTTTTTGATTTGTATTCACCCGTCATTGCGAGGACTGCCGACGGATGGACTGGACGAAGCAATCTCGGAGATTGCTTCGCTTTCCGCCACCCGTGACGGCGGATCCGCCGTTCTGCTGGGCGGACGCTCGCAATGACGGCTTTGTTGCGTAGCAAATCAGGCCTAAACTTCTTGGTAACGCCGTGGGCTTGCTCAGAACGCCAGGACTCGATCGTCCGATGATTCCCGGAAAATAAAACTTCAGGAACTTTCCAACCTTGAAAATCCCGAGGCCGCGTATACTGCGGAAAATCGAGCGCTCCACGGTTAAACGATTCGGACTCAAGTGAGGCGCGGTTTCCTAAAACCCCCGGAACCAAACGAATCACCGCATCAACAAAACACAAGGCCGGAAATTCACCGCCTGTGGCGACAAAATCTCCGATCGAAATTTCCTCATCGACCAAATGTTTGTGAACGCGTTCGTCAATGCCTTCATAATGGCCGCAGATAAAAATCAAATGCGGTTTTTTCGCAAGCCGCTTGGCCGTTGATTGCTTGAACGTTTCCCCTCTCGGAGAAACCAGAACCCGCCATCCGCCGGGTCCTATTTTCTTGAGGCAATCAAAAATCGGCTGAATCATCATCACCATTCCGGCGCCTCCGCCGAAAGGTTTGTCGTCACATGTTTTGCGCTTATCCAGCCCGTAATCCCTTAAATTATGAACCTGAATCTGAACGCGGCCCCGTTTCTTGGCCTGCTTCGCCATGGATTCATTCAGAGGGCCTTCCAACAATTTCGGAAATAAGGTGAGAATATCAATTTTCATCTCACCACCTGATTCTACCGGCTAGTCTGAGCAAATTTTTTGAGAAGGCTTTGCACCGTTTCGGTGGGTTTCGCCCCTTTGGAAATCCAATTTTTAATCCGCTCTGCTTTCAACTGAATGCGGGGAGGGTCCTGACGCGGATCGTAATAACCCACCTCTTCAATAAACCGCCCATCCCTAGGCATTTTGGCATCCGCCACAACAACGCGCCAGTGGACTTTCTTTTTGGTACCAAACCTTTTCAATCGAATTCGTACAGCCAATTTTTCCTCCTTGTAACTTGAAGTTAGTTCTTTTCTTTTTCTCTTTTAATCGAAGCGCCTAAAGCAGATAGTTTCTCTTCGATTCGCTCATAACCGCGATCCAAATGATAAACCCGGTGCACTTCCGTCACTCCCTCCGCAACAAGGCCGGCCAATACCAAGGCCGCGCTTGCTCTCAGATCAGACGCCATCACCGGCGCGCCGCTTAAATGTTTCACGCCATGCACAATGGCGCTTGAGCCTTCCAAAAAAATTTTTGAGCCCATTCGATTTAATTCACTGACATGAATGAAACGATCGGGATAAATTTTCTCGGTAATGACGCTGATGCCCGGGGTAACGGCCATTAACGCCATCATCTGCGCTTGAAGATCCGTCGGAAAACTCGGATAAGGAAGCGTCGTCACGTCCGTCGGCCGGAGGAGGCCATTTCGCCGAATGCGAATGGAATCCTTTGTTTTATTAATTATGATTCCGGCTTGCCGCAGCTTGTCAAGGAGCGCATGGCTATGCTCGGGAACGCAATTCCGAACGAGGACATCGCTTCCGCGATTCATGGCCCCTGCTACCATAAAGGTTCCTGCCTCAATCCGGTCAGGAATAATGCTATGGCTTATGCCATGGAGCCTGTCAACCCCTTGGATCTCAATCAGATGGGATCCGTGCCCACTAATCTTAGCCCCCATTTTAATGAGAAACTCAGCTAAATCAACTAGTTCTGGTTCGCAAGCAGCGCTCTCAATACGGGTCGTGCCGCGGGCCAAAACAGCCGCCATCATAACATTGGCGGTAGCCAAAACAGATGAACCGTAGCTTCCTCCTAAATAAACGTCGGCACCGCGTAAGCCGCGTTTTGCGCGTGCTTTAACATAGCCATGTTCAATGGTAATTTCGGCTCCAAGCGTTTCCAGGCCTTTCAAATGCAAATCAATAGGACGGGATCCAATAATACAGCCTCCCGGAAGGGAAAGTTCCACATACCCCAAACGCCCCAAAAGCGGCCCTAAAACGCAGACGGAAGCCCGCATGGTGCTCACCAAATTGTAAGGCGCAATGGATTTTAAATGATTGTTCGATTGAATTTCGATGGTGGGCCCGGCATGATTGACTCGGGCACCCAAAAAGCGCAAAAGCCTGACCATCGTAACAACATCTCGTAAGGACGGAATATTTTGAATCTCGGAAGTCCCGTCGGCCAAAAGAGCGGCTGCCATAATGGGAAGCACGGCGTTTTTAGCGCCCGAGATAAGGACTTCGCCTTTTAATTTCTTTCCGCCCTTAATAACAATTTTATCCATCCCGTTAGACCTCTCTCATGTAAGATTCTTCCTTATCAAAGCAGGATGGAAAATTAATATAGTTCGCATTTTGATTTTATCGCTCATAAAGGTCTAACGGGATCCATGATTCACGAGTTGAGCTGTGATAATCCGTTCTTCGCCACAATTGTCTTTTGAGATTTGAACATCGCAAAAATCATTTGTTTCCAAAATGTGAGAAATTTTATTTGCTTGCCCGGCTCCGATTTCAAAAAAGATAAATCCGTCCGGTTTCAAAATTGATTTTGCTTCCCGAGCCATGCGTTGATAAAACAAAAAACCATCCGTGCCGCCATGGAGAGCAATTCGAGGCTCAAAAGCAATTTCGGGCTGTAAATGATCAAATTCCGGATCGGTCAAATACGGCGGATTTGATACGATGGCATCCACAAGGCCGTTTACTCCATGCCACAAATCGGTTTCAATGAAATGAACCCGATCGGATACGTCGTTTCGGATAGCGTTCATTTTAGCATATCGAAGCGCTTCTGTTGAAATATCTGTTGCGGTCACCAACCATTCGGAACGTTCTTGGGCCAGGCTGATCGCAATATTTCCAGAACCCGTTCCTACGTCTAATAGATGAAGGGGTTTGACACCCAAACAATTTAATACGACCTCCGCTAAAACTTCGGTTTCAGGCCTTGGAATCAAACAACCTTCGCCTATCTCCAGAATGGCGTGCCGGAATTGGACTGCCCGCATTAAATACTGAAGTGGATATCGGCCTGCGCGCTTAGCCAAAAGTGTTTCATACTCACTTTCAATTTGCCGATTGATTTCAATTTCGGAATCGAGATAAATTGAAAATCGAGGACGGTCGAGCACATAAGAAAGGAGTTCTTCGGCGGAAATTGTTGCTTCTGGAACACGGGCAGCTTCGAGAAAATGAATCCCTTTTTTAAGACATCGAGAAACAGTCGTGCTCATCCCGTTAGAACTCCAGATAACAATAATTTTAATGATAACGGCTGTTGCCCGGTCTCAACTGCTTGCATTTAAAATAACCTCATTGCGTTTAGAGTTCTAACGGGATCATAAAGCGTTCAACCTTCTGGCGCGATCTTCCTTCATTAAACCGGAGATGAGTTCCTCCAGATTGCCGTCCAAAATATCATGAAGCGAATGAAGCGTGAGCCCAATTCTGTGATCCGTCACACGATTGTCCGGAAAATTATAAGTCCTAATTTTTTCGCTCCGGTCGCCGCTTCCAACTTGTTTTCTCCGGTTTTCTGAAATTTCACGCGCTTGTTTTTCGCGTTCCATTTCCAAAAGCCGTGCGCGTAAAACACGCATCGCTTTATTTTTATTTTTAAGCTGCGAACGTTCGTCTTGGCAGCGAACAATCATGCCGGTCGGAATATGAAGAATCTGAACGGCGGAATCTGTCGTATTAACTCCTTGGCCGCCTGGGCCGCCGGCGCGGCAAACTTCAATGCGTAAATCGTCAGGCTTAACATTCACTTCTACTTCATCCGCTTCTGGAAGAACCGCAACTGTTGCGGCAGAAGTATGAATTCGTCCGCTGGCCTCTGTTTCCGGAACGCGTTGGACCCGATGCGTGCCACTTTCAAATTGAAATTTTTGATAAGCTTCCTCTCCTGAAACGCCAACAATCACTTCCTTAAATCCTCCTTTTCCGGAAGGGCTCGTACTGATAATTTCTAAGGCAAGCCCGTGTTGGGCAACGTAACGTGAATACATACGAAACAGGTCGCGCGCAAAAAGGGAAGCTTCTTCGCCGCCTGTTCCGGCTCGAATTTCAACGATGATATTTTTGTCCAAATTTATATTCGATCCTTCAAGCAGTTTTTCCTCTAATAACGCTTCGAGCTCACCTGCTTTCGCGCTTAATTTTTCGCGCTCTTCCTGATAAAGTTTTGTCAGCTCTTCGTCTTTATTTTTGCTGTTGAAAAATGTTTCGATTTCTTGGAGCTCATGATGAACCCGCTCATACTCCGACAAAGCCGTTGTAAACGGTTTTAACCGGGCCAGCTCTTTTGTGCATGCTTGATATTGCGTGCGGTCTTTAAAAAGCTCCGGATCGGCAAGTTTCGCTTCTAGCTCTTGAGCCCGAAGTTTTATTTTTTTAAGTTGTTCAATCAGCATAAAGGAAGGAAATGGTCCTGCAAGGAAGGCTGTTTAACGCAGCTCTTAACGCCGTTTCCCCGATTTGGCTGATACTCGGTTGCCGTACTTTTTCTGAAATTTATCGATTCGCCCGGCCGTATCAATCAATTTCTGGCGCCCGGTAAAAAGAGGGTGGCAGGCGGAACAAATATCGACTGTAATTTCTGCCTTCGTACTTCTTGTCTCAATAACGTTCCCGCAGGCGCATCGAACGACAGCGGGGCCGTAATTAGGGTGAATATCGCTTTTCATTAACTCGCTCCTTATTTTTCTGCTTTATTCAAACTCATTAAAAATTCTGCGTTGGTTTTGGTTCTGGCAAGCCGTTCCAAGAGAAGCTCCATCGCCTCAGTTGGATTCAGCTCATTCAAAACCTTTCTCAAAATCCAAACGCGATTCAGCTCATCCGGATGCATCAGCATGTCTTCTTTCCGGGTATTCGACTTTTTGACGTCGATGGCCGGATAGATTCGCTTTTGAAAAAGATTCCGGTCGAGCTGAAGCTCCATGTTGCCGGTTCCCTTAAATTCTTCGAAAATAACTTCGTCCATCCGGGAACCGGTGTCCACCAAAGCGGTGGCGATAATGGTAAGGCTTCCTCCCTCTTCCACGTTGCGCGCGGCCCCGAAAAAGCGCTTGGGTTTATGGAGCGCGTTGGAATCCACGCCGCCTGAGAGAATTTTTCCGGAATGAGGAACGACCGTGTTATAAGCGCGCGCAAGACGCGTGATGCTGTCGAGCAGAATCACCACGTCACGCTTATGCTCCACAAGCCGCTTCGCTTTTTCAATGACCATTTCAGCCACTTGAACGTGCCGTTCGGGAGGTTCGTCAAAGGTAGAAGAAATGACCTCGCCTTTGACCGAACGCTGCATGTCCGTCACTTCTTCAGGGCGCTCATCAATCAAGAGCACGATTAAATAAACATTGGACTCATTTTCCGTGATGCTATTTGCGATTTTCTGCAGCAGAATGGTTTTGCCGCTATACGGCGCTGCCACGATTAAACCGCGCTGGCCTTTTCCAATCGGGGTAAGAAGGTCCATGACCCGCATGGAAAGCTCTCCGGGCTCCGTTTCCAACATAATGCGCTTGTTTGGATAAAGCGGCGTCAGGTTATCAAACGGAATTTTATCCCGGCCTGCCTCTGGCGGCTCATAATCCACGGCTTCAACCTTAAGAAGCGCGAAATAACGTTCCCCTTCTTTGGGCGGGCGGATTTGGCCGCTGACCGTATCGCCCGTTCTAAGGCTGAATTTCCTGATCTGCGAAGGAGAAACGTAGATATCATCCGGTGAGGGCAGATAATTATAATTAGGAGAACGCAAAAATCCGAAACCATCCTGCAGGATTTCGAGCACTCCTTCCCCAAACATAACTCCCGATTGCTCGGCTTGCGCTTGAAGGATCTTAAAAATAAGATCCTGCTTATTTAAGCCTACGGAATCGACAATTTTAAATTTTTTAGCGATTTCATGCAGTTCTGAAACCTTCTTTTTCTTAAGCGCAGCCACATCCAAAAGCCCTTCATGGCTCCGCGCTACATCGGATTCGGTATACTGCTCTTCTTCAACCGCTGCGACTCTTTTGCCACCCCTGTTTAAATGTTCTTTCGTTTCTCTAACCATTTTTATTTCTATGCTCCTTTTAATCGTCATTGCGAGGAGTCCCGTAGGGGACGACGAAGCAATCTCTGAGATTGCTTCGCTTTGCTCGCAATGACGGGTTCGCTGTTAATTTTTCCCAAATCAATTTCGTTTTTTGAATCAATGAATTCTTAGAACCTGTATTCAATATGTAATAATCCGACCGCCGCTTTTTTTCAGGTTCAGGAAGTTGAGCCTTAAGGCGTAAGCGCACTTCCTTAGGCTTAAATCCAGAATGCTTAAGCCGCTTCTCGATATTCTGAGCGCCGGCCAAAACCGAAACCGTTGCATCACACATGCGGTTCATGCCCGATTCAAAAAGAAGCGGCACTTCCAAAATCACAATCCCCTGCCGAATCCGTTTTAGCTCTGA
>Ga0155264_146_pt1 | contig 33235 bp, 33 predicted proteins | sample RifCSPhighO2_02_FD_106232 | JGI IMG/M metagenome (GOLD analysis project Ga0155264, IMG submission 106232) | Omnitrophica bacterium RIFCSPHIGHO2_02_FULL_46_11
GCCCTTTTGTAACCCGTGAAGAATTCCGTTATGTCATTGAAGAGAGTACGAAAGGGGGCGTCATTCTGGCCCACGAGAAACAGCTGATCGACACAATTTTAAATTTAAGTTCTGTACGCGTTGAAGAAGTAATGGTTTCCGTCGAGAAATTTCCGAAAGTTTCTCTTACGGATAAAATTCGCGAAGTAAAAGAGCTGGCAAGGCAGACGAAAACGCACGCGGTTCTGGTCTATGAAGAAATACCTTCTCTTGTGGTGGGTATTATGTACGTGTTTGACGTCCTTTTTGAGGAAAATGAAGATCAGACGCTCTCGCGCTATTTGAAAGCACCTTTGTTCGTCGGGCATGATACAACCGTTGAGAAAGCAATCTTTTCCCTTCAATCCAAGCACGCTTCTTATGCAGCAGTCATTAGCGCTGACCGGGAAGTGATCGGAGTGGTTAGCCTCGAAAATCTGATCCGCTTTTAACTCTTTATATTGAACTCTCCTAGACCGACTTCGGAAGAGTCTCCCCCCTATCTTTTTTACCTTAAGATATGCCCATTTTAAGCCGATAAAATGAAGCGACTAAAAGCGATTATCGCATAGCTTTTATACATACCTATTACGTTGGTTGATTTACCGGGAATCAGAGGGAGGGGGCTAGCCCGTGCGAGTTTTTGCGATTGCGAATCAAAAAGGTGGCTGCGGAAAGACAACGACAGCGATCAATCTGTCCGCCTGCCTCGCGTTCCTTCAAAAGAAGGTTCTTCTGATTGATTTAGATCCCCAAGGACACGCGACATGCGGCCTGGGAGTCAAAGCCGAATTTTTGGAACGAACCAGTTATGATTTATTCCAAGGCATCTTTAACAATATCAATGATTTAATTCTGCCCATCAATGATTTTCTGTCTCTTATTCCAACCCATAATATTTTAAGCCGAGTGGAACAAGAGATTGACCAACAAGAGCGCGGTTCTTACGAAGCTTTGTCGAATCGGATGGCCCAGTTGGGAGACTCGTACGATTATGTCCTTATTGATTCACCACCCCATATCGGCTTTTTGACAGCCAACGCGATCACAGCCGCCCAGGAAGTTATCGTTCCGATCGAACCGTCATTCTTTTCTCTGCACGGCCTTGCAAAAATATTTGAGACCATTGATTCAAATCAAAGAAACCAAAATCGCCAACTTCGTCTTCATGCCCTGATGACTCGCTTTGATAAGCGGACACGGCTTGCACGTGAAATTCAGGAAGAAGTCAAAAAATATTTTCAGCAGCAGATGTTTTTGAATACGATTGACGAAAACATTCGATTAAAGGAAGCAGCTGCAAGCGGAAAAAGCATTGTTGATTTTGATCGGGAATCCGTGGGTTTTCGCAATTATATGGGCCTTGCCATTGAAGTGATTGAACGAGGTTTGATTTGTCAAACGATGTCTACGGTCGATCCTCAGGACCAAGAAACCCAGATGCCGCCAGAAGTAATAAAATCTGAGCCTCAAAATGTTGCAAGTTTTGAAGGACATACAAAGGAAACAGAAACCATCCCAGGCCAACCCCGGTGTTCGTTAAGAGGACAGGGTGAATTCAATCTTGATGAATTGAAGCCCAAAAAAGTGTTGGGAGGTATTTTGTTTTCTTATTTAAATCGGGAAGCTGGATCTGTTCTGATCGCCGGAGATTTCAGCCGTTGGATTGTAGAGCCACTTCTTTTAGTTGATGAATCGATTGGGCTGTGGCAAAAAGTTATTCATCTTGAACCCGGAACTTATCATTATAAGTTTTTGGTGAACGATGTTTGGAGAACCGACCCGGCTAATCATTCCACCAAAACCAATCGGTACGGAGGAATTGATTCAGTCATTACCGTTGAGGCATCGCCATCGGCGTATGAAAATCGACAAGAGACTAAAACGGGGACTTGCTGATTTATCCAGCTTTTTTTCTGGTGAGATAAACATCACCCTTAAAAAACAGGAACGTACTTTCCTTACGATCGAACCCCCTCTTGATTCTTCCGATGATTTTCTCCCCCCTCGATTGGTTTTTACTTCCTTTTTATCTGCCTCCGAAGTTTTAGAGCCGGAGGAATTGATTCAATTAGCCGATTTGTTGCGGGCTGCTTTTCCGGAAGTTTGTCTGTTGTCTCTTTCGCCAAGCCGATCTCGCTATGAGGCATATGCGCAGGTTGCTCCGGTTCCCGCATGGGAAGAGATAACGGGTAATCCTAAAGTATCGCTCCATCCAATTAGGGATGGGATTTCTTTTGCTTATGTTTCACGAAGTCAATTTCATGAATTGGTTAAACCGGAAATTATTCTTTCGCATGCTTATCAAACGACAGGATTGCGTACCGCGCTTATTATTTTTGATTCTGTTTTAGGCCAAAATTTTTCGCCGCTTTCCTTCAATGTTTCCCATGCAAACACCCTTGAACTAATAGATCATTGTGTTTTTATCGTTCAACCGGATTTGAATCAACTCGGAAAAACTTATGAACTGATTCGCTCTTGCCTTGCGCGAAATCAAGCGCTCCAATGTTCTATTTTTATTGCCGGTGCTGGCGCCAAATCCCTTTGGGAAGTGGTTTATGAGCGTTTCAATGTGATTACTTCTCAATTCCTTGCTTCCAATTTGGGATTTTTAGGATGGGCCGAAGGCAATGAAATTCAGCTCAACCCGGAATTGCTTATGGATGAGCGGAAGAATCCCGCACAGCTTCCTTTTAAAGCATCCTTAAGTGAGCTGTTTTGCTTGCCCATACTCAAAGGGTAATGATTTATCATTCCGCTGTTTTCCAAGCCAACCAGGATCGTCTGAAGCACTTTGCCATTGAATTGGCAGAGCAGCTTATCCCAAAAGGAAAAATTCTTACCTCTCAGGCAAACGATGATTCAATCCATTTTGTCGTACAAACAGGGTCGATCTTAGCTGGGTTCGAGTTTCACGTTAAAGAATTAAGCGCAAGCGCCCTTCAAGGTATTTTGAAGGTTCTTGCCGATCTTGAGTTAACGCGAAAAAACGGAGGCCATTTGCAATTAAAAGAGATCAAATTTTATATACTGGCGCCTTCCTTTTCTCAAGATTTTTTGAATCAGATTCCCACAAGCTGGCAGGGAATACGGCTTGTTGAATGGTCATTCATTCGATCAGATTCAAGCGAAGGAATGTTCATTCGTGAAATTGAAGCGCCTACGTTTCAAAAGAAAACCACAGAAAAAAATGATAAGACAGAACGAATTGCAAAACGTTTGTCGGGAGACCCAAAAGAAGAATGGAGCACTCCGGAACTCATTGCCTTTGCGCGGCTTGGCATAGAGCTTCGCAATCAGTCTCTTCGCCACTACTGCTTCAACACCTAGGGACGAAAGTCCTTGCGGTGTTTGACGCACTTCCTTATAATGCCAATTTGCGGGTACTTCACCTTATTCCAATATGATTGCGCCAATGGACCACGACCTTCAAATCCTTCAAGCAGTTCAAGAATGGGATAAAGAAATATACGCTATGCAGGAAACGCTTGAAGAGATTCCTTCCGAACTTACAGAAATCAATCAAGAAGTTGAACGTGAACGCAGCAAGTTTAATCAATTTCAGGACCAATTTAAAGCGCTTCAATTAAAACAAAAGGCAAAAGAAGGGGAGCTTGCCACCAAAGAAGAAAATATAAAAAAGTATGAAACTCAGCTGACTCAAGTTAAAACGAACAAAGAGTATACCTCGCTTAAATCTGAAATCACTTCTTTAAAAGCAGATAACTCCATCCTTGAAGAAGGCATTATTGATTTGATCGATCAAGTTGAAAGCTCACAGAAAGAGGCCGCAAATCAGAAGAAAAAATTAGAAGCGGCAGAAGCATTGCTGATACAGAAGAAAAAGGAACTTGAAGAGAAAGCGAAGACAATGCGTGAAAAAATTGACGGGCTTTTGAAAGAGAAAAAAGAAAAGATTAAGACGGTCAACCCTGAGATCGCTTCTCTTTATGAGCAAATCGTTACAAAGAAAAGAGGGCTTGCCATGGTCAATGTGGAAGGTGAGGTATGCCCGGCTTGCCAAATTCAACTCCGCCCTCAAGTTGTGAATGAAATAAAAATGAAGGAAAAAATTATTATCTGCGATAACTGTTCTCGCATTTTGTACTGCGCCTCTTAATTTTTGCCCTCATTTCTTAAGTTTTAATCTTCCTAAGGCTTGATCTTCCGGATGTCATTTCCCACAAAATAAGCAAGTTCGCACTCTCTTCACTCTAAGCTGGCCTCCAGAAGGCCACTACATCTGGTGTTTATTATTTCAGAACCCCCATTAAGTAGCGTAAAATAAATAATTGAAATTTTTCTATGTCTTTTCTTGACAACGACTTAAGTCGTCGACTATACTTCCGATTATATAAAGTGGTGGTAAGTGGTAGAAAGTGGTGATTTTATATGTTCTACGGACAATATGAACATGCGCTGGATGCAAAAGATCGCGTCATCATTCCTTCAAAGTTCCGTGAAATCTTTAAAGAGCATTTCACGGAAAAATTCTTCATTACCCGCGGACTTGATCGCTGTCTCTTTGTTTTCACGGAAGAAGACTGGCGATCACAAGAAAGGCGATTCAGCGAAATACCTTTTACAATCGAAGATTCAAGAAAATTCAATCGGATTTTATTTTCAGGGGCGAGTGAAGTTTTGTGTGACAAACAGGGAAGGATTTTAGTTCCGGAATATTTGAAAAGTTATGCGGAGATTAAACAAGACGTGGTGATTATCGGCGTGTCTAACCGAATTGAAATTTGGGCCAAAGAAAAGTGGCAGGGATTTGTCAAAAACAATTTGGATTCTTATGAATCGTTGGCCGAACGATTAATTCAACCGAAACCAAAATCAGCTTCTTAAGTTAACCTACAAAAGAAGGAGGGCGCATGAGTCATCGATTGAACGGAAATGGACGAGTTGCGGTCAATGTAGTGCGTTGTGATGGCGATCTCAATGCTTCAAGAATGGTGCAGATGAAATCTCGGTTCAGCCGCTTGATCAATCGAAACCGCCGATTTTTTCTTCTAGATTTAAAAGAAGCAAATCATGCGGATTTGGCCGGCCTGGGCATCCTCATTGATCGAATCAGAAGAGTCCGTACTTTAAAAGGCGACATTCGCTTGTTTAATTTACGCCCTGAAGTAGCGGAAATATTGCGTATGATTGGGCTCAACCAGGTGATTGCCACTTATGCGACAGAGGAGGAGGCCCGCAGGAGCTTTCAGGTTGCATAAGCCTGTTTTACTTGAAACCGTTCTTTCTTATTTGAAATTAAAACCAGGCGATATTGTCCTGGATGGGACCGTAGGAAGCGGAGGCCATGCTGAGGCTATTTTAAGGGCTATTCAGCCTGCAGGCTTCCTGATTGGTCTTGATCAGGATGAGGAAGCGATCAAAAGGGTTCAGAATCGCCTTGAAACAGTTGGCGGCCGCTTTATACTCCAACAGTTAAATTTTCGTTATTTTGAGCAAGCGTTATCATCTCTTCATGTTAAGCGACTTAATGCCGTTTTATTAGATATTGGAGTTTCAAGCGATCAGTTAGAAAATCCAGAACGTGGCTTTAGTATTCAGCACGACGGCCCCCTCGATATGCGAATGGACCAGAGGGAAATTCAAACAGCAGCTACTTTCGTCGCGCAAGCAACTGAAGATGAGTTGTTCACGATCTTTAGAGAATATGGGGAAGAGCGCTTTGCCAGCCGGATTGCGCGAGTAATTATAAGAGAACGTGACAAGGAGCCAATCCAAAGAACGGTACAACTTAAGCAATTGGCAGAGCGGGTGGTTCCAGGGCGTTACCGTTTCGGTCGAATTCACCCGGCCACCCGGATTTTTCAGGCTCTGCGGATTGCGGTCAATGACGAATTAGGCGCTTTGAACGAATTTTTACCAAAAGCGTTTGACTGCTTAGAGTTAGGTGGTAAACTAGCAATCATCAGCTTCCACTCTTTGGAAGATCGGATCGTAAAATATTTTTTTCGTGATCAGGCGCAGGCAGGTAAAGGAAAATTAATTACGAAAAAAGCAATTAAACCTGCGGATGAAGAAATTGTTGAGAATCCGCGGTCGCGGTCGGCGAAATTGAGAGTAATCGAGCGAGGTTGAATCTGATGGAATCATCGAAACGCACGGTTACATTTTTAATTTTGGGAACGTTACTCTTGCTTTTATATGTCCACGAGCAAGTTTCCATTTTTCAAGTTTCCTATTCAATTGAGAGAAAAGAAAGAGAAATTGCTCGCCTTAGCGAAGAATACAAAACCGCTAAATTCAATCTTGCCCGTCTCAGATCTCCGCGCCTGTTGAGTGAACGAATGAAAAAAATGTCTCTTGATCTTGGAATCCCAACGGATCAAGAAATCGTTACAATTTTAAAACCCAAACTTCAACCTCTTTCGCATACAAGCCCGATGTTGGATCAGCCGGCATTTCGATTTTTATCGCTGGTACATTTTGTGAAAGAAGCGCAAGCCAGAGACGCTCAAACAAAGACTTCAAAGTGAGGAAGTTCTCACACCACATCTCGAGAGCACGTTTTCTCATCGTGAATTTGGCGATCCTCGCCACATTTCCGCTTATCGTTTATCAATTATTCCGCTTAACCGTTCAGAACCATGATTTCCTTCGCCAATATGCAAGGCGCCAGCATAATATTGTTGTGGAAATCCCGCCGGAGCGGGGCGCCATTTTGGACCGAAATTTAAAAGAATTCGCGACCAATTTGAAAGTGCCCTCCATCTATGCTGTGCCACGGCTCATGCTGGAAAAAGACCGCAAAGTTGCCGCGGAGAAACTCTCAAAAGTTTTAGGTTTAAGTAAACCTTTTTTGCTCGAACGCTTTAGCCGGGATAAAGCATTCGTGTGGATTAAGCGGCGCACTTCGGTTGCCGAAGCCGAAGCCGTTCGCAAACTTAAAAGCGCCAACATTGGAATCACTTATGAACCGAAACGATTTTACCCTCAGGGTGAGATGCTTGCTCATGTGATTGGTTTCTGCAATATTGACAATATCGGCCAAGAAGGGCTCGAGCTGCTTTACGAACGAAGGCTTGCCGGCCGTCTTGGATATCGATATACAAAACGGGATGCTTTTGGCCGGGAAATGATTGCCCTTGAAGAAAAATTAGTTCCGCCGCTCAATGGCGCGCGCCTCATTTTAACGATCGATCAATATATTCAATATGTAACAGAACAAGCGCTCGACGATGCGTTTAAAAAGCGTCATGCCAAAGGCGCTACCGCGATTGTGATGAATCCGAAAACAGGTGAGATTTTAGCGATGGCTTCGCGTCCTACTTTTGATCCGAATCGCCTGAGTGAGTCGGATGCGGCTCACCGCAGAAATCGGCCCATTACGGATATCTTTGAACCAGGCTCCGTGTTTAAGATTGTGACAGCAGCAGCAGCGCTGAATGAAGGAAAAGTAACGCTTCAAGATACATTCAATTGTGAAAATGGCGAGTGGCAGGTGCGGGCCAGCCGCGTCATTCACGATGTTCATCCATATGGCCGCTTGAGTTTTCCGGAAGTCTTGATTAAATCGAGCAATATCGGCACCGTCAAAATTGCGATGCGGCTTGGGGAAGAGCCGCTGTATCGTTACATTAAGCAATTTGGATTTGGCGAAAAGACCGGTATTGATTTTCCCGGAGAAGTCAGCGGCATTCTTCATCCTTTAAACAAATGGTCAAAAGTTTCAATCACCTCAATTCCGTACGGCCAAGAAGTAGCGGCCACGGCACTTCAAATGCTTCGTGCGATTGCCGTGATTGCCAATGGCGGCCATTTGGTAAAGCCTTATCTATTAAAAGAAATTCAAGATGCAAATGGTGTTAGTTTAATGAAAAATGAACCCATTGTCTCTGAAGAGTCGATTTTAAAACCAGAAGTAGTTGCGTCGATGAATGAGATTCTCCAGCGTGTTGTGTCGGAAGGCACCGGGACTTCAGCGCAGATTGAGGGTATTCGCATCGCAGGTAAAACGGGAACAGCGCAGAAGCTAGAGCCTGGAGGTGGCTATTCTCATCGCCATTTCATAGGCTCTTTCATTGGGTATGCTCCTGCTGAGGATCCCATGCTGGCGATGATTGTTTCAATCGATGACCCCCGTCCTTATTATTATGGCGGGACGGTTGCCGCGCCCGTTTTTAAGGATGTGATTGAACGCAGTCTCATTCATTTGGGATATGTTCCGGAGAAAAAACCGGCGAAGAAAACGGATCAGAAATCGCAGGCGATTAGCGGGCGCGCGTCCTCGCCGTCGCTTCCAAGAAATCCACAACCTGAATTTCAGGGTGTGTCCCCTCAAGTTCGCTAAATTCGGTGAGCCCGGCTGGGCTTGTTACATTGATCTCCAAAAGCAGACCGTCGATCACATCAATTCCCACGAAATAAAGCCCATCCGCTGACAATTTTGCGCGCAGGGCTTGAACCAATTGGTGTTCCCGCTGCGTCAAAGACGTATGAACATTTTTTCCGCCGAGTGAAAGATTAGCGCGAAATTCTCCCGGTTTTGGAATTTTCCGGTAATAAGCGATTACTTTTCCGTTTAAAAGAAGGATGCGCTTGTCGCCCTCAATCAAATTTTGCTTCAGGAATTTTTGCGCCATTATCCATTTTGCACCATTTCGCGTCGCTTCCTTTAAAATTTGTTTGCTTCTTCTTGAATTTTTCGGGAGCAACACAATTCCCGCGCCTCCTTTATCGTCCAGAGGTTTTAAAATGAGATCGCTTTTCAGTTGCTTTTGAAAGAATTTAATTCGCTCCGGCTTGTTTGAAACCAAGGTAGGGGGTATCCAGTTTGGAAATTGTAAGATGTAAAATTTCTCATTGGCTTTACGAATACCGCTTGGAGAATTGATCACAAAGACCTCAGGCTCCAGAAGTTCGAGAATGTAGGTGAGATAAAAATATGAAACGTCAAACGGCGGTTCTTTTCGGTTAAAGACGATATCGCACGCTTTTTTCAAATCTACGTTCGCGCGCTTAAGGATGCGAAAGCCGGAAGTGCGGGATACGTGAACTTGGCGGACGTCAGCAAAGACCCTGTCATTGCGAACAAACAAGTCGCCAGGTTCGATATAAAGGATTTGATGCCCCCGCCTTTGGGCTTCCAGCATAATCGCCATGGAGTTGTCCCATTCAAGCGAAAGCTTCTCCATGGGGTCCATGATGAAGGCGATTTTAAGTGTTATTCGAGGTTTATGTTGGTGTTTCATAGGCAATCGAATAAAATAGTATACAGGAAAATCAAACAATGAGCACCCTCTTACAAGCAGAATCTTTGGTAACGCCAATCCATTCGGTTGAAGATCTTCATGGGTAATTCCAGGCGCACGCGAAACCTCAGGGCGAAGAACGCGTTGGTATTGAATGTGAGCTTTTCGGGGTTCACAAAGAAACGGGCGAGGCTTTGCCATATTCGGGCGACATTGGTATTGAGCGGATTTTAAATGAAATTGCCTACGAATTTGGCTATGAGCCCATTTGCGAAAATGACCATACGATTGCGCTTCAAAAAGGCGGCACCATCATTTCACTTGAGCCAGGCGGCCAGGTAGAATTGAGCGCCGAGCCTGTCCGAAGCATTCATGAAGTCAAAGCTCAGCTTGACGGATTTTTCTTCGAGCTTAAGACGATTGCGCACTTTATCGGTCCGGTTGAATGGATTGCGACAGGGATTCATCCTTTCTCCTCTCTGGATGACATTGAATGGATTCCGAAGCGCCGTTATGAAATTATGGCCCGATATTTAGGCCGGCAGGGAAAACGTGCGCATGACATGATGAAGCGCACCGCGACAAATCAGGTCAATTTGGATTATCATAGCGAAGAGGATGCGATTGAAAAAATCCATCTTGCGCTTGCCATCACCCCCATTGCTGCCGCCATGTTTGCCAATAGTTCCATTTCACGCGGCAAGTTAAATGGTTATGTGAGTGAACGGCTCAATATCTGGCGCTACACCGATCCGGGGCGTTCGGGATTAATTTTAAGCCTCATCTGCCAGCATTGTAATTTCTCGGATTATTTGAATTATGTTTTAGATGTACCCATGATGTTTTTGGTCCGCGACGGGAAATGGATTGTGACACGCAATTTAACTTTTCGTAAATTCATTAAGAGAGGTTATCAAGGCCTAACGCCCACTCAGAGCGATTTTGAACTTCACCTCAGCACCATTTTCACTGATGCGCGCTTCAAGCAATATATGGAAATCCGTGGCATGGACGGGCAAAGAGGCCATTTGATTCCGGCAGTATCGGCTTTTTGGAAGGGGATTTTATATGATGCTGAAGCCAGGCGGGCCGCCGCTCGAGTTGTACGGAATTTCAAGGATCGCGAAATCATCAAACTTCATCAGGATGTTGAACGGCTTGGTTTTCGCGCGAAGATCAAGAGCATCCGTGTTTTGGATTTGGCGCGCGAACTTGTGCGAATCAGCGAAAAAGGTTTGACGCGCCAAGGGATATTAAATCAAAGCGCGCAAGATGAAGCAATTTATCTTGGCCCACTTAAAGAAGAAATTCTCAAAAGAGGCAAAACACCGGGTGAACAAACCGCCGAATTGTGGCAGGGAATATTTAAACACGATCGCCGCGCTTTGATTGATTATTTGAAAATTTAAGATGGATGTTTCTTTTCAATTTGGCAGCCTCGCCGTAAAAGCGAAATTCAATGATTCCAATGTCGCCCAAGTCATTTATTCGGCGCTTCCGATCCATTCAAAAGTGAACCGATGGGGCGATGAAATTTATTTTGAGATTCCCGAAAAACTTCCTCTCGAATCCGGCACGCTGAATGTAAAAATTGGCGACATCGGTTATTGGCCCGAGGGAGCTTGCCTTTGCCTTTTCTTCGGAAAAACACCGGCGAGTATTGACGAATGCCCGCGCCCGGCAAGTGAAGTGACAATCGTTGGAACATTTACGGCTTCTCTTGATACGCTTAGGAAAGTAGTTTCCGGCATCAAAGTTCAGGTTTTAAAGGGCTAAGTGACTCCTAAATATATTCTTCAATAATCCTTCAAAATCCATATAATGACATCCAATTGTCAGCGGGGCGCATTTGCACTGGCTGTGCAAGTACTGCTCCGTAATTTCGATTGATATTCACTTGGTTGTATTTAAGGTTATTACGGGGCGTAGCGAAGCTCGGTATCGCGCACGGTTCGGGACCGTGAGATCGACAGTTCAAATCTGTCCGCCCCGACCATTTTATTGTGTACAGAGCTGTACTTCCGGTATTGGCTACGGTATGATAAGTCAAGATTAATAAGGAAAATAAACCCATCTGCCGTTGATTGGACAAAGAACTAAATTTCGAGTTTAATTGTGTAACGGAAGGAGACAAATAATGCGAAACGTAAGAAAGATATTGATTGTGGTTTTAATTGCTTTTCTCTTTGCCGGGGGAACGGCATACGCGAAAGATCCTGCTGTCAAGTTTGGCCGGGGTGTTACTAACTTCATTCTTTCACCCGCCGAAATTATTTATCAGCCTATCAAGTTAAGCAAAACCGAAAATGCTTTGGTTGCCTGGTTTGGAGGAATTCCCAAAGGCATTCTTTATTTTCCATACCGGGCAGGCGTAGGGCTTTATGATGCAGCTACCTTCTTCATCCCGTATCCTGAGCATTATGAGCCTTTGCTTGAACCAGAAACCTTGGTCGAAGGATTTAAAGATTTAAATACGATATAAAAACCATCCCGTAAATGAGGACCAAAATAATGTATTGCCAACCCAAATTGCATTTGCTAGTATGACCTTTAATTCTTGACAGGATATTTCGTAATTAAACGTTGTAAACGATAAAATAGATGTCCTCATGAAGAAAGAAGTTACCATATTTATTATCGCCATCGCGAGCGGCCTCATTGCCACCGTTTTGGTGTTTAACTTTCTTCGGTCAGCCGGTAGAATTCAAAGCCGGTATGTCGTGACCAAAGCCGACCTCCTTCCGGGAGATATCCTTACATCTGAAGACCTTACCTTATCAAAACCCCTCAATGTGACCAATGGCAAAAGCCTGTTTGTTGCAGTTCAGGATGTAACGGGCCAAAAAGTCATTCGGAATATTTCTAAAGGCGGTTTCGTCTATCGTTCGAACGTGACACGGGATATAGCTTCTGGTGAAGTGCAGAAGAAAACTCTGCCGATTCCGAAAGGAATGAGAGCACTGACACTTTCCCAGAATGATATTTCACAGATGCCTAATCTATTGGATGTCGGCAGCTACGTGGATGTGATTGGGTATACCTTAGCCGTCAGCGGCGAAAAAGAAATGCGAACCATCCTTGGCGCTCGGCAGGTCATTTCTAAGGAAGTTCCTGAGGGCGGAACGTCGGAATCGGTGACGTTGGCCGTTGACCCGGCAGAGGCAGAAATGGTGATTCAATCCGCTTCCCGTGGCAAGCTTCAGCTTGTCGTGCTCGAAGGGACGGGAGAGCCTTGGTCATTAAACGTGCAGTCTGGCAGCGTCGAAATCATTCGTGGTGTTAAAAGAGAGGGAATGTTCAAGCAATGACGAATCGACTAAGCCGGCTTCTTCATTTTTCCCTGGTCTTATCATTTTTAAATTTGCTTCCACATTTTCTAGGCTCCGGGCTTGCCGTAGAGGTTTCGGGGGTTACAGAGGAGTCCACGTTCCAAGATGTCCGGTACCTGCGGTGGCCGACGTATGAAGGAATGAAACAAGAGCCTTTGTCCATTATCAGCGGCACTTATCAGACCTTGCGTTTTGATCATCCTGTGGCGCGAGCCGCCATCTCGAATTCGGAAATCTGTGACGTTGTCGTCATTAATCCGCAGGAAATTCTTTTGAGCGCAAAAAAAACAGGCCGGGTCAACTTAGTGCTTTGGGATCAGCAGAACCAGATTGCCACCTACAGCATTCAATCGACAGTGGATGTGGAACGGCTTGGACAAATTTTGCGAGGGCTCGATGACAAAGCAGGAGTCAAAATTTTTCCCTTTGGGGATTCTGTGGTTGTTCACGCAACCACAGACACTGTATTGAAAGCCAAAGAGCTTGAAAGCGCGATTGGCGCGTTTGATCCAAAGGCTGCCAGTTTGGTGAAGGTCCGCCATCCCAAACAAATTTTTCTGGAAGTCCGTTTTGCGGAGGTAAACCGGAAGGCGAGTAAGAATTTTGGTTTGGACAGTCAACTTTTGATTAAAAAGTTTGGGGCTCAGACCCTGTTTGGAAAAAATTCACCGTTTGAAAGCTCCGGCAGCGGAGATACCTTTCAGCAGGAAGACCGTACGGATACACGTTTTGCAGGGACCGACTCTGAAGTAGCGGCCCCGCTTTTGCCACAACCACGCTCCAACAGCAAAACCGACCTTTTCCTTTCTTATGGGACTGGAAGCACTTGGGTAGCCAACTATCTGCAGTGGCTGGTGGAACAGAATGTTTTGAAAATTATTGCGCGCCCTAATCTTTTGGCCAAAGACGGGGAGGAGGCTAAATTTCTCGTCGGCGGAGAATTTCCCGTGCCTGTTGAAACCGCAAACCAGATACAGGTGGATTATAAGGAGTTTGGCACCCGGCTTGAGTTTAAACCCGAAGTCCTCGACGATCAAGTGATTCGCTTGAAAATGTTAGCTGAGGTGAGCGAACTCGACTTTTCCACAACCGTATCCTTCCGGTCCACCGTGTTTCCCACAATTCTAAAACGGACTCAAGAAACCGTCGCAGAATTAAGAGATGGGGAAACGCTTATTATTAGCGGCATGATTACGCAGCGAGTGAACCGTGTGAATAAGAAATTCCCCATTTTGGGCGACATTCCGCTGATCGATCGGGCCTTCAAGCGGGATGAGTTTGCGCGAACAGATGTTGAGCTTCTTGTCATCGTGACGCCGCATATTGTTTCTCCGTTTGACCTCAGCCAGAAGAAGATCTATCCTTCAGAAGATGGCCTTCAAAAAGTCAAAGATGCGAGCAGTGTGTTTCAGCCGGCTTATCCTGATGCGCAGGGAGATGCGATCAATGAAGTGTTAACGCAGAACGAACCCCTTCAGGTATTCGGCGCTCCGGAGAAAACCATTCAAAGGGTGACGAAAGACGAAAATGGTAGTCAGAAAATCGAAGTTGGACACGAGAAAGTTCAAGTCAACGTCCAAATTGACGTAAAAGAAGGCTCTGCCGTTCAAAAGACTTCCAACGCTTGAAGCTTCTGTTTGACAAAAGAATTATAGCGATCAAGCGCCAAAGAACCTCTCCCCAAAGAATTTCCAAAGAAGTATCATTCACTGCAGGTTCTCTTAGAAGGGGTTTGTCATCCTGAGGCCGTCAGGCCGAAGGATCTCGAGATTCTTCGCGGAGCCTGTCCCGAGCCCGCGAGATTGCTTCGCCCCGCTTTGCGGGGCTCGCAATGACGGGCGAGGGATCTAAGACCAGAGATTCTTCGTCCTCCGCGAAGCAGCCCTTTAGGGTCGGACTCAGAATGACAGAATCGGGATTGCTTCGGCTACATTTTGACCGCCGCCTCGCAATGACGGTTACAAAGCCGCTTCTAGGTTATTTTCTTAGAGTAATCGGAGTTTGATTCGCTGGGCGATTGTATCAAAAAGCTGATCCAACTCGCCTGCGTTCTCTGCCAGAAAGTAAGCGCCTTCGGGATGGCTTGGATTATTGGTAAGATCCGGATCCGGATCCGAACTCGGAAAGGAAGGATCTCCTGATGTGAGAGGGTCATTGGCGACGCGGCGAAGAAGGACCGATTTCAAGCTGCTTGAATCGTTTACATTTTGATAAGGATCATTCGAGACGGACGCTTCAGTTCCGAGGCCCACCGAATAAATAGTGGTGCCGTCTGTTTTCGCGTAATCAGATTCAATAATTGAAAGATCGTAGCCTTCCTTCCGTATTTCTGTGTATGGGGAATTCAAGCTTGCAATGTGCGAAAAGTGTCCGGGATTGCCTCTGGAATCGTTGTACGCAAAGGAATTAAGACAGTTGGCAATGTTGTTACACAATGGTAGCTGGGCCGGAACGCAGGCATTTCTACAGGTGGGAGTTACCGCGCTTGGATTCAAAAGTCGTGGAGGCGTGGCTTGGTTTAAATGGGCTAAAAGCGCTACGTAATCGTAAAACTGATCGTTTGCCGGGGGCGGATAATTTTTTGGGAGCGGGGGAGTCTTACCATCGATAAAAATGGGGCGAATCGCAGTCGGAGCGCCGTCTGTGAAGACCACCATAGACTTTACCGCAATTGTGCTGTTTACTTTCTCAAGTTCCTTCCGGCCCATCGCAATCGCGTCCGAAAAACCAGTGTAACCATTCGCAGTCAAGCCATTGATTGCGCTGTCCAAAGTGGCAAAATTGATCGGCTGCATAGGGACTATAAGAAATGCCATGTCAGCGAAGGCGATAATGGCCATTTGGTCGAGCCCCTCTTCAAAGGAGCGTACAAAAGAAGAGGCTGCGAGTTTTAGCACCTCGATCTCCTCAGACATTGATCCTGAAATGTCTAAAACAAGACTAATGACGGCCGGATTCCGTCGGGCGGTCGCATCACTGCTCACAGTGACCGTTGCAAGAGCGGCATTCGGGATTAGGCGCATAAAAATCGTGTTCACCAAAACTTTTCCGCTTAAGTTAAGAGTGGCGACCTGATCGGCATCTACCGTAAACGTGCCGCTTAGTTCGGTGATTTCGCTATCTGAGAAACCCATTTCGTGCAGATTGTATTGAGCTATTTCTATGGCGGCATCCTTGATGGTTGTCGGAGTTATCCCGCTTTTATACCGGGAAATGCCGCCGATGCCGCCCGCATCGAGGGCGCGCTGGAGGCGCGTCTTATGGATAAAAAGGTTAGCAACATCGAGTGAAAAACCGCTTAAAAGGAGGAAGGAAATGGTCAGCATGGCCAAGGTAATGGCCGACTGGCCGCGCTTATTGGTAAGGCCTTGAAGCACTTTAAAAAATCGTAACTTCATAGATATTTGCCGGCAAACTGAGTAATTCTAAAAAGTTTTTAATTGCAGTTAAAGGCGTATAGTTAATCACAGCTTCCCCAACAACAATCGTTCCGTTATTTGCTACGATGCTTGAATTCACATTTCCCGTGTTGTAACGGCTGCTAAAGCTGCCGCTTCCTATTGTTACTCGGGAGATCAAAACGAGAGCTGATTGGCCAGCTTGCTGGGCGTAAATCGTAGTGATGAGTGTGCCGTGGTCATCGAAGTCTTTGATGAGGAGTTTTGCGCCGTCCATGACTTTTTGCGAAATATTTTGAAGACACGTATCGGCATTTGTACCAGTCAGAGCAGCGCAATCCCGGAAGCCGGCATTGGCAATTTCGCGGCTCAGGTTGGAAACTCTGAGTGCGGTCATTAGAATATTGCTGAATTCAGCAGCCGCAAGAAAGAAAACAATCAGAAGGGGAAAAATAATGGCCAGCTCCGTCATGGCCTGGCCGCGTGGACGATAGAACCAGCAGAGTTTTCTTTTTAGCTTGTTAAAAAGGTTCATTTCGGATGATGGTAATGGCTTCGATGTGATAAATTTTTCCATGATCGCCAGCGATATTCAGGAGCAAACCCGTCAGGCTGTTCACATTCAGGTTCCTGAAAGCGACTAAGGTGAAGAATTCGGATGATTGGCCGGATCCGGAATCCCCAAAATGCACATTGACATCCTCAACGCCCAAATCTTTTGCAGTGTCAGTTACCTTTTTTTGAATGGAACAGCCGCGTATGTCAGCATTTTGGTCGCACGCCGAATCCGTTCTTCCAAGGCTTCCGAACCGAGCTCCCTCGTTCACTGCAAACTGAAGCACCATCCAGTTGTATGTAATCCGAGTTAAATCGGCGAGGACAAAGAGCGCGACAAGGAAGAATAACATTGTGAACGCCATTTCAATCGTGGCCTGGCCTTTCTTGTTTCTCGTAGAGTGCTGTTTCATGATGCTTTCTCCAAAGCCAATCGGTCTCCGAGCGCATGCTCCGAATAAAACCCGGAGGAGAACTCCACGACGGAATGGGCCGCTCGAACAAACGGGGAGAGACGGTTTGGTTTTAAATTTTGGATCGCGGCAATGACTTCATTTTTTTTGTTCAGGAAAAGGACATCAATCGGATAGCGCATACCGAAGGTGTGTATCATTTTACATGGCACGAGCCAGCAGACTTCTCCGTCTTCCTTTGAGGTTGCTAAAAGCCCCCTCAAGCGGCTCCACGGACGGTTACAATAACGGACTTTGGAAGCCAACACGGCGTTTCGTGTCACGTTCACAAGCGAATTGTTCACAAGGGAACTCCTTTTCGCATGGTTTAGCGTCCACCGATTCCAGAACTTAACTCCAAAAATGCCGGCCCGAGCGTCATGGTAAAAAGCGTAATAAAAATTAGAACCATAGGAAACAGCAATTTCAAAGGGATTCGATACGCTTTTTCGCGCATTCTCTGGCGGAGTTTATCTCTCAGTTCAGCCGATTGGATGCGAAGCACTTGTGCCAGGCCGGAACCCATTTGGTCAGATTGAATGATTGAAGTTAAGATGATGGATAAGTCCAGCACTTCGCAGCGTTGAGCGAGCCGGTCGCAGGCTTGAGCGAGCGAAAGCCCTCCCATGAGTTCCCGGTGCATGTGGTCAAATTCTTTGATGACCGGTTCTTCAGGGTCCATATCCTGAATGACACGGGGCAGGGCGGCGCTGAAATTAAGCCCCGCTTCAACGCAGACGACAAGAAGATCAAAAAATTGGGGCAGAGCCCTTAGAATTTTCTTCTGCTGTCTCTGCTTCAGTGCGCGCAATACCAGCCAGACATAGCCGTAGAACGCTATACCTAGGCCTGCGAAAAGGATTAGGTTTTTTAAGGTTAGAGACCCCATCAAGGCATATAAGACGATGAGAACGATCGGAAGAATAAAGCTCAGCCTGACGACAAATCGATAGAAGCGAACGCTCTTTCGGTGGCGGACCCCGGCCACAAAGAGCTGGCGGGTGATTTTATCCTCGTAAGAGGTATCTAGCGTAATCTGGTCTGTATTCTTGGTATCTGATCGCAGTGAATCAGCTGAAGGAAGCCGGTATGGAAAGCTGAGATTCCCAGAAAGACTTGAGAGCCTTTGAGCCAGTGCGCTTCGGTCCTGGTACCGGTGGATGAAAAACCAAGTCAAACCAGCCGAAGCAATTCCAAAAAAAAGCGAAGAGATTAAAATCATTAACCCACCCCATTTCAATACTTAAGATTTTAGCGCGACAATATGCCGCATCCAGAAGAAAGCAATTATTTGTAGCGCAATCGACATTCCTATCGCAAAGCGGCCTCCTTCAGAACTGGCATAGTTTTGTAGAATAGAAGGATCTGTGGCGTACCAAATGGAGGACACAACAATCGGCATCGCAAAAAGAATCCACGAACTCATAACGCCCTGTGCGCTTAACGCTTTGATTTCCCGCTTCAGCGCAAAGCGCTCCCGCATCGTTTGTTCCAGATGATCCAAGATTTCACTGAGATTACCGCCAAGCTCCTGGTGGACGCAGACTCCTGTGACAAAAATCTGTAGTTCAGGGCTTTTGATTCTTTGGTAGAGATTCTGCATCGCGACCGAAAGCGGCTGTCCCAATTTCATTTCCGCCCGAAGCGATTTGAACTCCTTCGCCACCGGTTCCGGCGCCGTTTCAGCCACCGCTACAACGGCCGTTTCAAGGCCATGCCCTACCTTGATGGAGTTTGAAATAATTGAAAGAGCGTTCGGCAAATATTCCTCAAATTTTGAAATGTACCGTTGGTTGCGAAAACGCAGATAAAAATAGGGCAAGTAGGCGATACCGGCTGCGGCCAGAAGAGCTAAAAATTTGTTGAAGAAAAATTGAAGATAGGCAAACGAAACAATGCCGAGGGCGAGCGAAGAAAGGATGAAGAGTGAAACCGAGATATTTAAATTAGCTCGTTTTAAGAAACGCACAAGATCATCAGAAATGCTGTGTTGGCTTAGGATGTCGCGGAACGTTTTTACGTCACTGAGGTGGCGTATTTTTTCAAGGCTGGGCGTATGGAAGCGCGTAAAAATGTCAGAAGTAAAAATGCGCTGCTTAAGTTGCCGGTCTTTGTTTAAAAGTCCTCCGGGGCCTAGCAGTTTCCAGCACGAAAAAACGAGAAGGGATACAGAAATCCCTGCCAAAAGCGCCACTACGCTCATGCTTGCTGTACCTGCTCCGTCGCATCGTTGGCGGGTGCGAGCGCCGAGTTGGTTAGTAAATCCTCAGGGGAAATTCCAAGCTCTTTAGCCCGATCGAAGAATTTAGGCCTGACCGAATGAACTTTGAAAAAGCCCACCGATTTTCCATCTTTCGACATTCCTTTTTGAACGTAACAAGCAATTTCCTGGACTGTGATCGTCTCTTGTTCCATGCCTGTTATTTCCGTGATCGATTCAATGCGTCTGATGCCATCAGCGTAACGGCGGATTTGGACCACCAGGTTAATCGCGCTTGCGATGTTTCGTCGAATGGCACGCTGTTCCATGTTCGTGTTTGACATGAGTACCATCGTTTCGATTCGCGAGAAGGCATCTCGGGGCGTATTCGCATGGACGCTCGTCAAAGACCCGTCGTGGCCCGTATTCATGGCCTGAAGCATTTCCAAAGCTTCCACGCCACGCACCTCACCCACAATAATTCGATTGGGTCTCATACGAAGCGAATTGATAAAGAGATCTCTTTGTGTCACAAGCCCTTTTCCTTCCATATTGGCCGGGCGTGTTTCAAGCCGAACGACGTGAGGCTGTTGGAGTTGAAGCTCAGCGGCATCTTCAATTGTGACAATTCGCTCATCGTCAGGAATGTGGGCCGACATTGCATTTAAGAGCGTTGTTTTACCGGCTCCGGTTCCACCGGAGATAATGATGTTCATTCTCGCGCGGACAGCCATTTTTAAGAGGAGTAACATTTCCTGCGAAACCGTCCCAATGTTGATCAGTTCTTCTGACGATAACGGGATTCGTTTGAAACGGCGAATGGAGAGGGCAGGGCCATCAATAGACAAGGGAGAAATGATTGCATTGACACGGGATCCGTCCGCGAGCCGTGCATCCACCATCGGAGACGCATCGTCGATTCGCCGGCCCACGCGGGCGACAATCCGATTAATAATGTGCCGCAGATGCATGTTGTCTTTGAACCGCACATCGACGCGTTCCAGCTTTCCATTCCGCTCCACAAATACCTTTTGGTAGTTGTTGACTAAAATATCGTCAATCGTCTGGTCTTCGAAGAGAGGCTCAAGGGGCCCCAAGCCAAAAGTTTCATTCACGACTTCCCGGACGATTTGTTCCTTTTCCGCCGCGCTGAGCGGAAAATTATTTTCGTTGACCAAATTTGTTATCAACTTAGCTACCTCAGCTCGCGCCGCATCGTTTTCAAACTTCACCAACAACTCTGTGTCGATTCGGCTAATGAGCTGCTGATGCACCTTTGACTTGTATTCAAGCAGATTCTGCCGGCGGTCCACAGGGCTGTCACCACGGATGTTCAGCTGTGGTGTTTTTCCGTTTTGACTCTTGGGCGGAAGATTTACAATCCCCATTTTGCGAACCTCTTTACTTTTTGTTCTTGGGCGGGATTGGCTAGTTTATCCGAAGTTTGTTCACGGCCATTTTGCGGAGTGCCGCCGGCAACGGAATTTTGAATCATTTTAGCCAGTTCAAAAATGCTTTTTGCAAGACCCGAATTTTTTTGAAGTTCGTGAATGGTGACACCGTTGTTGATGGCTTCGGTGCAGAGCGCATATTGGTTTGGAAGCCGGCCGGCGATCGGATGCTTCGTTCTCTTTTCGAATTCTCTTGTGTCCAACTGGTTTTTTGCATTGTATCGGTTAATAACCACTTTGATTTTCATGGGGTCGTATTGGAGTTTCGTAAGCCAGCCAAGCGTATGGACAAGTCCTTTTAAAGACGGCATGTCCGGATTTCCGACTAAAATAATAAGATCAGATTGCATCAAAGCAAACTGGAGAAGCGCATGATCCGTGTGCCCGGCATCGACCAGAAGGAAATCGCAGGTTTGTTTAAATAGGGAAAAGATCGTTTGAATTTCTGTGAGGCATCTAGCGTTAAGCGGCTCTTGGTCTCCGCGAGGGGAGGCCAGGACTTTAGCGCCTGAGGCGTGCCGAAGCAGGACGCCCTCTAAAAAAGATTCGTCTAGTCTTGGAGAATTGTCGATCAGATCGCGGAGCGTATATTCGGGCGTCAAGGCCAAGTAGGTGGCGGCATCGCCCAACTGAGGCGCTAGGTCGCAAATGGCTACCTGCTGGCCGTTATTCTGGGCCAGGCTTGCAGCCAGGTTTGTGGTCAAAAGCGTTACTCCAGTCCCTCCCTTGGGACTGAAGATGGTGACGATACGCCCCGATTTTACTGGGGCACTCTGAGCGGGCAAGTTTTTTAGCTGGCTTAAGAACGTTTGAACTTCCCTGGCTTCCAGCGGAAATCTCAAGAAGTCTTTAACCCCCAGTTTAATCAGCTGGATGAGAGCGTCCGCATCCTTAAAATTGCCGACGCCGACAAGTTTCGAATGATAAAAATGGGCACAAATCTTTTCAAGCGCAGGAAGCTCTTCGGCTTCGTAGTTCGTGAGGTCAATCAGGACGGCTAAAGGTTGGTCGAGTTCGGAATATTCAAAAGCTTCGCTGAGGGGGCCGGTAATGAAGCGATGGCTCCCGGAAGCAAATTCATTAAAGCGGAGGGTGACCGCCATTTGAAAGGTTTCTTCATCGGATAAAATTACAAAGGCTTTTGTATGAGAGCCTTGAGCCATTAAGTTTGTTCCTTTGCTCGCTTTTTGATTTGCATGACCCTACCTGGCAATGCATCAATACTACAAGCTTAACCACATTCACCCAAACCTATGATTAATAAAATGAAGCCACCGTGAAACAGTTGTTGAAGAACAACTGTTTCAGGACTTCGCAATTCAACAACTATTAAGTTGTAACTGTGTCTACTTTGTCCGAAACTTTCTGAAAAGAGTTTTCAATAGCTGTCTTTAACGGGTTGTTCGTATTGGCAAGAATTAATGCGAGAACTGCGATAACAACGATTGTAGCCATCGCATACTCGATAGTTCCTTGGCCTTTACGACACCTCAGTTTTGAAACAAACATTTTCATGTTTTCAGTCCTCCGTTTTCGTGATTTTCTTGCACAGCAATGTTTAAATAATTCAACATACTCTGCCAAGAAGGGAACTTAATATACACGAGATGGCGTTTTCAATTCAAGAACTAATCAAGGGCCAAAGCGTAATTATAATATTAAATCAGCATAACCTATTGTAAAATAAGCACTTACGAATAATATTTTTTTCTAAAGTTTTTTAATCATTGGCCGCAGAAAAGCCGTTATAGGACATAAATGAGGCTATTTTGAGTGAATTAGGGTAGTGAATTGTGAACAGTGAAAATGAAACGAAATTGATCGGTAAATCTTGAAAAGAATTTTTTGAATCATTTTGAGGAACAGAAAAAATATTAAATCCACGCCTCGTTTTTTTCACGCCATTAGGAATGTTCCTAAGAGTACCCCGTCGAGCCGTGATTACTCGTCCCGCTAATTTTCTGGATAAGTTCACTTAAATTTGGTTAAATACTGAAGCGGGTTCATAAGTCTCTCTAAGTCCTTTATTCGTCATTGCGAGCGACTGAAGGGAGCGAAGCAATCTCAGTTTCTAGAGCGAGATTGCCGCGTCGCCCTGAGGGGCTCCTCGCAATGACGATATTGATTAGACTTACGATGACTTATGAAACCGCTTCTGGAAATTTGAAAAGGAGTAAATCCGTGAACATGCGAACAAACTGGTTTTTATACGCCCTGATTGTTTTCATTCCTTTTTATGCCTGCGGCTGCGGCCAAGCGGCCGGTACAAATAAGGTCATTAAAATTGGGTGCGCCGCGCCTCTTACCGGAGATCAGGCTCAAATCGGCATTGACACTTGCCGGGGAGTTCAACTTGCTGTCGATCAAGCCAATGAAAAGGGGATAGGCATTGCAGGCTATCAACTTGAGCTTGTGTCTTTGGATGATCAGCACAATCCGGCTCAAGCGGTGAGCGTGGCTAATAAATATGTGTCGGACCATGACGTGATGGGCGTTATAGGCCATTTTAATTCAAGCTGCACAAAACCTGCCTCAGCCGTTTATCATGAAGCAGGCCTTGTTCAAATTACAGCCGCTTCTACAAATCCGGAACTCTCGAAGCAAGGTTTTGAGACCTTCTTTCGTGTGGCGGCGACTGATGATGTTCAAGGCCCAAAAGGCGCCAATTATGCTGTTCGAGATCTAAACGCACAGAAAGTCTTCGTGATTGATGATAAAACTACTTATGGCAAAGGTTTGGCTGACGCATTCGAAGAAGAGATTCAAAAATTAGGCGTTACTGCTTTAGGCCACGAAGGAATTACCCAAGGGGATAAAGATTTCACGCCTCTCTTGACTAAAATTAAGCCTTTCAATCCGGACTTGATTTATTTTGGCGGCATTTATCCGGAAGGCGCTCTTTTGTTAAGGCAAGCGAGAGCGTTGAATGTCACCGCAAGGCTCATGGGCGGAGATGGTTTGGCTACCCCTGTTTTTATTGAGCTCGCAACCCCTCAAATTGCGGAGGGCGCTTATGCCACAATGATTGGTGGTGATATGAGGCAAATTCCAACGGCGGCCCAATTTATTAAAGATTATGAAGGGCGTTATGGAACATTGGGGCAATGGTCGGCCTATGGCTATGATGCCGCCAATATTATCATCTTAGCGATTCAAAAATCCGGAGTTAAAGGCCGCCAGGCGGTTTTAAAAGCCATGAGAGAAATCCCTATTTTTAAGGGTGTGACCGGCGATGTAGCGTTTGATGAAAAAGGAGACAATAAAAACCAATTTATCGGAATCTTCAAAGTCCAAGATGGTAAACTTGTTTATGTAGGCCCTGCTCAATAATTCAAGCCTTCCATATATAATATGAGCATATGAGCACCTATACCGTTTTTTTACAGCAGTTAATCAACGGCCTCACCATCGGAATGATTTATGCCCTGATTGCTTTGGGATATACGATGGTTTATGGCGTTGCACAGTTGATTAACTTTGCTCACGGTGAAGTGTTCATGGTAGGGGCTTATTTTGGGCTCCTTGCCTACGCGTTATTAAAAGTATTGGGCGCGCAAACCAATGCCTTCTTTCTATTTCTTCCCGGGATTTTCTTGTTTGCGATGGCGCTGACAGCATTGCTCGGCGTTTTGATTGAGCGATTCACTTATCGGCCATTACGGGACGCGCCCCGGCTTGCTCCGCTGATTACCGCCATCGGTGTATCATTTGTTTTACAAAATGCCGTGATGTTAATTGCGGGACCTGCGGATAAAAGCTTTCCTGCGATTGTTGACGTGAAACAAATTTTTTTCAGTCATGTTGCCTTCACAAACCTTCAATTTGTAATCATGCTTGTTTCTTTATTCTTGATGGTGGCCCTGCATTTTTTTATTAAGCGTACAAAAATGGGAAAAGCGATGCGCGCCGTTGCCGACGATCGGGAAGCGGCCAGCTTAATGGGGATTAATGTCAATCATGTGATTGCGGTTGCCTTCTTCATTGGTTCTGCTTTGGCCGGAGCCGGCGGAATCATGTTTGGAATGTATTACAACACGATTAATTTTCATGACGGATATTTAGCGGGGCTTAAGGCGTTTACAGCCGCTGTTCTCGGTGGGATTGGAAACATTCCCGGGGCCATGCTGGGCGGCGTTCTTTTGGGGGTTTTAGAAACGTTGGGCGCCGGTTATTTATCTTCCGCTTGGAAAAATGTTTTTGCCTTTTTTATTTTGATTTTAATTCTTCTGTTTCGGCCGAACGGTTTGTTGGGGTCTCGAAACGTTAAAAAAGTATGAAACCAAAATTAAAATTCTCCCCTCGTTTGAAATTTATATTTCTTCTCCTGGCAGCGCTTCTTTTTCCTCTCGTGAATCATAATCCGTATCACATTGACGTTCTTGTCACAACGGGGATCTTTATGATGCTCGCCCTGGGCTTAAATGTGATTGTGGGTTATGCGGGTATTTTAAATCTGGGTTACGCCGCTCTTTATGCGATGGGGGCTTATTCGTACGCTATTTTTAATTTAAATTTTCATGTTCCTTTCTGGCTTGGCCTCGTTTTAAGCGGATTTGTGGCTGCTTTATTCGGAATGCTGCTTGCTTTTCCGGCCCTTCGCCTCGCGGGTGATTATTTGGCCATCGTCACTTTAGGAGCAGGAGAGATCGTTCGAATCTCATTGAATAATTTGGATCAACTCACGGGAGGCCCAAACGGTTTGTATGGTATTTCAAGGCCCAGTTTGTGGTTTTTTAAGTATCACTTTGGCGTGAAGCCGGAGCCTTACTATTACTTGGTTCTCGTTCTTCTTTGTATTCTTGTGTTTTTTCTTGGGAGGTTGGAATCCTCAAGGCTTGGCCGGGCATGGCTTGCTTTGCGGGAAGATGAATTGGCCGCTTCGTGCATGGGAATTAATGTTGTATGGGCCAAGCTTACCGCTTTTGCGATCGGAGGTTTTATCGCAGGCCTTGCCGGATGTGTTTTTGCAAGCAAACAAGGCTCCATTTCACCCGACAGCTTTGACTTCGTTGTTTCGGTGATGGTCCTTGCCATGGTTGTGCTGGGCGGCCTTGGCAATATCTGGGGCGTTTTACTCGGCGCATTTGTGTTAAGTCTTTTGCCGGAATTCCTGCGTGGTTTTGAAATTTACAGAATGCTTTTGTTTGGAATCGCGATGATTTTAGTGATGCTGTTTCGGCCGCAGGGGATTTTGGGAGAAGCGCATCATCGGGAAGAATTTAAAACTCGAAATGAACAAACAGAACAATGAAACCACAAGAGAAAACCGCAATCAAAATTCTTAAACTTGAGGGCCTGTCCAAACGATTCGGCGGAGTATCTGCGCTTGAGGGCGTTAGTTTTTTTGTGGAAGAAGGAAAAATCATAGGTTTGATTGGTCCGAATGGGGCCGGCAAAACGACCTTATTTAATTGCATTACAGGAATTAGCGCTCCGGATCAAGGAACAGTTCATTTTGGCGAAACCCCTCTGCTTTTAAATCGAAGAACGCCGTACAATATTGCCGTTTGCGGCATTTCCAGAACGTTTCAGACCATTAGGCTTTTTAAATATATGACGGCCATTGAAAACGTGATGGCAGGGGCTCATTCAAAGACCAAAGCCGGACTTTTAAGTTGCCTTTTTCGCCCCAATTGGGTCAGAACCGAAGAGCATGAACTCGCAGCTCGATCGCATCGCCTCTTGGATTTTTTTCATTTGGATTCAAAAGCAAATGAATTAGCAAAAAATCTTTCTTATGGCCATCAGAGGAAACTTGAAATTGCAAGGGCGTTGGCTTCAGAACCAAAATTACTCTTATTGGATGAGCCGGCTGCAGGAATGAATCCCACGGAAAAAGAAGAACTGTTGGGTTTTATACGCGCGATTCGCGATCGCGGCGTCACGATTATTTTGATTGAACACGATATGAAAGTTGTCATGCCAATTTCTGATCATATTGTGGTGCTCGACTATGGGAAAAAAATAGCCGAGGGCATTCCTAAAGAAATCCAAAACAATCCGAAAGTGATCGAAGCGTATCTTGGCAAGGAGATCAAAAATTGATTCTTGAAGTTTCAAATCTCCACTCCGGCTACGGAAAAATCGAAATCCTAAAAGGAATTAATATTCAGGTTCCTTCCGGAAAGATTGTTTCATTAATCGGTTCCAATGGCGCCGGCAAGACCACGTTTTTAATGACATTATCCGGCATCGTTCGCGCAAGAGGAGGCGCCATCCGGTTTGAAGGAAAAGGAATCGAAAAATTAGCTCCGGATGCGATTGTGCGGCTTGGAATTGTTCAAGCTCCCGAGGGCCGCCGGATTTTCCAGCGCTTAACAGTTGGAGAGAACTTGGATTTAGGAGCTTATACACACGTTTGGAATGAAGAATTAAAAAAAGACCGGGAAGAGCTCTTCGCCTTGTTCCCGCTTTTAAAAGATCGCCTCAAAATGCTTGCCGGAAATTTAAGCGGAGGCGAACAGCAAATGTTAGCGATGGCGCGTGCTTTAATGGCGCGCCCTAAACTGCTGCTTTTGGATGAACCCAGCCTTGGGCTGGCGCCGAAAATGGTGGATATCGTTTTTTCTTTAATTCGCCGCATCAATGATCGAGGCATTACCATTCTTCTGATCGAACAAAACGCCTGGAAAGCGCTTGAAATTGCCGATTATGGCTATGTGATTGAGAGCGGTAAAAATCAATTGGAAGGAATCGCCAAAGATCTACTCACCAACCCTTTTGTGAAACGCGCCTATCTCGGCGAATAATTAAAGAAAAGTACCTTTAAAATTCCTGCGGTTCCACCTACTCCTAAGAGAAACCCATCGTAGAAGTAAAGCGGCCAAGCGCCGAGTGATACAAATAGTGGAGCAACTCGGAACAAATAAAATCGAAAACGGTATTCTAACAAAAAAGAAAGAATGAATAGGCTTATTAAAATGACGAGCAGAGAGAAACTCTTCGTCGGTACGAGGAACATCAAATCAACCAGTAAAAGAAAGCAAAGCGCAGGCCTCAAAAGCCATGCTTTTTTATAAAAAGGTTGTTTGCCGGCGTTGAATTCCTGCATGAAATTTTTATTTCTTAGAACGAATTGTTGCCATACCAAATCTTTTGCCGCTCGAATTTGATAGTTTGAATAAGAAAAAAAATCATACCGTTTTTTATGCCCTACCGTTAAAGATGGATCGGCATAAATCCGGCAACCATGTTCACTGCATCTTAAGCCAAATTCAATATCCTCACGCCTCTTTAAATCTTCGTTGAACCGCAATTTTTTGAAAACCGATTTTCGCATGGCGGCGCATGCCGTATGAACATAGTTGATATAAACTCCTCCGGGAAGAGACCCTCGAAATGAAAATACAAAGTGCTTATATTGGCTGAGTAAATTTTGGTAGTAAGGTTTGTGATTGTAACAGCCTTGGAGAATCGATACGTCCGGGTGATGATTGAAAAAATCTAAGACTCGATCAAGAAGATCCGGTGGAATCAGTACATCGGAGTCAATGAAAAGGATCAAATCTGCGCTTGCCGCTTCTATTCCTAGATTGCGTGAATGGGCAGCGCCGTAGTTAATTTCATTTTTCAAGATTAGGCAAGGGTAGCGAGCTGCTTTTGCTACGGTGTCGTCCGTTGAATGGTCGTCCACTAGGATGACTTGAAATTCTTTAAATTTCGACGCGAACACATGATCCAAGCACTCTTCAATGTGCGCCGAAGCATTGAACGCAGGGATCACAACGCTCATCTTAGGTGATGAGACTTGCGGTTGATTCACCGATTTCCGGCAGGGGCAAGCAGGGCTTTGGCCGCCACTTTGACCAGTTGCTTTTTGCTGAACGTAATGCTTGCAGACGTAAAACATTCATGGGCGCAAAAGCAATGTTCCTTAACGATTTTCTCGCGGATCGATTTTGCGCGCTCGCTTTGAAGGATTTTGTTTATGTCGTACTCGTAATCGCGAATATTCCCAATTTCATAGCCTAAGGTTTCGCACGGATGAATTTCGCCTTCCGCGTACATGACGGCGATTTTATTGCCCGCCACACAGGGAATTTGGAATTCATTTGTTTCCATAACTTTTTCCCGGATATGGTGCGCTTCGAGCGTTTTCGCCTGCCGCATTTTTTCAAAAAAGTCGGGGCGCTTTCTTAAGTTTCGATGATTATAATCATCGCACATGTCGGAAAACCGGCGGCTGATTTCGCGATCGATTTCTTTTTCCTCTTTGACTAAGGTATCGTCGCGAATCATATTGCAGGCAATCGAGTCGGGTTCTAAATTTTTGAGATAATTGAAAAGTTCAAACAGCCTGGATTGATTGCTTTTCATTGCCGTAGCGATAAAACCAATTTTGAGATTTGGCGCTTTCAGTTTTTTTAATTCATGAAACGTATGGATAGCGGTATCAAAGAGATTTTTAAAACCGCGTATTTTGTCATGGCCTTCACCTAAATCATCGATTGAGATTCCAATTTCCACCCTTGTTTTCAGGGAGCTTACTTTTTCAGCGAAGGAGATAGTTCTTTCGGTGAAATAACCATTGGTCGGAATTCCGATATAAGAAGGCCGGCATTTTTTAGCAAATAGGCTTACGATTTCAAATAAGTCCTTCCGAACAAAAGGTTCGCCTCCCGAAAGGCGAAGGTACAAAAGCTTTCCTAGGTGAGTTGTGATTTTGTCGAGCTCTTCGAGGGTTAATTCCTTGGGCCTTGGCTTGTTGAGGCTTTCCCAATAAAAGCAATGGGCACAGGAGCAGTTACAGCTTTTAGTAACGAAGTAAATCAGGGCGAGAGGTTCGCCATTTACGAAATATTTGCGCCCAAGTTTGGTAAGATCTGTAACGCTGGTCATATCTGAGTGCTTTTTGGTCAAATTTGTATTATAGTGCCGGAAGGCACTTTCAACAATAGAAACTCCGGTTGAGGCTCATCGTGTAACATTTTTCTTGAGCTCCGCCGGATGAAAACATAGAATAAACCCTTTATTAAACACAATGTTTACAGAGACAAAAATCAGGAAATCATGAGAGAAAAACACAGTAAAACAAAAGGCCTTGAATGCAAGTAAAGGCCGCAAATACCGAAGCACCTTGGTTTTTAGGTTCAAGTTGGCGGCTGTTTGGAACGCTCTTTCTTACAGTGACGCTGCCAATGATGGTACTTATTTTTGCATTGGTCGTTCAAATTCGCGTTGCCCTTCAGGATCAAGCCATCCGTCAAAATGCTGTGGCAGCCCAACTTGCCGCCAAAGCCGTTCAAGAGTATGTTGAAAATTTAGCCAGTTCTGTGGAAAACTTGGCCCTCCGCTCACTTTTGGTAGGTGCAATCGAAAGAAAAGACAGCGTTCGAGTGCGCGCCCGCCTCAAAGAACTTTTATCACTCAGCAGTGATTTTAATCGAGCCATTGTTACCGATATAAAGGGGATTGAGCTTTATGATTATCCATTTGTTGCAGGAGCAGTTGGGCAAGATCTTTCGAGTAGTGATTGGTACCAGGGCGTTTCTAAAACGAATCGGACTTATATTTCAGAAATTCATCAGCGGTTTGCCAAACCTCAGATTTATATTGTTTCGATAGCAACGCCTATCCGGAACGACCAAAAAGAAATAATTGGTTATCTGGTAGGCCAGAATCCAATTGAGATTTTGTCAAAAGCGCTTGCTCAATTGCGGCCTTCTTTTGCCGGCTCTTTTGTATTGGTCGACCAACATGGTTTTGTAGCAACAAAGCCCCGTTCGCCCAGTGAGTTTTCGGTTGAACTAAGATCTTATCCCCTCTCCAAGAAAATGTTTTCGTCTCAAAAGGGTTTCATCAAAGAAAAAGATCCCATTACAGGTGAAGAAAGTTTCATCAGTTATCATCAAATTCCTCGGTCGGGATGGGTCATTGTTGCGTCCCAGCCAATCTCTAATGTTTTTGGTCTTTTGAATACGGTCAATCGGATTATTTTATTATTTTCTCTTTTATCATTCGCTGTGATCCTTGGTTTTGGTTATCTATGGTTCGAAACGATACGCCGCTACCATAAACAACGCAAAGTAGCAGAAGAAGCACTGAAGGCAAGCGAAAAGCACGCGCGCTCCATTATTGAAACCGCCTATGATGCTTTCATTTCGATCGATGCAAATGGAATTATTACCAACTGGAATCACCAGGCTGAAACCACTTTTGGTTGGCGTCGCGAGGAAATTATTGGACATTTATTAGCGGAGACGATCATTCCTCTGCAATATCGGGAGGCACACAAGCGCGGCCTTCACCATTTTTTGGCGACGGGTAAAGGCCCGGTATTGAACAGGCGAATTGAGATTTCCGCATTGCATAAGGATGGCCATGAATTCCATATTGAGTTAACCATTTGGCCGGTTCAAACGGGTGAAATTTATAGTTTTAACGCTTTTGTTCATGATATTACCGAACGCGAACAAGCCGAGGCGGCATTGAGGCAGGCCGCTACAGAGCTCGTGCGTTCGAAAGCGGAGCTGGAGCAATTGGAACTTTTTGCGTTTGCCGCCACGCATGACATACAGGAACCCCTGCATAAAATTCTTACTTTTTCAGATCTGTTGAAGACTGAAAGCGTCACTGCGCTTGATCCAAAAGGCCGTCGTTATTTAGATCTGGTGCAAAATACCGCCAAAAGGATGAGCCAGATGATGGAAGAGCTTCGCGAGCTTTCGAAGATTGCTCAAGAGGGAAGCCCTTTTGAAGAAGTTGATTTGGAAAGCGTGGTTCGGGAGGTCCTTCACGATTTGGAGCTTCGCGTCCAGGAAACAAAAGGACAAGTAGAGGTGCGAAAACTTCCTACGATTCGGGCTGATCGCATGCAAATGCGAGCCCTTTTTCAGAATTTAATTGCCAATGCGCTTAAGTTCCATCGGAAAGATGAGCCACCGCATATTATGATTGATAGCCGAAACGTCAAGGAAGGGGTAGCGGAAATTACCATTCAAGACAACGGTATTGGTTTTGACGAGAAATATCTGGATCGGATCTTCAAACCTTTTCAGCGGCTTCACGGATCAGGGGAATACGAAGGAAGCGGGATGGGATTGGCCATTTGTCAAAAGATCATGTTGCGGCATAAGGGAAAAATTACTGCCAAGAGCGTTCTGGGACAAGGTTCCACGTTTATTATCACTTTGCCAGAACATCAGGTATAATTTAGGCGGAGGGTTAAACAATGGCATCAGAAAGAAAACCAGTGCTCATTCTAATGGCTGAGGATGATGAGGATTATTACCTTTTAACTAAAGAAGCCCTGCAGAAATTGCGTGTGATCAATAAATTTCACCGGGTTGAAGACGGTGAAGAACTCATGGATTACCTCCTCCGCCGGGGAAAGTATCAAAATGCAGCGGATTCACCCAGGCCCGGACTCATCTTTTTGGATTTAAATATGCCGAAGAAAAATGGCCTTGAAGCTTTAGCTGAGATTAAATCAAACCCTACTTTGCGTCAAATTCCCGTCATCATGCTTACCATTTCAAGGGATAAGAAAGACATATCTGCCAGTTACAGTCTTGGAGCAAATTCTTTTGTAACAAAACCTCTTGGTTTCAAGGAACTGATTGAAGCCTTGAGCGTTTTTGATGAATATTGGTTTGAAATCGTCCAATTGCCTCACGAGTAAAAGCTGAAACCGATTTGGAGGTTTCTATGAGCTCGAATGCGCAAGAGGGGAAGCGCTTTAGTGTTCATCATGCTCTTACCGTGGCCGGTCTTGCTCTTATTTATTATGTTGCGGCCCGGCTGGGATTATTGCTTGCCTTTGAAAATACAAACGCCTCGCCTGTATGGCCACCTTCCGGAATTGCGTTTGCGGCTATCTTAATTTTGGGTTATCGCGTGTGGCCAGGCATTGCCATCGGCGCTTTTCTTGCTAATGTCGTAACGTTTTCAGGAAATCAACCTTTTGGCTTCGGCCGCATATTTGCCGTTTCCTTCTTTATTGCCATTGGAAACACTTTGGAAGCCCTCATTGGCGCGCTGTTTCTACGCCGCTTGGTTAAATTTCGAAATCCTCTAGATCGGCTTAGAGATCTTACCAAGTATGTTTTGGTAGTACCACTTATGTGTGCGGTGAGTGCCACGATAGGGCCAACGGCATCATGTTTAATTGGCATTACTTCTTGGGCCCTCTATAAAACTGTTTGGCTTACCTGGTGGCTCGGAGACGTTACAGGAGTATTGGTCGTAACTTCCTTTTTTTTGATTTGGACTCGAAAAATTTCATTTCAGTGGGAGTCTAAAAGTTTCTTTCAGATATTGCTTTCTCTTGCCTTGCTTTTTGTTGTCGTTCAAATCAACTTTGGAAATTTTTTTACATCTCCGCGTGCGTATCTATTTTTTCCTTTTATTGCATGGGCCGCTTTGCGCTTCGGGCAAATCGGAGTGGTTACAACAACGTTTTTGGTATCCGGCATCGCAGTATGGGGAACCATTCATGGAACCGGCCCCTTTGTAAGCCGGACTTTAAATGAATCCCTTTTAGCGCTTCAAACGTTTGTTGGGACAATGAGTATCATGGGTTTGGCTTTAGGAGCTGTTCTTGAAGAGAGACGGCAAGCTCGCGAAGGATTGGCTCGGCTTGCTGCGATTGTCGAATCTTCAGAGGATGCGATTATTGGTAA
>Ga0155264_119_pt1 | contig 32501 bp, 34 predicted proteins | sample RifCSPhighO2_02_FD_106232 | JGI IMG/M metagenome (GOLD analysis project Ga0155264, IMG submission 106232) | Omnitrophica bacterium RIFCSPHIGHO2_02_FULL_46_11
TGAAGACGACCAACCGGTAGCGCGCGCCATTTTAAATTCGCACAACGGTACTTCCCTGATGGCTTCGGTGTGCGGAAAGACCTCCGTTCGCGAATTGGGGGCATTGTTTGCGAAATGCCGGCTTGTGATTTCCAATGACACAGGCCCGCTTCATATTGCGGCTGGAGTTGGAACAAATGTGATCGGTATTTTCGGGCCGACTCAGCCTTTGGAAACGGCTCCTTTGGGCTCTGGACGGAATATCGTGATTCAATACGCTCATGAAGGCGTGAAATTGCCTTGGATTGGTGAAAATTTTCCTGCGCCTTGGATGGAATGTATTTCTGTAAATGATATCCTCCGCGTCATTGAGAAAGAAAAGCTGCTTTCATAATGGCTTCTGTTAATTCGAGTAAGGTTCAAAAAATTCTCGTCATTTCGCTAAGCAATATTGGCGATATCATTTTGACGACGCCTGTTATTTCCATACTTCGCGAACGCTTTCCAAAAGCTTCCTTGTCTGTACTGGTGGGCCCAAAAGGAGTTCCTCTTTTTACCAATAGCTCTACGGTTGATGAAGTCATTTGTTTTGATAAGCATGCCTCCTGGCCAGAAATGCTTCGGCTGATTTTTCAATTACGGGAAAAAAAATTTAATCTCATTGTCGATTTACGCCACACGGCAATTCCTTTTTTGCTTCAGCCAAACTACCGGACGTCGCTTTTTGTAGATCGTTCTTCAACTTCTATGCGCCAGAGGCATTTGGACCGACTATGTTTACTTTTAGAAGTCGAATCTTGCAAAAATCATTTTAATTTTTTTACGGATGAAGAGAAAAACTCAGCTCGATCAAAGTTAAACCGGTTCAGTTCAGTTCCCGGCACAAATGATTTTGTTGTGCTTGCCCCAGGCGCCGGAAGTGCGCTTAAGCGTTGGACTATTTCTGGTTTTGTTGAACTTACCCATTATTTTCTTAGCTCAGGCAAACGAGTTGTTTTGATAGGGGATGAGCACGAAGTTGATTTGGGTAAGGAGTTAGAAGAAAAGGTTTCTAAGTCTGTCACAAATCTCATTGGTTTATTAACTTTGAGGGAATTGGCAGGATTGATTCATGAGTCTTCATTGGTTGTTGCCAATGACAGCGCTGTCATGCATTTAGCACATGAGTTGAACCGGCCCACCGTATCTATTTTTGGGCCGACGAATGATAAAAAATATTGGCAAGCGGCCGCCGGCCGAAAATTAGTCCGTTTAAATTTAGATTGCACCCCTTGCGAACAAGCTCAATGCCGCTTGCCACGCCGTCTTTGTTTGGATGATTTACCGGCGTCATTAGTGATCCGAGCTTGCGAAGAACTTTTGAACCATGTACCCCATTAATCGTTCAGCCATTAAACGGATTTTGATTACGCGGACAGATCGAATCGGTGATTTGGTGTTATCAACCCCCATTTTTCCGGCCATTAAAAAAAGATATCCCGAAAGTCATGTGGCCGTGTTGGTATTTCAAGAGACAGAACCTATCGTGCAAGGGAATCCATGGATTGACCAAGTGATTCCATACGATAAACAAGGCCGCCACCGAAGTTGGTGGCAAACGTTACTTTTTGGATTGAAATTGAGGAAAGAAAACTTTGATGTAGCCATTCATCTTCATGCGACCAATCGTGTCAATATCATTTCTTGGCTTGCGGGCATCCCAGTAAGGATCGGTTACCATATTCAGTTGGGAAGCCATGGAAGACTTGATTCGTTTCTGACCCATACGATTGATGAAAAAAAATGGCAGGGGAAGAAACATGAAGCAGAGTACAATTTTGATCTTTTGGCTTTGATTGATGTGCCAAAACCAGAGCCGTTGCAGCTTCATTTTCCTCTTGAAGTTTCAAGCCGTGAGACTTTGAAACGTATTTTGCCTGAGCGCTTCAACCAGCGATACGTTGTTTTTCATCCCAGCGCGAGCTGTGTTTCTAAACGCTGGTCTCCTGAGCGCCTCGCTTCTGTTGCTGACAAGCTGGCAAGGGATTATGAAGTTTTGCCCGTGATTATCGGCGAAAAAGAAGGAGTGTTTCACGCCGCACAAATGCAGGAATTTATGAATGAAGATGCGCTTAATTTAGCCGGGAAATTAAGTTTGGGGATGCTGGGGTGGCTTTTGAAAGGCGCGCGGCTTTTAATTTCCAATGATTCCGGCCCCGTTCATATTGCAGCAGCAGTGGGGACTCCGGTGGTTTCGATTTTTGGAAGAAACCAGCCCGGCCTAAGCGCTATAAGGTGGCGCCCTCTTTCTCAAAACAGTTCTTATCTTCAAAAAGATGTGGGCTGCGTCGAATGCCTTGCCCACAATTGTCAGATTGATTTCAAATGCCTCAAAGAACTTACGGTAAACGATGTCCTTCACGAAGCGAGAAAATATGAGCCTTTTTTGGTTTAACGGAGCCATTCCAAAACAAGGATATCTTAAGCGCGTGTTAATCGTTCATCCTCATGGCATCGGCGACGTGCTTTGGATCACCCCCGTGATTCGCGCGTTAAGCGAATATGGCGTCAAGCGTATTGATTTGCTTCTCGGGAGTCGGACACGCGAGATTTTTGAACGCAACCCCCATGCAAATGAAATGTTTGAATGGGATAAATCGCCTGTAGCAAATATTTTTAAAAAGTGGTCCCGGTTTAAAAAGTTGGCGGTCACTTTTTGGAAACTTTGGCGCAATCATTATCAAGTGGTTCTTGATTTTTCGCTTGGTTCGCAATATGCGTTTTTATGCCAGTTCTTTTTTTGGATTCCTGTACGGCTTGGTTTTAATTTTAAAGGCCGAGGAAGATTTTCAACCCATCGCCTTGAGCTTCCCGATGGCTACACTGACAAGCCGGTGGCCGATTACTATCTCGATCTTCTCAATATTTTAAACATCCAACCCACGCATAAGCGAACAGAACTTTTTCTGGACGAAAGGGATTTTCAAAACGCAGAAGCGATTTTAAAAGAGCTCGGGCTTCATTCTGGAAGTTCTATTTTAGCGATTGCACCAGGCGGGGGAGAATCGTGGGGGAGCGATGCGCGTCTTAAACGTTGGCCCGTTCAATATTTTGTTCAGTTAGTAAAGGAATTGCATCGGGATTACGGTTCTTTGTGTGAGGCGATTTTCATTTTAGGAGGGGCCGCTGAATCTCAGCTGGCCCAGCAGTTTTTAGAAGCGTTTCCTGAGAGATCAGTTTATAATCTTTGTGGCCGTGTTTCAATTCGGACAGCAGCGGCTTTAATACAAAAAGCTTCGCTTATGCTTGCCAACGATGGAGGCCTTGTGCATGTGGCCCATGCAATCGACACACCAGTCGTCGCTATTTATGGCCCGGTGGATCCTAAGGTCTATGGGCCTTATCCGGCTAAAAGCGCAGCACTTTCACTTACTGCCAGCGGCCCCGCTTGTCGGCCTTGTTACCAAAGGTTTCGTTATCAAGCGGCATGTAAAGGAATCGAGTGTTTAACCATGTTAACACCCGATCGGATTTTAGCGCGCCTTCATTCGGAACGTTTTCTCGAACGATTGTCTTCGGTAGGAGTTTCCAAATGAGGCTTAAAAAACTTTCCGTATGCGCCATTTTAGCCGCAGGTCTTTTATTTGTTTTACAGGGGTGTAGTGGTATTCAAACGAAAAAAATCAATTCGTCCGCGGAACTGCCTGCACCGAAGGTGATTGAAAAATTGTCCTCCAGCATTCGCGAGGGAGAGAAACTAAAATTTAGCGTTAGATGGCTTGGCATGGAAGTTGGAACGGCAGAGGCGACGGTAAAGGGGATCGAAGAGATTCGCGGACGAAAAGCATATCACATTGAAGCTCTCGCGCGCTCGAATTCGCTCATCGACCTTGTTTATCCAGTGCGTGACGAACATCATACGTATCTTGATACAGAACGTTTTCATTCACTTCGTTATGAAAAAATAATACAAGAGGGCCGATATCGGGCGGATGAAGTGATGGAATATGATCAAGAGAATCATACGGCTACCTACTATTCACGGAAAAATAAAAGCCGAAAACAAATGTTTATTGCAAAAGACGTTAAGGACCAACTTGCAGCTGCCTATTGGTTCCGGTTACAGCCAATGGCCGTTGGTGATACCGTGCATATTCCTACCGAGGCGGATGAGAAGAATTGGGATTTAGAAGTTAAAATACTTCAAGTCGATGAAGTTGAATTGGACAAATTGGATACGTTCCGTGCATTTCAAATTGAACCTATGGCGACCTTTCAGGGAATGTTCATTCGCCGCGGAAAAATTCGCGGTTGGATAAGCGCAGATGAAAAAAGGCTCCCTTTGATGATGAAAACAAAAGTTCCTGTCCTCGGAACTGTTACCGTCGTGTTGGTGGGCTATGAAGGCTGGTAAGATCAAACGGCTGTTGTTAGGGTCGGTCTTCGCCATAGTTATTTTTGGCGGAGTTGCTTTTTTTATTTTGCCCCCAAAAGGTTATATTCCGGTGTTGATGTATCACTTTGTTGTTCCAAAAGCTCAGGTTGGTTCGACCTCACTTGATGTTAGCGTTGAGAATTTTAGCCGTCAAATGTGGTTCTTAAAAACTTTTGGATTTAGAACAATTTCATTGGATGAATACGAAGCGATCAAAACCGGCCGAACGAAAGCTCATGGCCGGGAAGTTTTGATTACCTTCGATGATGGGAATGAAACCTATATTCAGTATGCGTTGCCGGTATTGGAGCGCTATCAGATCAACTCAGCTAATTTCCTGGTTTGGAATTTTATGGTACAGAAGCAGTACGGAAGCATGAGTTTGGAAGATGCAAAGCGCCTTTCTTCCCATCCATTGATTACGTTCGCATCTCATTCTTTATCTCATATTCCTTTGGCCGATTCGCCAGCCGAAGAAGTGAGAACAGAGATTTTTGAATCTAAAGCAAAGCTCGAAGAGGCGTTGGGAGCAAAGATTAACTATTTTTGTTATCCTGAAGGCTCGCATGATGAACGAACAATAAAAATGGCGGAAGAAGCAGGTTATCGGCTTGCTTTTACGACCTCAAGGAAACAGCTTCAAGGCCGTCCAGGAACTCTCTACTCCATCGTCCGAATAAAAGTTTCTCCTACCCAGAATTTATTTGTTTTTTGGATTAATGTTTCCGGTTTTACTGCTTGGGGCAAGGAAATCGACTCTTTTTTCCATCAATTGACAGGTCAAAACTACAATGGTACACTAACACCTTATAAGCTGAATCCAAAAACATCATAAGTTATTTTCCTGAAAGGATTTAAGTTAAATGCGCACGTCTGAAAAAACCAATCGCCTGAACGGCAAATACACCCAAGGTTTAAACCGCCTTGTGGACCGCCTGACAGACGCTAAAGTTATGGTTGTTGGCGATTGGATTTTGGATGAGTTTGTGTGGGGGACTGTTGATCGAATTTCACCGGAAGCGCCGGTGCCCGTCGTCAATGTTACCCGCGAGTCTTTTGTTCCTGGAGGTGCCCTGAACGTTGCCAATAACATCAGGACCTTAGGTGGATCCGTTTATCCATGCGGACTTGTGGGTCGAGATCTCCGTGGCCGGATGTTGGTAAAAGCAATGCGCAGAGAAGGCATTGATACCAGCGGTGCTATTTATGACAAAACCCGCCCCACGACATTAAAGACGCGCGTCGTAGCCCATTCGCAACAAATGGTTCGTTTTGACCGCGAAGACAGCCGAAATTTGAGCGGGGATCATTTAAAAAAAGTGTTGGTTTTTATTGAAAAGCTATTACCAAAAGTTGACGCGGTCGTTATTGAAGACTATGGCAAGGGGATGATTACTCCCGCATTGCTCAGCCATATTTTGAAGCAAGCCAATGCCCTTAAAAAACCGATACTCGTCGATCCGAAAGAGAAGAATTTTGCTTATTACCGCGGTGTTACAGCAGTGACCCCAAACCGCAGAGAAGCTCTGAACGCTTATGGCCAAAATGTTGACAGCGGTGCGCCAAACATAGATAAAGTTGGCCGAGCGTTGCTCAAAAAATTTTTGTGCCAAGCGGTTTTAATTACGCTGGGTGAAGAAGGAATGATTTTGTTTGAAAAAAACGGAGCGATTACCAAAATCCCTACGGCTGCTCAGGAAGTTTATGACGTTTCAGGAGCCGGCGATACAGTCATCGCAGTTTTTGCAATGGCTTTAGCCGTAGGCGCAACAATGAAAGAAGCTGCAGTACTATCCAATTGCGCGGCAGGAATTGTGGTGGGAAAATTAGGGACCGCTACCGTAACCCCTCAAGAGTTAAAAGCTTCTCTTTCCGTTTCATCGGGTCGAATGAGGAAGCGAGCGCTTTCCGATGTTTAAAGGGGAAACCGTCTGCGTCATTCCGGCGCGGTTGGAATCGACTCGGTTTCCAAAAAAACTTCTTCAAATAATCGAAGGAAAACCTTTACTCCAGTTTGTTTATGAGAATGCAAAGAAAGCAAAAAAAATTGAGCGGGTGATTGTAGCCTGTGATCACGAAGCGATTAAAGAATGCGTGGAATCCTTCGGGGGAGAAGCAATGCTTACTTCGCGAAACCACACGAACGGAACGGAACGGATTGCGGAAGTGGCCGAGCGGCTTTCTTGCGAGGTCGTTGTTAATTTACAGGGAGATGAGCCATTGATGCATGCGGATGTGGTTGATCAAGTCGTAGCGGTATTACAGAAAGATGCGACATGCGACATGTCAACGGCCTGCATTTCTAAAAGTGACCCTGAGGAGTTTTTGAATCCAAATGTTGTCAAGCTGACGAAAGATAAAAATGGTTGGGCCCTTTATTTTTCCCGCGCCCCCATTCCGCACGACCGAGATGGCCGCACGAATCGTTATTTTAAACACTTAGGAATTTATGGTTACCGGCGTCAATTTTTAATTCAATTTTCCACACTCGCGCCTTCGGTTTTAGAACAGCGAGAGAAATTGGAACAGCTTCGGGCGCTTGAAAATGGTTATCGAATTAAAGTGGTTGAAACAGTGCATGATTCCATTGGCGTTGATACGGAAGCGGATTTTAAATTGGTCAAAGAAAAATTGATTTCTCTCGGCCGGGTAGGTGCTTCTCATGCCTAAGCATATTTTTATTACGGGCGGCGTTGTTTCTTCGCTTGGCAAAGGCATTGCTTCGGCTTCGATTGGAAAACTTTTGGAAGCAAAAGGTCTTAAGGTTGCCATGCAGAAATTGGATCCTTATATCAATGTGGATCCGGGAACGATGAGCCCGTATCAGCACGGTGAAGTGTATGTGACCGAAGATGGGGCAGAAACCGATTTGGATTTAGGCCATTATGAGCGGTTTACCAATAGCCCAATGGGAAAATTAAATAACGTTACAACGGGCCAAGTTTATTTCTCCGTGATCACAAAAGAACGGCGCGGCGACTATTTGGGCGGAACCGTGCAAGTGGTCCCTCATATTACGGATGAAATCAAAGAGCGCATTCGAGCCGTCTCCCGCGGCAAACGCTACGATGTTGTGATTTCTGAAATCGGCGGAACTGTCGGCGATATCGAATCGTTGCCATTTTTGGAAGCTGCGCGTCAATTCCGCCATGAAGAAGGCCGCGAAAATGTAATTTTCATTCATTTAACTTTAATTCCGTTCATCCGCGCCGCAGGTGAATTAAAAACGAAACCCACTCAGCACAGCGTCGGAACTCTCAGGGAAATCGGTATTCAGGCGGACATTCTTTTGTGCCGCACTGAAAAAAGATTATCAAAAGACCTGCGCTCAAAAATCGCTCTTTTTTGTAACGTTGATCTTGAAGCTGTCGTTGAAGCCCGCGATGTGCGCTCCATTTATGAAGTGCCGCTCATGTTTAAAGAACAAGGGCTCGATCAGGTGATTTGCGATTATTTGCACATGGAATACAAGGCCGGCAGCTTGAATGATTGGAAAAAGGACGTTGTCGACCATGCGCTTTTTCCAAAATATCAAGTGACGATCGGTGTGGTTGGAAAATATGTTGAACTTCCCGACGCGTACAAGTCACTTTACGAAGCTTTGCGCCATGCGGGTATCGCCAATGATACGCGCGTGATCATCAAACGAATCAATTCCGAGCGCTTAATTAAAGGCCGTCTCGAACATTATTTGAGCAAGGTGGACGGCATTTTGGTGCCTGGCGGTTTTGGCAACCGCGGAGTTGAAGGTAAAATCCGCGCCATCAAATACGCGCGGGAAAATGGAGTTCCTTTTTTTGGAATTTGTCTCGGAATGCAATGCGCGGTCATCGAATTCGCGCGCAATGTGATGGATTTTAAGGGAGCCAATTCAACGGAATTTAATAAGAAAACGCCGTATCCTGTGATTAGCCTGCTTGAAGAGCAAGAAAATGTTGCCAATTTAGGCGGAACGATGCGGCTTGGCGCTTATCTGTGTGAGCTCAAAAAAGGCACAAGGGCCCATGAAGCTTATGGAGCCGATGAAGTCTCGGAGCGTCACCGCCACCGTTACGAATTCAATAATAAATATCGCGAAGCCTTTACCAAAGCCGGTCTTCAAATTTCGGGTGTTTATCAAAATGGCAAATTGGTTGAAATCGTCGAATTAGAAAATCACCCCTGGTTTGTTGCCGGTCAATTTCATCCAGAGTTTAAATCCAAACCGGATAAGCCCCACCCGCTTTTCAAAGCGTTTGTTGGAAAATCGCTTGAACTGAAACGCAGCGGCTTACCGAAGGAAGCAAATCATAAAACAGAAGAGCCTCGTCAGGAGAAAGTTTATGAATCTAGTCCGATTGGGTAATATTACTTTTGGCGATCCCAATCAATTTGTTTTGATTGCAGGGCCTTGTGTGATTGAAGGTGAAGAAATTACGTTACGCCACGCTGAACAAATTTCAAAAATTGCTCGCGACTTGAACATTCCTTATGTATTTAAATCCAGTTATGACAAAGCCAATCGTTCTTCGGTTCATTCCTTCCGCGGGCCTGGTTTGACAGAAGGGCTTAAAATTCTTACAAAAGTTAAAAAGGAATTTCAAATTCCGGTTTTAAGCGACGTCCATTCTTCAGAAGAAGCAACTCGAGCAAGCGACGTGTTGGATATTCTTCAAATTCCAGCTTTCCTGTCCCGACAAACGGATTTGGTGCTTGCCTGCGCAAAAACCAAAAAAATAGTCAATGTAAAAAAAGGCCAATTTCTTTCGCCGTGGGACATGAAAAATGTAATTGAAAAAATTGAATCGGCCGGCAACAAAAATATTTTGCTCACGGAACGAGGAAGTTCATTCGGCTATCAAAATTTAGTCAGTGATTTTCGGTCCATTCCGATTATGCAAAGTTTTGGTTATCCGGTTGTTTTTGACGCCACTCATTCGGTTCAACTACCGGGTGGTTTAGGAGATGCTTCGGGCGGCCAGGCTGAATTTATTCCAATCTTGTCGCGTTGTGCCATTGCTGCCGGCGCCGATGCGATTTTCATGGAAGTTCACGAAAATCCGAAAACCGCCAAATCAGACGGGCCTAACAATCTCGCGCTTTCGGATTTGAAAGAACTGCTCGTTACGTTAAAGCAAATTCGCCAAGTAGCTCCTCTGTCTTCTTCTAAAAGCCAAAAGCAAACCGTTTCATCTAAGAAAGTCGTTGGCGTATGAGACAAGATCTTGTGCTTGCCAAAAAAGTGTTGAAAATCGAATCTCAAGCGATTCAAAAGCTGAGCGCCAGAATCGGCCGAAATTTTGAACAAGCCCTTGATTTGCTCAAGTCATGCACAGGCCGTGTTGTGGTAACAGGCATGGGCAAGCCCGGCTTCATTGCACGCAAAATCGCCGCTACGTTTGCTTCTACCGGAACGCCAAGTCTTTTTCTTCATCCTGCCGAGGCCATTCATGGAGATTTAGGCATGGTGACCAAAGCGGATGTGATTTTGGCCATTTCCAATAGCGGCGAAACGGAAGAAATTACGCGGCTGCTCTCCACCATTAAAAAAATCGGCGCGAAATTGATTGCGCTGACCGGAAATATTCAGTCTACCTTAGCAAAAAATTCAGATGTAGTTCTCAATATAGGTTTGGAGCAGGAGGCATGTCCCTTGAATTTAGCACCCACCGCTTCCACAACTGCCGCACTTGCTATGGGAGATGCGTTGGCTGTATGTTTGGCCAAACGAAAAGGTTTCCGTGAAGAAGATTTTGCATTCTTACATCCGGGCGGAAGTCTTGGGAAAAAATTGATCAAAGTTCGTGATTTGATGAGGCGCGGAAAATTAAATCCCATTGTCCGTGGAACAGCCACGGTAGAAAAAGCGCTGTTGGCAATTACAAGCGCTCGCGCGGGTTCTTGCACCATTGTGGACAAGCAAGGAAAATTAAAAGGTATTTTTACCGATGGTGATCTGCGCCGCCACTTAAAACAAAATGGAGTTTCCATTCTCTCAAAACCGATTGAACCCTTCGCCACGAAAAGGCCGATTGCCATTCAAGATGAAAAATTAGCGGCGGAAGCGCTTCAAATTTTGCGCGATCGAAACATCGACGAATTGCCCGTTGTGGACCGAAAAGGCCGGGCGGTTGGCCTCTTGGACGTCCAGGATCTTTTGAAAGCGGGATTTGTATGAAGAGGTTTGTTCTTGAGTAAGACGCGAAAGCACCGATTTTTTTTGTATCTTGGGCTTGAGCTGTTGAGGCATTTGGTTTTAATTTTGCCCAGATGGTTGAATCATGCGATGGCCAGCGGCATTGGGTTCTCTGCTTATTGGATTCTTCCAAAAGAACGGGCCAAAACGGTCCGGCATCTAAAGGAAGCATTCGGAAACGAGAAAAGCGAACGCGAATTTCTCAAGATCGGCCAAGAAGCTTTTATCCATTTATCGAAATCGGCAATCGATGTGCTTTGTTTTCCAAAGCTCAATCAAAAACGAATTGAACGCCTTGTTCGTTTTGATGTGGGACGAAGCCTTTTAGACGATGCTTTAGCGCGGGGCAATGGGGCTATTGTTTTAACGGGGCATATCGGCAATTGGGAGCTTTTGGCCTCCTATTTTCGATTTTTAGGTTATCCGGGTTCTTTGGTTGGTCGCCGAATTTATTATGAGCTGTTCAACCAGGTTTTAGTTTCGCTTCGCAAGAGCGCTTTGGTTTCGACCATTTATCGAGATGAATCGCCGCGACAAGTTTTGGCGGAGCTTAAAGCCAATCATACGATTGGAATGTCCGCCGATCAGGACGTTGATAGCATCGAAGGTATTTTTGTTCCTTTTTTTGGAAAACCGGCATGGACACCCACTGGCCCGGCCAAGATCGCCTTGGCGAGCGGAGCGGCGATTGTGCCGGCTTTTATGATGCATGAGGGAGATCATTACCGTTTGTTCGTGGAAGAGCCAATTTGGCCATCTCAAGAGGAGTCAAAGGAAAAGGCTGTAAAAATGATGACTGAAGCATGGTCGCAGATTGTGGAGCGGTACGTCCGGCTTTTTCCGAATCAATGGGTATGGATGCATAACCGTTGGAAAACCAAAGCGGAACCGCAAACAAAATCAAAAAATTTTGTCGGCTTGGAACGAGTAGCTTCATGATCCGAAAACTGATTTTAGCCTGCGTTATTTTGGTCCTTGCTTATGTTGCTTTAATCCAATTCAAAATTTGGATGCACACACGTGCCGATCGGAAAGGCCATGGTAAAGAGGAGCAGGAGCAGAAAAGTGAAGTAGCGCAGCGGGTTTATAGTTTTTCATTTTCTAAATACACAGACACCGGTGAAAAGGAACTGGAAATCGAAGGTGACTCTGCGGATATTTTTTCTCAAAATGTTGCCCTGATCAACGTTATTGCAAAAGCTTATGCCGAAGAATCACCGGTGACCATTACGGCTGACCAAGGTTCCATTGATCGCTCAACGAGCGACGTTCAGTTGCATAAGAATGTTGTGGCAACGACCGAAAATGGAACGCGCTTGATGACAGATCAACTGAATATTCATCCGTCGGATAAGCGAATGGATACAGATTCTGAGGCGAAAGTGAAGAAAGACAACATCAATATTGAAGGTACTGGCGCGAGCAGTGATTCACAATTAAGCAAAGTGACCTTTAAGAAAAATGTAACCGTTGTGGTACAAGACCCGGATTCCGAGTCCAAAGTACCAACGGTGATTACCTCAGACGGCCCCCTTGAGGTTGATTACAAACGTAATATTGCGCACTTTTCAAAGAACGTGGTGGCCCATCATGCTCAAGGGACCCTGAACGCGGATTACATGGATGTGATTTACGAAAAAGACACGCGCAAAGTTTCTAAAATTGTTGCCCGCGGCAATGTCATTATCGTCAGTAAGGAAGGAAATAAAACCTATAGTGACATCGCCGTTTATTTGGCCAAAGAGGGCAGAGTGGTGTTGGGAGGAGATGTGGATGCCAAGTACCGCTCTGACGAATCCGGCCTAGGGAAATCTTTGTTTTAGGGAGACCAAAATGAATTTGCTTGAAACCCATGGTTTAACAAAAAGTTATAAGGGCCGTTGCGTGGCCAATCAAGTTTCCATTCAAATTTCACGCGGTGAGATTGTGGGACTTTTGGGCCCTAATGGAGCTGGAAAAACAACGACATTTTATATGGTTGTGGGTGTGATTAAAGCCGATAGCGGGCAAATTCTTTTTCGCGGCGAAGAAGTGGCGCAGTTGCCGATGTACCGGCGCGCCCGCATGGGAATGGGTTATTTATCGCAAGAACCCTCCATTTTTCGAAAATTGACCGTTGAGGAAAATATTATGGCCATTCTGGAAACATTGGATATTCCTCAATTGGAAAGAAAAAAACGGTTGGAACGCCTTTTGGAAGAACTTGACATTACTTATGTAGCTAAAAATAAAGCGTACACACTTTCCGGCGGAGAACGCAGGCGACTTGAAATTACGCGAGCGCTTGTGACCAATCCATCGCTTCTTTTATTGGACGAGCCCTTTAGCGGCGTAGATCCAATCGCGGTATTTGAGGTTCAAAAGATTTTGCGAAAATTGAAATCTCAAGGCCTCAGCATTTTACTGACCGATCATAGCGTTCGAGAAACTCTTTCCATTACGGATCGGGCTTATATTATGTGCGAAGGAAAAATAGAAGTTTCCGGGTCGTCTCATTTTCTGTCGACCGATAAAAAAGCCCGCGAAATTTATTTGGGCGAACGTTTTGTTCTTGCTTAATCAATCTTAACATTGTGACGGAGGAATGTGAATGAAGATTTCTGAAACTTTGGATAAACGCGCAATTAAAATCGGGCTTAATGCTACAGCGAAGGAAGATGTCCTCAAAGAGTTGGTCGATGTTTTAGCGCAAGTTGAGAATATCGGCGATGCCAAGGGAATTTTAAAGGCGCTTATTGAGCGCGAAAATTTGGGTTCAACCGGTATTGGGCAGGGGATTGCTATCCCCCACGGGAAAACCGACAAGGTAACGCGCCTCGTTGCTGTTTTGGGAATCAGCAAATCGGGAGTCAATTTCGATGCGTTGGATGGAGAGCCGGTCTACATTTTTTTTCTATTGGTGGCACCCAAAGCTACAGCAGGCCCTCATTTAAAAGCATTGGCTCAGATTTCACGTCTTCTTCGAGATAGTTACTTTTGCGAATTAATTCGTAAATGTAAGACAGAAGAAGAACTATTTCAACTCATTAAAAACGAAGAAGAAAAGAAACATTAACTTCTGTTTTTCAATCACATAACATAACCTATCCATGGCGTACCTTTCCGTTCAAAACTTCTACGATGGGATGAAGGATCAGTTAAAACTGAGCCTGATAACTCCCACTGTTCCCTTGACCCGTAAGATCCATTCTCCCGAGATCCATAGGCCGGGCCTGGCTTTTTCGGGTTTTTATGATTACTTTGCGTTTGACTGCCTTCAGATTCTCGGAAAAACGGAAATTCGTTTTCTTAAAAAATTACAGGGCCACGCCCGACGGGTAAATTTAGGCCGTTTTTTCTCATTCCGAATTCCATGCATTATTGTGTCGAAACAACAAAGCGTACCGCGCGATTTTTTAGAGCAAGCGGTTCGTGCCGGCATTCCGGTTTTTCGCTCGCCGTTCCGCACCGCGCGGGTAGCAAGCCAGGTAACTGTTTTTATCGAAGAAGCAAGCGCGCCGGAAGCCAGCATTCATGCAACGCTTGTCGATGTTTATGGCGTAGGGACGCTTCTCCTTGGAAAAAGCGGGGTTGGAAAATCGGAATGCGCCCTTGAGCTTGTGGAACGTAAGCACCGGCTTGTGGCGGATGACATTGTAGAAATTCGAGTTGAGAATCACGAACTCATCGGGCGCTCGAATGATGTTTTGCATCATCATATGGAAATTCGCGGGTTAGGCATTATTGACGTTCGAGCTATTTTTGGAGTGGGTGCCGTGCGGAATCGTAAACGCATTACTTTAGCCGTGACGCTTGAACATTGGAAAAAAGAACGCGAATATGAACGGCTTGGCCTTGAAGGGCAGGAATATGAACTTTTAGGCATGAAAGTTCCTCATTTGATTATTCCTGTGCGACCAGGCCGAAATATTCCAATTTTGGTCGAGACAGCCGCTTTAACTCAGCGGCTTAATAAGATGGGCGCTAATCCGGCGAAAGAATTTAACCAAAGATTAATTCAATCGATGGGGTCTGCGGCCCAAGCCGGCAACGGATTGGAAACATGAAATTTTTTAGATGGTTTTATCCCGGAATTGGGATCAAGCGATGGGTTATTTTGGCTGCATTTGGCCTGGGTTGCATGGTGGTGGTCGGGCTTTCCGCAGTCAAAACTATGTCTCAGCATAGTGTTCTGCTGGCAAGTTTCGCCACAGCATTTTTGATCTTTGGCATTTTTCTGGTGTATACGGCTCTTAAAAATATTGTCCGGATTTTTGTTCGAGCTTTAATGCCGGCGCCATCTGAAGATTTAGCCAATCTCGTTTATCAAAGTAGAAAAAGGAATTTTTTGGCCCGCGGGCCAAGGGTTGTTGTAATTGGAGGCGGAACCGGCTTAAGTGTTCTTTTGCAAGGAATTAAGGCCTATACCAATAATATTACCGCTGTTGTGACGGTGACCGATACGGGCGGAAGTTCAGGGCGCCTCCGTGACGAACTGGATATTCTTCCACCTGGCGATATTCGGAACTGTCTTGTTGCCTTGGCAGATGCTGAACCTCTCATTCGGGATTTGTTTCAATATCGTTTTGAGGAAGGACAAGGGTTGAAAGGGCACAGTTTCGGAAATTTGTTTATCACCGCTCTTTCCATGGTGACAGGCGATTTTGAAAAGGCGATTCGTGAGTCGAGTAAGGTTCTGGCCATCCGAGGGCGAGTTCTTCCTTCCACTTTAGATAAGGTAACCTTGGTAGGTGAATTTGCGGATGGCACTGTTGAGGAAGGGGAAACCAAAATTACCGATGCCAGGAAGCCATTGAAACGTATTTTGCTTCGCCCGGCCAATTGCCGCGCGACAGAGGAAACAATTGAGGCCATTCAAAATGCAGATCTAATTGTCATGGGTCCCGGTAGTCTTTATACGAGCATCCTACCCAATCTTTTGATTAAGGATATTTTGAACGCCGTTTTGGAATGCGACGCTTATAAGGTTCTTATTATTAATGCAATGACGCAGCCTGGAGAAACTGAAGGATATACGGCCTATGACCATCTTCGTGTGCTGGTTAGCCATACGGATCCGCATATTGTTGATGCTTGTTTTGTCAGCACTCAATTGATTCCTGCAGAAATTTTAGAACGGTATCGTAAGACCCATTCACATCCTGTTGAAGTGGATGCCGCAAAGATTCGAGAGCAAGGCTGTGAAGTAATTGACGGCGAAATTCTTAGGATCGATACTCAAGTGCGGCATGACTCTGCAAAACTGGCAAAACGAATTATCGATCAATATTTTGAAGTGCTTCGATAAATCATACCATTTCATGGAATCAGAAAAAGTTGTTGAGAAAAGAGTGGTCATTCAAAATAAACTAGGGTTGCATGCGCGGCCTGCAGCTCTATTTGTCCGTACGGCCAACCGATTTAAAAGCGAGATTACAATTCTAAAGGGCAAACATAAGGTCAATGGAAAATCCATTATGGGTTTGATGATGCTTGCTGCGGCTCCGGGAAGCCATCTAATCATTCGGATCGTGGGCCCTGATGCGGAACGCGCCATGGAAGAAATTGAAAAATTAATCGACCAAAATTTTGGCGAAGAAGCAAGCGAGACTTAATTTGGAAACACTTCACGGAATCCCCGTTTCACCAGGCGTTGCCATTGGGAAAGCCCTCATTTTGCATAGTGAGGACTCTTTTATCGTTTCAAAAACGGAAATCCGGCCGGATGAAATCCCAAAGGAAATTGTGCGATTTGAAGAGTCACTTACCAAAACACGATCCGAACTTTTTGGTATTCGGAAGAAAATTGCCCAGGACATCGGTCATGAACATTCCGATATTTTTAGCGCTCATTTGCTCATTCTGGAAGACCGCACCCTGATTGAAGATGTTTTTTCTAAGATTAAAAACGAAAATGTACCGGCAGAATATGCTTTTTCAGTTGTCATTCAGCGTTATTTTCACGCCTTCGCGCAGATTGACGATGAATACCTGAAGGAACGCGTGGCCGACATTAAAGATGTGGCCCGCCGCATCATGCAAAATTTGCGCGGCGAGAAAAAAGATTCATTAATGCATCTTAAGGATGAAGTGATCGTTGTGTCCCACGATTTATCTCCTTCCGAAACTGCCATGATGGATCGCGAGCACGTCATTGCTTTCGCTACCGATATTGGCGGCCCAACTTCTCACACGGCCATCATGGCCCGTTCTATGGAAATTCCCGCTGTGGTAGGGCTTGACCGGATCAGCAAAGAAGTTTCCAACGGCGACATGATCATCATTGATGGTAATCGTGGGATCGTTGTGATTGACCCTGATCCGTTGACGATTGATCGCTACGGCCGCGAAGAACGCCGCTTCGTTGAGCTTGTTACAGAGCTTGATAAATTAAAAACACTTCCCGCCGAAACCTTAGATGGCTATAAACTTCAGTTGGTTGCGAATATTGAATTTCCTGACGAAATTCCATCCGTGATTGCACATGGCGCGGAAGGGATTGGGCTTTACCGGTCTGAATATTTTTATATGAATCGCACCGACCTTCCTTTGGAACAAGAGCAATTTGAGGCCTATCGCAATGTGGCCGAGCAATTGGCCCCGAAACCCGTTGTGATTCGTACGTTGGATTTAGGAGGCGATAAGTTTTTATCGTCTCTGGATATTCCGCAAGAAATGAATCCCTTTATGGGATGGCGCGCCATCCGTTTTTGCCTGGCACGAGTCGATATTTTTAAAGCTCAGCTGCGCGCGATTCTTCGAGCAAGCGTTTATGGCAATTTAAAGCTCATGTATCCCATGATTTCCAATGTAGTTGAATTAAGACAAGCAAATCAAGTATTGGAAGAAGCGAAAAAAGAATTGCGTGAAGCCAAAATCCCTTTTGACGAAAAAATTCAGGTAGGGGCTATGATTGAAATCCCATCTGCCGTTTTAATCAGCGATATTCTGGCCCACGAAGTTGAGTTTTTTTCGATTGGTACTAATGATTTAATTCAATATTCACTCGCCGTGGATCGGGTGAATGAGAAAATCGCTTATCTGTACGAACCGACTCATCCAGCAATCCTTAGATTAATTCGGCACACGATTGATAATGCTAAAAAGGCCAAGATTTGGATCGGCGTTTGCGGAGAAATGGGGGGAGACCCCGCCATGGCCCTTCTTTTATTAGGACTTGGGATTAATCAATTAAGCATGAGCGCTTTTGCGCTTCCCAAGGTGAAAAGGGCCATTCGCGCCGTGACGTTTAAACAAGCCCAAGAAATTGCCTCACGCGCTTTGGAATTTACAACAGGTGAGGAAATTAAGCGCTTTGCCGAAGCAAAACTTAAAGCCGTTACCCCTGAACTTTTCGAGGAATAAAAAATGAATCTTTTGGACCAAAAAGAAGCTATCGAGCGCGTCGACCGGCAGAATATGAGGAAGTTAATTCACGACTTTTCCGCTCAAATGAGACAAGCTGAAGAAATTGGTACCGCTCTTCATATTGATCCCGCGCTTGGAACAGGCTTATCAAAAATTGTTTTTTCAGGCTTGGGCGGTTCTGCCATTGGAGCCGATTTCATTCGGTCTTACCTAGCTTATGATTTTCCGATTCCTATTTTTGTCAATCGCCACTATCAGCTTCCTGAATTTGTGGACAAAACCACACTTCTTGTTGCCAGTAGCTATTCAGGAGATACGGAAGAAACACTTTCTGCGCTGAAAGACGGAATGAAGCGGGGCGCTCGTATTTTGGCCATTACTTCCGGCGGAGAACTTATTCGCCTTGCGCGCGCCAATTCCTTTCCTTTCATTCAAATTCCGGGAGGGCTTTCTCCACGGGCGGCTTTAGGCTATTCGGTAATTCCTCTTTTAGTTGCTCTTTCTAAAATTGGTTTTAAGCAAGCTTATCGGCCGATTGAACTTCAAGAAGCCATTGGCCTTCTTAAAACTCTTTCTGAATCCCAGTATGACACGGCGGTCCCGCATGAAAAAAATTTGGCCAAACAATTGGCGGAGTTATGTTTTGGGAAATATCCGATTATTTATGCAGGGGTCGATTATTTTGACGTGGTAGCGCTGAGATGGCGCGGTCAAATTGAAGAGAATGCAAAAGCACTTGCTTCCCATCATGTGCTTCCGGAAATGAATCATAATGAACTCGTGGGTTGGCGCTATCCACAGCAATTGTTGAAAGAAGCCGTTGTTTTTTTCTTGAAAGACCCATCGGATCATAAGCGGGTGCAGATGCGGATGAATTTAACCCGCAGTTTAATTGAACGGTCTGCGGGAAAAGTAGTAGAACTTTCTTCGCAGGGGAAGGGCCTTCTGGCGCGAATGTTTTCTCTTATTCATTTAGGCGATTGGGTGAGCTTTTATTTGGCCGTTTTGTATCAGGTGGATCCTACGCCTGTAGAGGTTATTCAACATTTAAAATCCGAATTGGCGAAGGAGCCCGCGGCGAGATGAAAATAATCTTTTTGTGCGCGGGTTATGGCACTCGTTTATACCCTTTAACCGAGAATCAGCCTAAAGCACTGCTTGAAATCGGAGGGGAAGTGCTCTTGTCTTATTTATTAGATAAGGTAAGGCTGCTTCCTTCGCTTACCAGCGTGACGGTTGTTTCAAATGATCGGTTTTATGACCATTTTTGCAAATGGCAAAAAAAGTTGAAACCCAGTATTTCCATCAATGTTTTAAATGACGGAACCAAGGATCCAGAGAGCCGCCTAGGTGCCATTCAAGATTTAAAGCTGGCTTTGGAAAAAGAAGATATAAAGGAAGATGTTTTGGTCTTGGCGGGAGATAATTTTTTCGATTCGGATCTGGCGTCTTTCGTCACTTTTGCTCAGGCAAAAACCCCCGCCGTTTCAGTTGGTGTTTATGACGTTCAAGACCGAGAACGGGCTCAAAAATATGGCTTGATTAAGGCTGATTCTTCAGGCAAAATCACCACGTTTTTGGAAAAACCAAAAGATCCGCCGACAACACTGGCTTCAATGGGAGTCTATTATTTCCCGAAGGACACACTGGTTCATATCGATCGTTTTCTTGAGGCCAATCGAAATTCAGATGCGCCCGGTTATTATGTCAGTTGGCTTTCTAAAAAAATAAATGTGTATGCTTATGTTTTTAGCGGCGCGTGGTTTGACATCGGTGACTTAAATTCATATCGAGAAGCAGATCAATATCTGCGCGAGCGCGGAGCCAAACAAAAAGTATCGAAAAAGTAAATGAGAAGTTTCTTTACAAAAAAGGAGATGGTTTATGAATAGAGATAAATATTTGTTTACCTCAGAATCTGTGGGAGAAGGGCATCCGGACAAGCTTTGCGATCAAGTTTCCGATGCTATTTTGGACGCCTTTTTAGCCCAAGATCCTAACGCACGCGTTGCCTGTGAAGCTTTGGTGAGCCGTAATAATTTGGTCATTGCCGGCGAAATTACGGCCAAAGCTCAAGTAGATATTCCAAAAATTGCCCGTCAGGTCATCAAAGAAATTGGTTATGATGATCTTGCTTATGGTTTTGATTACAAGACCTGCACAATTACGACGCATATTCATCAACAATCACCTGACATTGCCATGGGTGTTGATACAGGCGGAGCGGGAGATCAAGGGATGATGTTCGGCTATGCCGCGGATGAAACGCCGGAATTGATGCCCATCCCGATTATGCTGGCCCACAAGCTGGTTTTTGAATTGGCCAAAATTCGTAAAAGTGGGCAGCTCAAATATCTGCGTCCGGATGCAAAAAGCCAAGTGACCGTTGAGTACAATAATGGCAAGCCAACCCGTGTTGTGGCAATCGTCGTTAGCACACAGCATGACGGTGCTGTTCAGCTGGATACCATCGAACGAGATATAAAGTCACTTTTGATTGAGAAAGTAATTCCGCAAAAGTATTTGGATAAAACAACTAAAATTTTTGTGAATCCCACAGGCCGTTTTGAAGTAGGCGGTCCTTTGGGTGACACGGGGCTAACCGGCCGAAAAATTATTGTGGACACCTATGGAGGTGTAGGAGCGCACGGCGGCGGCGCTTTTAGCGGAAAAGATCCTTCCAAAGTAGACCGTTCGGCGTCTTATTTTGCCCGCTATGTCGCGAAAAATATTGTGGCCGCAAAACTGGCGTCGCGTTGCGAGATTCAAGTTGCTTATGCAATTGGTGTTGCTGAACCGGTTTCGATTATGGTGAATACCTTTGGAACCGGCAGCGTATCCGATAATGATATTGTAACAGCAGTGCGGAAAGTGTTTGATTTTACACCCCGCGGGATTATCAAGCGTTTGAACTTAAGGCGCCCTGTTTACCGGCAAACCGCGGCCTACGGCCATTTCGGCCGTACCGGTGAAGGGTTTACTTGGGAATTAACCGATGCCGCTGAAACATTGCGTGCGGAAGCGTTCGGAAAAAGCGATCATTCGCAAGGACCAAGCAAGTCGCTTCATTCCGTGGGCGGAAGATCATAATGAAATCCTCTGATATTAAAAGTTTGAAGCTTGCCCCGAAAGGCAAACTCAGGATTGAATGGGCCAATCGAAGCATGCCCGTGCTCCAACAAATTCAAGATCGGTTTCTAAAAGAAAAACCGCTTAAAGGAATACGCATTTCAGCTTGCCTTCACGTGACTACCGAAACCGCCAATTTGATGATTGCCCTAAAAGCAGGCGGTGCCAACTGCGTTTTGTGCGCGTCCAATCCTTTAAGTACTCAGGATGATGTAGCCGCTTCTTTGACAAAAGATTTTGGCATACCTGTTTTTGCGATCAAAGGAGAAAATCACAAAACGTATTACCAACATCTCAACCGTGCGCTAGACCATAAACCCAATGTGACCATGGATGACGGCGCGGATCTTGTTTCGCAAATTCATGGGAAGCGCCAAGATTTGGCCTCGAATATTATTGGAAGCACCGAGGAAACTACCACAGGCGTTATCCGCTTAAGAAGCATGGAAGAAAAAGGGCTTCTTTTGTTTCCAGTTTTGGCCATTAATGATGCCAAGACCAAACATTTTTTCGACAATCGCTATGGAACAGGCCAGTCCACGCTGGATGGCGTGATTCGCGCCACCAATATTTTGTTATCGGGTTCTGTTTTTGTTGTTTGTGGTTACGGTTGGTGCGGCCGTGGGCTTGCCGGCAAAGCACGCGGCATGGGCGCTCGAGTGATTGTAACCGAAACAGATCCTTTAAAAGCGCTCGAGGCCGTCATGGATGGTTTTGAAGTGATGCCTCTTGAGAAGGCAGCTCCGACCGGCGATGTATTTGTCACCGTAACAGGTAATACAGGAATCATTCGGCGCGAACATTTCCTTCGGATGAAAGACGGGGCTATCATCGCTAATTCAGGGCATTTTGACGTTGAAATTGATATTCCCGCGCTTCGCAAACTTTCCACTCGAGTGCGCCAAATTCGAGATTTTATTGAGGAGTTTCGATTGAAAGACGGACGCCGAATTCATCTCATTGCCGGAGGCCGCCTGGTTAATCTTTCAGCTGCAGAGGGACATCCGGCATCCGTTATGGATATGTCTTTTGCCAATCAAGCCTTGGGGGCGGAGTATTTAGTAAAATCAGCGTCCTCGCTTGAGAAGCGTATCTATACGGTGCCGAAGGAAATTGATGAAAAGGTTGCCGCGCTCAAGCTGGAAGCGATGCATATCCGGATCGATCGCCTCACGAAAGAACAAGTCCAATACCTTGCTTCTTGGGAATTGGGCACTTAACCGCTCAGTTTCTACTCATTCGCGCGTTCCAAGAAAAAGAACGTCCCGAATCCAAATAAGAAATTAGCCGTCCAAGCGCTCATGATAGGGAATAATTTTCCCGCCTTACCGAGTGCCAGTGTAATGGCCCCCGAAATATGAAAAGTAAAAACGATCACCAAACAAATCAAAACGTTCAAAGCAATCAGCCGCCGTGTTGACGTTTTAGCCAAAAACGGAACGGAAAGAAACATAACCACAAGGCTGTACCACGGATAAGCTAGTTTGTGGTGAAGCGATACGAGTTCCGTATTTATTTTAATGCCGTTTTCTTTAAGTTTCGAAATGTATTCCTTCAGATCCCGATAGCTGATCGCAGATTCCTCATGCACCGCTTGCAAGAATTCCTCAGGCGTTTCTTTAATCTCCGGATGAACCATGATTTCTTGAAAGACGGGTTCTCCGCGCATTTCACCCTTTTGTTCAAGCGCATAATCTGTAGCGTGATGGAGTTCCCATTGATTGCCGGTCCAAACAGCTTCGTGAGCTACCGTTTTCTTTTTCACATTTTTCTTAGAGTCAAGCCATAAGACAATAAAATCTTCCAGCTTTTGTTCCTTGGTGTTGAACGCGCGCGCATAATAAAGGCGGTCTTTGCCGCCGTAATAAGTGACATTGTCATAAACACCTCTTTTTTCCTTCGCTCTCTTTTTTTCAATCCGCTCTTTCAAAATTTCATTAGCTTTTCGGGAAGCCTTTGGCACAATTTGGTCGCTCATAATAAAGGAGAGGATGCCGAGCAGAAAACCGATGAAAATAATCGGACGGATAATAGAGGTAATTTCCAGCCCCGCCACTTTCATCGCGGTGATTTCGTTGTGATAGTTCAGGCTGGTTAATACATAAATCGTGGCCAGGAGACTGGCCCATGGAATGATTTCCACAAATGTTTGAGGGATGAGAATCAAGTAGTATAGAAGAATTTGAAGAATCGGCGTTTTGTATTTGACCATCTCATCCAGGTAGTCGAAGATGTCCGCCATGAACACAAGAAAGATCAAAGCAAACGTGCAAAAAATAATCGGGACGATTAATTGCTTTGCGAGGTAACGTTCGAGTATTTTCATGTTTTAAGAGCGCGCGAGAACAAAAAAATCAACGCACTCAGCCCCGTCTTCTTTCAATATTTTAGCACATTCGTTAATGGTGCTTCCGGTGGTGACGATGTCATCTACGAGAAGGATTCGTTTCCCCAAACTTTGTCCTCGTTTTTTCAAGCAGAAAGCACCTTCCAAATTTTCAAGGCGTTCGCGGCGCTTCAACTGGCTTTGAGGAAGAACTTTTTTCTTTTTGGCAATTAAGGCCGATATGCGCAAACGATCTTTTTGAAACGAGCGCTCCAACATTTTAGCGATCAACAGGGCTTGATTGAAACCTCGTTCTCGTTCCCGCCTCGCATCTAACGGAACCGGGACAATCATTTCGTAATCATTCGGATTAATGGATGACGAAAAAGAGGCTATCAGTTTTGAGAAGATTTCAAGGAGCCAAAGTTTCTTTTGAAATTTCACTTGGTGGAAGATTGTTTTAATGGGGTCCTCATAGCGGAGGAGGGCAAAACCTCGATTGTAATAGGGCCGTTCCGAACGGCAGGTAGAGCAAACGCTTTGGTTTTTTCCATAAGGAGGAAGTGGCTCTGAACATTTTAAGCAAAGCGGCGCTTTCAAAGGTTGAATCAGTTGAACGCACGGGGCACATAAGTAGGTTTCTTCCAGCTTAAGATAAGCATGGCACAGCACGCAATAAGGTGGATACAGGATGCGTATTAAGCTGCGGGAGTAGTTATTCAGTTCTGTTCCAAATCCAAGCATGTAGAGGTTACTATAAGGAATTAGATATGCGCTGTCAAGACGGTGATTTGCTTTCTATCTTATTGAAAGAGTTTGAGTTACACGATTGGCCACCTTGACAATGGGGGAGAGGGGCGTATATAATACACCCTTTAAAATTACCATTACCTATAGAGAAAGGGGAGTTTCGTGCCGAAAGTTCAAGTAGGTGAGAATGAACCGCTGGATAAGGCGTTAAGGCGCCTTAAGAAAAAGATTGAGCGCGAAGGAATTCTTAAAATTCTCAAGTCGCGAAAACACTATGAAAAGCCTAGCGAAAAGCGCAGGCGCAAGATGCGAGCCGCCCAGAAGCGGAAAATATATTAAGCTTGCCGTATCATTTTCTTATCCGCCGCGTTTGTTTTCTATTTTTACCCTGCCCGTTAATGATTAAACTAGCCGTTCAAGGGCGTTTTGCGAAATACCGGAGCCTGCCGTTATGAGGTTTCAAAGCGTTAAAGGGATGGATGATTTATTTTTCCCCGAAGTCGAAAAGTGGCAAGCGCTTGAACAAAAATCCAGAATCTTTCTTGAAGCCTACGGCTTCCGAGAAATTCGAACCCCCATTCTAGAATCCACAGAACTTTTTGCTCGCTCCATCGGTGAGGCAAGTGATATCGTCCACAAAGAAATGTATACCTTTAAGGATCGCGGCGATCGAAGTCTTACGCTGCGTCCTGAAATGACGGCCGGAGTAGTCCGGGCTGTTTTGGAACATCATCTTTTAAAAGAAAATGAGCCGCTATTTGTTTATTATCTAGGCCCCATGTTTCGTGCGGAACGCCCGCAAGCGGGCCGCAAGCGCCAATTTCATCAAATCGGCGTTGAAACCTTGAATACCCATTCCGCAATGAATGATGCCGAACTTGTTGTTCTCATCAAAAATTATTTGGAATGGCTCGGGCTGAAAAAGTATGTCGTTAAAATTAATCATTTAGGATCGCCTGAAGACCGAAAGCAGTTCAGCCTCGAGTTGAACCAATATTTTACAAAAAACCAGTCGAAACTATGCACGGATTGCCAATATCGGCTTAGCCGAAATGTATTGCGCATTTTCGATTGTAAAACTGATTCCTGCCAGCCGTTGATTGAACAGGCACCAAAACCAAAACTTTCCGATCAGGCAAAATCAGATTTCGATAAAATTTCATCGCTTTTAAAAGATGCGAAAGTTCCATTTAAAGCTGAATCCAAGTTGGTTCGCGGCTTAGATTATTACACCGGTTTTGTTTTTGAAGTGATCGGAGAAGGCTTAGGAACGCAGGATGCGATTTTAGCAGGCGGGCGTTATGATTCTTTAATTCACGATTTAGGCGGTCCCCAAGTAGGTGCAAGCGGTTTTTCGATTGGAACAGAGCGCTTGCTGGCCTCACTAGAAGCGGCCGGAGTTCATCTTGAAGAATCAATCTTAAACGATACGGTTTACGTGGCCGCTTTGGTTCATGGCGAAGAAACATGCGGTTTTTACAGAGCCGTTGCTCAAGCCCTTGCGGAAGCAGGAAAGCGGGCTCATTTTTCGTTTTCTCAAGGATCCATTTCAAATCATTTGGGGCGCGCCAGTAAAATGAAAGCCGCTTTCGCATTGATTGTTGGCGATGATGAATGGAAGGCCAAAGAAGTGACCATCAAAAAGATGGCTTCTGGCACGCAAAAACGGATAAAACCCGAACATTTGTCAAAGGGATTTGATTTTTAACAATGCTCAGAACACATCATTGCGGCGAATTGACTGCAAAACATATATCAAACAAAGTCACGCTTTGCGGTTGGGTGGACACACGGCGCGATCATGGCAACCTTATTTTTATTGATCTCCGTGACCGCTGGGGAAAAACCCAACTCATCTTCAATCCGGAAAAAAACCGAGAGATTCACTGCACTGCTGAAAAATTGCGTTCTGAGTTTGTCGTTCAAGCCCGCGGTGTTGTTCAAAAAAGGCCGGAAGGGACTCTCAATCCAAAAATTCAAACGGGACAAATTGAAGTAGAAGTAACCGAACTTCAAATTCTTAATGCTTCCGAAGTGCCACCGTTTGAAATTGTAGATGATTCTCCGGTTTCGGAAGAAATACGTTTAAAATATCGATATTTGGATTTAAGGCGGCCGGCAATGTTTAAGCGCCTTCAAACCCGCCACCGCATTACTAAAATTGTGCGGGATTATTTGGATGAACATCATTTTATCGAAGTGGAAACCCCGATGCTGACGAAAAGCACACCGGAAGGAGCGCGAGATTTTTTAGTGCCTTCGCGCCTTAGTGCCGGCACTTTTTATGCGCTTCCGCAATCGCCTCAGCTGTTTAAGCAAATTCTGATGATTTCCGGTTTTGACCGGTATTTCCAGTTGGCTCGATGCCTTCGGGACGAAGATTTACGTGCTGACCGCCAGCCGGAGCATACTCAAATTGACATTGAAATGTCTTTTGTATCGGAAGATGACATTATTTCGATGATTGAGGGACTGCTTGCGCGCGTCATTAAGGCCATCCGCGGGGTCGATGTTAAGACGCCGTTTCCGCGGCTGAGTTATCAAGATACAATGAACCGGTTCGGATCGGATAAGCCGGATTTGCGCTTCGGCTTAGAATTTCAAGATGCGACGTCTCTTTTAGGTGGTTCAGAACTTAAAATTTTCCAGGAAGTGGTAAAACAAAAGGGCGTTGTCAAAGGGCTAAGTGTTTCAGGAGCAAATTTTTCCCGCAGCGATTTTGACCGCTTAATTGCATTCGTCCAAGGATTTGGTGCGAAGGGGCTCGCTTGGATTAAGGTTGCCGCGGATGGAATTGAATCGCCGATTGGAAAATTTTTAAAACCGGATGAGCAGAAAAAACTAATCACATTATTTCGTGCAAAAGCAGGCGATACTATTTTTTTAATTGCGGATCAATGGTTAACGACTTGTGCGGCCTTAGGAGCCCTTCGGAATCAACTTGCCGGTGAATTGAAATTAATTCCCCAAACGAAGGAGCTGAATTTGGCATGGATTGTGGATTTTCCCCTATTTCAATGGAGTGAGGAAGAAAAAAGGCTGGATGCCGTTCACCATCCTTTTACAGCTCCCCAGGAAGCAGATTTGGCGTTCTTTGATAAGGAGCCGCTTAAGGTGAAAGCAAGGGCATATGATATTATATTCAATGGGACGGAAGTAGGGGGCGGAAGCATTCGTATTCATCAGGAGGAGGTTCAAAAGAAGGTGTTTCATTCTCTTGGAATTACGGATCAAGACGCAGAAGGGAAATTTGGTTTTCTCCTCCGGGCTCTCCGGTTCGGCGCTCCGCCGCACGGAGGTATCGCGATTGGCCTGGACCGCTTGTGTGCTATTTTAGAAGGAGTTGAATCGATTCGAGATGTGATTGCGTTTCCAAAAACTCAGAAGGGCAGCTGCCCGATGACAGAAGCGCCTTCGAAAGTGTCAGACAAGCAGTTGAAAGAGCTTCATTTACAAATTAAGCCTTCATAGGAGGAATGAATTTGGAGAAAATTATCAAGCTCACATCCGATGACGAAGCCATTGCGCTGTACGGCAGTTTGGATGAGCGGCTGCGTTTTGCCGAAGAAAAATTTAAAGTTAAAATTTCGGCCCGCAATCATCAATTGGTTATTTCCGGTACCAAAGAAAATGTAAAACCCGCCGTTGAATTTTTCATGTCAGAACTTGATCGAATTAGAGAAAATGGCAGCCATCCAGAATCAAAAGAATCTCATCATTCTCATATGCCAAAGCGCGCCTCCGATACTTCCGAAAGAACAGGAACCACTTTTTTTCATAAGGGCAAATTGATTAAAGCCAAAAGTCCCAATCAAGAAGCCTATCTTCATGCGATGCAGCGCTATGATATCGTGATTGGAATTGGGCCGGCCGGAACCGGCAAAACCTATTTGGCCATGGCCGTTGCTATTGAGGCGCTGAAACGAAAAAAAGTAAACCGAATTATTTTGACGCGTCCTGCCGTTGAAGCAGGGGAAAGCCTTGGGTTTTTGCCCGGCGATCTTTATGCCAAAATTAATCCGTATCTGAGGCCCCTTTATGATGCACTTTATGACATGATGGATTTTGATGAGGCCACGCGTTATCTCCAGCGCGGCCTCATTGAAGTGGCCCCGCTTGCTTATATGCGTGGCCGAACTTTGAATGATAGTTTTGTCATTCTTGATGAGGGCCAGAATTGCACGCATGAACAAATGAAAATGTTTTTGACACGCCTTGGTTTTTCCTCAAAGACCGTTGTGACCGGTGACGTTACACAAATTGATCTTCCGGCCGGCAAACGCTCCGGTTTGGTTGAAATTCAAAATATTCTCCATCAAATCGAAGGGATCAAATTTTGTTATTTGACTGATCAAGACGTTGTCCGCCATAAGCTTGTCCAAGAAGTCATTAAGGCGTACCAACGTTATGAACAGAAGTAAGCCCGCAGCCTTTTTTCCGTTTCATGGGTAATTTAAGGACATCCGGCAACCGCATTTTCATTGGCAATGTTTCTTCCGGATTTAATATTCATCTGAAACAAACCCGCCGCTTGATCGGTGGCATTCTCCGCAAACTCAAGCTCCGGAAAATCTGGATCAGTTTTGTGTTCGTTTCAGATTCTGCAATCAAACGCCTGAACCGGCGATATTTGAAGCACTCTTGGGCAACGGATGTCATTGCTTTTCCTTTTTCATCCGGCCATTCCCGCCAAAGAAAACGCAATTCGGTTTTTTTTCTCGGTGAAATCATCATTTCGCCCAAGCGCGCCAAACTTTATGCAAAGAAACTGGGCGTCCCTTTTTCAGAGGAATTAGCCCGTTATATCTGCCATGGTATTTTGCATTTATTGGGCCATTCTGATAAGACAGCTCAAGGGAAAAAGAAAATGCGCCGTACAGAGGATCAACTGATCAAACCACTAGCCGCACAAGTTAAGGGAATCGTGTAATGGCCATTTGTCGGGAAGAAGCTTTTGTATTGAAGCGCGTGCCTTTGCGGGAAACATCTCTTCTCGTTACTTTATTCAGCCGGGGAGCTGGGAAAATCAAAGGTTTGGCAAAAGGAGTAAGGCGCGAAAAAAATTCATTGGCGGGAAGATTTGAGCCGTTTACCCGGCTTTCAATCGTATATTATGAAAAATTAAAGTCGGATACCCATTTAATTTCAGATGCAACTGTTTTGGCTTCAAATGCTTTGTTGCGGGATTCCTTAGACCGTTTCAGTTATTCAAGTTATTTGGTTGAATTGGTAGATGCTCTTTTTGGCGCACATGATCCGCATCCGGAAGTGTTTAATTTATTGGCCAGTTCATTTAGCCTTCTTGCTACGGTGCCGGTCATGTATGTTGCGAGAGTTTTTGAAGTCAAAGCACTGGAAATGGCAGGGCTGTTGCCGATATTGAATCATTGCGTCTTATGCGGCAAGACGGATCTGGAACGCGCATTTTTTAGTTCCAAGCAAGGCGGGCTTGTTTGCCCAAGGTGTGACCGAGGCGAAACCGCCACCATTCAAATTTCAAAAGGTACTATTCAAAGCCTTCTTTTTTTCCTGAAGAATGACATTGAACAAGCAGTCAAATTACGCCTGAGTCTTCAAACTGAAAAGGAGCTTGAGCGTACCAGTCAACATTTCCTTCAATACCGCTTAGAATACCCGCTTCGTTCCACCCGCTTTTTAGCTGAAGTCAAAACACTCCTTAAAAAGTAACGTAAGTTACTCATTTTAAACGACTTAAAACAAAGTGCTCCAGCGCTTTGACTCCCCTCCAGTCGTGTGTTAATTTTTATAAGGAGAATTTAATGGAGAAACAAGAAGGTCGCTACTTATATTTTGACATTCCGAAACAAGAGCGGGAATCCGCAATTAGCTTTTTATTGAGCGCGCTCTTAAAATCCAGAACAGCTTGCCGCCTTCCTTCTAACCAAAGTGAATTTGATGAAGACGTCAATATCTACTTAGCCCATCTTTTGTTTGCCAGTTCGCTTCCCGATTATCAAACGGCTGTAGAGCGTTATTTAAGCACGAATGTCAGCGATATGGCGGAGTTAGTAGAAAAAAATGAAGACCGAATCGTTCGGTATTTTATCTATAAAGTAAATGCAGATCATTTAATGGTTCGTCTTGGAATTTTTCAGGATTTGGATCAGTCGGGCCGCCCCTTCGGAAAAACACAGAAGCAATTTGCCAGCATGGCACAAAATTATTATCAGCAAGCGGCCACTTACAATCGACAAATTTATCGTCGCTCAACCGCAGTAGGAACCGTACTTGAAAAATTAGCCAACGGGTTCGGCCGTTATCAAACCGTCCTCCATTTTGCGCGTAAAGAGTTCTTTCATTTTTCCAATCAATTTCAAGATGAATCCTTTCAGAAATTTTGCGAAGATATCAAACACTACGAGAAAGAAGAAATGCTTCATAGTACGATCGATCAATTTTTGGATATTTATGCAGAATGGCTCGAAACAAGGAATGAGGCAACTCATGCGAAATTGTTGGCAAGAGCAAAGGAATTAGAACGGCTCAATCCGACATTTTCGTTTAACCGGTTAGAAGGAAATAAATAAAATGAAAATGTTCAAGCAATTGTTCGCACCCGCGCCAAAACGGCTACAACACAAAAGCTCTAGGGAAGTTGAAACACGTTTTTTAAGGCTTTATTCCATGTGGCATGAGACGCATGACTTGACCCTTAGAAAGAGACTTTATGTGAAACTTAGGCTTGTGATGCGACAAATTCCAAATTTCGATTTAAGAAGCAGATTCCAGCAGGCATTTTAGCTTGTAAAGGAAAGGCTCATACCATGAAATCCGACATTTTATTCATTTCCCTTCAAGATGAAGATGACTTCAAAGATGAAATCAGGCAGAAACAAAATGAATTCTTGGATTTATATTCTCTCTATCTCGCCACCAGCCTTCCTTGGATTAAAGAGGAGCTTTTGAATAAAGCCTATCAGCTCCACCTTCTCGATCCCAACTTTACGTTCCACGTTTAACACTACGTTTTCCCTTATTTGACAGCCCGAAGCAGCTCTGTTAGAATCCCATTCTTTATTAACTTGTTTGAACTCAACCCATTACGTTACCTGTATTACCTTAAAATGAAAAAACCCATAGAACCTCCGGATCGGCTCAAGAAGCTGCCACCTTATCTTTTTGCCGAAATCGATCGCATCAAACGGGAGCTTATTGCGCAGGGTAAGGATGTCATCGATTTGGGTGTGGGCGATCCAGACCTGCCCACGCCATCCTTTATTATAGAAGCGCTTTCAGAGGCGGCTAAAAATCCGGCAAACCATCGATACGCTTTAGACCAGGGAATGCCTGAGTTAAGACGAGCCATTGCCGCCTGGTATGAAAAAAGGTTTCATGTCCGCTTAGACCCCGACAAAGAAATACTGCCTCTGATTGGTTCCAAAGAGGGAATTGGCCATGTTCCCCTTGCTTTGGTGAATCCAGGCGATGTGGTTTTAGTACCGGATCCCGGGTACCCCGTTTATAAATCTGCCGCATGGTTTGCAGGTGGCGAGCCCTATTTGCTCCCACTTTTAGAAGAAAATAATTATTTGGTTGATTTTGATTCAATTGATAAGGAAATTTTAGCACGTGCGAAAATGATGTTTTTAAATTATCCCAACAACCCCACGTCCGCATGTGCTTCGAAAGAATTTTTCGCAAAAGCAATAAAAATGGCCAATGAACATGGATTTTTCATTTGCCATGATGCGGCTTATACAGAAATCGCATTTGACAATTTTGAACCGCTGAGTTTTCTACAAGTTGACGGGGCCAAGGAGATCGGGATCGAATTTCATTCGCTTTCCAAAACATTTAACATGACCGGTTGGCGCATCGGTTTTGCTTGTGGGAATGCGCAAATTTTACAGCTTCTTGCGAAAGTAAAATCTAATTTGGATTCAGGTATTTTTCAAGCGATTCAATGGGCTGGTATCAAAGCGCTTTCACAAGGAATTGAAGAAGCAAAGAAGAATTCCAAAATTTATGAGCGCCGGCGTGATCTTTTGGTGAATGGTTTGAATTCGATGGGTTGGAAAATTCCGAAGCCCAAAGCCACGTTTTATGTGTGGGCGCCGGTTCCCAGCGGTTCTACCTCTCAGGAATTTGCAAGCCGCCTCCTTAAAGAAGCGAATCTGGTCGTAACTCCCGGAAACGGCTTTGGTCCGAACGGCGAAGGCTATTTCCGCTTGTCTCTTACCATCAAAGAAGAACGCATTACTGAAGCGCTTAAGCGCATCAAGCAGCTTCACGGCCGCTAGGTTGATTTTTATGCCCACCGTTGCTTATATTGGCGTTGGTTCCAATTTGGAACATCGCGATCAAAATATCCAGAAAGCACGCGAAGCGGTTTTCGCTCATCCGGCCGTTCGATTCTTGCG
>Ga0155264_152_pt4 | contig 31590 bp, 34 predicted proteins | sample RifCSPhighO2_02_FD_106232 | JGI IMG/M metagenome (GOLD analysis project Ga0155264, IMG submission 106232) | Omnitrophica bacterium RIFCSPHIGHO2_02_FULL_46_11
AACGTTCATTTAAAGCATGGAGATGGATGCTCAGGTTGGCCGGAAGAAGCGCCTTTTGATAAGATGATCGCCACTGCAGCTGCAAAAGAAATCCCTCAAGCGCTTATGGAACAGTTGAAAGAAGGGGGGAGGATTGTAATCCCTGTCGGTGAGCTTGACCAAGACCTTGTTTTGGGAATTAAAAGAAAGAATACCTTGGAAATCAAGCATTTAACACCCGTTCGATTTGTCATCATGCAGTCCAACGTTTCATGATTCTATAAACATCCGGAGGGCAAAATGGCCGCTAAGAAGAAAAAGAAAATGAAGAAAAAAACAGTCAAGAAAACACGATCAAAGAAATCAACCAAAAAAGTGGTGCGAAAGAAAAGCAAATGGAAAAAAGCTGCAAAGAAATCTAAAAGGGCCCAAGCGAACGAGGGGATTCCAAAAAATCGCATCATTGGCGTGGTCACGCATTATTTCCCTCATGTCCAGGCCGCGGTTGTAAAGCTTAAGAAGCCGCTTGCCGTTGGCGATACAATTTTGCTCAAGGGAACTACGACTGATTTTGAACAAACGGTTGCCTCTATGCAAATTGACCGCATACCCCTCCAGAATGCAAAGAAGGGCGATGAAATCGGCCTTCAAGTGAAGGAACGGGTCCGAGAACATGATTTAGTTCTTTCGCCAGCGTGATTTGCGGGTTCAAGAGGGTAAGGAGATAAACCTATCCATGATGAAAGTATGGCTGAGAACCTGGGTTGAAAAAGACCTTGCCGATATTGAAAAGCATCTCCTGGTGGTTGGAGATAGCTTAGGGGATTGTGCGCAATGTCGAGAACTTGGCTTAGATTATAAAACAGTTAAAGAATGCCCTGGTTGTCATACCCCATTCCTTTATGTAACGAGCAGGCGCTTTGAGTCCCATCCGGCCGAAAGGTTTCAGATTGTCAAACGGCTGAATGCGGCACGAAGCGATTTGGCATGGATTGATTACGATGATTACAAAAAACTGACCGGCCGCCAAAAAGCAAGGGATTTTCTTCTGGATTAGCGATTCATGCTACTTAATTGGAGCGTTGCGCGGCTTGCGGCAGTCGTCTATTTCATCCAAGGGTCCTTAGGGATTGCAGGGATTGCGCTTCCTCTTTACTTGAGAGCCCAAGGTTTTAGTATTGCAAAGATTACTTTCATCACCTCTGTCGCAAGCGCCCCGTGGTTTTTCAAAATTGTTTATGGTGCAATTTCGGATGCGCTTCCAATTGGAGGGCTCAGACGAAAGCCGTATCTCATTATCTGCTCAATTCTTTCCTGCGTTGGTTGGATACTTTTAGGGCTATTTCCTCCTTATGAAAAGTGGCTCATTATCGCCATGATGATTGCCAATCTCGGTTTGGCCGCCGTTGACGTGATTACAGACGGCTTAGTTGTTGAATATTCACGAAAGAACACAGCCCAAGTTTATCAGGGAATTGCTTGGGGTGCTCGAAGTGTCGGCGCTGCGATTAGCGGTTTCACAGGCGGGGTGCTCGCGGCTCATATGCCCGCACAACAAATTTTTTTCATTACAGCAGTGTTACCATTGTTTTCTCTTGTTGCTATCTTATTTCTACACGAGAAACCGCATCCTCGAAATATTCGCCCTAAGAATGTAATCGCCCCCATCTTAGAAAGCGTTGGCCATATTATTGAGGGTGATTTGAAATGGTTTCTGGCTTTGTTGTTCGTCGTCGCAAGTTCAGCAGCGATTGGTACACCCCTCTTCTTTTACATGCGTGAAACGCTGAAATTTGACGAAATTTTTCTTGGTCTTCTGAGCAGCACGACATGGATTGGCGCTATTTTGGGCTGTTTGCTCTTTCTTCGGTTTTTCAAAGGGGTCCCGCTTCGTAATGCTTTATATTGGGCCATTGGGATTGGATTCCTTGATATTCTGTCAACCCTTTTTATCGCGAATCGTGAAAGCGCGTTCGTCATTTCACTTTTGCTGGGGGTGATGGGCTACAATGTTTTGCTTCCCATGTTTTCAGCTGCGGCGCGCTTTTCTCATGCAACAGGGGTAGAAGGTTCGCTTTATGCAATTTTGATGAGTTTGTTTAATTTAGGGCAGGCTTTAGGTGGATTTGCAGGCGGCTTTTTGTATGAACGGATTGGCTTACAAGCTTTAATTATCGGAACGGCATTGGTGGGCTTATCTGCATTTTTAATTCTTCCGCGCCTGAAAAAGTTGTGAGCAAGCAAGTTCATCTTACAATTTCCGGTTTGGTTCAGGGTGTTTTTTTTCGTGCCAGCGCTTCTCAACGCGCCCGAGGACTTAAGCTAGCAGGCTTTGTTCGAAATCTTTCGGACGGCAAGGTTGAGATCGTTGCAGTAGGGGAGGAAGAGGCGCTTAACAAGATGATTGACTGGTCGCACAAGGGCCCTTTGGGTGCTTATGTGGATCATATTGAGATTCAATGGAGTGAACCAACTGGAACATTTGATCGATTCCAAATTCGTTAAGCGGAGATAGGTTCGTATGGCAGCGGCAAGTAGTCAGAAAAGCGCAGCGTTTGGAGTTATTCGTCAGCTTAAGAAAGCAGGGCACCTTTCTTATTTTGCAGGGGGTTGTGTTCGTGATTTGGTCATGAAAAAGACACCGGATGATTATGACATCGCTACCACCGGCATACCCGAAGAAATTGAGCGGATATTTCCAAAGTGCATCCCGGTCGGCAAACAATTTGGAGTGATGATTGTTGTATCCGGTAAGCATCAATTTGAGGTGGCTACGTTTCGCAGGGAAGGGCCTTATCGCGATGGCCGCCATCCAGATGGGGTAGCGTTCACAACTCCCGAGGAAGATGCCAAACGGCGGGATTTCACTGTAAACGGCCTTTTTTACGATCCTTTGGCCCGCAAGGTGATCGATTATATAGAAGGGCGTGCAGATATCAGCAGGAAGCTCATTCGAACCATCGGAAGGCCGGAGGCACGTTTTGAAGAAGATCGATTGAGGCTTCTCAGGGCCATCCGTTTTGCCGCAAATTTAGGTTTTACGATTGAATCTGAAACGTGGCAGGCGATTAAGCGGCTCCGAAAAGAAATTCGTTCGGTGAGTCAAGAGCGCATCCGAGATGAATTAATCAAGATGTTTACGCGCCCAAATGCGGGAAAAGGACTTGAACTTTTATCCGAAAGCGGATTGCTTGCAGAGATTCTGCCTGAAGTAGAGGCGATGAAAAAGGTAGATCAGCCACCCGAATTTCATCCGGAAGGAGATGTTTTTATTCACACGAAAATGCTGATGGATCAGCTCGATAAGCCATCAGTCATTTTAGCATTTGGGGCGCTTTTGCATGATGTGGGAAAACCACCCACTTTTTCTGACGAAGGAGAGAGAATTCATTTTTATAATCATCCCCACGTCGGAGCCGAGATGAGCGATCAAATATTGACGCGCCTTAGATTTTCAAACCGGGAAATTTCAGATATTGTGTCCTGCGTTGAAAATCACATGAAATTTGCAAATGTCAAAGAAATGCGCATTGGCAAGCTGAAGCAGTTTTTATCACGCGAGAATTTTCTTGTTGAGTTAGAACTTCATCGCATTGATTGTTTGGCCAGCCATGGAAAATTGGAGCTTTTCCGCTTTTTGAAGAAGAAACTGAAGGAATTTAAGCGTGAAGAGCTCAAACCTAAGCGGCTGATAACGGGTGATGATTTAATCGCAATCGGTCTTAAGCCGGGTCCTGCTATGAAAGATATCTTGGATGAGGCTTATGCTTTGCAACTGGAAGGGACTATTACTTCTCATGCTCAAGCCATCGAATGGGTCAAAAAGCATTTCCTTAAGGAAAAATAATCATTTTTTAAATATGAGGTGATTCATGATTTTAGCCATTACAGTTACAGGTAAAGATAGGCCGGGTATTGTCGCTGCATTAACCGGCGCCTTATACAGGGCAGGGGGGAATTTAGAAGATGCCAGCATGACGATTTTAGAGGGAGAGTTTGCCATGATTTTTTTGGCTGCATTGCCAAATCAATCGGCTCAGGATCGATTTTCAAGCACTCTGAACGAATTAGAAACGAAGTCATCGCTTGTCATTTCAATGAAAGAAATTCGCCGACGTCTGATTCGAGGTGAAAAACATGGCCGCGGAACGTCGCCTTGGACTATTTCTGTGCTCGGCAAGGATCGAGCTGGGATTGTTTATTTTGTCTCCAAATTATTGGCAGATTTTAAATTAAATATCACAGATTTAAATTCTAAAATTATCGGAACGGGTAAAAAAACAGCATACGCCTTGGTTTTGGAAGCGGATGTTCCCAAACGCTCAAAGCTCTTTATGCGTATCAAGCCGCAGTTGGCAAAACTTGAGAAAAAACTTGGCGTCCGTATTTCAATCAACTCTTTAGATTCTTCCCGCTTTTAATTCATGCCTTCACGACTGGCCATTCGCCATTTCCCAGATTCCATTTTACGCCGCGTTTCAGAACCGGTGAGAACTGTGGACCGCCAAACTCGGATTTTTATCGATCAACTGATCAAATTTATGAAATGCCAGCCCGGAGGAATCGGCATCGCCGCGCCCCAGGTAGGTGTGCCGCGACAAATTGCCATCGTGGATGCATCCGCAAAGGTGCCCGGGGCAAAACTGCTTGTATTGATTAATCCTGTTATTACCACATTTGAGCATGAGGCTATTTTTCGCGAGGGGTGCATGAGCCTTCCGGATTTCACAGCAAATGTAAGGAGGGCCGAGAAAATTAAATTCGAATGGCGGGATATTCATTTCAAGAAGCAAGAGCATATTACGTCCGGCTTGGAAGCAAGGTGCGTCCAGCATGAAATTGACCATCTCAATGGCTTTTTATTTGTCGATCGCGTTGTCTCCCTAAAAACCGATGTTTTCCGCCGCAAGCGCTACTTGTAGGTAATAAAACCCCTAACAAGGATCCCATGACTGTTTAGGTTGTATAATCTATAACGTCCGATAATGTATCTTATGTAAAGTATGATAAGCTGTTTCTGCGGTAAGTAATATCAAACAGCGCTGATTCCTACGGCAGAAGGCTTGAGACGATTTGGCTGACTTGTTTGCCATCCGCTTTGCCAGCAATTTGAGGCATAAGCTCCTTCATGACTCTTCCCATATCCGCCTTTGTCTTGGCTCCTGTAGCTTGGACGGCCTTTTGAACGATTGTTTTTAGCTCAGATTCGGTCAGTTGCTTTGGAAGGTATTGTTCGAGAACTGTTATTTCACCTTTTTCCTTCTTAATCAGGTCGCTCCGGCCTGCCTTTTCAAAGTCAACCAGCGAATCTCTTCTTTGCTTGATTTGCTTTTGGATGATCTCTATGAGTTCCTGATCGCTCAGGCTTTTGACCTTTTTTTCGATTTCCTTATTTTTGACGGCGGCTTTAACCATTCGGAGCGTGCTCAACGTGAGTTCATTCTTTTCCTTCATCGCATTTTTAAGGTCCGTTTCAATTTTTTCGATGAGCACAATTTCCTCCTTAATGGTTACCAATCTTTTAGGGGTTCACGATCCGCCTGATGTTTGGGTTGACGCAAGGTCTGAAGCTCTTGCTCAGATTGCTTGAGCGCATCCAGAATTCTGAGGGCATTTTCCTTTGACATCTGGCCTTGAAGGAGCGGCTGAGATTGTTCGCCTTGCTGTTCCTCTGGTTTTTGGCCTTGCTGGCCTTTTTCTGCCGGGCTCATGGGCGTCGGTTGCTGTCCTTCGGGCTGATTTTGACCGCTCTGTTTGCCTTCTTGTTCTTTATCTTTTTGGTCTTGTTCGGATTGTTCCTGCGATTGATCTTGATCGCTCTTTTCTTTGCCTTTTTGTTCTTTCTCCTTTTGGGATTGCGATTCTTTTGCTTTCTCTTCTTGTTCTTTCTGATCTTGTTCTTTTTCACCCTTATCTTCTTGTTGGGAGCCCTGGCTTTGATTTTGTTGCTCGCCACTTCCACCGCCTTGCTGCTCCTGTTTCTTTTGATCTTGCGATTGGTCTTTTTGCTCGCTCTTCCCGCTGCCCCCTCCCTGCTGATTTTGTTTTTGCTGGGATTTGGAGGGTTTATCCTTCTGTTTTTGATCGCGCTGATTTTGGTTCATTTCAAAGATGCTTTTCTTTTTTTGAAGCACTTCTAAGTTGTATTTCGCATCTTTATCATTGGGGTTTAATTTTAATGCTTCTCGATATGCTTCAATGGATTTGTCAAATTGCCCCAGACGGTATTGAGCATTTCCGTAGTTGTACCAGGCGGTTGCTTTTAAATCGTTGGTTTTGGCTGTATTTAACGTTTGCTCAAGCTGTTGTTGGGCTTCTTGGAATTGATCCAGTTGATAAAGCGTGGTCCCAAGGTTATAGCGGATGGTCGGATCATCCGGATTCCGGATCTGGGCTTTTCGATAAGAATCCAAAGCGGAATCGTATTTTTTTTGTTCAAAATTTTTATTCCCTTTTTGATTTAATCCACCCGTTGTCTCAAAAAAGCCGCAGGTGAGAAAACCGATCGAAAGATAGAATAAAATAATCCCCGCGGCCTGTTTCCTTTTAAACATAGAGCGCCTGTTTGGATTCTTTTTTAGCATCGCCGATGAGCATTTCGAGGATCAGAAGCGCGATGGCAAATCCCAGAAATAGTTGAAAATGATCTTCCCGCTCTACGACGAGCCGCTGTTTAAATTCCTGTTTTTCAAGGTTTTGTAAGTGCCGATAAATCCATTCGGATTCTCGCTCGCTCGGTGAGGCTGGAAAATAAAGCCCCCCCGTGTCTTTTGCGATTTTGGTCATCAATTCCTCATTTAATTTTGTGATCACAACCTGGCCCGATCGGTCCTTCTTATAACCGCTTACCTTTCCTTCTTGAGAGCGAAGCGGGATTGGCGCCCCTTCCTTCGTTCCAATGCCGACCGTATAAATCCTAATCCCTGCTTCCTGAGCGGCTTTTACGGCTGATTCTGTGTCGCCCTCAAGGTCTTCCCCGTCGCTTAAAAGAACCACAGCATGGTTTTTCTGTTTAGCTTTAGGGAACGCTTTTATGGCGGTTTGGATGGCTTCGCGAAAAGAAGTTCCGGCATCGGGAATATAGCCAACCTGAATCGAATTCGCAAAAAGAAGAAATGCGTCGTAATCAAGTGTTAAAGGGGATTGAATAAAGCCGGATCCGGCAAAAGTGGTAATCCCAATCCGGTCCCCCTTCAATTCGCGTAAGAAGGCTTTCATTTCAAGTTTTGCTTTTCCAGTTCGGCTCGGAGGCACATCTTCCGCCAGCATGCTCAGAGAAGTGTCAACCAGAAAAACAATCTCAACCCCTTTGCGCTTTACCTCTTTCTTGATTTCCCCCCATTGAGGCTGAGCCAAAGCAATGATGCTCAGTGATAGAAGTGCAATCAGGAGGCCTTTTTTAAGGTACTCCTTTGCGTAGGAATGAGATCCGATTAAGGTTTCCACCGTATTCCAACTTCCAAATCGTTCAAGAAGTTTATGCTTCCACTGGGCCGCCCAGACGAAAAAAAACATCATCAGGAGCACAAACCAAAAACCCTGAAACCATTCCGGATATTGAAATTGCATATTCTATGGAAGTTTTAGAAAGATTGTGTTTGTGAGCATGATTTCACATAAAAGAATTAGAATGCCCGGAATTAAGAATAAGTGATACAACTCCCGAAAGCTGGAATATTCCTTCACCTTAACCTCGCTGGTTTCGAGTTGGCTGATTTGTTTATAGGCTCGGGCTAAGGCTTCCGGGTCCGTGGCGGCAAAATGCCGGCCGTCTGTAATGTCGGCGATGCGTTTCAGTGTCGTCTCATCAATTTTTACTTCAGCCTGGACATAGCGTTTTCCAAAAATTGGGTCTTCAATCGGAAAAGGCACAAGCCCTCCCTTCCCGATGAGGACGGTGTAAATCTTAATCCCAAAACTTTTGGCCAGTTCCGCAGCCGTAATTGGATCAATGTTGCCGGCGTTATTTTCACCATCAGTCAATAAAACAATGACTTTACTTTTTGCGGTGCTGTCACGCAAGCGATTCACCGCAGTCGCAATCCCTAAACCAATGGCAGTGCCGTCTTTAATCAGCCCAATTTCTATATCATCAATGAGTTGATTTAAAATTTGATAATCCAGCGTGAGCGGACATTGGGTATAACCCTTTCGAGCGAAGACGATAAGGCCGATTCGATCATTTTCCCTAGTTTTAACAAATTTTTTAGCTTCTTCTTTAGCCACTGCCATCCGATTGATGGGTTTGAAATCCTCAGCCAACATGGAACCGGAAATATCCAACGCCAGGACAATATCGATGCCTTTTGTTTCGTATTCTCGTTCCGCTTCCACAGCTTGAGGGCGCGCAAAAGCGGTTACCACCAAAGCAAATGCGAACAATCGAAGCATCTGCATGAACCATCGAATTGCCGATGGACTGGGTGCGTTGATCATTTTGATCCCGGAAAGCGATGAAAATCGAATGACGCTTCTCTTTCGTTTTTGAACCCACAGATACCATACGGGTATGATCAGAAGAATCAAAAAATTTACCGGAGAATGAAAATGAAACATTGAACCTCTTAGCTTCGAATCGGTTCCGGAAGGCTTTCTTGCATTTCTTCTTTTGTCCGGTCGATAATGAGTTTCGCTTGATTCGTCTCCCGCAATATTTCCATAGGCGGCGGATCATATTTGGCAAATTTTACGAGATCACAAAATGACAGCTCGTCTTCAATCAGCTTCAAATTTTCTGGGGTTAGCTTTTCTTTAAGGTCTCTTATCGCTTCATAGGTGGTTGATTCCAAAGCTCGGACCTGGTAGCGTCGCTCAAAATAGCGCCTTAAGATTTCCGACATGTAAAAAAAATAAAGTTTCACTTGCCCTTTGCGGATGAAGTCGGAATGTTGAAGCTTGCTTAACGCAAGATAAGCTTCATCATGAGGCGAAAGCGCGGATTCTCGGTTTGCGGTTAGCGCTTCACGATTTTTACGTAGATCAATCACCCAAGCACCGGCCCCGATCGCGATAAGAAGAAACGCAAACATCAGCCATAGGCCCAAGCGGCCTTTCAGTTTTCGAATGCCTTTAATCCCTTTAATATCGCTTTTAGGCTCTTTGCCCTTGTCAATGCTTTCAATGGTAATGTAGATGGCATTGGTTTTTAATTGTCCTGTTTCCCCGCCCTTGGCATGGTATTGAATGGTAAAGGGTTTGACGACGTATTCTCCCAGCGTATAGGTAGTGATGACGTAGTTATGGCCTTCTAGGATTTTCCCGCCTTCTTTTTGTGAGAAATTCGTCGATTCTTTAATTTCAAAATCACTCAAAACACCGCTTGGATTCATTTCCAGAACACTGATTTCGGGCGCATGAGTCGCCGTAATGCGAAAATTGATGGGGTCGCCTATCGTGGCAAATGCTCGATCCACTTCAACTTTAACGGAAACATCCGGCTCTGCCGAATTGGAAGGTAGGCTACCGAAGAGAGTGAACCCCAAAAAAATAAATAGAGCCAAACCAAAACGTTTCATTGGCGTTCTTCTCTGAGGCGGAAAAATTTGATTAAAGGCTTGACGTAGGATGCGCCGCCTACGATTTTAATGGCGTCAATTCCGGTGAGTTTAAATAAGAAATCAAGCTGTTCCTGCCTGCGGTTGGCCACCTTTACATATTGATTCCGGAATTTGGAATCATTGGTATTGATTAAGATTGTTTCTCCCGTTTCCGCGTCTTCCAATTCCATAAGGCCGCACGGAGATAGCTTTTGTTCTCTTTCGTCCGTGATTTGAATGGCGATCAAGTCGTGTTTTTGATGCAATATCTTGAGGGCTTTTTCATAACCTGAATCTAAAAAATCAGAGATCACGAAGATGACTGCGCTTCGGGTGAGAATCCGGTAAAGATGCTCCAGAGCGATCCTCAAATTGGTTTGTTTTGCCGTTGGCTTGAAATAAAGAATTTCACGCACAACGCGGAGGACATTGCTCTTTCCTTTTTTCGGAGGGAGATATTTCTCAATTCGATCGGTATTAATTAATAAGCCAACTTTATCATTGTTTTTAATTGCTGAGAACGCAAGAAGGCCGGCAATTTCAGCGGCAATTGTAGATTTAAGTTTTTCGGAAGTGCCGAACTGGAGGGATCTGGAGGCGTCTACGACGAAGATAACGGTTAACTCACGCTCCTCGGTATATTTTTTTACGAAAACATGCTGCGATCTGGCAGTAACGTTCCAATCAATCGTTCTGATGTCATCGCCGGGAACGTATTCCCTAACCTCCGAGAATTCCATGCCACGTCCCTTGAAGACCGATTCATATTCTCCCCCAAACAAGTCATTTACAAGCCGAGTGGCTTTAATTTCAATATACTTGACTTGTTTGAGCAGGTCTTTCGGAATCATGGGAAAACCCGCGGATTAAGGAACTTCGATTTGATCGAAAATTTTGGAAATAATCCGCTCGGAAGTCATTTCTTCAGCTTCCGCTTCATACGTGACAATCACCCGGTGGCGCAAAACATCGAGGCCAATTTGTTTAACATCTTCCGGAGTGGCATAGCCACGCCCCCTTAAGAATGCATGCGCTTTGGCCGCAAGGGTGAGCATGATGCTCGCCCGCGGTGATGCGCCGTAGGCAATCAAAGGTTTCAATTGATTGAGTTTGAATTGTTCTGGATAGCGTGTGGCAAAAACAATATCCAAGATATAGTCTTTCACTTTTTCATCGATATAAATTTGGTTTACAATTTTTCGTAGCTGCAGGATCGATTTTGGATCTAAAACTTGTTTTACTTCGATTTTTTCTCCCGTTGACATCCGTTCCAGAATTTCCTTTTCCTCTTTTTTATTTGGATAAGTGACCACTATTTTCATCATGAATCGATCAACCTGAGCTTCGGGCAATGGGTACGTCCCTTCTTGCTCAATCGGATTCTGTGTGGCCAGAACCATAAATGGTTCCGGAAGCAGAAAAGTGGATTCCCCTATCGTAACTTGGTGCTCCTGCATCGCTTCTAACAGTGCGCTTTGAACCTTGGAGGGAGCCCGGTTGATTTCATCAGCCAAGATGATGTTCGCGAAAATAGGTCCTTTTTTGGTGCTAAAAGTCCCATCTTTTGGGCTGTAGACTAAGGTTACAATCAGGTCTGCCGGAAGAAGATCAGGGGTGAATTGAATTCGCTGGAATTTGGCGTCAATCGTTTCTGACAATGTTCGAACGGACATCGTTTTGGCAAGTCCTGGAACCCCTTCCAGCAAGACATGGCCGTCAGCCAACAAACCTATCAGGAGCCGTTCTACCAGATAACGTTGTCCTACAATTACTTTGCCAATTTCACGAAAAAGGCTTTCTACGATTTCTTGGGATTCCTTAACTTTCTCTCCCAGTTGTTTTACGGTTGCTTCCATGCTTCCTCCGATTTTTATATTTTTTTGCTTTGAATAAACGAATAAATTCGTTGCCGAATGGTTGCAGTTGCCTCTTCGTAAGCACTAGCTCCGGAAAAGCGTTCAAATTCGATCATTTTAAAGAGATCAGCCAAATCCTGAGCCTCTCTTTTCGACCACTTTTCAGCCGCCTTTTTTTGAAGAGCATTATAATCTTCCTGGCTTGGATTCCAATCTAATTTTTGAGCTGAATATCGTTGTAAAATTCGTGTTAAATCAGCCAAAAAATCCTTATGATTCCTCTTCGTATCCCAAGATTTTTGAGCCTTATCTAGCTGTCCTAAACTTAATTCTTCAAGCGATTGCTGTATTTCCTCTGTTGGGACCGGCTTTTTGTGCCTTAGGACTAAAAAGAGAATTAGGCTTAAAAGACCAACCAATAAAGCTGCTCCATAAGCGAGGAACGGCCGGGCCTTAGAAAACAGCGGTGCTTTAATTGTCAGCTCCAAAGACGGGATGACCAGTTCGCTTGTCTGAGCACCGCTTCCCTGAGTCCAGCGAAGCCTTAATTGGGTTGCTGCGGCAGGGCCTGCTTTTTGGGCGGTGAAACGAAAGGTAAGGAGTTGATCCATCCCGCTCTTTTCGTCGTCTTCATTTGATTTTGACTCCGTTTCTTGCGCAACGCCGACGAATTCCAAGTTTTTTAATGTGGCATCCACAGGACTCATTCGGATATTGTCAACAAGCTGATCCCAATGTAGGCGAATTTTATATTCGATGACTTCGCCCGTATGATATATCTTTTTTTTAGGTGGCTCGAGGCTTTTAATTGTGGGAGTCAAGATGATTTCAGGTTCAATGGATGGGCTATCTTCAGCACAAAGGGTAAAATTCAGGCTACTGACCAGCATGATTCCTGAAAATGCGATCAGTAGCCGCTTACGAGAAAACATAACGAGAAAGGGCGTTTTTATTTTTTTCGCTTCTTCTCTTCATCGTCGTCATCGACCACTTCATAGTCGGCGTCGACCACATTCGATTTTTCGCCACCCGATTCTTTCTCGCTTTTTTGGGATTCGCCGCTTTGTTTTTCAGCAGAGGCTTCCTTTTGCTTTGCTGCTGACTCGTACATTTTTTGCGCCAAACTGTGGGAGGCTGTTGTCAGTTTTTCTGTGGCCTGTTTTAATGTATCAATATCGTCCGACTTCAATGCTTCCTTGGCCTGTTTCATCGCTTCCTCAACACGAGTTTTTTCGCCGGAATCTATTTTATCCCCATGCTCTTTTAGACTTTTTTCAACGGAATAAATCAAATTGTCCAAGTTGTTGCGTGTTTGGATCAATTCTTGCTTTTGCTTGTCCTCAGTCGCATGAGATTCTGCTTCCCTGACTAATTTTTCAACGGCTTCTTTTGAAAGGCCGGAAGATGACTCAATTCGTATTTTTTGTTCCTTCCCGGTTCCCAGGTCTTTTGCGGAAACATGCACAATGCCGTTTGCGTCGATATCGAATGTGACTTCAATTTGCGGCACTCCGCGCGGCGCAGGCGGAATACCTTCCAAATTGAAAAGGCCGAGAACACGGTTGTCCGAGGCCATTTGGCGTTCTCCCTGCAAAACTTTAACGGTAACTGCCGTTTGGCTGTCTGCTGCGGTAGAGAAAATTTCCGATTTACGTGTTGGAATAGTGGTATTCCGTTCAATTAATTTGGTCATCACACCACCCAAAGTTTCGATTCCAAGTGAAAGCGGCGTTACATCTAGAAGTAAGATGTCATGCACTTCTCCGCCCAAAACGCCGCCTTGAATCGCGGCGCCCACCGCGACGACTTCGTCAGGATTCACTCCTTTGTGAGGTTCTTTCCCAAATAATTTTCGCACAACTTCCTGAACCGCAGGCATCCTGGTTTGGCCACCCACAAGAATCACTTCGTCAATCTTATTTGGATCGATGCCGGCGTCTTTTATGCATTGCTTGCAGGGAGCGATTGTGCGTTCAATTAAATCTTGAACCAATTGTTCCAGCTTCGCCCGAGTCAATGTCATCACAAGATGTTTCGGGCCGGAGGCGTCCGCTGTAATAAATGGCAAATTGATTTCACTTGTCTCAGCGCTTGAAAGCTCGCATTTTGCTTTTTCAGCTGATTCTCTCAAGCGTTGTAAGGCCATACGATCTTTGCTCAGGTCAATTCCTTCTGTTTTTTTGAATTCACTCACCAACCATTCCATGATTCGATGATCAAAATCATCACCGCCTAAATGAGTATCTCCATTGGTTGCTTTTACTTCAAAAACACCTTCGCCAATTTCAAGAATGGAGATATCGAATGTTCCGCCCCCAAGGTCGTAGACAGCAATTCGCTCATCCTTTTTCTTATCAAGGCCATAGGCCAATGATGCGGCTGTGGGTTCATTGATAATTCGAAGGACTTCAAGGCCTGCGATTTGTCCCGCGTCTTTCGTTGCTTGCCGTTGAGAGTCATTGAAATAAGCCGGGACCGTAATGACAGCTTGTTTGATGGGCTCTCCTAAAAAAGATTCCGCATCGGCTTTGAGTTTTTGAAGCACCATGGCCGAAATTTCAGGTGGCGTATAATCACGACTGTCAACGCTGATGGCGGCAGCGCCATTTTTACCCTCTTTTACTTTAAACGGCACAAGTTTAATTTCGTTCTGAACTTCGCTCGTGCGTCGACCAATAAAGCGCTTGGCGCTAAAAATAGTCCGTTCCGGGTTTGTAATGGCTTGCCGTTTCGCTGCTTGCCCGACAAGCCGCTCTCCTGTTTTTGAAAATCCAACTACTGAGGGCGTTGTCCGATTTCCTTCTTGATTTGGGATGACTTTAGGTTCGCCCCCTTCCATGATTGCCATGCATGAATTTGTCGTTCCTAAATCAATCCCTAAAACTTTTCCCATGGTAGTTCCTCCTCAAATGGATTAGGTTTTACTTATACCTAATTCCTTTCGTTCAAAAGCTATGCCAAAAAGAACGAAATTCTTGTTTTGTAACCCTTTGTTATATAAAGACTTATATCACAGTAAAATTGTGCCATGGTTTTTCTAATTTAATGTGCTGAAAAGATACATACGGATGTGCCAAAATTATTCACCAATCTTATAGTCTTCCATTTTCCGATAAAGGGTTCTACGGGAAATACCAAGCTTTTTGGCAGCCAAACTTTTATTTCGATTCACTTCAAGCAACGTTTTGCGAATCATTTCTTTTTCCATTTCTTGAAAAGTACCAGTTTCATTTCCATCGGGCTCTAATTTAGGGGTCATCGCATGGCCCATTCGGATGTCTTCCGGCACCTGATCATGATCAATTACATTGGATCGGCACAGCACGACCATTCGTTCAATAATATTTTTAAGTTCACGAATATTTCCGGGCCACCCGTAGTGCGTTAAAAGATTAAGTGCTTCCGGAGTAATCTTATCAATTTTCTTTCGATTTTTTTCTGAAAAGTACTTTAAAAAGTAAGTGACGAGCAAAGGAATATCAGATTGACGCTCACGAAGCGGTGGAATTTCCAGAAGGATCACGTTCATTCGGTAAAATAAGTCTTCCCGAAAACGGCCTGCCGAAACCTCTTCTTTAAGCTTTTTATTCGTGGCGCAAATCAATCGAACATCGGAACGAATGGTCTTAGTTCCTCCAACCCGCTCGAATTCACCCGATTGCAAAACGCGCAGAAGCTTGGTTTGCATGGATTCGGGAATATCGGCAACTTCGTCCAAAAAGAGCGTACCGCCGTCCGCGCGCTCAAATCGCCCTACTTTGCGCTCTGTCGCTCCAGTGAACGCTCCTCGTTCATGGCCGAAAAGTTCACTGGCAAGCAAAGTTTCTGTAAGCGCAGCGATATGGACTATGATGAACGGGTGGTCTGCGCGCTGGCTTTCGGAATGAATAAGATGGGCGAAAAGCTCTTTACCGGTTCCGCTTTCTCCTTCTAGAAGAACGGCTGAGTCAGATTTCGCCACTTGTTTTGAAAGTGCAATTAGCTTTTTAATTTCAGGTGATTCCCCGATAATTTTTCCAGCTTCATGGCGTTCGCGGATTAATTCCTCACGCAAACTGATATTTTCATGTTCCAGAGCCTTTTGATTAAGCGCTTTCTTGAGGATGAGTTCTAACTCGTCCAAATTAATCGGTTTGGTTAAATAATAATAAGCGCCTGCTTTCATTGCCTGAACTGCGCTTTCCACCGTTCCATAAGCAGTGAGCATGATGACTGCGATATCCGATTTTGTACGCTTAATTTCATGAAGGAGTTCCATCCCGTCCATATCCGGCATTCTTAAATCGGTAAGCACAATTTCCGGGCGCTCTTTTTTAATCAGAGCAAGCGCTTCTTTTGCAGTTTCTGCCGTAAACACATCATAATCCAGGCCGGACAAAAATTGTTTCAAGCCTTCACGAGTATTTTTTTCATCATCTACGATTAAAATCGTGGATCCAAAACTCATTTGACTTGCCTCCTTTCCGGCTCCGGAAGGCTTAGTTTTTTAGTTCGGATTGGTAGAATCACGGTAAACGTAGTTCCTGTATTAGGTGCGCTTGCTACCTCGATTCGGCCACCATGCTCTCGTATGATTTGATAGACAATCATCAGGCCAAGCCCGCTCCCCTCCTCCCGAGTCGTGTAATAGGCATCAAATATTTTGGATAATTTATCATCCGGAATGCCAATCCCCGTATCTTGGAAATGAATAAGGCACAGTTTTCCTTTTGCCTCGATTTGCGCTCGAAGCATCCCCCCTTTTGGCATTGCATGAATCGCGTTCTTGATAATGTTGATGAAAACCTGTTGAATACGTTCTGAATCAAACAGGAAAATAGGAATTTGTTTGTCAAATTCTTCCACTACTTTGATTTTTGAAGTTTTAAGTTCCGGTTTTAAAAAGGCAATCGTTTTGGAAAGCAGATCATTGATTTGGCCCAATTCATACCGAAGCGGCTTGCGGCGCGTTGCCTTCAAAAAATTACGTACGATACGATCCAGGCGAGCAGTCTCATCTTCCATTACCCGTATCGATGTTTCCACCTTTTTTCGTTCTTGGGGCGGTAATTTTTGAATCGATTTAGACAATAATTTTAAATGAATGGTTAGGGAGTTGAGCGGATTTCCAATTTCGTGAGCGATTCCGGCAGCAAGGCCAAGCATGGATTCCCAATTTTCTGTTTGAAAGCGTTCGCGAATGTTGGTCTCAACTTGCGTTACGTTTGCGATTGATAAAATTGCGATGTGAGGAATTTGCGTTTCGTCAAAGGATAAATTAATTCTCAAAATCATTGGCCGCGGCAAAAGTACTTCAAACTCTGATTGGAAAATTTCCTCATGTTTTTCAATGGCGTTTGAAACAAATTCCACAAAAGGTTGATCAGAAATCAATTGGCCCAGTTTTTCCTTTTGTTTCACATGTTCTGGAATATTGAACAATTGAATTATCCGGTGATTGAGAAACAATGTTTCTTTATCGAACGAAAGAACCAGAATTCCTTCCCGAGATTGGTTGATTAAAGAAGTCAGAAATTGAGTCTGGCGGGCCAGGTCTTGAACATAATGTTCCAAACTCTTTCGATCAATTCGATCGAGGCGGCTAATAATGCGTTCTAAGAATTCAGTGGCAGGCATGGTTCTATTTTGAAGCGGGGCTGCTTTTTTTACCTTTTGCAATTTGAATAAACTGCTCTAGAAGTAATGGATCTTTAATCCCCGGGCTTTTTTCGACACCGCTCGCTACATCCACAGCATAAGGACTGACTTGTTTTAAAGCGGCCGCCAGATTGTGCACGGTCAAGCCTCCTGATAGGAACAATTTTTCATGCACATACGGTTTATCGCCAATGATCGACCAATCAAAGGTTGAGCCTGTCCCCCCAAGTTGATTTCGGGAATATGTGTCAAAGAGAAAAGCGCTAACATCGTATTCCCCAAGCCGTTTTAAGCTCATTTCATCCTTAATACGAAATGTTTTAATAATTTGGAATTGGCGTTCTGCAAAATAGTGGCAATATCTTGACGTTTCGTCTCCATGGAATTGGAGCCATTTCAACTTCAGTTTTAATGCTGTTGATTCGACCTCTTCCTTAGATTGATTGGCAAAAACACCAATGAAGTTATCAAAAGGGCTAACCGCATCCATAATTTCCTGAGCCTGATCGACAGAAATTTTCCTTTTGCTTTCGCAAAAAATGAAGCCAAGAAAGTCAGCCCCTAATTCTTTAGCCCTGATGGCGTCTGATGCATTCGTGTTACCGCAAATTTTAACTTTTGCCATGGCTTGCTTCGTCTAATCGGCCAGAAAGCTCTAAAATCTTGGCCCTTACATTTATTGATTTCATCAATGTTGTACCAACCAGAAAGCAATGTGCTCCATTCTGTTGATATCGCGCAATCTCCTCAGGAGTTTCGATTCCGCTCTCAATAACAGCGATGGTTCCTTTTGGGATGAATCGAAGTAAATACTCTGAAACTGAGAGGTCAACTTTTAAAGTTTGAAGATTTCGATTGTTAATCCCAATTATTTTAGCGCCGGCATCAATCGCTCGCTCGAGCTCTTCTTTGGTATGGACTTCAACAAGGGTGTCCAAGTTTAATTTCAGAGCTAGATGAAGCATCTGTTTCAATTCATTGCCACTTAAAAGCATGGCAATGAGTAGAAAGGCATCCGCCTCCAATGTTGCTGTCTCATAAACCTGATAAGGATCAATGATGAAATCTTTTCTGAGGAGCGGTATCGTTGTAAAAGAGCGAATGCGCTTAATGGTTTCAGGATTGCCCATGAAATAATGTTTTTCGGTTAGAACAGAAATCGCGGAGGCACCGGCCGCTTCAAAGTCTTGGGCTAAAACAACAGGATCAAAATCTTTTCGAAGCAGACCTTCCGACGGGGAAGCTTTTTTAAGTTCACAGATGAGATGGAGTTTGCGATTTTTAGATAAAGCCTTTAGCAGTGAACGTTTTGAGCCCCTGAAAGCTTCGGCAAGACGGCTTATTTCCGCCAGAGAAGTCCGCTGTTTCAATGCTTCTAAATCTTTGCGTGTATGCTCCAAAATATCGTTAAGCATCGTGGCTGATCCGAATTAATTTTTTTAAGGCCTCATACGCTGCGCCAGACTTAATAGAGTTCTTAGCAAGCTCAATGCCATGATTAAGTGTTTTTGCCCGCCCGCTGGCATAAAGAATAGCGGCGGCATTTAAGAGCACTGTGTTTTTCCGGGTAGCGTTTGTTTCCTGATTGGTTAAAATGTTGAGTGCAATTTTGCGATTTAGTTTGCGCTTGCCACCCTTTAATTCACTCTGTTTCCCTTTTTTAAATCCAAACTGTGCCGGTGCGATTATTTTCGTTCTTAGAGTTTTTTTATTCACTTCAACTAAAATTGATCGATTCGTCGTTGTAAGCTCATCGATACCATCGCTATTTCGGAACACAAGAACGCGCTTCATCTTTAATTTTTTGGCTGTTTCAGCAACCACGCCTGTTAAATCTTGATTAAAAACCCCGATCGCTTGACGCGCGGGACGGAGCGGATTAAGGAAAGGCCCTGCGATATTGAAGATTGTCCCCGTCTTATATCTTTGGGCTAGCTTTTGGCGTAAAGGTTGAAACGCGCGAAAGGCGGGATGATATAAAGGAGCATGAAAATAACCGATCCTTGCTTCTTTTAGCGCTTTTAACATGCGGTTTCGAGATGCGTCAATTTTTACCCCCAATGCTTCCAGAAGGTCAGCGCTCCCGCATTGAGATGAAATGCTTCGATTGCCATGTTTAGCAACATGAGCCCCTGCCCCCGCCGCCACAAAGCTTGCAATCGTGGAAATATTGAAGGTATTTGCTCCGTCACCTCCGGTGCCGCATCCGTCAACCAAATCCGGAAATCGAGTTTGTGGAATGGTTTTTTCCAATTTTCTGACGGCGCGAATAAATCCGCCTAATTCATTTGGCGATTCGCCTTTTTTTCTGAGCAATAGCAAAACTGTCTCTGCTATCTCAGGATTATTTTTTGTTTGCGCAAAAAGGCATCGAAAAAGCCGTTCTGATTTTGTGATCGATACATCTTTTGCCAAGAGCAAATCGTCAATCGCACTGGTCATTTTGTGATCGAAAGAAAATTCTTTAAAATATTTTTCCCGGACGGTGTCAAAATAGATTCCGGATGAAATTGGACACCGTACGTTGGATGTGTTTTGTGCCGAAGCCCCATAATTTCCTTGTCTTTTGTCCAAGCGGTTAATTCCAAAACGGAAGGAAATGTTTTGCGTTCCACAAGCAATGAGTGATAACGAGTTGCCGTAAACGGATTTTCTATATTTTTGAAAATTCCTTTTGGGCGATGATAAATTTCCGATACTTTTCCATGCATAATTTTTTTGGCCCGTACGATTTTCCCGCCAAAAACCTGGCCAATACATTGGTGGCCCAAACAAACACCAAGGATAGGGACCTTTCCGCTCAGGTCCTTAATGACTTCATTTGAAATGCCGGCTTCATCCGGGGCTCCCGGGCCGGGTGAGATAACGATTTTTTTTGGTTTTAATTTTCGGATCGTGGCCAGATCAATTTTGTCATTTCTAAAAACGACCACTCGCTCACCGAGCTCACTGAGATACTGGACGAGGTTATACGTGAAGGAATCATAGTTATCGATCATGAGGATCATGGTATTTCAATTCCCCAACTTTTTTCAACAGCCTGAAGCAATGCTTTGGCTTTGTTGATTGTTTCTTGGAATTCTTTGGCGGGCACGGAGTCATTGACGATACCGGCGCCTGCCTGAACATACGCTTGTCCTTTGTGGACCACGATCGTCCGGATGGTGATGCACATATCCATGTCGCCATTTAGGCTAAAGTAGCCAAGAGAGCCTCCGTAAGGCCCCCTTCTTTCTTGTTCCAGCTCATCGATGATTTGCATGGCGCGGATTTTAGGAGCTCCAGCGACCGTGCCTGCCGGAAATGAAGCGCGGAGAAGATCAAATGCTGTTTTGCCTTGTTTGAGAACGGCTTTGATCTCACTTACCAAATGCATCACATGTGAATATCGCTCAATTCGGGCGAAGTCATGAACTCGAACGCTGCGCGGATTGCATACGCGCCCCAAATCGTTTCTCCCCAAATCGACAAGCATCAAATGTTCGGCCATTTCTTTCGGAGAATTACGCAGCGCCATTTCGTACGCCAAATCTTTTGCTTCCGTTTCCCCTCTGGGCCTTGTCCCAGCAATCGGCCTGATTTCTGCCATTTTGCCTGTTTTTTTTGCTAACATTTCGGGAGACGAGCCAACGAGCGATAAATTTTGATGGCGGAAGTAAAACATGTACGGAGAAGGATTTAAGGATCTTAGTGCGCGGTAGAGCGTAAAATCATCCGGGATATGTCCTAAGCCAAAGCGTTGTGATAAGACGATTTGAATGCAATCTCCGGCTCGAATATGCCGCTTCGCCTGCCCCACCATAGTTTCAAACTGCTTTTTACTCATATTTGAGCGGAGCTCGATTTTTCTTCCGCTTCTCTTCTTGAATTGCAAAGAGCTTACCGGCGGAGCGGACCGGCCTAAATCAGTTTTTATTCGTTTTAATTGTCGAATCGCTCTTTGGTATGTCTTTGCCGGCGATCCATTGAGAATGGCCAAATGGATAAGTTTTAGTTGATGCTTAATGTGGTCAAAGATAATGAGATTTGTCGGGAATGTAAAAACAGAATCAGGAACGTCCAAGCCATTTTTTGCCCTGAACTCAATATCTTCAAATTGTTGGACCATTTCATATCCGATGAAGCCAACGAGGCCTCCAACAAGCGGAGGCAGTTTCATGGTTGCGACAAGGCGATAGCGTTTTAGGATTGTTTCGATTATTTTTAATAAGTCACCGAGAAGAACGGTTTTACGGCTTCCGTTTTTTTTGGAATAAAAACAGCGCTCGTTTTTGTATTCTAAAATGAACGCGGGATCCATTCCGATGAGCGAAAACCGCCCTAGTTTTTCTTCTAATTCGACGGATTCAAGGAGAAAGGCATGCTCTTTTTTGCGCGCTAATTTTAGAAAGACAGAAACCGGTGTTTCTAAATCCCCTGGCAGATCCAGGCAAACCGGGATTACATTCCCACGCTTTAAGTATTTTTTAAATTCAGAGTAATCCGGTTTGATGTTCATTTTATTTTAATAAATTTTTTTTGGATCAAATACTTTTTTCTGTGTGACGCGTTTGATATTCCATTTTTGATTTAACTGATGGACAAAACAAGTCCGGTACCCTAAGTGGCAAGCCCCGCCCGTTTGTTTGACTTTGATTAAAAGCGTGTCGCGGTCACAGTCGGTGGTAATTTCTTTAATGTTCTGAATATGCCCTGATGTTTCACCTTTAATCCAATACGTTTTTCGAGAACGTGAATAAAAGCATGTTTTTCCAATCGTGAGCATTTTTCGGATCGCAGTCCGGTTGACGTAAGCGAGCATTAAAACTTCCCCGCTTTTGTAGTCTTGAACAATGGCCGGCATCAGGCTATTTTGATCAAATTTAAATTTAATCATTGTGATTGCTCCCTAGGTCGAATATGAACTCCCTTTTTCTTCAAATATTGCTTTGCCTCCTCAATCGAATATTCCCCAAAATGAAAGATAGAGGCGGCCAATACTGCGCTTGCTTTTCCTTTGACGCATCCATTGTAAAGGTCTTTGAGCGATCCAGCTCCGCCCGATGCGATGACCGGAATTTGAACGTTTTTTGAAACTTGTTCTGTCAAGCGAAGGTCATAGCCGTCTTTAGTACCGTCCTTGTCCATGCTGGTCAACAAAATTTCACCAGCTCCAAGCTTGGCGACATGCTTGGCCCATCGAACCGCATTCCATGGCGTTTTAATGCGTCCCCCATGTGTGTAAACATTCCATCGATTCCTACCCGTTTGTTTCGCATCAATGGCAACAACAATACATTGGCTTCCAAAACGCCGGCTCGCTTTTCGCACAAGTTCAGGATTTTGAATTGCGCTTGTATTCAGCGATACTTTGTCACATCCTGCTTTCAAAAGCGCACGAATATCTTCAAGCGTTCGAATGCCGCCACCCACGGTGAATGGAATATAAATGGATTCCGCTACTTGCTCCACCATGTGAAGCGTGATCGGCCGCGCTTCATGGGAGGCTGTAATATCCAAAAATACCAACTCATCAGCTCCTGCCCGGTCATACGCTTTCGCGCATTCAACCGGGTCTCCCGCATCGCGCAAATTAACAAATTGCACACCTTTGACGACGCGCCCTTCTTGAACATCCAGGCAAGGAATAATTCTTCGCGTTAGCACCGCTTACACACACTGCTTAATAGCGGTTCGCAGCACGATTTTTTGTTCATAAAGCGCTTTTCCCACAATCACACCTTCGAAGTTTGAGGCTTTAATCTGCGCAAGATGCTTCAAATCCGAAAGGCTTGAAACTCCGCCGGATGCAATCACATTCATTTTTGTTTCATTAAGTAAATTCGTGGTTAATTCAATATTGGGACCCAACAAGGTACCATCCCGCGATACATCGGTGCAAATAATAGTGCGAACGCCAATTTCTTCCAAGTCGTGGCATAATGACTCCGGTGTATGAGTCAAATCGCTTGAGAGCCAACCTTCTGTTTGAATGATTCCATCGCGCACATCAATTCCGACAGCGATCCTTTCTTTAAATTTCTGAACTAATGTTTTGAGAAATTCCCTGTCTTTTGCTTTTGTGCCGATCACGGCTCGCCAGACCCCTGCTTTTAACACTTCCTCTACGGATTCGATAGTTCGTAAGCCTCCCCCAAATTGAACGGGAACCTTGGCCACCGCCAAGATATTTTTAAGGGACCCTAAATTGCGCCGCCTTCCTTCCACGGCTCCATCCAAATCAACCACATGCACTAATTGAGCGCCTTCCCGCTGCCACTTTTGCATGATGTCCGCAGGAGAAGCTGAATAAGTCGTTTGTTTTTTGAAGGACCCTCGGATGAGTCTAACGACTTTTCCTTCACGTAAATCGATCGCTGGGATAATGAGCATCTTATAATCGGATAAAGTTTTTTAAAATCTGAAGCCCCAAACGTTGGCTTTTTTCAGGATGAAATTGAACCGCGAAGATATTTTCGGCGCCCAAAAGCGCCGGGAATTTTATTCCATAATTTGTTTCCCCGCATATCAATCTTGAGTCTTTTGGTTTTGCATAATAAGAATGGACGAAGTAAAAATATCCGTTATCTTTGAGCTTTGCGACAATCGGAAGAGATCTTCTTTTGAAGCTCACTTGGTTCCACCCCATGTGCGGAATTTTCAAGGTCGGATGTTTGCGAGCATTGAAGCCGCAAACGGTGCCTTTCCAAATCCCAAGGCCTTTGACGCCCGGATTCTCAGCACTTGAATCGAAAAAAAGTTGCAAGCCCAAACAAATTCCAAAAAGGGGTTTTTTTCTTTCCGCAAATTCTAAAATGACATCCATCAATCTACGTTTCTTAAGTTCTTGGATTGCCTGCCCGAATGCGCCCACGCCCGGGAGGATTAATTTGGCCGCGCGCGACAATTTCTTCTGGTCACTTCCCACATAAACTGTTCCGCCAAGGTGCTCAATGGCCTTGCTGACGCTTCGCAAATTCCCCATTCCGTAATCAACAATGCCTACGGTTCCGCCGTTTCTCATTTTTTGTTAGAGGCTTCCTTTCGTCGATGGCACCCCTTTGATGCGGGGGTCGCGTTGGGTAGCGGTGTCGAGTGATTTTGCTGTTGCTTTGAACATGGCTTCAATAATGTGATGCGAATCTTCGCCATTTACAATTTCAACGGTCAAATTAATTCCAGCGTGTTGCGAAAACGCGCGCAAGAATTCCGTTGCATCATGAAAGGAGTAAGTCTCAAGACGTGAGAATTTTACACCTTTGCTTTTAATCACCAAAAAAGAAGGCCGCCCCGAAAAATCAAGGCTTACCCGGACAAGGGTTTCATCCATCGGGATACTGAAAAATCCGAATCGGCGTATCCCATGCTTTTTTCCAAGCGCTTTTGAAAAAGCTTGGCCCAGGACAATTCCGATGTCTTCGTTGGTGTGATGAATGTCAACGTCAAGATCCCCCTTCGCATCAATTTTTAAATCAAAAAGGCCGTGTTTTGAAAGACTCGTCAACATATGGTTCAGAAAAGGAAGTCCTGAATTAATCTTTGACTGGCCTGAGCCGTCAAGTGAGAGAGAAATACGAATCTGCGTTTCTTGTGTTTTGCGCGATACAGTTGCCGTTCGTTTTTGATCAGCCATTTGTTTTTTCCTTTCCGTCCTCCAATTTTTTGGAGGAGTCAATAAAACGCGATTCAATAGAAATTCGGTGAAGTACCAAACCTTCCATTTCCGTTAGTTTCCGGATGGGTTCGCGAACTTTGGCAAGCGCTTCTTTGCTGTAGCCAATGACCTGAGTTCCTTTGATAAACGAGGCCGCGCTTAGGGGCGAAAAATATCGTGCCGTTCCGTTCGTTGGTAATACGTGGCTTGGTCCTGCCACATAATCACCAATGACGGCGGGAGAATATTCACCCAAGAATATTGCGCCTGCATGCGCAATGCGGCTAAGCCATTTTTCAGGTTTTCGAGTTAAAATTTCAAGGTGTTCCGGTGCAATTTCATTGACTGCTTCACAGCCTTCTTCTAAATTTTTGACTACGATGATGACGCAGCCATCCACGCGTTTGTGTATGAGTTCCGCTAATTTTTTTGAATTCGTTACCAAATAAGAGGTTCCGCCAAAGTGCTCAGCCTGCGCGAGCAAGTCGCACGTGACATAGTTGGGTGTCGCATCTGCATCAGCAAGAATTGCGATTTCACTCGGCCCCGCCACCATATCGATATCAACGAAACCATAAACCTGCCGCTTGGCCTCCGTCACGTATTGATTTCCGGGGCCTACGATTTTATCGACCTTTTGAATCGTGCGTGTCCCAAAGGCTAAAGCAGCAATTGCTTGAGCGCCTCCTATTCGATAAATCTTCTTTACGCCCAAAAGGTCGGCGACAACGAGAATATGAGGATCAATATCTCCGGTTTCATGATTCGGGGGCGTGGCAATCGCAAGTTCTTTAACTCCCGCCACTTTCGCGGGGATGACAGTCATATACACGGTTGAGACAAGAGGTGCCGTTCCGCCCGGAATATAGATTCCGACTCGTTCGATGGGACGGTATTGCTTCCCTAAATAAATCCCGTCCTTGCCTTTGATCGAAAATGATTTTTTTAACTCCGCTTCATAATAAGCAGTTACATTTTCCCGAATTTGTTTGAGAAGAGGTACAAATTCAAAGTGGATTTTTTCATACGCCCGATTGATATCGCCTTCGCTGACGACAAGCCGTTTCAAGGGAAGTTCAATTCCGTCAAAGTCGCGCGTATAGCGGATGAGCGCCTGATCTCCGCGGGTTTTAACTTCTTGAAGGATTTTGTTTACCTTCTTAAATAAATCTTTGTCGACACTGTAAGCGAAGGGCCGGTTCAATTTTTTTGATGCTTGTTTGTCCCAATTTATGATGGACATCGTTATTTCGCCTCTTGGATGAGCTTAGAAAGTGTTTCGAGTGCCCGTGCAATCCCCTGCTCGTTTCGGCCGCCACCCTGCGCCAGATCTTTTCTCCCCCCTGCACTCCCTTCTAAGAGCGGAGCAATCGTCTGCGCCATTTTTTGAGCATCAAGCAGAGAATTAGAAAGGTCTTTCGTTAATGCAATAATCATATTGACCTTTGAATCTTTTGTTGAAAAGAGCGCAATGACACTTTGTTTGGCCTGCATTCGAAGTTGATCGGCTAGCTGGCGCAAAAAGCCCAAATCCTCATTTTGAATGACTTTGGAAATTAATTTAACTTTTCCCGCAGGTTTTGCAGAACGCATCAAACTCTCAAGATCGACTGTTTCAGTGGCAGCTTTTGCGGCTGTTTTTCCGGTTTGCTCTAACTCTTTCAATTTTTTTTGTAATTTCTCGATTCGCTCCATCACCTGATCCGGATTTACTTTTAAAAGTATGGAAATTCGACTTAGTTTTTCTTCCAGCGCTTTTAAATAACGGACGGCATTCATGCCGGTAATGGCCTCAATTCGACGCACGCCACTCCCAATCGAAGATTCGCTTGTGATGACAAAGGCTCCGATTTCTCCCGTTTGATGGCAATGGGTGCCTCCGCATAATTCTTTGCTTCGCCCAGGCACTTCAATCACCCGTACGTCGTTTGCATATTTATCACCGAAAAAAGCAAGAACCCCGCTTTTGATCGCCACATCGTAATTTTGCTGCGTTGCCTGCACCGCGTTGCTTTCCAAAACCGTTTCATTCACCCAGTCTTCTACTTTTTTTATTTCTTGGTTTGTCAAAACTCTACCGTGAGTGAAATCGAACCTGAGTTTTTCGGGATTCACAAGCGAACCCACCTGCCTCACATGGGGACCCAGAACCGTGCGGAGCGCAGCTTGTAAAAGATGCGTTGCCGTATGATTCCTTTTTGTTGCCTCGCGGAACTCTTTATTCACTTTTGCTTGGCATGTTTCGCCAAACTGAAGGTTTCCTTTGATTAATTTCCCGTAATGCACGATTACTTTTTCTTTCTTTTGGGTATACAAAACCGAAAAGCTGAATTTTTTCCCTTCCAAAATGCCTTGATCTCCCACCTGCCCTCCGCCTTCCGGATAGAATGGAGTTTGATCAAGTGCGATCGCGCCCTCTTCACCCGAAAAATTTGACCATAAAATCTTTCCTTCCGCTTCAAGTGTCTGATAGCCTAAAAATTTTGTTTCCGGAAGTTTCAACAAGTCTTGATTGATATCTGAGACAGCAAAAATGGTGTCCGCTATTTTGCTTGAGGCCTTGGCCCTTTTTCGCTGTTCCTCCATCAAGCGGTCAAATTGTTGCTGTTCGATTTCAAATCCCTGTTCATGAGCAATTTTTTTTGTAAGCTCATCAGGAAATCCGTAGGTATCATAAAGTTGAAATACGGTTTCCCCGGGCAGTATTTTTTTATGCTTCAACGATGCCAATTGATTTTCAAGAATCGCAAGCCCTGTTTCGAGTGTGTTTAGGAAACGTTCCTCCTCGCTTTGAAGCGTAGTTCTGACGCTTCCCGCCGCTTCGCTCAGGTTTGGATAAACATCTTTCATGGCCGCTACAACTTCAGGAACGATTTTGTAGAGAAATGGTTTTTCTAACCGGCGCCCTGTATTTAAATTTGGAACCTGAAGCAGTTCATAACCACGCCATAAGGCCCTACGAATAAGCTTACGAATGACATAACCACGTCCCTCGTTAGACGGAATCACCCCATCCGTAATGGCGAATACGATTGCCCGCACATGATCGCTGATGGCATAAATATGTTCCAAAGGCATTTTTGGATTTTCACTTAACCCCAAAGCTGATCGTACGGTTTTATTAATTTGTTGAAATACATCCGTTTCAAAGTTATTTTTCTTCCCTTGCATGACGCAAGCAAGGCGTTCAAGGCCCATGCCGGTATCGATATTTTTTGCTTTCAGCGGAACGAGTTTCCCGCCTTCTTGGCGCTCAAATTGCGTAAATACCAAATTCCAAATTTCAGCGTAGCGCCCTGAATTATCATCGGCCCAAAATCCTTTTGTTGCGCCCGGATAATTGGACCCTTGGTCAAAGAAAATTTCAGAACAAGGGCCGCACGGGCCATTGGGCCCTAGTTTTGGGGCGTTGGCAGGCCAGAAATTGCTTTGATCGCCCAATCGAGCGATCAAATCCTTAGCAACGCCAATTTTTTTAACCCAAATTTCAAATGCTTCCCCATCTTTTTCATGAACGCTTACGAACAGTTTGTCTTTTGAAATTTTCATTTCTTTTGTAAGAAATTCCCAGGCAAAGGCAATTGCTTCTTCCTTGAAGTAATCGCCAAAAGAAAAATTTCCAAGCATTTCAAAAAAGGAATGGTGATACGGCGTTTTCCCCACCTGGTCCAAATCACCGGTTCTGAGGCATTTTTGGCTCGAAGCGGCACGTTTTAAATCGGTTCTAAGCCCTAAAAAATAATCCTTAAATTGATTCATCCCCGCTCCCGTAAATAGAAGAGTCGGATCGCCTTGCGGGATGAGCGAGTCGCTTTTGACAATGACATGCCCTTTCGTGCTAAAAAAATCTAAAAATCGTTTTCTGATATCAGTTAATTTCATTAGAGTTCTGTGATAGTTGAGACACAATTTCGCGGGAAAGCTCGAAATCGAAGCCTCGGTTTAACAAAAATTGATAAAGCCGCATTTTCCTTTTTTGAAGTTCAACTTTTTTTAGGCGTTCCCAGCGTGCTTCAGCCAAAGCGCGAGCGGAATCCCGCTCCACAGCTTTTGGATAATCATGAAGCGCTCGTTCGATCTCATTTGAAGCCAACCCTCTTTTTTTAAGTTCTAAAAAAATCCTCTTGCGTCCATATCTCTTTGCTTCCGATGCCCACTGAACTGTTTCGCGGATTAGCTTTTCGTCGCTTAAAATTCCTTGTTTTTTTAATTCTTCGGCTACCTGTGCAACTACCTCGGGCTGATAACCCTTTTCACTCAAGCGTTTTGCCAGTTCTTTCTCGCTCTTTTTGCTTGCCGTCAACAGGCGCACCGCATACAGGTATCCTTGCTTGAACTGAGAATTGTTTTTTATGTTTAAATCCATAAAGAAAAAAATACGGCGGAAGGTTATCCGCCGTATTGAATGCCGGCCTTATCTCCGGCGGGCTTTTAGGACAACGTTCTTAGGTTTCCGATTCAGAAGAAACCGCAGTCTCATTCGAAGGCGAGGGCTCTTCTCCCGAAGCCACTGCTTGCAGTTTCTCCTTTACTTTGGCTTCAATTTCGTCAAGGAGTTTTGGATTTTCCTTTAGGAAATAGCGCACTGCCTCACGGCCTTGGCCTAGTTTTTCCTGGTTGAACGCAAGCCATGATCCCGATTTTTCCAAGACACCGTGAAGGACGGCTAAATCAAGAATGCTTGATGAGCGGGAAATTCCCTCATCGAACATGATGTCAAATTCTGCTATTTTGAATGGTGCTGAACATTTATTTTTTACAATTTTGACTTTCACACGATTTCCGGTAACTTCATCCCCTTTTTTAATGGACCCAATCCGGCGTATGTCGAAGCGCATGGATGCATAAAACTTCAACGCCTTACCACCTGGGGTTGTTTCGGGGTTTCCAAACATCACGCCAATTTTTTGCCGAAGCTGATTGATAAAAATAATACATGTTTTTGAGCGGTTAATAATCGCGGTCAATTTTCGAAGCGCCTGCGACATTAAGCGTGCTTGAAGGCCCATCTGCGCATCGCCCATTTCACCCTCAATTTCAGCACGAGGCGTTAAAGCAGCTACCGAGTCAATGACAATAAGATCTAAGGCATTTGACCGGACGAGCATTTCGACAATTTGAAGAGCCTGTTCACCCGAATCGGGTTGTGAAATGAGAAGATCTTCCAATTTTACGCCCAGTTTTTTCGCATAGGTCGGGTCCAATGCGTGTTCCGCATCAATAAACGCGGCTACTCCGCCTCGCTTTTGAACTTGAGCTGCAATGCTCAAGGTTAGCGTTGTTTTGCCACTGCCTTCCGGCCCATAAATTTCAACGACCCGGCCTCGAGGAACGCCGCCGATTCCGGTTGCGATATCCAGAGTGAGAGCGCCGGTGGGGATGGCGGGAATGTCAGCAAAGCGCTCTTGCCCGAGCGTCATAATGGCCCCTTTGCCAAATTGTTTTTCAATTTGCTGCAGGGTTAGTTGGAGCGCTTTTTGCTTTTCTTGTGAAATTTTATCCACTTGGTTGCTTTTTTTTCCTTCTTGCTTTCCCTCTGTTCGTTTTTTTGCTGACATAACCCTCTCCTTTTGCTAAGGCTATTAAGTATACAGACTTAGCGAATTATTGTAAAGGGAAAGTTGTATATTATTGACTCACTGCACTAAGGTTGAGACCTTCTTTTCGCATAGAGAGATCCCTTTTTTAAGTTCGGGTAAATGCTCAAGGGAAACCGTAATTCCCTTCTTGGTTGGAAACATCTCATCTCCTTGCTTGGACTTAAAAAATATTCGTAAGTCTATATACGACTTATCTTTATATTCGCGAAGCCTAAAGCAGATTTTCTCATCGTTATTTCGTGAAAACTGATAAATCATTTGGTCTTCCATTTGAGTCCCTAGGTAGGTGGCGAGGAAGATGATTATTTTTTAACTTAGTTATAATTATTAATTATAATAGTAAAATTGTCAAGCAGAATATTTGGAATCTTTAAGCGGGCACGTTGTTGACGAGTTTAATTCCCCTTACCAAATAGGCAATGCAAGAGGCGATGGTTAATACGACCGTGATCCACCATGAGATATAGGCATAGCTCCATCCAGAAAGGACTACTACAATTGTCAGCATTTGGAAAAAAGTTGTTAATTTTCCAAGGATATTCGGCCTAATGCGAATTTGATTTGTGGTCAAAAAAATAATAATCAAGCCACAGACAATCAATAGATCGCGGAAAACGATAACGATGACGATCCAAAGAGGAGGTTTCAAGGTTAAAGCGGTGGAAAATAGAATTCCAAAAAAACCGGATAGCAATAGAAGTTTATCAGCAAGCGGGTCTAAAAAAGTTCCCAGCTCAGTTTGCTTTCGAAAACTGCGCGCAATCAATCCGTCAAGGGCATCGGTTGCTACGGCAATTAAAAATAAAGTCAAAGCAAGTGGCCTAAAAAAAGGATGCTCAGCATTGTAATACGTCAAAAAACTAAAAAAGAAGGGAACTAGAACGATGCGAAAAAGTGTGATGTAATTCGGAAGATTCAAGCTTAATTCAAAATTTGGTTTAATTCGGTTGCAAGTTTTTGATCGGCGTGTTCAATCCCTCGGGTTTCTGAGGACAAACGAACGGACACAATTTTAGATATTCCCGGTTCTTCCATGGTGACACCGTAAAGAATATCCCCCATCGCAATGGTTTTGCGACTATGGGTGACGATAATAAATTGCGTATCTTTCAGAAATGGTTTTAGAGTTGTTAAAAAGCGCTCATTGTTTGCTTCATCGAGCGGTGCATCTACCTCATCAAGAACACAAAATGGCGAAGGCTTTACAGCGAACAGCGCCAATAAAAGCGCAACGGCAGTTAAGGCTTTCTCGCCTCCTGAGAGGAGGCTAATGTGTTGCAGTTTCTTTCCCGGAGGCCGAGCAACGATATCAAGCCCGGATTCTGTTGGGTTCAACTCATCCAACAGAA